>Ga0206939_10071_pt1 | contig 30689 bp, 15 predicted proteins | sample Alteio_BWOrgHeat_10_FD_152921 | JGI IMG/M metagenome (GOLD analysis project Ga0206939, IMG submission 152921) | Enriched cells from forest soil in Barre Woods Harvard Forest LTER site, Petersham, Massachusetts, United States -... | ecosystem: Environmental > Terrestrial > Soil > Temperate forest >... | reverse complement strand
TGCAATGTTATTCGAGCGTCGCCGGTTAGCGGGACAGCGGCGTGTTTGTAAGCGTCGAATTCGGTGACGTTGATGTTGATGAAGCGAATGGCCGGATTTTGAAATGCAGTTTTGGAAGCGCTGGTGAAATCGGTATAGCGCGTGCCGATTCCGATGATGAGATCTGCTTCGCGAGCGAGGATGTTTGCGCCGGGAGTTCCGGTGACACCGATTGCGCCGACGGTTTGCGCGTGATTATGGTGAAGGGAGCCTTTGCCCGCGTTTGTTTCGCCGACGGGAATTCCGGTCACGGCTGCGAATTCGCCTAATTCTTTCGAAGCTTCGGAGTAGAGGACACCGCCACCGGCGACGATCAGCGGTTTTTTTGCAGAACGAGTCCAAACGGCGGCGCGTTTCAGCAGATCCTGATCGGCACGCGAGCGTGGAATCGTCCAGACGTGTTTTTGAAAAAACTCTTCGGGGAAATCGAAGGCTTCGGTTTGTACGTCTTGCGGAAGGGAAAGGGTGACAGTGCCGGTTTCGGTTGGGGAAGTCAGGACGCGGACGGCTTCGGGCAGGGACGTGAGGATTTGCTCGGGGCGATTGATGCGATCCCAGTAGCGCGATACGGGGCGGAAGCAATCGTTGACGGAAATGTCTTGCGTTGCGGGCGATTCGAGTTGCTGCAAAACCGGCGCGACGTTTCGGCGGGCGAAGATGTCGCCGGGGAGAAGCAAGACCGGGATGCGATTGATGGTGGCGAGGGCGGCGCCGGTCAGCATGTTCGTCGCGCCGGGGCCGATGGAACTGGTGCAGACCATGGTTCGGAGGCGGAACGATGCTTTAGCGAAGGCGACGGCAGCGTGAACCATCGCTTGTTCGTTGCGGAAAAGGTAGTAGCGTAGGCCGCGATCCTGTTCCAGCGCCTGACCGATGCCGGCGACGTTGCCGTGGCCGAAAATTCCAAAGCATCCTTCGAAGAAACGGTGCTGCACGCCGTCGCGTTCGACGAATTGGCTTTGCAGAAAGGCGACGATGGCTTGCGCAACAGTGAGGCGTCTTGTCATAGGAAATTGTCCTATCAGAGCATAGCCTCTACATCGCTTCGAATCATCCGCGGACTCGCGGCAGCCGCGGGTCCGTAGCCTTCCAAGTCGAACGAATCCACGAGTGCTGCGCGTCTTCGGTTGCGGCCAGAGAACGCGCCGAACCCGCGAGAAAATTGAGGTAATAGGTGTCGTAGCCGGGGCCGGCGACGACGGTGTGGTAGCCGCTGCGCACGAGGACGGCGTCGCCGTCACGCGTCTTCAATGTGCGACTGCCGACTTCGTCGTTGCCGTAGAGATGTTGGAACGCGAAGCTCTCGTGCTTTTGAAAACGGAAGTAGTAGATTTCGTCGAGATCGGCTTCGGTCGGCGGATTGTGAACGTCGTGCTTGTGCGGAGGGAAGCTGGACCAGTTTCCACCGGGCGTGTAGACCTCGATCACCATCAACTTATCGGCAGGGAAGGCGGGGGAGATTACGTCCACGATCTGGCGGGAGGCGTTGCCACCGCCACGAAGATTGGTGGATACGTCCTTCGGCTCAATCAGCTTGGATTCATGCTTCGCTTTGGTGGCAACGCGGCATTCGGCGATTTCGCAGACCGACTCTGCCGTGAACCATACGGCCTGATGCGCGGACAAATATAAGGTGTAGGGAAATCCGTCGAAGACGTTTTTGCGTTTGCCGATGCGCTGCGGTCCTTTACCCCAATCGGCAGTGCAGGTTCCGCCCAAAATAACGAAGGCGGCCTCTTCATCGGCGGTACGCGTTTTGAAAACGTCGCCGGGTTGCAGGCGGCGGACGTAGAAACTCATCCATTGCCACTGCGCTTTTTCACACGGGAGCTCGAGCAGTTCACCGGATTTGTCCGGCGGGATGTTGATGGAATGGACCAAGAACCTGTCGTCACTCAAAGCGCGTGTCTCCGGACGGCGAATTCCCGTGCTGTTCGTCTAAACGCTTTGAATACTATTCCGAGTGTTCACACGGTGTCAACGGCAGAGTAGCGATCGAGCGGGAAGATGAATTTCAGATGAACAAGACATTGCGAAATGTTCAATAAAAAGTCGAATTCCACGGGTGAATAGATATTCACACCCGCCTAATCGGAAACGACACATGGTTTGCAAAATCTCTCTTGACCTGGCTGACGAGAGGTTGGTATAAGGTCTTAAACTAAACGTTAAGAACCGGTGCGGAGTGGTTGAGTTCCTATTCGCCATGATCGAGAGGAGATGTTCATGAACGCAAATCAACGGGGCCGCTTTCACGACTGTGCGGCGGCCACGACGGGGAACCGGTTTGTTGGCTTCGTTGCCTTGGGCTTGATGTGTCTTCTGTTGTTGGCGGGACTCGGCCCGACCGCGGGGGCTGCGACCACCGCCGGAATTTCGGGCGTGGTTACCGATCAGACGGGCGCGGCGGTTGTTGGCGCGACAGTCGAAGCGAAAGCGGTGGATACGGGGATCACGGAGAAGCAGCAGACGAACTCCGATGGATTTTACTCGTTCCTGAATCTGGCGCCGGGGGCGTACGTCATCGAAGTGCAGATGGCGGGGTTTGTGACGTTTCGCGAGACGGGGATTCAGATCGACGTCAACTCGGCGAAAGTTCTGAACGTGAAGCTGTCGGTTGGCCAGGTCAGCGAGAAGGTCGAAGTGTCGAGCGATGTCGTGCAGTTGGACACCGCGAGCACGCAGGGCGGAGAGGTGATCAGCGGCGACACGATTGTGGCGGTGCCGCTGGTGACGCGTAGCTACACCGATCTTCTGTCGCTTCAGCCGGGTGTGGCGTCGGTTTCGTCAGGATTGGCCGGAGGGCAGGGCGGGCAGTTCAGCGCGACGGGGTTTACGTTTACGAAGGTTTCGGGGGATTCGAACGCGGGAGACGTTTCGGTGAACGGACAGCGCGAATCGGCAAACGGATTCATGCTGAATGGCGCATCGGTGCAGGAGCCGGCGTTTTCGACGACAGCGATCATTCCGAACCTGGACTCGATCGCGGAATTTCGCATTATCACGAACAACTTCGACGCCGAGTACGGGACGTATGCGGGCGGGCAGATCAACGTCATTACGAAGTCGGGTTCGAACGCGTACCACGGCAGCTTGTTTGAGTTCTTGCGGAATCAGGATTTCGACGCGAAGAACTTTTTCAGCGCCACGCGCGACGAGCACAAGCAGAACGAGTTCGGTGGAACGATCGGCGGGCCGATCAAGAAGGACAAGTTGTTTTTCTTTGGGGATTACCAAGGTAATCGAGTGATCCTCGGACAGTCGGGATCGACGGGACAAGTTGCGGTGCCGTCGACAGCGGAGCGCGGCGGGGATTTCTCCTCGCTGGCGGGACAATTGACGGGCGTTGTGCAAGGTGACGCGTGGGCACAAGAACTCTCGACGCGCGCCGGGTACGCGGTGACGAACGGAGAACCGTATTACACCGCGGGCTGCACGTCGACGGCACAGTGCGTATTCCCGAATGCGCAGATTCCTCAGTCGTTGTGGGCTGCACCTTCGAAGAATCTGTTGCAGTACGTTCTGCCGGTAACGCAGGTGGTGGACGGCAACAGCATCTTCACCGCGGATGCGTCGTCAGAGCCCTCACGGCTGAGAGACGACAAGACCAGCGGGCGGGTTGACTACAACACTTCATCGCTGGGATTGATCAGCACGTATTATTTCTTCGACCAGTACCTGCAGAGCGTGCCGAACATCGCGCTTCCTGGGTTTGGAAGCAATTTCTCGGGTCGATCGCAGGTGGTGAACATCGGCGATTCAAAAACATTTGGGAGCGGAGCTGTGAATGAGGTGCGATTCGGGTATACGCGCTTGCATTATTTGATTCACGCGCCGACAGGCGGAGAGGGCGTCAATCCGGGCACGCTCGGGTTCGTTTTCGGGCCGGGGACGCTGGGTATTTCGCCGTCACAGCCGCTCTATGCGCACGTTCCGAACATCCACCTCAATGATTTCTCCTTTGGAGCGTCGGGCGGACCGCTTGGCGTGACGGAGAATACGTATCAGGCGCTCGACAACTATCGAAAGATTATCGGGACGCACACGCTCAGCATCGGCGCGAATTACCGCTTCACGCAGATGGTGGAATACAACCTCGGTTCGAACGGCGATTTCACGTTTAACGGGACGGAGACCGGCGACGACTTCGCGGATTTCCTGCTCGGCGCGCCGGTGAATTATTCGCAGGGGCAGGGGTATCCGTCGTACGGGTTGACGCGGTATTTCGGCGCCTACGGGCAGGATAGCTGGCGTGTGCGTTCTAACATCACGCTGAACTATGGATTGCGTTGGGATATTTCGCGACCGTGGTCGGAAGAGCACAACGAAATTCAGACGCTGATTCCCGGCGTGCAATCGCTTGTGTATCCGGGAGCGCCGACGGGTTGGCTGTTCCCGGGCGACCCGGGCGTACCGACGACCCTGGCGCCGACTCGGTATCACAATTTTGCGCCGCGAGTCGGAATGGCGTATTCGCCGAACTTCAATGATGGGTTTTTGCGGAAGCTCACCGGCGGGACCGGCAAAACGAGCATACGCGCGGGCTGGGGACTTTTCTACACAACGTTTGAGGGCGCGACGAACTTTAATGAGATCGGTGATGCGCCGTTCGGCGCGTTCTATCAGAGTCCGGTGCCGCCGGAGTTTGCGACGCCGTTCATCGATCGCTCGACGGGATTTGTGGAAGGGCAGCGATTCCCAGTGGCGCCACCGCCGTTCAATGCGTCGCCGTCAAATCCAGATACGTCGATCAACTGGGCGAACTTTTTGCCGATCGGGACTTCGCCGGCGTTCTGGCACAAGAACGATTTGCCGTACACGGAGCAGTATCAGCTGACGATCGAACGGCAGATTGGTTCTTCGACGCTGCTGAGCCTCGGGTACATCGGAGCGCAAGGGCACCGCTTACTGTCGTCTTTGGAAGCGAACGCCGGTGATCCGGCGACGTGCCTGAGTGTGAGCACGATCGCGCAGGTGGCGCCGGGGTCGGCGACTTGCGGACCGGGCGGCGAGAACGGGACGTACACCACCGCGGCTGGTACGGTGATCAATGGCACACGCGGGCCCTTCGGGAACAATTTCGGTAGCGAGGGCTTGTTCATCACGGAAGGGAAGTCGGCGTACAACTCGCTGCAAGTCAGTTTGCGGCAGCGATTGAAGTCGCTGAGCTTTTTGGCGGGCTACACGTACTCGAAGTCGCTCGACAATTCGTCGGGCTACGGCGAGCAGATCAATTATCAAGATCCGAATGCGCGATCGTTGTCGGCGTTCGACATGCGACACAACTTTGTCATCAGCTATGACTACGATCTGCCGATCAATCGGTTGCCGGGTCCGCGGCGGTTGGTGCAGGGCTGGCGGCTGAGCGGCATCACGCGTTTTTCGACGGGCATCCCGGTGACGCTCGTCGAGACGGACGACAACTCGTTGACCGGGACAGGCGGTGCGGGAGCGATTTCGCTGCCGATCGATACGCCGAACTACACGCCGGGGGCGCTGCAGATTTCGGACCCGCGCAAGGGCACGTACTTCAACACGGCGTTGTTCACGCCGGAAGCGCTGGGACAATTGGGGAATTCGTCGCGGAGGTTTTTCTCGGGGCCGGGTCTCAACAATTGGGACATGGCGCTGCTGAAGGACACGGCGATTCGCGAGCAGATGCGGCTGGAGTTCCGGTGCGAGTTGTTTAACGCGTTCAACCACGCGCAGTTCCAGTCGCCGGACGGGAATATCGCGGATTTGCCGACGGCGGCGAACAACTTTACGGGGACGTTCGGTCGATCACTGGCGGCAAATCCACCGCGGATTATGCAGTTGTCGCTGAAGCTGTTGTTCTAACTCTCCGGCGAGTGTCGGCTCGAGGGAGTAGAAGAGTTTGCAGTGACGAACACGTGCCTGACGGGCAGCATCACTCCCTCACACCCCGGGAGATGGCCCGTCGGGCACAGGGCGTTTGTGGTCGCTGAACGATTTCGATTCGCAATCACCAACCTCTGAAAATTTGGAATTTTGCAATAATGACGCATCCGCGCGGAGGAGAACGTTTGAATCGACTCTTTCAGCATGAACGGCGAATTTGTGTAATTGCGGCGATTGCTTTGGCGCTTCCGTTCTTCTTGCGGTTTCCGCTGACTCACGCGCAGAACAAGAAGAATGGTTCTGTTGAGCGGAAAGATCGCGTCGTGGTGGTGATCAGCCTCGATGGATTTCCGGCTTATGCGCTGAAGGATCCGCGGCTGCCGATTCCTACGCTGCGAAAATTGGCGACTGAGGGTGCGGTTGCGGAGTCGATGCAGCCGATCAATCCAACTGTGACGTGGCCGAATCATACGGCGATCGTTACGGGCGTCGATGCTTCGAAGCATCGAGTTGTGTTTAACGGATTGTTGGAACGTCCGGAAAAAGATGGGGTGCCGAAGATCGAGCCGTGGCGCGACAAGGATTTGATGGTTCATTCGCCGACCATTTATGACGTGGCGCATGAGGCGGGGCTGACGACGGCGCAAGTCGATTGGGTGGCGATCTATAACGCGAAGACGATTGATTGGAAATTTCCGGAGCTGCCGGAGCCTGACGGCGAGATTGAGAAGAAGCTGATTGCCGATGGAACGGTGACGGCGGAGCAGTTGAAGACTTTTGAGAGCAGCAGTCAGGCCTGGCAGGACGAGATTTGGACGGATGCGGCGGTGCGGATTCTGGAAGATCACCATCCAAATTTGTTGCTGTTTCATTTGCTGACGCTGGATGACGTTAATCACGAATATGGGCCGATGAGCAATGCGAGCATGACGGCGATGGCTTGGCTCGATTCGCAGGTGAAGCGCGTGGTTGATGTGTTGGAGCGGCCAGGATTTGCGGGAAGTTCGACGGTGATCATTGTGTCGGATCATGGGTTTCGCGCATACAAGCATCGGATTCACGCGAATGTTTTGCTGCAGGAGAAGGGGATTTTGTCGGCGGTGGGCGATGGGAAGCTGCATGGGGATGCTTGGGTTGTGCCTGAAGGCGGGATTGGGATGGTGTACGTCAACAATTCGGCGCGGAAGGCGGAGTTGATCGCGCAGATTCGGTCGATCTATTCGAATGCCGAGGGCATCGAGAAGATCTATGGCGTCGAGGATTTTGGCCCGCTCGGATTGCCGACTCCGGCGGAGTCGGATCAGGCGCCGGATTTGGTTTTGGCGGGGAAGCCTGACTACGCGTTCTCCGGTGATTCTGCGAAGATTTACATCACGGACGCGAATGGCGGGACGCATGGCTTTCTGAATTCCGATCCGCAGATGCAGGCGATTTTTATGGCTTGGGGCGTGGGCGTGCCGAAACATGCGCAGCTGGGATCGATTACGAACAGGGAAATTGCTCCCACGATCGCGAAACTACTGGGGCTTGAAATGAAATCTGCAAAGTCGCCTGCGCTAGCCAACTTCGGGAATTAGCCCACAAGAGTATTGCGGCCCAAGATCTTAAGAGCGAAATTGCTCAGAGTTTGGCAGAAGAGGACCGGCGCGAGCGCAAATAGGTGAGATAGATTGCGCCAGCACCGATCATGGCGAAGACGGCGATGAGCGTCCAGGCTAGATCGTAGTTGCGGCGTGAGTCGAAGAGTTTGCCGACGAACCATGGTCCGGCCCATTGTCCGACGGAATAACCCATGATGATCAGGGCGAGAATTTTGCCGAGTGATGCGGTGCCGAAGTTTTCGGAAACGACGAGCGGGATGAGCATGTAGTCGGCGCCCATGGCGAAGCCGAAGACTGAGGCGAATGCCCAGATGGCGAGCGTGGATTGCGGATGGGCGAGCAGGAGTACGGACGCGCCGATGAGAAAATAGAAGATCGCCATGATGAAGGATTTCGAGAAGCGATCGGCGATGTAGCCGACGACGACGCGGCCAGCGAGGCTGGCGGTGAGCAGGATGCTTAGGTAGTGCGCGGCGACCGTCGCGGTGTAGCCGGAATCTTTCAGGAACAGAATGAAATGCTGAATGACTGCGCCTATGGCGCCGATGGCGAGAGTTGAGCCGAGCAGGATCAGCCAGAAGGGCGCGGTTCGAATGGCTTGTGCGACTCTGGCCGATGCGAGAGCGGAGCTGGAGAGCGCAGTTTTGTTTTCGGGTAGCGCTTCACCGAACTGCTTTGGGTCGATTCCCAGGTCGGCCGGCTTCGAGCGAGTGATCCAGAGGCCAGTAGGGACGAGCACGATTGCAATTGTCACGCCGATGATTTCGAGCGCGGGGCGCCAGCCGAGGGTGCGGGCGAGATAGTTCACGAGGAGCGGCGCAGCTACGCCGCCGAGGCCGAGGCCGAGATAGGCGTATCCCATCGCTTGGCCTCGGCGGCGCTCGAACCAGCGCGCGACTAATACTTGGTTGGCGATGGGGCCGGCGAAAACGTAGCCGATGACTTCGACGATGCAAAGGAGCTCGAATTGCCAGAACGCAGTGATTCTGCTCATCAGAACCAGCGAGCCCGATACGAGGGCAACACCGGCCAGGATGACGGCTCTGGCTCCGACGCGATCGATCAATGCCCCGGCGATGATTCCAAACGGAAGGCCGGCGAATAGGAAGCCGAGCAGGAATCCTTGGGTGAGTTGCGCGCGAGTGAAGTGAAGGTCCTGAACGAAATAGGGATAGAAGGCCGGGAAACCGTAAAAAATGATGCCAACGACGAGAAATAGATTCAGGAAAGCGGCGACTACGATCCACCAACCATAGTAGGTCTTCCCCTGGGTGTTTGTTGGCGAACCAGGGGGCGGTTCAACCGATCGCGTGGATTCTGTTGTGGCGGATGAGTGCGTCACGGGCAGCGAAGCTTAACCTGAGCGGCGTGAAGATTTCATCCAAATTCGGGACCGAGGATGGCGCAGAGAAAGTTTTGATTGCCGGGAAATTCATTCGAGCCGCGGTACATGCGCGTCAACGGTCGCGCCGGGTGGAAGCCTTGTTCGCGCAAGAGTTCGCCTGTGGCGCGAGTTGATTTGAGAGCGTCGACGATGATGGTCTCGCGTGTCGAGCGCCGGAGGAATTCTTTGAGCAAGATTTCTGCCGTCCGGTCGTCGCGGGCCATCCAAGGCCCGAGATGATCGGCGAAGACTCCGTGTCGGCCGAAGGCATACCCTTGGCGTTCAAACCAACTCGGCACGACCACCAAGCTCGGTGCATGATTAGTGAGAGAGCCAAGGAGGGCGCTCCGATCGGCGCCGAATACTTCGCGGTCATATTCGAATACTTGCTTGAGCAAATCTGAGGGAAGAACAGAAATTGTCGTAGCTGGGTTTTGGGTCACGCTTCGCTTCAGGATCCAACGGTCGATTTCGTACTCGGTGACGAAGCCCATTTTTTCGTAAAGCGGTTTTCCGGCGGGGGTGGCGTCGAGTTTCAGGGTGGGAATTGCGGTGACGTCCAGATATTCGACTGCTCTTTGTAACAGCGTGGTTCCGATGCCTTGATTTCTGTAGTCGGGGTCGACGAGAACCATGCCGATCCATGCGAATCGGCGCTCGTAGGGAATCGTGGCGGATGTACCTACGATTTTTCCGTCGTCGGCCATCACGAAGCAGCCGTCCGGGCTGGCGTCGAGAAATCGAGTCCAGTCGGCTTCGGTCTGATTCCAGCCGACGATCGTGTTGAGGCGAACGCCGCCGGGGATGTCTTGTCTGGTCATCACACGGAGTTGCATGGAGCGTCGAGCCTCGATTCGAACGGCAAGGATACCGGAATCCGAGCGACTCTCCATCTGTGTTTGAGTACAATCTTTCGAGTCCAAGTTGTGACGGCGTCTAAGTGGGCTCACTCAAATTTCGAATGCAGACTGAACTCAACTCAATCCGCGACGAGGCGCACCTCGAAGAACTGCTCAGCGAGCCAACCGACGGCGTTGTTCGGGCGATGCAGGCGCTCGATGGCGACATCATCGTGCTTGGCGTCGCGGGGAAGATGGGGCCGACGCTGGCGCGCATGACGAAACGAGCGTCCGACGCGGCTGGAGTGAAGCGTCGCGTCATAGGTGCGTCGCGATTCTCGTCGCCTGAACTCGAACGCCGTCTTGCGGATTGGGGAGTCGAGACGATTCGCTGTGATCTGCTGGACCGCGACGCGCTCGCGGCGCTTCCAGATGTGGCGAATGTCGTTTACATGGCGGGAATGAAGTTTGGCTCGACGGGGCAGGAGTGGCGCACCTGGGCGATGAATGTGTACCTGCCCGGGCTTGTCGCGGAACGCTATCGCAGCAGCCGGATCGCCGTTTTTTCCACCGGAAATGTATACGGTCTTTGTTCCCTGTCGCGTGGCGGGTCGCGCGAGGGTGACGAGCTCAATCCCGCGGGCGAGTACGCTATGAGTTGTCTCGGCCGCGAACGAATCTTCGAACACTTCAGCCGGGCAAACGGAACGAAGATGACGATCCTGCGGCTGAACTATGCCACCGAGATGCGTTACGGAGTGCTGGTAGACATCGCGCAGAAAGTGTATTCGGGACGGGCTGTTTCGCTTTCGATGGGTTATCTAAATACGATCTGGCAGAGGGACGCGTCGGCGATGAGTCTTGAGTCGCTCGTACACGCCGCGACGCCGCCGAATGTGTTGAATATAACCGGGGCCGAGACTCTCAGCGTTCGCAAGTTGGCTGAGGAATTCGGCGCGAGATTCGGGAAGACAGCTGCGTTCGAGGGAGGGGAGTCCGGCGATGCGTTGCTCAACAATTCCAACAAGGCGTTTGCGCTTTTTGGCAAACCGCCGGTCGGCATCGGCCAAATGCTGGACTGGATTGCGGATTGGGTTGCGAAGGGCGGCGCCACATTGGCCAAGCCAACACATTTTGAAGAGCGTGCGGGACGATTTTGATCTCTTGAGAAATTTCTAGTCAATGCCGCTGAATATCGACGCAAGCATCCTGAAAACGATCAAGCGCGGAATTACGATTCCAGCCCACCCGCTCGCTCTCACAGCGGATCGCCGGCTTGACGAGCGGCGTCAGCGAGCGCTCTCGCGATATTACATTGCAGCGGGAGCCGGCGGGCTCGCAGTCGGAGTGCATACGACGCAATTCGCGATTCGCCAGCCGAAGATCGGATTGCTTGAGCCGGTATTGCAGCTTGCGGCGGAAGAGATGGATCGTGCGGACGCCGATCGGGCGACAGCGCTCGTTCGTATCGGAGGCGTGTGTGGGGAAACGCGGCAAGCCGTCGCCGAAGCTGGTTTGTTACGCGACCTGAAATATCACGCCGGCTTATTGAGTTTGGGTGCAGTGGCTGCCTGGGATGACGAGCGTCTTCTTGCGCACTGCAACGAAGTTGCGGAAATCCTTCCGCTCGTAGGTTTCTACCTACAGCCCGCGGTTGGCGGCCGATTGCTTTCGTATTCCTTCTGGCGGCGATTTGCGGAAATTGAAAATGTGGTGGCGATCAAAATTGCTCCCTTCAATCGATATCAGACGCTCGATGTTGTGCGAGCGGTAGCCGAATCGGGTCGCGACATTGCGCTTTATACGGGGAATGACGACAACATCGTGCTGGATTTGCTCACGCCGTTTTCCTTCGATTCTCACGCGGGGCGAGGCGCGAGTCGCATCGTCGGCGGCCTGTTGGGTCACTGGTCTGTCTGGACCAAACGGGCAGTCGAACTGCTCTACGAATGTCACATGGTTGTCGATGAAAATGGCGGGATTCCAACAAGCCTGTTAGAAAAGTCGATACAAGTTACCGACAGCAACGCCGCGTTCTTTGATGCCGCAAATAAATTTGCCGGGTGCATTGCCGGGCTGCACGAAGTCCTATGCCGGCAGGGATTGCTCGAAGGGATCTGGTGCCTCGATCCGAACGAAACACTCAGTCCGGGACAACGAGAAGAAATCAATCGCGTCTACGCCGCGTATCCCGAGCTGAATGACGATGAATTCGTTCGCGAAGGCCGCGAGGCTTGGTTGAAAGTTTAGTCTGCAGTTCCGGCGGCTGGGGCGCGCTGCTGGTTTTTAACCGCTTGAGCCGGATACTTGGGGAGCAAGAGCATCATCGTCGCGGCAACTGCCAAGGCTATGCCGAGGGTCGACAGCAAAGAAGTGTACGATCCAGTGAGATCAAAAGTGCGTCCCAAGATGACGGGGCCTGCGGCGCCCGCCGCAGCATAAAAAGTCCACGTCAAGCCGTACAGCGTCGAAAAAGCACGCAGACCGAAGTAGCGCGTCAGCAAATAAGGCGTGATCGCAGCTTCGCCTCCCGCTCCGATGCCGATGAGCGTTGCGGCCGCGGCCCCTGCGGCGAAATTATTGGCGTTTGCGAGCATGAAGATTCCGGCCGCGGTAGCGAGGTTGATGACGAACGCGACGCGCCCGCCGAAGAAGCGATCGAGCAACCAGCCGGTTACAACCCTGCCGATTATGCTTGTGCCGCCGAGAATCGATGCGCACAAGGCGGCGCTTCCGGCGGTGATCCCTCGATCCGTCAGCAAAGCGGAGAGGTGCGTGATGGCTCCGTTCATGCTGATCGAGCTCACGAACAGAACGGCAACGATAATCCAGAATGCAATGGACCTCGTACCTTGTTGCCACGTCATTCCAGTCCGCGGAACTTCATCGGCCTGATTCTTCGTTGTAATCGCGCCGCGATCTTTGACGTAGCGCCAGCTCAAGGGAAGCCCGAGTAGCAAGGCGAGAATACCCAACGTCAGGTATGCGGAGCGCCAACCCGACCGAGTGACAACCGCTTGCGCCACCACCGGCAGGATCATTGCGCCCAGGCCGGCACCAACCATCACAATTGCAAGAGCCGTGCCCAGGCGGCGTTCGAACCATGTCGAGATTGATCGGGCGAACGCCAAATGAGCCGCGCCGTTCCCGACGACTCCGATGACAAAGCAAGTCAGGTAGAACTGCCAAATTCCGGAGCGCAACAGCGCGAAGGAAGCGATGCCGCAACCGAAGACCGTCATGCAAGGAAGAATGATGTGGCGAGGACCGAGGCGGTCGATCAAGCGTCCGATCAGCGGCGACGACATCCCCACAGTCATCGCAGCAATCGCAAATCCGAGAGAGACGGATTCGCGATTCCAACCGAATTGGGCGCCTAGCGGCTTTACGAAGACCGTAAATGTGTAAACGAAGAGCGAACCGAATCCGCCCATTACCCCGAGGCACGCCGCGATCGCGACCTTCCAGCCGAAATAGCCCAAGTTGGATTCGTCGAGGACGATTGCCTTGTCAGGTTGAAGATCTGTGTTTGTGATCATGCTTTGGCAAGCCGCACCCGCCGTGGCTGCACCTAAATCAAGTGACGTCACTCTGCTGGCGGAGGCGAGAGATAACAATAATTGGAAAGCATTACCGGAAGAAAGGCGGATGCGTCCAAGAGGTTGAAATTGCTTGTTAATTATTCCAACCACCGATTGCCCGCCGGCATCCAAGCCGTATGTCCGTGTTACTCTCAATGCGGTCGGAATCGGTTGCGTCTCTCGAGATTGAACCGCGATCGAGCGTTCAACCACGCCGGTCCGCTCTTCGGACTTCGGAAGCATCCCACATGATCGTCCGCACCGTCGAACAGGTCCGCCGTGCCTTCCGGATCGTTGCTGGATTTACGCTCCTGTTGGTCGGAGTGGTCATGATCGTCACTCCCGGGCCTGGCTGGGTTGTAATCTTCCTCGGACTGAGCCTCTTGGCCGCGGAATTCATCTGGGCACGGCGGTTGATGGACCGGATGAAGCGTGAAGGCGAACGCGTACGCGATGCAGTCTGGTCGATCGGCAAAGGTGGTGCTGCCTCGACGAGCAACGCTGCCGACTCTTCCCCAACACAGAAAACCGAATAAATTTCGAATGATGTGGAGTGACGCATGGATGCAGGGCTGATCGGTCTCGGAGGTATGGGAACGGGATTGGCGAAGAGCCTCCTGCGCGCCGGACATCGCTTGACAGTTTTTAATCGCACTCGGTCGCGGGCAGAGGCGTTGCAAGCAAACGGTGCGATTGTCGGCGCGACCGTGGCCGAAACGTGCCGCAGCGGGATCGTCTTGACGATGGTCGCCGACGATTCGGCGCTTGAGTCTCAGGTATTCGGAGACGGCGGCATTTTGGCGTCTCTGCCGCGCGGCGGTGTTCACATTTCGTGCAGCACGATCAGCATTGCTTTGAGCGACAGACTCACCGCGGCGCATTCCGGAGCCGGGCAGGAGTTTGTTTCGTGTCCTGTCTTTGGTCGCCCGGAAGCCGCCGAAGCTGGACGGCTCGCGGTGGTCGCGGCGGGGCCGGCTCAGGTTGTGAATCGTTGTAAGCCGTTGTTCGAATCGTTCGGGCCGAAGTTGCTGGTCGTTGGCGAAAAACCATCGCTCGCGAATGTAGTGAAGCTCTCCGGAAATTTTCTGATTGCCAGTGTTTTGGAGTCGCTTTCGGAGGCGCTCGCTTTCGCGCGAAAGTCGGGTGTTGATCCGGCCGTGCTCACCGACTTTCTGACATCGACGCTTTTCGATGCGCCCGTTTACAAAATATATGGGGGTCTGATCGTCGCAGGGAATTACGACAACGTTGGCTTCGCGCTCCCATTAGGACTCAAGGACATCCGGCTGGTAATGCAGGCCGCCGAATCGCAGAGTGTCCCGATGCCAATCGCCAGTGTCATTCGCGACCGTTTCCTGACGGCGATAGCACGGGGCAACGCAAATAAGGATTGGTCGGCGCTCGGCTTGATCGCTATGGAAGACGCCGGGATCCCGCGGACGGCCGGCAAATCCTAACCCTCGCATTTTGAGAAATTTGCGAATCTCAACCCACCCGGTTTCTGAGTAGCCGACCGCCGGAGTCTCACATCGGCGAAAGTTTTGCCAATTACCTCCCGCCAGGGACAAGACTTTGCACACCTTCCCGGCTCTCGTGTTCCGGGAATCCTGTCAATTTTTCTAACCGCATTAGAATCAATAAGATACTGCCAGTCCTGTCCCTTTGGCCAGGACTGGCTTGGCCCACTGCTTGCTATTCCTCAGTACAGATTTTCGTGTATTTGCGGTCGTGAAGTTCTGCTTGCGATTGTCCCCACCGTCGCCAGCCGGTTCAGGTCGGGCCGAATAGCTGACGTGTTCTAACACCGCGCTGAAGGGTCCGGCTGACGGCCATGCCAACGGCATGCATCTGCCCCCGGCGGCCTTGTGTCAGTGGAGTTTTTCCCGAGTTTGAAACGCGAGTCGGCTGATTCATCCGTTGCGGTGCTCATGGGCCGGATAGAGCTAAGACCTCAGCCCGCCCCCAAAATGGCCGAATTTTTAATCCGGTTTTCCAGGTCTGAATGGCAGTCAGGAGACGATCCTTGCAACCTCGAGACACAAAATTCCTGCCTCATCTTATGACCCGTTGGCGCGTGGTGATTGGAATCGCGCTCGTTCTTTTGGCCGCAGGTGTCGCGGCTTACGCCGGCTATCCGGGTGTCACCTACAACTATTGGGTCGATTTCGAATCGGCCGCGCTTGGCGTCTCGCCAACCACGACGACGCTCGCGTCTTCAACCCACGGCACCGGCGAAACATGGATTATCAGCAATCCGATCAATTCACTGACAGTTGTTTCGAGCGCGCAGAGCGGAATTTCGGGTGCCACGGGCAATCGTGGGCTGCAGTATAGCGACCCGACCGGAGCGGTCGCGTATGTCGGAATGTATCTCCCATCGACACAACCTTCAGTCTCGATGGGGATGTGGTATTGCACGTCGACCCAGAGCGCATCGTCCTACGCGTACGAGGGTGGCCCGAACTTTTTCGGTTTTTTGAATAACGCGTTCGGTCCGACGTGGCGTCTTTCGGACGAGCGAAACAGCGTCGACAACGTTCGAAGCATTCGGCTGAGCCCGACGGGTCCCGATTCAACTTCGCTCCGCCGGATCGCCGTGTCGGACAACACTTGCTACTGGGTTTCGATGAAGCTCGTCAAAGGCTCGACGGTTACGTTCAACCTTTACGACACGAGCCTAAATCTCGTCGGCTCGGTGAATACGACGGATTCCTTCAACCAGTCCGTCGATCTGGTCTGGCTTGGCAACGAACAGAAGACTGCCGGCAATCTCGCGTACACGAACGCGATGGATGACCTGATCATCGACTACACGAACGCGAATTTCCCGCTGCTTCCGGTGTCCGCGCCGCCAGCTGTCGGAGCGGTCCCGACATTTGCCGGAAACGCGCAGCATACGTCGGCTTATGTGCCGACGAGCCAGGATCTCGGGCGCGTGAAGTGGACGACCAGCGTGAATTCAAATACTGGTGGTTCCGCGTCGCGCTATGCATCGCCGGTGATTACAGCAGCGAACACGGTGATCGCTCCGTCCCAAATCGCGGGCGGTGCGTTTCAGTTGAATGCTTTCACAGGATCAACGGGCGCCTCGCTTTATGCGCTCCCGACGGACTACGTTGCTCCGACATCGTCGATCACGCCGGTCTATCAGCCTGTTCTCGTCGCGAATGCGAGCGGCACTCGTCTTTACTATGCCGGCGCGGGCGGCACTATCCTCTATATATCGAATCCAGATTCGGCGACGCCGGGGACGCCGGTTCGCCAGGCGTTCTACACGACGCTCGCGGACTATCAGACGCGTGAAGCCAGCTTTAACTCGACGGTCTTTATTAATACGCCGCTCACGGCGGATGCGAACGGCGATATTTTCTTTGGCTTCCGCGTGCAGGGAACTGCTCCGTCTCCGCTCGGCACACAAGACGGATTTGCGCGAATTGATGCGAACGGCAATGGCACGTACGTGTTGGCTGGAACGGCGGCCGCAGACTCCGCTGTTTCGCACGACGCTCAGAATTCGGCACCCGCGCTTTCGAACGACGGGACCACGGTGTACTTCGCTGCAAAGTCCGCCACCAACGACAACTACGCCTATCTGGTCGGCCTCGACAGCACCGCGCTCACCACAAAGTACCGCGTGCTCCTGACTGATCCTCGCAACGGCAACGGGGCGGGCGTGGTCGACGGCAGTACCGCATCTCCAGTCATCGGCCCCGACAACGACGTCTATTTCGGCACGATGGCGAATCCCGACAACGGTTCGCGCGGCTTCCTGCTGCATTTCAGCAGCGACCTGACGACCACCAAGACTCCAGGCGCATTCGGTTGGGACAATACCCCAGCCGTTGTGTCGAGCTCGATGGTGACTTCGTACGCAGGCAGCGCTACGTATCTTCTGCTGTCGAGCTACAACGACTACGTCGGCCAAGTCGACGGCCAAGGCGTGAATAAAGTCGCGTTGCTCGATCCGACAGCCACGGAAACTGATTCTCACGCATCGTCGAACGGCTTGTCAGTGATGCGCGAAATCCTGGACGCGACCAGCCCGACGCCCGATGCCGCGAATCAGAACTCGACGTTCCCGTCGGCGGTGTTGCCGTGGCTCGGTAACGCGTTCGCTGTGAACGCGGCGACGAAGACGGTCATTCTTCCGTCCTCCGATGGCAATCTCTACCGTTGGAACGTGTCCACCAATTCGCTTTCGCAATTCCTGAATCTCGGCACCGCGGGCGGCCAGCAAAACGTGCCGACCGTCATCGGACCCGACGGTTCGACCTACACGATCAGCGGTTCAACGCTCGCGTCGGTGCAGAGCCTCAGCGGCGTCGGCGTTAACGTGACCTCGTCGAATCCGGACGAGCGTACTCTCGCCGCCGGACAAGCGGTCACCTTTACCGCGACCGTCACGAACGGCGGCACCAGCGGAACCCCGACCGGCACGGTGACATTCACCGACACGGTGTCGACGGTCGTCAGCGGCAGTCTGAATACAACGACCAATTCACTCGGCTCGGCCTCGTTGAATGCCAGTGGCGTTGCGACGCTCAGCTCGGTGACGTTGTCCACCGGCAATCACTTCATTACCGCCAACTACGCTGGCAACGGCACTTTCCCTGCAGGCTCCGGTGGGATGGTGCAAGTCGTTCACGGTAGCGCATCGACTACCAGCGTCACCGCGACGCCGAATCCGTCGAATGCCGGTCAATCGGTTGCATTCAACGTTACGGTAGCTTCCGTTCCCACGGGCGGAGCCGCTCCGACTGGTCAGGTAACTCTGACGCAGGGTGGCACCGTGCTGACGCAGCTGACTCTTTCAAACGGCGTCGCAATCTACGCAACGTCCGCGCTGCCGGCGGGATCCTCCACGATCACTGCTTCCTACGCGGGTGATTCTTCGTACTCAGCGAGCACCGGCAATGTCACGGCGGTTGTTCAGAGCGCGACATCGACGGGCGTTACCGCTTCTTCCAATCCAGCATCGCAAGGGCAGAGCGTGACGTTCACCGCGACGGTGACCAGCCCAGGCGGTACGCCAGTTGGCAGCGTCACCTTCACCGATGGCGCGACAACTTTGGCTTCGAACGTCACGGTAGTCAGCGGGGTTGCGACGTTTAGCACATCCGCGCTCGCAACGGGCAGCCACACCATCGGCGCCAGCTTCACCGGATCGACGGGCTGGCAGAACAGCAGCGGCAGCCTGACGGAAACAATCAATCAAACGAGCTTCGCGACTTCGACGACAGTTACCTCGACGCCGAACCCATCGAACTCCGGCCAGTCGGTGACCTTCACAGCAACTGTGACTTCGACCAGCGGCACGCCGTCGGGTTCGGTCACCTTCGCTGAAGGATCGACGGTTCTCGCTTCGAACGTCACCGTGAACGCCAGTGGTCAAGCCGCGTTCTCCACTTCGACACTCGCCGTTGGCAGCCACTCCATCACCGCTTCGTTCACCGGCACGGGCGGTTTCGGCAGCAGCAGCGGCACTGCGTCATCACCGCAAGTGGTGAATAGCGTTGCCTCCAGCTTCCCCGGCATTAGTTACGACGCATGGGTCGATTTCGAAGGTCTGACGCCGGGCTCCGCGCCAACGACCGCGGGCCTCGCGGCTTCTACTCACGGTGCCGTCGGTACGTGGGCCGTCAGCAACTCGAGCGGTTCGCTGAGCGCAATCACAGCCGGTCAAGACACGCTCACGGGCGCGCCCGGCAATAAGGGGTTGCAATACAACTCCACAGTCGGCGACCCGCCAGACCATGTGCAATGGGCTTTCCCAAGCACACATACTCAAGTGTCAGTCGGTATGTACTACTGCACGTCGAACGAGACGTCGTCGGCCTTCGCCTACGCGGAAGGCCCGCACTTCCTCGGCTTCGACAGCAACTCGTTCGGCGACCTGTGGCGGTTGAGCGACGAACGCAACGCTGTGGACAACTCGCGTGAGATTCGCATCAGCCCGACGGGTCCCGCGAATTCCGTAATGATCGCGGTCAAGGACAGCACCTGCTACTGGTTGACGATGCGCATGGTAAAAGGTGCGAACGTGGACTTCAGCGTTTACGACACCAATCTCAACCTCATCCAGCATGTCACCACGCCGGAGACGTTCGGCCAGAATATCGATTCGATCTGGCTGGGCAGCAACTTGGCCAACGGCTACTCCCAGACGTTCTACAACTTCCACATGGACGACCTGATCGTCGACTACACCAACGCAAACTTCCCGCTATTGCCTGTGCTTGGTCCCGTGAACCCGACGGTCGCGATCGCGTCGTCGCAGAATCCGGCGACGACGGGGCAGAGCGTTACGTTCACGGACACGGTTTCTCCGGCCTCTGCAACTGGTACCGTCTCATTTAGTGATGGCAGCACGGTTCTCGCAAGCGGTGTCGCGGTCACCAGCGGGACAGCCACCTACACGACAAGCGCTCTTGCCGCTGGCAGCCACACGATCAGCACCACCTTTACTCCGACGTCGGGCACGCTCAGCACCGCCACGCTCACACAGAGTGTGGTCACCCCAGTTGCGACCTCAACTGCTCTGACCTCCTCTTTGAATCCGGCAAACACAGGACAGAGTGTGACCTTCACCGCAACGGTAACTTCCACCGGCGGTACGCCGTCTGGCTCCGTCACGTTCGCGGATGGGGCCACAACGCTCGCCTCAAACGTTGTAGTCAACGCGAGTGGCGTTGCGACCTTCTCAACATCTTCACTTGCCGCGGGTAGTCACTCGCTTACCGCCAGCTTCACCGGCGCGACGGGATGGGTAAACAGCAGCGGCAGCTTGACCGAGACGGTCAACCAGACCATCGCCGCGACTTCGACGAGCGTCACGTCTTCGTCGAATCCCGCGTCGCAGGGACAGAGCGTGACGTTCACCGCAACGGTTACCAGTTCCGGCGGAACGCCAATCGGTAGCGTCACCTTCACCGATGGCGCAACAACTTTTGGCTTCGAACGTCACGGTAACGAGCGGCATAGCGACTTTCACTACTGCGTCGCTCGCAACCGGCAGCCACACCATCGGCGTCAGCTTCACCGGATCTACGGGATGGGCGAACAGCAGCGGCAGCCTGACGGAAACAATCAATCAAACGAGCTTCGCGACATCGACGACCGTTGCTTCGACGCCGAACCCATCGAACTCCGGCCAGTCGGTGAACTTCACCGCAACGGTGACTTCGACCAGCGGCACGCCGTCCGGTTCGGTCACCTTCGCTGAAGGCTCGACGGTTCTCGCTTCTGCCGTCGCCGTCAACACGAGCGGGCAGGCAGCCTTCTCAACTTCGACGCTCGCCGTCGGCAGCCACACCATCACAGCATCCTTCGCCGGGACGGGCGGCTTCGGCAGCAGCAGCGGCACCGCCGCACCGCAAGTTGTGAACAGCGTGGCCACCAGCTTCCCCGGAATCGCCTACGACATGTGGGTCGATTTCGAAGGCCTCACGGCCGGGTCCGCGCCCACGACCGCCGGACTCGCCAACTCGACGCACGGTGCAGCGGGCACATGGTCGGTCAGCAACTCGAGCAGCTCGCTGAGCGCGATCACCGCCGGTCAGGACACGATCGCAGGCTCACCCGGCACAAAGGGGCTGCAGTACAACTCGACGGTTGGCGATCCTCCAGACCACGTCCAATGGGCGCTACCTGTCACGCACACGCAAGTGTCAGTCGGCATGTACTACTGCACGTCGAACGAGACGTCGTCAGCCTTCGCCTACGCGGAAGGCCCGCACTTCCTCGGTTTCGACAGCAACTCGTTCGGCGACCTGTGGCGGTTGAGCGACGAACGCAACGCCGTGGACAACTCGCGTGAGATTCGCATCAGCCCGACAGGCCCGGCGAACGCGGTGATGATCCCAGTCACCGACAGCACGTGCTACTGGCTGACCATGCGTGTCGTGAAGGGTGCGAACGTCGACTTCAGCATCTACGACACGAAGTTGAACCTGATCCAGCATGTGACCACGCCGGAGACCTTCGGCCAGAACATCGACTCGATCTGGCTGGGCAGCAACCTCGCCAACGGCAACTCGCAGACGTTCTACAACTTCCACATGGACGATCTGATCGTCGATTACACGAATGCGAACTTCCCGCTGTTGCCTGCGACGACTCCGGCAAATCCGACGGTGGCGATCGCGTCGTCGCTGAATCCGGCGACAACGGGGCAGAGCGTCACGTTCACGGACACGGTGACACCATCCGCTACGGGCACGGCATCGTTCAGCGATGGCAGCACGGTGCTTGCGAACGGCGTTGCGGTGACGAACGGTCAGGCGACGTTTACGACGAGCACGCTCGCAGTCGGCAGCCACACGATCAGCACCACGTTCACTCCGACGTCGGGCACGCCCAGCACCGCCACGCTCACGCAAACGGTGAACACAGCAACCTCGGCCACGACGACGGCGGTTACGTCGTCCGCGAATCCTTCAGGCCCCGGACAATCGGTAACTTTCACTGCGACCGTCAGCTCGTCCGGCGGAACGCCGACCGGCACCGTAACCTTCACGGACGGCGCGACAACGCTTGCATCGGGCGTCGCCGTAGCGAGCGGCAAGGCGACGTTTACGACGACCTCGCTCGCGGTCGCGACGCATACCATCACCGCAGCATTCACAGGTACGGGCGGCTTCAGCAACAGCAGCGGCTCGGTCTCGCAGTCGGTCCAGGGCGCCACGACCACAACCGTGACATCCTCGGCGAATCCCTCGACCTCCGGCCAGTCGATCACCTTGACGGCGACCATCGCCGGCGTCGGCGGCAGCACGCCGACCGGCACGGTCAAGTTCACCGACGGCACGACGACGCTCGCGAGCGCCGCAACCGTCACGGGCGGCAAAGCCACCTTCACATCGTCCACTCTCGCGATCGGCAGCCACTCGATCACCGCGGCCTTCACCGGCACCGGCGGCTTCACCGCCAGCAGCGGCACGCTGACGCAGACCGTTCAGATCAGCACATCGAACTCCGTCGCGTCTTCGGTGAATCCTTCGAATCCAGCGCAGTCCGTAACGTTCACCGCAACGGTGACGTCGAGCAACGGAATTCCGAAGGGCACCATGGCCTTCCTCGATGGGACGACCACGCTCGCCTCAGGGGTAAGCGTGAGCACGACCACAGGCAAAGCGACCTTCTCGACTTCGTCGCTGGCCTCAGGTACGCATTCGATCACGGCGGCATTCACCGGTAGCGCGGGCTGGCTGAACAGCACCTCGACCGCGATCAGCCAGGTCGTGAACGCCGCGACAACCACCACCGTGACCGCTTCGCCGAGTCCTCAGACCACCGGCTTGAGCGTCACCATCATAGCGACCGTCACATCCTCTGGCGGCACTCCGACCGGCACCGTGACATTTAAGTCGGGTTCCACCACCCTCTCCTCAAACGTGGCTTTGAGCGGCGGCAAAGCAACAATCACAACGACTGCTCTCGCAACCGGAACGGATACCATCACCGCCACATACAGTGGCGCGACCGGTTTTGCGACCAGCAGCGGCACGACAAGCGAAGTCATGCAAGCGGACTCATCTCCACCCACAACACCAACCAACGTCGCCGCCGTATCCGGACCGGCTACGAAACAGATCACAGTCAGTTGGACAGCTTCAACCGACAATGTCGGCGTGAAGGACTATGAGGTCTTCCGGGCCACGACCGCCAACGGCACGTTCTCATTGGCCTCGACGGTCACGACGACGAGTTTCACAGACACCAGTCTTACGGCCAGCGGGCTGACTCGCTTCTATTACGTCGTCGCGGTCGACACGACGAACCACACCTCGGGCAACTCCGCTCACGTTAGCGCTACATCGAAGTAACCCGCACTTCCGCAACCCCGACAAATTGCCGCTACCGGCCCCGCTTCCACCAAAACCCAACGTCATCGCAACAATTTCTCCGTGTTAGTCTGACCGTGCAGTACTGAGGAGATTGCGAAGATGTATCCATGGGCAGGGAAGTGGGCGCTCGTCACGGGAGCCAGCGCCGGAATTGGTGTTGCACTCGCAGCCGAACTCGCTGCCGCCGGAACGAATCTCGTTCTTACGGCTCGCCGTGAAGATCGCCTCGTCGCTCTGGCGCGCGACCTCGCCGCCAAACACAACATTCGCACCGAAATCTGTGTCGCGGACCTCGCCGATCCAGCCGCGCCGGATTCGATTTTCACTTTCGTCCGCGAAAAAAACCTTCACATCGACTTGCTCGTCAACAACGCCGGCTTCGGCGCTTACGGCGAATTCGCCGCCTCCGATCGCGCGCGACAAGTCGAAATGGTCCAGGTCAACTGCTCTGCGGTCGTTAGCCTGACACACTTATTTCTGCAGCCGATGTTACAAAGAAAATCCGGCGACATCCTGATCGTCGCGTCCACCGCCTCATTTCAGGCGGTGCCCTATATCACCACTTACGCCGCCACCAAGGTGTTTGATCTGCACTTCGCCGAAGGACTTGCCGAAGAGTTGAAGCCATTCGGCATCCGGGTCTGCGGCCTCTGCCCCGGTTCTACGGAATCTGAGTTTCACGTGGTGGCAAGCCACGACTCGGCGCCAGCTTCGAAGCGTCCACGTGAAACCGCCGAAAAAGTCGCTCGTGTCGGCCTGCGGGCCCTGGCAGATGGGAAGAGTTATGTCATCTCCGGGCGCCGCAACTATTTTGGCGCTCACCTCCAGCGCCTGATTCCCCGTCACTTGGTCACTTCAATCGCTGGCAAACTTTTTCGCCCCGCCCCGCAAAACACTGACTCTGATTCGATCCACCCATTACCAATCGCGGGAGTCAAGTTAAGTCGAGAAGCAAATACTTTCACTTGGCAACCTGTCGCGCTCATCCGGACATCGCACTCTGGGTCGCGACACATGGCAGCTCTTGTAAAATCAAACATTCGAATGAAACGAGTCGCACAATTTGTGCTCGTCTTATTTCTCGCTGGGTGCAGCCATGCCCCGATGGCCTACCATCTCCGCCGCGAAGGCCTCGACCCTGTTCTGTTCCCCCCCACGAGGGTCAAAGAAACAACCACCACGACTGAAATCCACGTCAATCTGAAAAACGCCCGCGCCCAATCGACTTCCGTCCGCGGCTGCGACATCGATGGCAGCGTCCTTTCTCTTCGATGGCAGGGAACCACCGCCGCGGTATCCCTTCACCCTCAGTCATTCTTCGCGTCGGCCGCCGATCCATCTCCCAACCAGAGCGGTCGTGGCCTGTACATCGATCCGCTGCTTGCGATGGAAAAATTCCACGCCGACCTGCTCGACCGCCAGACCAGAGGCTGTCTTCGCCCCGACGAAAACACTCGTCTTCGTCGCGCAATCGTCGAAAATCTTCCGCTGCCGCCCACGATCGCCTACTTTTTCGAATTGGGAAGTTACGCCGTAACAGGCTACTTCGATCTCACGCCTGACTTTCGGTTGCTGACGACCAGCGTCATCTATCGTTCAGACGCGGCTCAAACCCCCGACAACGTCATCGGTTACGAAACCGCGCACTATGTTTTCGTTCCCGACCCCAAGCCCGCGTCGATGAGCGCTTCAGTGTCTGGCAATCGCTTCGCACCTTCAGTCGATGCGGATAGCAATCGCATCCGTCTCGTGTTGTCGAGAGCGACGGAAGTGATCAACGGAAATCTCGCCGTCGAAAAGCAAACCTTGCGCAACGACCTTCATTTCCCTCAATCGCCCGGCTACTTCCGCCTGCTCTTCATGGCCGACGACAATGCCCCCACCGTCCGCATCACGCGGGCGATTTTGCTTTCTGCACCCGATCAAAGTCGGCTCGCCCAAGCCATCGCTTTCCGCCAGGACAGCGCCGAAAATTTCTGCGCCACCCTCTCAATGCCCAACGTAACGTGTATCGTCTTCCCCAGGAATTTCGGCATCAGCCCGGAGCTTCGCGTCCGCGCCAACGGCCAGGACTATTACATTCGAGTGGGAGGCTTTCTCCAGGAAGTCCTCGATCTCCAGCATCCCCAAGACGATCTCCCTCCCAGATCACTCAAGGTGCGCCGGCCATTCCGCGGCCGCCTCGTCCCCATAAAGTTCGACCCGAACAGCCGCGATATCCTTAAATTAGTGCTCTTACCGGGAGACGAAATCACTTGGTAGGAATTTCGACCGGTTGCCCGGCTTACTCGTGTCGCAGTGCCACCATCGGATCGACTCCGGTTGCCCGTTTCGCCGGCAATAATGCGGCACCAATCGCGGCAATCACGACCGCAGCACCCGAGGCCACATAAATTTCGGAACTCCTGACCGAAACCTCAAACAAGAGCCCCTCGACAAACCGCGCCGATCCGATCGACAGGGCGAGCCCCACTGGCACTCCCACCGCGAGAAACACCCCGGCCTCGCGCATCACTGACCACAACATGTCCCAGCGCCTCGCTCCAAGCGCCATCCGCAATCCGATCTCCGGTGTCCGCGCCGTCACTCGCTGCATTTCCAAACCATAAAGCCCCATGCATGTGAGAACCAAAGCAATCGCCCCGAAAAACACCGACACACTTGCCAGCAATCGTTCTTGGCCCACCGAATCTTCGAGTTGTCGCTCCATCGTGATGGCAGGAAGAAGCGGCGTGTCCGGCGCTACCGTTCGCAGCGCTTCCTGGTATCCGGCCACCGCGCTGGCCGTGGTTCCGCTCCTCGTGATGAACGACAAATCGAAATCCGACGGGCTCTGTTCGAAGGAATAGTAAATCGTCGGCGGAACCGTTTGCCTCACTGAGTTGTAATTCGCATTCGCAACAACGCCAACAACTTCGCAAATCGGTTGTTTCTCGCCGCGCTCGAGCGAGCGAACGTGATTGCCAACCGCCTTCGGCCCTCCGAAGAAATAATTCGCCGCGGCGTCGTTCAACACGCAGACATGTGCGGTATTGGAGCGGTCGGACTCAACAAACTCTCGGCCGGCAAGCACTTTTGTTCCAGCAGTCGCAAAATACCCCTCGCCCACGATGTTTTTGAATAGGCGTTTATCCTGTCTCTCACGAGCCTCGACAGCGACTGAGTCCTGATCGATTCCCCCCTCGTTCAGCGGCCGCATCGCCAATACGCTAGCCGATTCGACGCCGGGCGACCGCTTCAGCACATTCAACGTTCGCCGGTACAACTCCCGTCGAGCGTCGCCTTTTTCCGGTCTCTGTTCGAAGTTCGCGCCAAACATCGTGATGCCTTGAATTTGAAATCCAAGATCTGCATGCAACAGATTTCGCGCACTCGCCGCGAACAAAAGCGCGACCGACACGAGCAACATCGATACAGCGATCTGCACAGGCAACAGCCGGGACAACCATCGGCCCGTACTTCGCCCGGGACCCAGCCGATGTTTCATCCCTCCGCTGAGTGCCATATCTGCGTTGCTGCGAGCCAGCCCCAGGGCAACACGCCCGCCAGAATCACCACTACCGTCGTCACCAAAATCGTCAATGCCAGCACCGCCGCGTCCGGACGCAAATCGAGAAATAGCGGAAAATCCGACTGCTCCACGTAGCGAACCAGCAGAGTGCTCATCCACGTCGAGAGCAACAATCCGCAGACCGCGCCCACGGCCGCCAAGATTCCGCTTTCAAGCGCTAGTTGCCTTACAAGACGCGACCGCTTCGCTCCCAATGCGCTGCGCACCGCGAATTCTTGCTGACGCTGTATCGACCTGGAGACTTGCAAAGTCGCGAGATTCGCACAGCAAATCACCAGCAGCAGCCCGACGAGCCCTTGTAGGGTCCACAGCGATCGTCCGTAAACTTCTCCCAGCGGTGAATTCCCGGTTTGTTCTGGAGAAAGGTGGAAACGTCCATCGCGAGGGGAATCGCTTTCCTCGAAATGTCGTGGAAGTGATTCGCGCAACACTTCTTCTTCGATCGTTGCGACATTCGCTCCGGCCTGTCGCAGGCTCACGCCGGGCTTCAACCGGCCCGTCGTGAAGAGCCACCTCGAGTCCGCATCAAATCGCGCCGAGGCTGCACCGTAAATCGCAACTTCCGCCGCAAAAGGCAGAACGATCTGCGGCGCGTAGTCCACGGTCATCCCATTGAACGACCGGGGCATGACACCCACGATCGTGACCTGCGCTCCGTTCACGCGAACGGTGCGTCCGAGAACATCCTCCGCCGCGCCGAAATGCTGCCGCCAGAATGCCTCGCTGATTACCGTCGCAAATCCTTGCGATCCACCCCGTATCTCGTCGTCTTGCCAGTCCAACATTCGTCCAAGTCGAGGCCGTACACCCAGTAGCGGAAACGCCGATCCACTGGCATACGCACCTTCAATGGCCAGCACCGTCCCGCCGTCAATCAACACCATCGGCTGATTGTTCCAGGCAAACAGATCGACAAACGCGCTTTGGCGTTCGCGCAATCGATCGAACATTGGTCCAGACAGAGGGTCCGTTCCACCCGCCTGCCCAAATGAAATCGCTACCAACTGTTCAGGCGCAACGACATCCAGCTTCCGTAGCAATAACGCGTTAATTAAAGAAAACACCGCCGCATTCGAACCGATCCCGATTGCCAGAATTGCGACCGCGATGAGTGTGAATGCAGGAGACTTCCGCAACATCTGGAAGCCAAAGCGAATGTCCGCAAGCAGGTCGTCAAGGATTCTCAATCTCCAAACGTCCCTTCCGTCATCTTCGACCAGCGAAAAATTCCCGAACTCCCGCCGCGCCTGATACTCCGCCTCGCGCCGTTCCATCCCGCTGGTCACTAACTCCGCGACCCGTTCGTCAAGGTGCCCGCGCATCTCCTCCGACAACTCCGCGAACTCACGTTGTCGCCGAAACATCTGTGTCCAGATGCCCATGGCGAGCCTCACTCCATCCGCCGTGTCTCTCTGCTTTCGACCTTCAACTGTCGACTGTGAACTCTCTTCTCACTCGTACCGCAGTGCCACCATCGGATCGACCCGCGTCGCCCTCCGCGCCGGAATCCAGCACGCCGCCAGTGCCACTGTAAACAGCAACAACGCCACCAGCGAGTACGTCAGCGGATCGTGCGCGGTCACTCCAAACAACAAGGTGCTCATCCACCGCGTCAACGCCAGCGCGACCAAAACTCCAATCGCAACTCCGACGATCGCCATCCTCGCTCCCGATCCCATCACCATCCCCAGTACGTTCTCCTGTTGCGCACCCAGCGCCAGCCGAATCCCAATCTCCCGCCGCCGCTGCGACACCGTGTACGACAGCACGCCGTAAATCCCGATCACGCCGAGCGCGATCGACATCGCCCCCGCGATCCCCAGCATCACCAGCGTGAACGACGTCCTGGCTACCGACTTGTCATACACATCCTGCATCGTCTGCACCGACGCCACCGGCAAATTCGAATTCACCGACCACACCGCTTGCCGAATCTCCTCCACAAATCCCTGCGTGCCCGCTCGCTCGCTCCGCACCACAAACGTGACGTTCCGTATCACCTGTGCTTCCTTGCTCCCATAAAGCCCAATCGCCATCGTCGGCCAGTAGACGATTTCCGGCGCCGCAGTCTGTACACCGTCCTCTCTTACGTCTTCAACGACGCCAATGACTTCGCTCCAGGGAGCGCTCGAAAATTCACGCACGCGTTTACCCACCGCCGCTTGCGCCGATCCCCAATATTCACGAGCCAGCCCATCCGAAATTAGCAGCTCAGGCCTCAGCCCATAGATCTCCTGCCAGGTGATATCTCGCCCCGCCATCAATCGCGTTCCCGCCGTCGCAAGAAATCCCGGCGCCACAAACTTATACAGCCGCATCGGCGGAATCTCGTCCTTCGGATAATTTTTCCCCTCCGCCATCAGTTCGTCCCATCCCGCCTCGTATCCTTCCAGCGGCATGTCGCTTCCATACGCCGCCGACTTCACGCCCTGAATTGCCGTGAGCCTGTCTTGAATCGCTTGCTGCAACCGCGTCACTTGTTCCGGCCCCTGAACGAGCGAATCCGGAATCGCGATCCTCATCAATTGCAGCGTCTTCGCATTCGTAAATCCCGGCTGCACCCGCCGCATCGCGTCAAACGTTCGAATCATCAACCCGGCGCAAACCAGCAGCACCAGCGCCATCGCCACTTGCCCGACCACCAGGATATTTCGCGCTCGATGCCGCTCTCGGCTCGCGCTCGTCGTCCTTCCCGCCACTGCGCGAGACAACGCCCCACCGCGTGAACTCGCGTACTTCAGCGCCGGAATCAATCCGAACAAGAGCCCCGCAACCACCGATAGTCCCAGTCCGAACACAATCGTCCGCCAATCCACCGCAATCTCTTGCAACCGCGGCAAATTCGACGGACCAATAGCCATCAAAACCTTTACGCCCCCGTACGCGATCCCCATACCCACCAAGCCGCCCATCAACCCCAGAATCACACTCTCGACCAGCAGCGCCCGTACGATCCGTACCCAACTCGCACCCAGCGCCGCACGCACCGCCATCTCCTGCTGCCGCGACTCGCCCCGCACCAAAAACAAATTCGTCACGTTCGCGCACGCGATCAGCATCACCAGCGCGATCGTCCCCATCACCACCCACAACGTGTCGCTCACATTCCCAATCACTTCATCCTTCAACGGCCGAATCGCCGGCGTAATCTTCCACGACTCGTAAATGTGCGGATTCGACCCCGGCCCATTCGTGAACGTGTCCATCCACATCGGCAGCATCCGCGTCATATCGGCGTTAGCCTGCGCAATCGTCACGCCCGGTTTCAGCCGCGCAATTCCTTGATACCCAAACCCCGCCAGAATCGCCTTCCCCCGGTCGAACGACAGCGGTAACAGAACGTCAAAATCCCCATCGACGATTCGAAATCCCCGCGGCAATACCCCCACAATCTCGCGCGGCCGCGAATCCACCTGAATGTTTCGGCCCACCACCGTCCGATCGCCGCCGAATTTCCTCTGCCAATAGCCGTAGTTCAGCATCACGCGCTCGGGCCCGTTCGGAATCTGGTCTTCGTGCGACAGCCATCGCCCCGCCGCCGGACCCACATCCAACGCTTCCAGCACTCCATCCGTCACCGCAATCGTGTCGACTTGCTCAGGCTCGCCCACTCCCGTCACATTCGCGCTGCCCGGAGCCCACACCCCCATCGCCTGAAACGATCGATTCTCCTCCGAATACGTGAAGTACATCGACGCCGACAGCCGCAGTCCATCGACAAACGTTGTGAGCCCACCGGCACCCGGTGCGTTCTGTCGCAGCGCCACCAGCTCTTGCGAATTCGGATACCGCAGCGGCCGCAGCATCACCGCATCCACCACGCTGAACACCGCCGCGTTCGCCCCAATCCCAATCGCGATCGTCAGCAGCGCCACCACCGTAAATCCCAAATTCTTCCGCAGCCCGCGCATCCCATACTTCACATCCGCCCAAAAATCCTCGATCAACTCCCACCTCCACGCCGCTCGTC
>Ga0206939_10067_pt2 | contig 31051 bp, 21 predicted proteins | sample Alteio_BWOrgHeat_10_FD_152921 | JGI IMG/M metagenome (GOLD analysis project Ga0206939, IMG submission 152921) | Enriched cells from forest soil in Barre Woods Harvard Forest LTER site, Petersham, Massachusetts, United States -... | ecosystem: Environmental > Terrestrial > Soil > Temperate forest >... | reverse complement strand
GATATCGTCTCCGGCTTCCGCCGGCCGGAGACTGGATCGGTCACGATTGCCGGACGCAACCAGCGGCTTTGGACGCTGCACGAGATGTCGCAACAAGTCAGCCACCTGCCACAGTCGATTCATGCCGACCTGCCTTTCACCGCGGAGCAGTTGGTGGCCATGGGAAGGTATCCGCATACCGATCGCTGGTTCGAATCTGATGAAGATCACCGGCTTATCCAGCAGGCAATGCAGCGGACCCGCTGCTGGGCGCAGCGGCATCGCGTATTCGGAACCCTAAGCGGGGGCGAACGCCAGCGTGTTCTCCTGGCTGCATGCCTGGCGCAGAATGCGTCTACCCTGCTGCTCGACGAGCCATCCACGTTTCTCGATATCGAGCACCAACTTCACTGCTTCACTTTGTTGCAGGAGGAGGCCGGGAGGGGGAGACTCTGTCTTGCCGTAACCCACGATCTCAATCTTGCTTTGACTTACTGCACGCGTCTGATTGTGCTGGCGGACGGTGTCGTTGCACACGACATTCCAACCTCGCAGGCCCAGGAGAGGAAGGATTGGCTTGCCTTATTTTCCACCCGCCTGAACATGAGCAACACTCCGGCCGGTACTCCATGGATCTGGTACCGATGAAAGACCTCGTATCAACGAAAGACCTCGTATCAATGAGCTCACCACTTCAGTTATCTTTTGTCGCGCGGAACAGCCTGGTGCTTTCTGTAATCGTCTTCATGGGGGCGGCATTGTTGTTGCCCTGGGTAGGCGCCGGTTCCATCAGCCTCGCGCGGGTACTGCGGCATGAGGGTCCGGACTATGACATTCTGGTCCAACTGAGAATCTCGCGTACTCTTCTCGCATTAGTGGCGGGAGGTGCTCTGTCGCTGGCTGGCGCATTGTTTCAGGCCATGCTTCGCGACGCGTTGGCCACGCCGTACACACTGGGCATTTCCGCGGGCGCGTCTCTCGGTGCAGTCGCAGTTATCGCCGCCGGGTGGCAAACCTTCTTTGGCATTCCGGTGACATGGATAGGGGCGTTGGCGGGCGCATTCAGTGTACTCGCCCTGGTGCTTGGTGGTGGATTCAAGCGACGGCAAATCTCAGCCTACAGTTTGCTGTTGACGGGCATCGCGATCAATAGCGTCTGTGCTGCATTCATCATTATTCTCAGCAGCTTTGCCGGCATGTCGCGTTCCTTCTCTATTGCCCGCTGGTTGATCGGCAGCATCGACGCGACCAGTTATGGCTCGCTCGGCATTCTTGCCCTGGTGGTGGTGGTCTCTTCGAGTTTCATTCTGGCGCAAGCGCGGAGTTGGAATCTGCTTGCGGTCGGCGAGCGTTGGGCCGCGTCCCGAGGAGTACGCGTGGCAAAACTTCTGGGGACAGGCTACGTGGCAGGATCGGTCCTGGTAGGAGGAACGATCGCGCTGACTGGTCCTATCGGGTTTGTGGGCTTGATTGTGCCCCATCTTGTGCGTTCGCGCATCAGCCCGGACCATCGCGTTCTGATGCCGTGCGTCTTCTTTTTCGGCGGCGCATTGCTTGCGTTTTGCGATGCTCTCGGCCGGATCATCATGCCGCCGTCGGAGATTCCCGCAGGCGCTGTACTGGCTCTCATCGGCGGACCTTATCTGGTCTGGGTCATACGTCAACGGATTCCCCTGGAGGAAATATGACGTCTTATCGCCAGCGAGTGATGCGCGCCGACGGCCGCACGCTGAACATCGTGCAACACCGGGCGCATCTTTCTTATTGTTTCACTGGCTGCTGCTGCGGCCGCACGGATCGCGGGTATGCCGCCGTGCCGGTGGACGTCTACAAAGAGGAATGGACCCGGCGCAAGATTCGCAATGCAGTCCACCTTACCAAGGGTGGATGTCTGGGCCCATGCGTCCTGGCCAACGTCGCCAGCCTGGTGTTTGACGGTAAATCGGTTTGGTTCCACTCCTTAAATAGCGCCTGGCAGGTACGGCAAATCTTCGACTACATCGACTCCATGCTGCAGGCCGACAGATTCCTGAAGCCCCCGGCTGAGTTGACTGAATACGTCTTCAACTACTACGACTGGGAGGTAAGGCAGCCGGCGACGGCGGATGTTGCAGTGCAGCTGCATCCACCACAGCCGGCGGGCGGAATCATGCTCTTGTCCCATGCGGACACGGACCTGCTTACGTTGAGCAAGACCAGGGAGCTTCTCCCGCTGGAACTGAAGGTGAATGCTTATTCGCTGAATGCACTGCGCAGCGAAGAGCAGATGGAGGTTTTGCTTGCAGGAGAGCTAGGGAGGGCCCGCGTGATCGTATTGCGCGTGCATGGCCTGCTGAGCTGTGTTCATGGCTTCGATCGACTGCGGGCCATGTGCCTGGAACGGGGACAATCCCTGGTCCTGGTAAGCGGTACCGGCGAACTCACCCCGGAGTTCTCTCAAACCGTGAATGTGCCGGGCGATGTGATGGAGAGGGCGGCCAGCTATCTCGGGCTCGGGGGCATCCACAACTTTGCCGAACTATTCTGCTTCTTATCGGACCGGCTGCTCCTCACCGGATACGGTTACGCCCCGCCCAGCGCGATGCTTGAGCATGGGATCTACCTGCCGGACATGGACAATGCAGACATCACCGACTGGGATCGCCGGGCCGACCCGTTGAAGGGTACGGCAGCTGTCCTCTTTTACCGGGCGCATCGCATGAGTGGCAATACGGGCTTCGTCGACGCGCTGGCGCAAGCCCTAGAAACGAAAGGACTGAACGCGCTCTGCATCTTTACTTCCAGTCTCAAAGCCAAGCAGGCTGGCAGGCCTGCGGCGTTCCAGTGGATAGAAGGCCGTGCCGATGTGTTGATTTCCACGTTGTCATTTGCTCTGGGAGATGTCGATACTGGCAACGTGACGCTTGCCGGAGACGCTGTGAGCTCGCTCGAGCGGCTGGGCATCCCAGTAATCCAGGCGATGGCGAGCGGTATGCCGCGCGGTGCGTGGGAGGGATCGCGCCGAGGGCTCAATGCTCTGGACACCGCCGTCAATGTAGCCGTCCCCGAGTTCGACGGTCGTATTATTTCGGTGCCTCTCTCTTTCAAAGAGCGTGGTGCGGCCGGTGATGAGAGCCTCTATGTTGCGCACCAGGAGCGAGCCGATCGAATCGCCGGCATTGCGGCCCGGCTGGCCGGGCTGCGGCGCACCGCAAATCGCGACCGGCGAGTCGCATTCGTACTGACCAACTCTGCGGCGAAAGCTTCACAAGTCGGAGGCGCGGTCGGCCTCGATTCACCAGCCAGCCTGCTGATTACGCTGCACGCGTTGAAGAGCCGGCGTTACAGCATCGACGGGCTGCCCGAAAGCTCTGATGAGCTGATACAACGTTTGCTCGCCAGGGGTACTTATGACGAGCGATATCCGCTCGATCCTATGCAGGCTGAACTATTCTCAAGATCAACCTATCGCAAGATCTTCTCTCGTTTCCCGGAAAGCGCGAAGCGAAGAATGGAAGACTTCTGGGGGCAGCCGCAGGAGCGGGGCTTCAGCGTTCGGCCGGCGAAGCCGAAGACCGACAAAAAGCTGCTGGGCGGTCTCGCGGGGAAACTCGCGCTGGTCGAAGGCGAGCCCTGGGGAGATGAGCAGAACCACCACTTCGCGGCGCTGAACTTTGGCAACGCGCTGATCGCACTGCAACCGCCGCGAGGGCATGGCGTTGATCCGGACGCCATCTATCACACACCCGATCTGCCGCCCACGCACCACTACGCCGCCTTCTATCGCTGGCTGGCCACACCTCAAACAGAGGGCGGATGGGGCGCGGACGCAATCGTTCATATGGGCAAGCACGGCACGCTGGAGTGGCTTCCCGGCAAGGGGATCGGCCTTTCGGGTGAGTGTTTCCCTGACCTCCTGCTCGGCGATATGCCGCTCATCTACCCATTCATCATCAACGATCCGGGCGAGGGCAGCCAATCGAAACGCCGGGCCCACGCAGTGGTGATCGATCACCTCACTCCGCCGATGACCTCGGCCGAGACGTATGGCGCGCTCGCGCAACTCAACCAGTTAGTCAACGAATACTACGCGGTTGAGAAACTAGATCCGTCAAAGCTCCCTTACTTACAGCAGCAGATTTGGGATCTGGTGCAGAAAACGAATCTGCAGGCGGATCTTGATTTGAAGAACATGCTTTCTCGCGACCATGGGGACCACAAGCACGAGTGGGACGATGAGCTCACGCCCGAAGGCATCCCCGCGACCCTGGCAGAGATGAGCGGAAACGAGGTCGCCCACCTGATCGAAGACCTCGACGGATATTTGTGCGAACTGGGGATGGCGCAGATTCGCGACGGACTCCACACTCTTGGACAGATGCCACCGATGGCGGAGATGCTCCGCTCGTTGACTCGTCTTTCGAACGAAGGAGTGCCCAGTCTGCAGGCGACTCTTGCCACCGCCTTCGGTTTCGATTTACCGCTGTTGCTGGCCCAGCCTGGGGAGCGATTCATTGAGAACCGCACACTCCTGGCGCAGCCCTGCCATACGCATGCCGATGCGCTCGAGATACTCGATCGGGCTGCGCTCGACCTTTACACCATGCTGGAGACGCTGGGCTTCCGAACCGAAGCAATCAACGACGTCCAGCGTGCTGTGCTGAGTATTGAATCCAATGATCTCGCGAAGGTCCTGGCGTTTGCTTGCACGGAACTTGTTCCCAGGCTCGAACAGGCAGGGGATGAGATCGAGCACCTGCTCGACGCGCTCGAAGGGAAATATGTGCCTGCCGGGCCTGCTGGCGCTCCCACGCGCGGCATGGCTCACATCCTGCCGACCGGTCGAAACTTTTACGCTGTCGACCCGAGAGCGCTTCCTTCTCAGTCGGCCTGGCGCGTGGGACAGCAACTTGCGCGCGAGGCCATTGAGCGCTTCCGCAAGGAAGAAGGCGTTTACCCGGAGATGATGGGGTTGAGTGTCTGGGGAACCTCGCAAATGCGGACCCATGGCGATGACATTGCAGAGGCCTTCGCGTTGCTGGGGGCCGAGCCCGTCTGGAACATGCAATCCAGACGGCTCGAGGGCGTGTCCCTCGTGGCCCTGGAAAAACTTGGCCGGCCGCGGATCGATGTGACCCTGCGCATCAGCGGCTTCTTCCGTGATGCATTCCCTCACCTCATCGATCTTTTTGACCAGGCAGTTGTATTAGCGATGGAAGCAGACGAGCCGGTCGAACAAAATTTCCCGCGCAAGCACTACCTCGCGGATCTGAAAAAGAATAAAGATCTGCCGGCAGAAGAGGCAGAGGCGCAAGCACGCTACCGCATGTTTGGAGCGAAGCCTGGCGCCTACGGAGCAGGCATCCTGCCCTTGATCGAAACCGGCAACTGGAAAGGGGACGAAGACTTCGCGCGTGCGTTCCTTGCCTGGGGTGGCTATGCCTACAGTAAGAATGCAGATGGTGTGGATGCAAGGCCGGTTTTTGCCGAACGCCTCAAGTCGGTCCAGGTAGCACTGCACAATCAGGACAATCGTGAGCACGATATCTTCGATTCCGATGATTACTTCCAGTTCCACGGAGGCATGGTTGCTTCGATCCGCGCACTGACGGGCGTACAGCCGAAGGCCTACTTTGGCGACACCTCCCGTCCGGAGGTAGCCCTGGTCCGCGATCTCAAAGAAGAGGCCCTACGCGTCTACCGTTCCCGCGTGATCAATCCGAAGTGGATTGAGAGTATCAAGCGCCACGGTTACAAAGGCGGATTGGAATTGGCCGCAACGGTCGACTATATCTTTGGTTTCGATGCGACCGCTCAAATTGCGCCGGACTTCGTCTACGAGGGGCTGGCTGAGCACTATGCGCTAGCGCAGGAGATGCGCGACTTCCTCGGTGCCGCAAATCCCTGGGCCTTGAACGCGATCGCCGAGCGCCTGCTCGAAGCTGCCAACCGTGAGCTATGGGAAAACCCGGCGCCGGAAACGCTGGACGCCCTTCGAGGCGTCTTGCTGGAGAGCGAGGCGATGCTTGAAGCACAAGGCGAGCGGAAGCGAGGGGTGGTCTAGTGAAACCGAACGCTTACCCGTTTTCTGCGATTGTTGGCCAGGACGAGATGAAACTGGCACTACTGCTCGCGGCCGTGGACTGGCGCATCAGCGTCGTTTTACGGGGAGAAAAAGGGTCCGCGAAGACGACGGCGGCGCGCGGTCTAGCGGCGCTTTTACCCTCGCCTTCCCCCTTCATCAATCTGCCCATTGGGGCAACGGAAGACCGGCTTCTTGGAGGCCTGCACCTGGAGCGGGCGCTCAAAGGCGATCCTGCGCTCAAGCCTGGGCTTCTGTCCGAAGCACATGGCGGGGTTCTTTACGTCGACGAGATTAATCTTCTTCCGGCACACCTTGGCGATGCTCTGCTCGATGCCGCCTCGAGTGGCGTCAACGTCGTCGAACGAGAGGGTCTGAGCGCCTCGCATGCGGCTGAGTTTGTTTTGTTGGGAAGCATGAACCCCGAGGAAGGCACTTTGCGCCCTCAGTTGCTCGACCGTTTCGCGCTCGCTGTCGACGTTAGGGCAACACTCGATCCGGCTATGCGACAAACCGTAGTCGAGAGGCGGCTCGCCTTCGAGCAAAACCCGGCGAATTTCCATTCGGAATGGTTGCCGGTGGAGGAACGACTCCGCGACCAGGTCAGTAAGGCCCGGAAAAAATACGCCGGCATCCTCTGTTCAAAAGAGATTCTCGCGCAGATCAGTGCATCCGTGTGCGAAGCAGGAGTGCGCTCACTTCGCGCCGACCTCGCAGCAGTGCGCGCCTCGATCGCCTATGCCGCGTTGACCGGTGATGAATCGGTTCGCCCGGAGCATGTAGCAACGGTTCTGCCGCTGGTGCTTGCTCACCGAGCCCATGACCGCCCCCCTGTATCGCGTTCTCAACCTCCCCCGCCGCGGCCTGATGATGGTTCGCAATCGGGGACATCCGATGACAAGAGTCAACCGGGCGCGGGCGATGGGCTGGCAAGAATCTTCGCCCCCAAAGAAGTAGAGACATTCGCCCTGCGCCCGAGCTTTGAAGAGTCCACTGCTCGCGGCACGAGTGCGTCCACTCCCCTCTCTCAGGCCGGCCCGATTTCGGGTGTCCGCCGGACTGAAACGCCCATAGAACTGGACCTTCGCGCAACATTGAATCATGCGGTGGTGGAGACCGGGAGCATCCAGCCGAGAATGGCAGATTTCCACGAGCGAGTCCGAACTCCAGCCAGCGGAACGCGGTATCTCTTTCTCATCGATTCGAGCGGGTCTCACGCAGCACAGGAACGGATGCGGCTGGTAAAAGGCGCCACCTTAAGTTTGCTGATGCGTTCCTTTAAGAACGGAGACGAAGTTGCCATCATTGTCTTTCGCGGCACATCGGCCAAGGTTCTACTGGAGCCATCGCGGTCGCTCCATGAGGCCGGCACTGCATTGGAGTATCTACCCACCGGAGGGAGAACGCCGCTGGCAGACGCCCTCAATCTCGCGAAAACCTATCTCACGCCGGCAACGGTGCTCATCCTTCTAACAGACGGGCGGGCGAATGTTCCCCTGGGAACCGGCGATCCATGGCAGGAAGCCCTCGACGTGGCAAGCCAAATCAAAACCCGTGCCCTGGTAATCGATACTGAAAACTCTACCGAACGACTAGGACGGCCTCTCAAACTGGCCGAGGCTCTGGCCGCCGAGTATGTTCGCCTGGAAGAGTCTGAGCTCAACGACGCTGTTAGTTTCGTCCTGCAGCGGCTTCCAATGGATCATCAGCGAGCGCCACGATGAGATGCTCGAACCGGCAATTCGCTGCTCGTGAGATGAGCCGATGAGCTCCCATCTGGTCCACGTTCGAGAGCTTATTGGCTGGGGCCTCGATGACTACGAGTATCGGCCCCAACCGTTCGAGCATGCAAGGCTGCGACAAGCTGCGCACCTTGTTGCGCTACGCCCGCCATACGAGCAGTCAGAGGCCGTGCTCGCGCCGGCGACGGCAAAGCTGAGCGAGATGTTTGCGGTCCATGCGGAGCGAGCGGACCTTCTCGCTGAGATGTCTGGCCTCTCATGGTCACTCGGCATCGTAGATCTGCGTTCTCTCATTGCCTTCCAGCGCAGACTGTCGTTCCACCCCAAGATTCCTCAAGTCCCGGTCCCGGCTGCACAAGACTGGGCTGCCCTGCTCTCCCTCTCGTTCGCCACTGCCAGATCGATTGAGTGCGAAGCGACTCACGATCCTTCGAACCGCACACTGGTTTTGCGTTCAAGCAATACGACTCTGCACTTCCGAGTTACCAACGATCCTTGCTCTCCGTTAAGCATGCACACCGGCGGCCCATTCTTTGAGGTTGCCTGCTTTCGCGGGCGCTGGTTCTTGCGCGACGGCTACCACCGTGCCTACGCGCTCTTGAACGCCGAAGTATTCGAGATACCCGCCGTGATTGTCCACGCCACGACCATCGAAGAGCTGGGTGCTACACAACCGTGGTTCTTCCCCGAAGAGGTACTTTTCTCAAGAACTCCGCCCCGCGTGGTGGACTTCCTGACCCGCGATCTGGTTTTCGAGTACGATCGTCCTCCACTCGTCAAGACACTGCGCATCACGATGGAAGAAAGCCTCACACCCTCAACCTTGATAGGAAATCAGACATGAGCATATCCACCAAACGCGGCGACGGAGGCCAAACCGGCCTTTCCGGAGGAATCCGCATCTCTAAAGCAGACCTCCGCGTCGAGTCCTACGGTTCCGTAGATGAACTGAACACCGTTCTCGGTTTCGCACGCAGCATATGCCGAGACAAGCAGATCGCGGAGTGGACCGAAGCCATCCAGCGCACACTCTTCCGTGTAGGTTCGGCGCTCGCGACACCGCCCGAGAGCAAGAAGCAACCCCCGGTTATCTCCGACGAAGACGTCGATATGCTGACTGATTTGGTGCATAAGATAGAAGCCACCGAGGGCATTCTCGCTGACTGGTCGCTGCCTGGCGCAACCACAGAATCCGCAGCATACGAAGTAGCGCGGACGGTCTGTCGCCGGGCGGAGCGCGCCGCGGTCCGCTTCGTCGAAAACGGTGGCATCGTGCAACCCACGGTTCTTCCCTATCTCAATCGGCTCTCGGATGTCATATGGCTTTTCGGCAGGCTCATCGAACTCAATGCTGGAATAGAGTCACGCCTCCGACCCGAGTCCAAAGGCGGCCCCAAATGGTCGAGAGCCTGGTAGCGGGGGCAGAGATGGCGGAGCAACCTTCCCCTCAGGCCCGGATCGATTGGTACCCAACCCATGGGGGTCAACTCCAGCAGATCGCCGAGCGGTTCGGCATTCCTGCATCACGGCTTCTGGATTTCAGTGCCAACATAAATCCGGAGGGACCGCCGTCATCCGTATTGTCTACCTTACGTGCGAGTCTGGACGACTCCTCCGTGTTAAGGGAGTACCCTGATCTACAGCTGACCGAAATCAAACGGGCGATCGCAAGCTACGCGCGGGTTGACACATCCAACATCACCGTCGCTAATGGATTTGTCCCACTCCTCGAAGCCGCCTTGCGTGTGTTGCCAATCCGCCGATGCCTGCTTCCGGTTCCATGCTTTGTTGAATATCGCAAAACGCTTGCCCGCGCCAGAGTCGAGATAGCCCCGTACGCGCTGAATGCCGATTCCCACTTCAAGTACGATCCCGCGGCGATGGCTGCGGGAAGCGAGGACGCCATCCTCCTTGCGAATCCGCAGAATCCTTCGGGTATCTGTCATAACGTCGCGTTGATTCGCGATCTAGTCGTCAGGGCTTCCGAAAAGAAGAAGTACATCTTCCTGGACGAAGCCTTTATCGACTATGTTCCGGAACACTCACTCTCGTCCGAAACCGATGAGTTTCCGAACCTGATCGTTTTTCGCTCGATAACAAAATTTTGTGGCATGCCCGGGCTGCGCGTTGCCTACGCGGTCGCCAATCCAGCTCTTTCGTCGGAGATTACAGAGAGTGTCCCGCCATGGCCCGTCACGACACTTGCTTCTCGCGCAGTCAGCGCAGCGCTCGGTGACCGGCCCTACGCTGAACGCGCGAGAGCGCAGAACATAGGGGGCCGCAACTCGCTCCAGCACGACCTTGAGCGCCTCGGACTTTCGGTTTATCCCTCTTCTGCAAACTTCATTCTGTTTCGGCTAGGTTCAAAGGTCGATTCTAATGTCTTCTGGCAGCACATGATAGTCCAACACGGGATTGTTCTCCGCGACTGCACAAATTACGAGGGTCTGCCACATGGACACTTTCGCGCCGCTGTTCGGACAACAGAGGAGAACAACCGTCTCGTCGAGGCTTTAGGAGCTGAGGGGGCACAGGCGCTGAGGGGGAAAGACGAAACGCAACCCGTCAATAGAAAGCCTGGGCAGACGGAACATCCCCTTGGACTGTGAACGCTCAACTACTGTTCAGGGTTCTTGACGAGTTACGTTTCCCCTGTCCCCAGGTTTCTCTGGAGGATGTAGAACGGGCCTTCAGGCAGGCGTTCGCCATGCTTGATAGGCGCATTCGTCTCTTCCTCAGCCTGCCGCTCACTACCCTCAGCGCCTTCGCACTGCAAAGGGAGATTGACCATATCGGGAAGCTGTGGTCACCGCTAGGCAGCAACAACTCCTTGGCCAAGCCAAAGCGAAAGGCGGAGCTGGCCATTTTGCAAAAGACAGAGAGTTAGGATTCGAACTCGCGTTAATCCTCACCCACATTATGTTACGCGCATGAACCACTTGGTCTCTGCTGTCCCATGCCCAGCGCATGCTCGAAGCATGCTTGATGCTTCCACAATTGGCGGAAGACGAAACCGCCGAATCCGAAGTATCCGCAGAGGGACTGGTTCAGCGCACAAAACGCGCACTTTTTAGGCATTTCCCGAAGAATTGAACAGACAAACGAAACAACCACCGTTGCATCGACTTCACCGAGCGCCTACAGCGATCAGTCGAGCGCTCATCCTGGAGCGAAAGCAACAAATGTAGTGGTAACAGGGGCTGCCTGGTTACCAAAAAAACTTCTCCCGCTCTCGACGCGGCCCAAAACCCGTACTACTGTGGGAATAAGTATTCACATTTCAGGGCCGTCTTGCCACGACGGCCCTGCTTGGCCTTGCACCGGCGCTCTCTACCCGTGCATCAGCCGCCAACTGTCTGTAACAGGTGAGCTCGCTGACCCTTGAAGAAAACACTGTCTCAAGGGTAAGTCGCCGTCGTGCGCCTAGACTGGGGTATTTTTGCTAATGGTGTAGACCAGGAAACTGAGCCCGACGCGGCCATTCTGCCAAGACCGGGGCCCCCGGGGCACGCGTCTTTGCGTTCCCGAGGTGGAAAGAATGGGCCGCATATAACTGATCCCACCGGACCATAGTATTGGCAAAAAATGCGTTAATGTACCGCGGCGCCCGAAGATCAAACATCGTGTGGAGTGCGCCCAGAACAGGATGGATGCATGCATCACACTTTGGCGGATCGTCCCGCCATCGAAACCGCTAGTTTCGATCGAAACTAGCAACCGTAAGAGTGGCCAATGATAATAGGAAACCTCAGCACGTCGTTAACCAAGTCCAGGCTGCCCACCCTCGCAGACATAGAACGGCGAAGGAACGAGCTGCTCACCATGGCCGGCCTTCATTCCCAGCACCAAACCAGCCCGGCTTCCCCCGACCCGGCCTCGCCGCCAACAGCGGCGCTGCCCACTTCGGAACCGCTCCGCGCCTCCGCCCTGCTCCACCCACCCGCGGAGCCTCAACCGGACGAAGCCGGCGGTCTCGCCGTCAACCCTGCTCCGTTCCCGCCGGAACCCCAACCAGAGCAACAGCCTCGAGCCTGCCCTGAGCGAAGTCGAATGGGTCACGAACCAGCCCCTGCGCCCCAGCTATCCCTGCAAGACGTATTCGACAGGTACGCGCTCTATAGCCTCGCTGGGAGGGCCGTACGCACCCTGGCCCCCCACACCGAAGCCCAGCCCGAAGCCATTCTCCTGCAACTGCTCGCCGCCTTTGGCAACGTCATCGGCGCCGGCCCTCACTGCATGGTCGGGGCCACCCGTCACACTTTGAATCTCTTTGTCGTACTGGTCGGAGAATCCAGCAAGGCTCGCAAGGGAACCAGTTGGAACCAGATTTCCCAACTCTTCGCCCAGGTAGATCGCAACTGGGCGGATCATCGTGTCACCAGCGCGCGTCTTACCGCGTGCGGCCTCATCGCCATCCTGGGCCGCGAGCAGGCAGGCGATCGCCGTCTCCTGCTGCTCGCCGAGGAGCTCGCCTCCGTGCTGCACACCATGGGCCGCAGCAAGTCGCAGCTCTCCCCCCTGCTGCGCTGCGCCTGGGATAGCGGCAGACTGCGTATACTCGACCGTGACCGCTTCCTCGAGGCAAGTGGAGGCCATCTCAGCCTCATCGGCCACATCACCCAGCGAGAGCTCGCCGAGTCTCTCCACCGTACTGAAGCCCACAACGGCTTTGCCAACCGCTGCCTTTGGGCCTGCGTGCAGCGCAGCCGTTGCCTGCCGGATGGGGGTAACCTCGGCGCGCAAGAGTTATCCGCCATCGCTCGCGATCTCAGGCGCGCCGTCGAGTGGGCGCAAGGCCAGACGGAAATTCTCTTCCGCCGCGACCAGGCTGCAAGCGAACTCTGGAACAGCTACTATGCGACCTTGAGCCAGGACCGTCCTGCTCTCCACGCCACAGCTACCGGCCGTGCCGAAGCACAAGTGCTGCGCCTCAGTGCCCTCTACGCTGCTCTCGACTGCAGCCCGATCATCCAGCTGCCTCACCTCGAGGCTGCCCTTGCCCTGTGGGACTACTGTTCCGCTTCCGCCGCCTCCCTCTTCGGTGCCTGCGTCGGTGACTCCATTGCCGACCGCATCCGCGAGGCTTTGCAGGCTTCCCCCAATGGCCTCACCCGAAATCAGATCAGGAACCTCTTTCACGGCCACGTCAGCAGCGCCTTAATCGACCAGGCGCTCGCAAGGCTCAGCTCTCTCGGACTAGTCACTTCTCGTTACGTGTTCAGCCGCGGCCCCGGTCCCCGCACCATCCTCTGGTCCGCCATCGATTGCGAAAACGTACAGCCATTCGAAGAAGAACCTGCCGAACCTGAAGAATTCCCTGAGGCATTCCCCGAGGCATTCGCATTCTTGGAGGACCCGAATTAGCGCGCATACCGCGCACCTTTTAGACATTTCGCGACCCGGATTTCCTGCCACACGGTCTTGGACAAGGCCGCGGGTGCGCCTTTCCTCAAAGAAAGGCGCATGAAGTTCGCTAACGCCACCAGGTTCCACAGGAAATCCGGGGGAGTCGGATTTCCTGCCACACGGTCTTGGACAAGGCCGCGGGTGCGCCTTTCCTCAAAGAAAGGCGCATGAAGTTCGCCAACGCCACCAGCTTCCGGGCCACGTGGCCCTGGACAAGTGAGCGAGTGCTGCCAGGGCGGCACATCACTGCTCTCGGCTTGAGTTTGGCCTCTATATGGCTGGCCGTGGAACAAGTATCACGAATGGAACGCTGATTTCTGCGGAGAGTCGAAAAGACACTGACCTCGTGTTCTACGCCAGCGCAAGCATGTTTCCTTGCGGTCCCCGGGCGAGAATCCGGCCCTCAGGCCGAAATTCCCGGCGCAATAGACCAATTGAACCAGCGCTGGGCGGGTAGCAAGCCTTCGACATCGATAGCGTCATTTGCGCCGGTCGCTTGTCTCTCGCAAGAATGAATTCGTCCGCCAGATCCGGAATCGCTGTCGTACTATCGGACTCGTGAATGTAGGACGTGACCGGCGGAAGCCGGTCCAGATCGACAACTTTTTTAAAAGGCTGGAGACAATGCATTGGGCAAGCTCGGAAAAAGAGATACAACATTGGCTTGAGACGTATCGCGATGGGCTGTTAGAAGACATTCTCCCATTCTGGATTCCACGCGCAATCGATCATGAGTGTGGTGGATATTTCACCTGCCTGGATCAAGACGGCACGATCTTACAAACGGACAAGCCGGTTTGGGTGCAAGGCCGGTTTGCCTGGTTGCTCGCGACGCTCTTCAACACGGTCGAGCGCCGTCCCGAGTGGCTTGCATTGGCGAAGCATGGGATCGACTTTCTCAACCAACACTGTTTCGATACCGACGGCAGGATGTTCTTTTGGGTCACGCGCGAGGGTCGTCCATTGCGAAAGAGGCGGTATCTCTTTTCCGAAAGCTTTGCGGTCATTGCGCTTGCAGCCTATGGCACTGCCTCGGGAGACACGCAATATAAGCAGCAGGCACTGCAATTGTTTCGCTTACTGCTCCGGTATCATACAACCCCCGGGTTGTTGACCCCGAAAGTGAATCCTGACGTGCGCCCCTCAAAAGGGCTGGCTATGGCCATGATCCTGATGAGCACCGCTCAAGAGTTGCGCAAGGCGGTGGACGACCCGATATGCAATGAGATTATTGATCAAAGTATCGTCGAAATCGAACGTGACTTTCTCAAGCCGGAGTTTCGCTGCGTGTTGGAGTCAGTGGGGCCGCGGGGAGAGTTCCTGGATAATTTTGATGGTCGTTTGGTTAACCCTGGTCATGCCATTGAAGCAGGTTGGTTCATTCTCGAAGAAGCGCGCCTGCGAGGTCATGATCCCGCGTTGATCAAGCTTGCCACGACGATCATTGACTGGTCTTTGGAAATCGGCTGGGATCGCGAATATGGGGGGATTTTCTATTATCGGGATGCCAGAGGCCTTTCCCTGACGGAGTATTGGCAGGACATGAAATTCTGGTGGCCGCATAACGAGGCGATCATTGCGACTCTACTCGCATTCGAGCTTACTGGAGATCTCAAGTACGCACGCTGGCACAAGATGGTTCATGATTGGGCGTATGCGCATTTTCCCGATCCTCTGCACGGGGAATGGTTCGGTTATTTGCACCGTGATGGCGCTGTGGCGACGAGGCTGAAAGGCAACATGTGGAAAGGCCCGTTTCACTTGCCGAGAATGCAGTGGTACTGCTGGCAGCGTCTGGAAGACATGAAAAAAGCTGAACAGCGCAAGGCGGCTGGCGATGCAACTTTATTGAAAGACGTCGATCATGAGTGAGTGGCCAGAATCTACCGAGGCTGCTCGCAATGGGAGTGCGGACGTCTGGTATATTTCGCGGACATGCATGGTAGCCTCCTTGGGAGGAATCCTGTTTGGCTTTGACACAGCTGTCATTTCAGGCGTCATCGAACAAGTCAGGATTCAGTACGGCTTGACCCAACTGGCGGAGGGTTGGTTCACCAGCTCTGCTCTGGTTGGCTGCATCTTTGGAGCGTCAGTTGCCGGTTTTCTCGCTGACCGGGCGGGGAGAAAGGCCACCCTGATCGGGGCGGCAATCCTGTTCTTTTTGTCCGGGCTTGGTTCGACCATTCCGCCCAATTTCGCGATGCTGGTCATTGCACGCATAGCCTGCGGTATTGGCATCGGCATAACATCCGTCATTGCACCAATGTACATCTCCGAATTATCGCCGGCCAATTTGCGCGGCCGCCTGGGTGGTCTTTACCAACTGTTCATCGTCCTTGGCATCCTGCTGGCCTATCTTTCTAACTGGGCCATCCTACGTTTTGCGCAACATCAACAACCGGCCTTCGGCCCAAATGACATTATGCATTGGTTGTTCGTGAGGGAATATTGGCGAGGCATGCTCGGTACCGAGGTACTGCCGGCTGCGCTATTCCTCCTGCTTTTGTTCTATGTACCGGAGAGTCCACGCTGGCTGATCCAGACGGGGCAAGAGTCGCTAGGCTTGAATATCCTGGCTAAGCTCAACGGCAGGCAAGCTGCAGAGGAGGACCTTAAGGCTATTCACGATGGATCAAAGAAAGAGAAGAGCTCCATCGCCGAGTTATTTCGACCGGGACTGCGCAGAGCTCTGCTGGTTGGCGTGATGTTGTCAGTGTTTGGACAGCTATCGGGCGTGAACGTGGTTGTCTATTATGGCCCAAAGATCATGATTGCGGCCGGTTATCACGCCATCGGCGCGCTGTCTGCTCAGGTCGGTTTTGGCGTCATCAATCTTGTGTTTACGTTGGTTGCCCTGTTGGTGATTGACCGTTGGGGCCGGCGGCCGCTGCTGATCAACGGAATGGCGGCTGTGGCCGTGACCATGGCCGTGACGGGCATCCTTTTTTTGTGGGGCCGCACGAACGCATCTGGCCTGGTGGGGGCTGCGAGTTCCGTGACTGTTTCCAGGTCTATCAGTCTATGGATCGGGATCATGATCTGTATCTACATGGCCTGTCTTGCACTATCGATTTGTGCGGTCATTTGGGTAGTATCGCCCGAAATTTTTCCCACTCGTGTTCGCGGCTCGGCCATGTCGATGGTCACGTTTGCGAATTGGACAACCAATGCGCTGAGTGCGTTGTTTTTCCCGTTGTTTGTATCGAGATTTGGCATGCACTCCTTCTTCTTTATGACCGCGGGCATCTGCACCGTATCAGCCGCGTTCTTCTGGAAATACCTGCCGGAGACCAAAGGCCGCAGCCTGGAGGAAATCGAAGAATTATGGGTGAGCCGGACGTCGACGCATTATGGGTAAGCCACTGCGCCGATTTCCCCAGATGGTGAAAACTGGCGCATCGCGCGTGCTGAGGAATTGTGGTGACAGGATACCCGTTCGCCTCAAGCTTCACCGCAAATGCCACGATTCTCGAGACCAAAATGCGCATACTCCGTCGTTTATCCTCACTATTCGCCATGTCGTTGTTTTGCTTTGCATCTCCGGGGTTCGCGCAAGTTGACCGCGCAGGATTGAACGGCACGGTCACTGACTCCTCCGGACGCGTTTTACCGCAGACGCATATCACTGCCCTGCTCAATGCCACGGGACTGCGGCGGGAAACCACATCCTCATCCAGTGGAACCTATGACGTTCCCGAGCTGCCGGTCGGAGTCTACACGATCACGTTTGAGCATGAGGGCTTCAAGGCGCTCACCTTTGTAAATGTCCAACAGGAGTTGGGCCGGACCCGTACCCTGGACGCAACCCTCAAGGTAACCGGTAGCCAGGAGCGGGTGGAAGTGTCAGCCAGCTCCGAGCAGATGGACAAAACCTCTGATGCGCTTGGTACCAGTATTACCGAGGTGCAGGCCAAGCAACTGCCCCTCAATGGCCGCAATTGGGCCAATCTCACCTCGTTTCAGCCCAGCGCCGTCGATACCGGGGGCAGTAACCAGCGTTCGATTCGATTCGCCGGCCGAGGCCGCGACGACGACAATTTTACCTACGATGGCATCGACGCTACCAACATCATCAACCAGCCCCAACAGCCCTATGTGCGCCTGGCCATTCCCCTCGACACCATTGACGAGTTTCGCGTCGACTCCATGCTGTCCACCCCCGAGGTCGGGGCAACGGGAGGACCGCAGTTAGCGGTAATCTCGCCCTCGGGCACAAATCAGTTCCACGGCGACGCTTTTGAATACTTTCGCAACAACGTCTTCGATGCTTTGCAACCTGTTCCTTTGACCACCACTCCGCAACCCCCTTTTCATTTGAATCAGTTCGGGGCTTCCCTCGGCGGACCTGTCGTTCGCGAAAAGACTTTTTTCTTTCTTGCCTACGAAGGCTACCGCCAGAACTGGGGTTTTCCGCTGCTCGGCTACGTTCCCAGTGCTGCGTTCAGAGCTCAGGTGGCTGCGGATTCCCCCGTCCTCATGCCAATTCTCAACGCTTATCCCCATGGCCAAACTCCAACCAGCAATCCCGATATCAATGTGTTCACGAGCAACGGCACGCAGAAAGTCTTTGAAAATTCCGCCATGCTCCGTCTCGACCAACGTTTCTCTGCCGCTACGACTGCATTTGTCCGGTTCAATTTCGATAGAGCGGTAAATACCCAACCGCTAGCCAGTTCCGGCAATTATCTGCTGGATCAGCAACAGCTGACCTCTGCCCCCGTGAATGGCGCCATCGAACTCCTGCATGTTTTTTCCCCTACCCTGGTGAACGAGTTCAAGTTCGGTTTCAACCGCAGCACTGCCGACACTTTCGACATCAATCAAACGGGAATTCCCTACGTAATCTCGGTTTCCGGTTTTACCAGTCTGAATAACAACCGGGTAAGCATCGGCGTCGGCAACTCCTTCTCCGAAATCGATAACCTGACGTGGATTAGAGGCCGGCATACGGTCAAAACCGGAGTCGAGATTCGGCACATTCAATTGAACCAGGGGAACAGCGAAGCCGGAACGGTCACATTCGCGTCCCTGAATGCTTTCGATGCAAACAGGGTAAGCACCGCCACTTTGAACGGTACCCTGCCAATCAACGGCCTGCGCAAGACCCAGTTTTACGGCTACATCCAGGATGAGTTTAAGTGGAGGCCGAACTTTACCGTGAACTTCGGCGCACGCTACAGTTTTTTCAATCTTTTTCACGAAGTACAACACCGCGCCAATCCCTTTGATTTCGCCACCTGCGGCCCGCAAGGTTTCTGCGGTGTGGGCGCCAGCTTCGGCCAACCGAACTACGCCGATATCGATCCGCGCATAGCATTCGTGTGGTCGCCGGGCAGAAGCGCGGAGACCGTGATTCGTGCCGGTTTTGGCATCTACCACGAGGACGGCCAACTGGACGATCAGAACCTTCCCATCAGCAACGAGGTCTATGCCTACTCGTTGTCGAACAAGACAATTCCTGCTCTCAGTTATCCGATAACTCCGTTTCTTGCCGATACTACAGGGATCATTTCGCCTCGTGACGATGACCGCCGGCGCAAGGATACCTACGTCACCCAGTGGGGAGTATCGGTTAAACAAGCCCTGGCCGCCGATTTTGTAGGAACTCTCTCTTATGTGGGGAGCCAGGGAACCCACTTGCTCACGCTCTCCGAAGTGAACGTCGTCAACCCGCTCACCGGGCTCCGTCCTTATCCGAATTTTGGACAAGTGAGTTGGCGGGGCAACACGGACAGCAGCAGCTATCAGGGACTTTCTGTCTCAGTGAGCCGTTCTTTCTCACGCGGCTTGCAGGTCTCGAGCAATTACACGTGGTCGCACGAAATTGACGACGGCTCCAACGGCAGTGGCGATGGCGATTCGTTGGTGCCTCAAAATGTCGCCTGTCCGAGGTGCGAACGCGCCAGCGGCTTCTGGGATGCTCGCAACGTTTTCAATGCCAACGCCGTGTACCAGCTTCCTTTCGGGCCCGGCAAGTCCTACTTGAATCAGCCCCGAATCGTGAACGCCATCGTCGGTGGCTGGCAATTCACTTCCACGGCAGTGGCGCGCACTGGATTCCCGGTAAACGTTCTGGTCAACCGTTCGTCTTCCCAAACACCGGACGGCAACACCAACAATCAGCGTCCCAATCTTGTACCAGGAGTTTCGCTCACCCCACCAGGGGGCTCAAGCGTCGGCCAATGGCTCAACCCCGCAGCCTTCGTCGCGCCGGCGAACGATACATGGGGCGACTCACCGCGGGACGTGGCCCGCGGGCCAGGGGTATGGCAGATTGACATGGGGATGGGGAAACAGATTCCGCTAACCGAGCGGGTGGGGCTCCAATTTCGTGCCGAGGTATTCAACATTTTCAACCATCCCCAGTACGGGTTGCCGAATGCAACGATCTTAGTGAGCAGCTTCGGTAGCATCACAAGCACGGTAAACACGACTACCCCGGTCAGCCCCGTGGGGGCGGGGACGCCACGCGAGATCCAGTTCGCGCTACGTCTCCAGTTCTGAGGTGGAGGCAAATCCAGTGACCGGATACATATTGGTATCCAACCATCGAAAAAGTTTAGTTGGAAAAGTGTGATCCATTACCATCCGGCGTTACCACACTCTTTGATCGTATTACGGAAGGACTGTAGCAACTTCTGATGGAACCGCTATGCTCATTAACAAGCGGCGATTCTCTAGAGCTGTGATCGAGTCTTTCGGGGGAGGGACTCGATTTCAGAACAAAGAGAATCGCCGTTGTTATTTCCATCGTCATTCACGAACTGAAGAAGGTGCTCCATGATATCCCTGTCGGACACCGGAGAGGCGGCCCTGACAGTGCTGCGGTAGTCCCTGAAGGGCCGGGGTTTAAGATGTCTTTTCGCCCGTTGCATATCGATTCACCCCAATAACACAGCCAATTGCACCTATTTCCAGACCCGCAAATACATCCGTTGTATAGAATCGTATCTGATTCGTCGCACACGTTACCTCAAGCGGGTCGGAGCCATTCAATGATGAAGATCCTGGCGGATTCAAATGTGAGGGAAAAGCTCGAGATGAGTGGAGCTTCTCTGCTCGACAAGGGCATCCCCTTCGAATTTCGTTTCGAATCAGCGATTGCATCGGAGTCGAGGGTAAATATCCTCGAGGAAGCGTTGCACTTTCCTTTGCTGCTTCTGAAAGAGTCGGCTCTCGCGTACAACCTGGCAGCGATGGCTGAGTGGTGTGCCGCAAACGACTTTCTGATCGCCCCGCATGGGAAGACCACGATGACTCCGCGTATCTTTGAGCGCCAGATCAAGGCCGGCGCCTGGGCGATCACGGTGGCGACCGCCTCGCAAGCCGCTATCTGCGCCGAGATGGGCATCAGGCGCATCCTAATCGCCAACCAGGTCGTGGGCCGCGCGAATGTGCGATCGCTGGCTGCGATGATGAAAGCCAATCCTGCGCTCGAGCTTCTCTGTCTCACTGACAGCACAGACGGGATCGAGTTTTTGAGTTCAGAATGGCAGGCCGCTGGCGTAGGTCGTCCTATAGGGGTTTTGGTAGAAATGGGCCACCACGGGTGGCGAACGGGCGCCAGGTCCCTGGAGGCCGGCCTCCAATTATGCGCTGAGGTCTTGAAGCATCCGCGGACTTTGCTTTTCCGGGGGATTGAGGGCTTTGAGGGGATCGCGCACGCCTCGGAATCCGCCGAAGAGGGAAGACAGGCAAGACAATTTCTGGCCGAGGTTGCGGCTCTCGGAGAGGCTGTTCGAGGCCTTTACGGGGTGCGCAAGGAGCCACTGCTGCTGAGCGTCGGCGGCAGCAGTTTTCTGGATGCCGTCTGGGAACTTGGCCGCCAGGTGCAGGAGCATTTTCAAGTCGTGACACGAAGCGGCTGCTATGTTACACACGACCATGGCTATTGTGCCGAAAAGCTCGCAGCCGCGCACGAACGGAGCGATCGCAAGGCGAATTTGCCGTCGTTTCGTCCGGCGCTAGAGCTATGGTCGCACATCCAATCGAAGCCGGAAGAAGGGTTGGCCATACTGAACTTCGGCAAGAGAGATTGCTCTTACGATATAGAGTTGCCCATCCCGCTCTTCGCCCAAAATCCTTCCGGCGGAAGAGTTGATTTGAAGAACGCAACCGTCATCAACACCAACGATCAGCATGCCTACATGAGCGGCTCTGGTGTCGAGCACTTGAGGGTGGGAGATCAGGTCTGCTGCGGGATATCGCATCCATGTACAGCCTTCGATAAGTGGAGAACAGTACCGGTCGTCGATGACTCCTATAACCTCCTCGATATTTATCGAACCTACTTCTAAAGCGTTTCACTCATACTATGAGGTGGTGAGAGTGGCTATGTGCTGGCCCCCATTTGATCATCGACTACGGTCAGACCTCCCGGCCCGGGCCTTGGGTGGCCAAGCCCTCACTGGCATGATTAAATCGTAACGGCTGGTTTCGGAATGCCGGCTGAAAACGCCTCGGTGGATTATCGATGAAAACAGCAAGATTCTACTTCGTTTATACAGGCACCTATACCGGCAAAAAAAGTGAGGGCATCTATGGCCATCGCTTCGACGCTGAGACGGGTCAGTTCACTTTGATGGGATTGGCAGCGAAGGTGGTGAACCCTTCATTCGTTGTTACCGATCCGCATCATCGCTTTCTGTACGCGGTTACAGAAATGGGCGAAGAACCCGGAGCAGATAGCTATGAGAAGAACGGCTATGTCAACAGCTTCTCCATCAACCCCCAGACCGGCTCGCTTACCTTTATCAACCAGGTCGATGCAAGCGGAAGCGGCTCATGCCATCTAACGGTAGACAGCACCGGCAAATTGCTGTTTGTGGCGAACTATGGAAGTGGGAGTGTCGCCTCGTTTGCCATCAACCCCGACGGGAGCATCGGCAAAAGGACAGATTTCGATCAACACAGCGGTTCGAGTGTGGACCCGCTTCGCCAAGAGGGACCGCATGCTCATGCGGTGGTGCTCTCAACCGAGAATCGCTTTCTGTTCGTGCCGGATCTCGGTACGGATCAGATCAGGATATATCGGGTCGATCCGGAGAAGGGTTCGCTCGCACCCAACAATCCCCCATTCGCTTCTGTAAAAGAGGGTTTAGGGCCGCGGCATTTTGCGTTCGGTCGAGGAGCGAAGTTCGCTTATGTGGTGTGCGAAATGGGGTCAAGCGTCGCTGTGTTTGCCTACGATCCTATGCAAGGATCGCTGACGCCAGTGCAGACCATTTCCAACCTGCCTTCTGATTTTGAGGAGGAAGACAACGCGGCAGAGATTGAAGTCGATCAGTCAGGCCAGTTTCTTTACGCCTCAAATCGCGGGCACGATAGCATCACGGTATTTGCAATCGACCCGCAGCATGGGACGTTGACGAAGGTTCAGGTGGTATCGACCCACGGAAAGACTCCGCGCAATTTTGCGATTGATCCAACGGGCAAATACCTGCTGGCGGCGAACCAGGATTCGGACCAAATGGTTGTCTTTTCAGTGGACCAGAAAGACGGTCAATTGAAGCCGACTGGCCAGGTTGTGGATACTCCATGCCCCGTCTCCATCTTATTTGTGCCGGCCCAATAGCCGCAGGCTGCGGAAAAACTCGACGATTGCCAAACCGAATTCATCCGAACACTTGTTTGGGATCTTGTTTCGCCTTGACAGGCGTCTAGGGTAAATTTCCGTATCAGCGAGCATGGGATTGTCATCCGCAGAATGCTTCTGGAGGGCGATTTGAGGAGAGCTCTGATTCAGATCAGACCGCCATCAAACCACCATCGACGGCGTAGAAGCCCCCCACACAAAAGTCAGCTTCGTCAGAGGCCAGGAAGACCGCCAAGCCTGCCACATCCTCCGCAGTGCCCAGGCGACCATAGGGAGTCGTGGCAACTCGTTGCTGCCGCCTCGTTTCGTCCGACAAGCGCGCGGCGTTCATCGGCGTATCCATGCATCCAGGCACGATCGCATTCACGCGGATGTGATAGCGGGAATAATCGGCGGCCATAGCTCGGGTGAGAGCGGTAATCCCCCCTTTGCTTGTGCTGTAGGCCGTCATGCCCGGAAACCCTCTCAGTCCCGTGGGCGAAGCAAGGTTGATGATGCATCCCCGTTGCTGTTTCAGCATATGGGGAATGACGTATTTGGCGCAAAGCCAAGGGCCGCGGAGGTTGACCGCCATAGTGCGCTCCCAGACCTCGGTGGTTAACTCATGCACGCACGTATCCTTGCTGTATATCAGGATCCCGGCGTTGTTGAAGAGAATGTCGATACGGCCATAGCGTTTCAGCGCCGCTTCCACCATGGCTCGCACTTCTGCTTCCTCGGCTACGTCGGTTGGGACGAAAAGAGCTTCGCCTCCCGCATCATGAATCGTTTGTGCTGTGGCGGCTCCGCTATCGGTATCGACCTCCGCAACCAAAACCTGCGCACCTTCCGCCGCGTAACGCAGGGCAACGGCCTTGCCAATCCCTACACCGGCGCCAGTGACGATCGCAACCTGATTTTTCAACCGCATACATTCTCCACTCGCAAAGCGTACGCCAAGCGTCAAGATTCTCTGAAATCGATCATGACCGGTTCCCGGCGAAATCCGCGCGTGCGGACAGCGCAATAAATTAACCCACCCGCAAACCAGAGACCACCGACGACTTTTGCGATCTTTCCCAGGCCCAGCCAGATTATCGTACAGATCACAAACCCCAGACCGGGCAGCAAAAAATCTTTCCAGAAGCTCTTCTGTCGGCCCGCCTGAGGAAGAAAATAAAATTGGCGAATGGTCGCAATATTGACCCCCATGAAACCCAGGAAGGCGCCGAAGTTCTGCAATTCTCCGATCAGGTCATACCGTTTTCCGAGTGAGCCCGCAAAGGTAAAAGCCCCAATCAGCAGAATGTTGAAGGAAGGAGTATTCGTCTTCGGACTCAGGTGCGCAAAGAAGCGCTTGGGCAGGACACTGTCTCTTCCCATGGCGAAGAGCAATCTCGCCGCCCCGACCTGTCCCGTCAGGCCTGCTCCCAGGTTGGCGATGGCGAGCAGCATCACCATGGCTTCGAAAAGCCAAACTCCGCCCACCCGACGGGCAACATCCATGAAGGCGGTCGCCACATCCGGGAAGGTGCGAAAATCCGGCCACACGCGCTGACCAAGGTAGGTAAGCAATCCTCCGAAAATCCCGGTGAATAAACAAACAATCACCAGCGACAGCAGCACGTTCCGCTTGGGGTTATGAACGTCTTCAGCGAGCGTGGTGACCGAATCAAACCCGATGTAAGTAAGGGCCGCGAAAGAGGTGGCGTGAATGACCGCGCCCAAATGGAACTCTCCTGGATCATAAAAAGGAGCGCTGGAGAACAGCCCTCCCCAGCCTTGGTGACCCAGTAGAAAGCGGATGGCAAGCCAGACGAACGTCAGCAGCACGATCCCCATGAAAAGCATCAGGACATCGTTGGTCCTGGCCGTGGCGCGGATGCCGCGCACGTTCAGGTAGGTGATTCCGCCGGCAAAGCCCGCAGCGATGATTACATAGGGGACCTCCGGAAGCATGCGCTGGACAATGAGAGAGCCGTAGATGACGCAGAAAAGAGGGATGGTGAAGTAGTCGAGCAACATTGCCCAACCCGCCAGAAAGCCAAGGTGCGGATTGAGGCCCTTTCCCACATACGTGTATGCCGAGCCGGCAGCAGGGTAGAGGGCCGCCATGCGTCCGTAACTGATGGCGGTGAGAACCATGGCCACCATGGCGAACAGAATTGTGTCTACCGTGTGCCCGTGGGCCCGCACAGAAACCAAGCCAAATACGGTCACCGGGGCACTCGGGGTCACCGCGATGATGCCAAAGATAATCAAATCCCACAGAGAGAGCACCCGACGCAGGCGCGGGATTCCAGTAGTAGCCGTATTGGCAGTTGCGTCAGCCAAATTCACCACCTTCTCGAATGCCCACAAAGCCAGAGGGCCGCTGTTTGTGGAGAAGTGTCATCCGGTTCGCGTCCCCACTGACGGCGCGCGAACCACGCGAACCGGTTTCCGCTCTGGTACTCAATCAGGGTAGGGTAAGAATACCGGCGAGTTTTGTGAACTTTGCCCAATTCTTTGTTGCAAAAGCGCCATTTCCCAAGATGCTGCGTCACCGGGTGGATTCCGAGGCGACCAGTAGGAGGACCCAGTCGCTGTCGCCGTCGTGGTTGTTCCCGGGCGGTGTGAATTGCCGTGTTCCAGCGTTCGCGAATGGCCCCCCACGGACTATCGTGTAGGCTCCGTTTGTGGGGTCAAACCACTTGGCGTTTGCCGGTGCTTTCAAGCTCTCCATATTGACAGTGATCGTACGCGCTGTCGGCATGTAGGCTAAAACAACAGAGCCGCCAGGCGTTTTGGAAGCGGTGCAGAAGTCGCTTTTGCTGACGCGGGTTTGCAGGTTCCCAAAAGTTCCAAGCCCGGCAGTGATCGTGGTGTGGTCCTGGTCCGGAACGAGATCCTGCCACGGTAATGAAGAAAAGAATTCCTTCCAGATCATTAACTGCGTCACCGCGACCGTGTCGATGTGGAACTTCCATCCAGAAATGAACGGCCAGGTATAGGCGTTGCCGTAAAGCTGCCCTGTACCCCCACTCAGCATCGTCCAGTAGCCTTGCCGTCTCAGCACCCAAGGCGTGCCGTAGTCCGTCGGGTCGCCGACCTTTTCCAAATCATAGTGCGCCTCAACCAGGTAAGCCGGCATAACAGGAGTCTGATTGTAGCTATGCAACATCTCGATATATGTTGGCGAGTAGGTGTAGGTGCTGTTGAGAGAAATAATCGGCGCCCATGTCTGATCGTCTAGAGAAGAACTTGTAGGGACGTCCAGTTCGACGGTTTGAAGGGCTCCTGGATCAGCGGATTTGATGGCTTTTGCTACAGCCTGGACTATTGCGTCATCGGCAGGAGTTCGCCAGGTATTGAAATCATCGCCGTGCAACCAGACAATATTGTCGAAGCGCTTGTAGCGCTCGCCCACATACTTGCCGTACGCAGTCGCGGCATTCAAGCCATTCGAGAGCAGCGCCTGGAGCCATATTGTGCGGGCTGGTGCGGCCTTACAACAGGTATCGATAGGGTCAAGGAAGACTACCAGACCATGATTTGCCGCGGCCGTCAGCATCTCGTCGACACGAACAAAGTACGCTTCGTTGGGCTTAGTTAGATCATAATGGGCGGCATCCGTGCCGCCGGCGATGTAACCGGTGAAAGGGCGAATACCGTCGGGAGTGCTGCCGTCATCCCGGCTGTCGTAATAAGCGGGGGTGGCAACCAGCATGTTCATCCAGACTGCATTGAATCCATGAACCTGGCGGTCGGCGAAATAGCTCTCGGCGTCCGCCGTGGAGCCCATCCCAATCAGAGCGTGGGGATTGTCGCCGGTAATCAGGAATGGGGTGTTGTTCTGGTCGACCAAATACCGTCCGTTGGCGCTGACCTTGAGCGGATAGGCAGGTGAGCTTGCGCCGCGAAGCTTGGATGGCATCGCGGCCAGTTGCCCCATCAACCAAAGTGGTCCTAATAGCGTGAGCACAGCGACCAGCGCGGGTCGCCTTAGCTTGGGATAACTCCGCAGGAGCATAGCAGTCTTCAAAAAATCGCAATGGGGTTGAACAGCGAACCCGTACCGCCGGGTAAACGTAACGGCGCAGCGACCACCAGGAATTCCCAACGCTGTTGTTCCTCGCAGACCTTGACCAGTTCTTCGAGTTGCAGGCTGTCGGAGCAAACCATCCCCATGGAGGCAATCTGCAGGGCATGGATTGGGCCCGACATGCCCTCCACGTTGCTGGGAACCGTTTCACCATCGCCATCGGGGAAGAAGGCGGCCACCTTTCGCTCGTGCAGCAGGCGGATGGTTTCGACATGCAGGCCGGCTTTTCCCTCGCCGCCGTATCCGTTATCCCAGGGTCCCAATTCGAGCCGTCGACGGTGGTGGCCAGTGCGGAAAACGAAGATGTCTCCCTCGCCGAGGCGAACGCCCTGCGCCTTTTCCGCCGCCTCCAGTTCCGCTGTCGTGACTGCTTCTCCAGGCTCCAGCCACTTGACCCCGCGCAGACGAGGAATGTCGAGCATCACGCCGCGGCCGACGATGCCGTGCGCGTAAGCGGTAATATCCTGAATTGTGGGGCCGTGGGAAGTCACGGTGCTCATTGGCTTACCGTTATAGAGCTTCCCCCGGAAGGCAATGTGACAGAGCGCATCGATATGGGTGTGGCAATCGCCATGACACTCGCTCGCCAGGTAATCTGCGGAGAATTCCGGATCTCCCCATTTCGAATGGATGTCAAAGCCTCGAACCATGTAGTGAGTTGCAGGGTGGGGATTGTCGGGTCCTGCCACTTTGTTAATGGGAATCGCCATCGAAACCGACCGGCCCAAACGGACAAGGCCAGCCGCTCGCTGGATGTGCTCCGGCCGAATATAATTCAGCGTCCCCTTTTCGTCGTCGTCACCCCATCGGCCCCAATTGCAGACTGCCTGGAATAATTCCTCGAATTCTGCCCTGGAAACATGGGTGGATGTTGTTTTCGTCAATGTTGTTTTCGTCATGTATCCCTTCTCGTTGTCTCTTCAGCCGGTCAGGATTATCTCACCACATTCCTCTGAGGAGAATCATTTTACGCTCCGGTTTTCATGCAGGGGCGCTGTACGCCCGGCCGCTCAAGAAAGAGTTGAACTTAATCATGCGCTTTAGCGCCGCCCTGGAGAGATCCCAGAGTTCAAGCCCATCTCTTAGGATGGAATGCTTTCCGCTGGACTGTAAGTCCAGCTCCCCCTGCGGAATCAAGTGGGCTCCCACCAGCTCCATGTCAAAAAATGCGGGGAATACACCGAGCGCAGCGGCTCTATCTCTCGAGTGCCACACGAACTGCTTGATCGATAGCAGCGGGTGGACAATGCCCGTCTGGTGCGACCAGGACATGCATCCGCCGCGCCCCCCAGAGGCTATTCCTAATGACCCCGTCGTCCGGTACAAAGAGGGGAAAGGAAAAGTCGATGTAGCCGAGGGAGCGCGCAGCGGGCAAAGCAGATTCCGCGAGAATGTCATAGCTGACGATCAGGTCAGGATGACGGTCGCGCACAAAACCCGCCGGAATCTCACCCAGAAAGCCATTGCTCCGCTCCTCGGGGACGCGCATGGGATGATAGCGGATCGCTTCGGGACTGGCTAACCCGGCGCCGTCGAGGATTTTCCCATGGAATTCCCACCCGAGTCCGCCAATCTCCGAACTCATCAGGACACCCGAGGGACAAACACCGTAGAGTGCGGCGCCGACTTTCCGGTACTCATGGACACGGGCAGCGATCTGAAAACCTGGAATGTTGCCGGGGGTTCCGTGTACGGCAGCAAGCAGCAACCTCGCATCCCACGCCGCATAAGAAAGAAGAAGTGCCCCGGCAAAAGCTGCACCAAGGGCGCCTTGCCTAACGTGAGTACGGTTCGTCCAGAGCAAAATCGCGATGGAAATCGGAACCAAAACCAACGGAAGGTACCAGGAAAAAATGAATGTCCTGCGGAGGATGTAAGCCGCACCCAGGGATGCCCCGAAGACGGCCAGCAAAATGGCGGCGGGATTCTGCTGCTGGCGGCGATTCCTGCCATAGAGCCACCACAGCCAACCTATTGCCAGGCACAGGACCGCGCGGGCCGTTGAGGAGATAAAGGCCCTCACAACTTGCTGGTAGGTCATGACGTACAGATGGCTCTTGGCAACCACGGTGTTGGGAATAATGGTGCCGTACTCCCACAACAACCAGGCCGCACCCAGAAGACCAATGCCTGCGGAACTGAGCAGGGACGACGTTGACCATTGCCGGCGCACACTGACCCAGATGGCTGATGGTACGCACAGTAGTACGCACTCATAGCGGACGAAGCAGGCCAGAACCAGGAGCGGCATCCCCCAGTTCTTCTTGTTTACGATGCCAAGAGAACCTGCCAGTATGAGTGCGACCGCGCAGGGCGTTTCCATCTGATCCAACGCGCTCGGCAAATCACCTGCACAGACACACAGGAAAGCCACCGCCGGGTAAAACAATGCGGAGAATCCCTCGCACTCTAATCCTCCCCGCACCAGCAGGTAGGCAGCAGTCGCACCCACCAGCACAAAGGTCAACTCCAGCCAGGGGATGGGATTCGCAACCGGCAGGACTACTCCAGCCACCGCCAGGAGCACAGTCCAGAGGGGAGAGGATGTGACCATCACGCGTTGATCAGAGTTGAAGTAAGGCCTCCCCAGTTGCTGGTAGTTGCGTGCAATCCGTCGATGAATGAAGGAATCGTCGGCAGCGATGCCAGACAGGCGAACCGCGCAAATAGCAAAAACAAGAGCTGTCGCGGACAACAATATTCCCAACAGGAAATATCGTCGAAAATGTGCCCGGAACATGAGCGCTCCCCACGACCAAGCGGTATACCCGCATCCGCCCATTCTGCCAGCGTCATTCGCTTTAGGGGGCACTCAAAACGCGGGCCTGGGCCTCCTCACCCGAAACGGGAAAATCGATGCCAATTTGGTCGAGCCGCTCCGTCCAGCCGGGATGGAGTGAGTTTCATCGATTGCTATCGGCGTCACATGTACTCACCATGGAAGTCCTCGGATAGCTGCGATCCTATGTTACGTCTGCAACTCATAATCCCGGTGTACAACGACTGGGCCTCATTCCGGATCCTGGTGCAGGAACTCGACAAGTTTGCGGCCACATCCCCCCTCAAGATTTTTGTGACTGCGGTCAACGACGGCTCAAGTGAAACTGCGGATTCGATCCTTGGTGACATCTCGGACGCGGCCCACCTCTACGGCGGGGAAATCCTGCATCTTTTGGTTAATGTCGGCCACCAGCGTGCCATCGCAATCGGTCTTTGCGTCGCGTCGCATGACGACAGCGCAGACGCAGTCCTGATCATGGACGCAGACGGCGAAGATCCGCCGCAGGCCATTGGCCTTCTTACCCAACACATTGCACAAAAGGACTTTTGCTTTGTAGCCCGCCGACGAAAGCGGACTGAGAAGCTTCCCTTTAAGCTTTGCTACATGGCTTATAAGTTAGCCTTCAGGCTGGTAACCGGCAAGAAGATCGATTTCGGAAACTTCTCCATCTTTTCGCGCAGTTACGTGCGCCGGCTGGTCATGGTGTCTGACCTCTGGAACAACCTACCCGCCGCCGCGTTGCGCTCACGCCTCCCCATTCAGGAGATTCCAATCGATCGCGGTAAGCGCTACGCGGGTAAATCAAGGATGAACTTCACCTCACTGATCGTGCATGGGCTCAGCGCCATTTCCATATACGCGGATACCATCTTCGTGCGTCTGCTGCTGCTGACCATTGTTCTCTTTGTGATCGGCGTCATCTCCATTTTCCTGGTTTTTGTGCTGCGCTTGTTCTTCCCCGCTCACGCGACGCCCGGCTGGGCCACGACCGTTACCTTCGGTATGGTGATCATCCTGCTGCAGGTCTTTTTCACCACATGGTCGTTCATCCTCATGCTGCTGAACAATCGCGTTCAACGGCTTGTCGTGCCGATCATGGACTATAAGCCGTACGTGGACTACCGGCAGATGCTGTTCGGGCGTCGTTTCCCGGCTTCGGAGGATGCCACTATTGAACACGTGTCCCCGGAAATGCGTCAGGTCACTGGATGATCTCGTATGAGCCTTTCGACTAGCCCAGTTCCAGGTGGGCGAATCTCCCGAAATTAGAGAAAAATACACGTATGGCGATGCCAGAAATCAAAGCATCTCCAGCATCAGCGTCGCTCAGTTTCTGGATCGCGAGTCGTCACCCATAGAATAGGCTTGCACACAGGAACCGATCGGGATGAACCGGCCTTCTTCTGCGTGTGCAAGCCTATTC
>Ga0206939_10070_pt1 | contig 31092 bp, 27 predicted proteins | sample Alteio_BWOrgHeat_10_FD_152921 | JGI IMG/M metagenome (GOLD analysis project Ga0206939, IMG submission 152921) | Enriched cells from forest soil in Barre Woods Harvard Forest LTER site, Petersham, Massachusetts, United States -... | ecosystem: Environmental > Terrestrial > Soil > Temperate forest >... | reverse complement strand
CGTTTCCAGATGCGCTCATCTTCAAAAAGTTGAAGAGCGCGTCGAACTGTTTGCACCAGGGCGGTTCCGGAGTAATCGAGAAACTTGAACCCAGTGCCGGTGCCGTTTTCGAGGTCGAACGGCTCAATCGTATCATCGAGGCCGCCGGTTGCCCTCACAATCGGCACCGTACCATACTTCAAACTGTAGATCTGATTCAACCCACAGGGCTCGTAGCGCGAAGGCATAAGGAACATATCGGCGCCGGCTTCGATTTGATGAGCGATCTTGTCGTCGTAGGCGATCTTGACGCCGACATGCGCGGGATAGGTTGAGGCGAGCGAGCGGAAGAGATCTTCGTATTTTCGTTCGCCCGTGCCGAGAACGATGAAGGTCATTTCTTCCTGCATGAGTTCGTGGGCTCGCTCGGCGATGAGGTCGAAGCCTTTTTGATCGGCGAAGCGAGAAACAATACCGATGAGCGGGCGATTCAGCGGCTCGCTTGGTAGATTGAAGAGTTCGAGCAAAGCTTTTTTGCAGGCTTGCTTGCCGGTCAGGTCTTTGGCGGAGTATATCGCGGCGATGAGTTTGTCGGTCGCCGGGTTCCACGCGGAATAGTCGACGCCATTGATGATGCCGACGAGGCGGTCGGCACGACTGCGGACGACTCCATCCAAGCCGTAACCGAATTCAGGCGTTTGAATTTCCTGCGCATATTTGCGGCTCACGGTCGTCAGATAATCGGAATAGACGATGCCGCCCTTGAGGAAATTCACGTCGCCCCAAAATTCAAAACCAGCCGGATTGAATCCAGCGAGAGGAAGATCGGCAGAGCCCAGTGCGTTGAGACCAAACTGGCCGTGGTAGCCCATGTTGTGAATCGTGAAAACGACTGGGAGGCTTTGCGCAACGGGATCGGCCGCGTAGCTCGTGCGCAGCAAGATCGGAACCAAGGCAGCTTGCCAGTCGTGGCAATGAATGACGTCCGGACGCCAGAAGTGCTTTGCGATTTCGATGGCGACGCGGCAGAACTCGCTGTAGCGCTCGGCGTTGTCGGGAAAGTCGCCGCCACGCTCACCGTATAGTCCGCCTCGATCGAAATAGTAGGGATCGTCGACGAAGAAGTATTGGACGCCGCCGAGTTTGCCGCCGTCGGCGACGGACGGGAACCTTAGTCGACCGCCCATGGAAATAGTGATGCTGGGAATGGAAGCGCTAACGGCTTTCGTGCCGCGGTAACGAGGTAGGACGACCGCGACGTCGTGCCCCTGCGCGACGAGGGCTTTCGGCAGAGCTTCGACAACGTCTGCCAAGCCGCCTGTCTTTGAAAACGGTAGCCCTTCCGATGCGACGAATAGAATTTTCACAGGGTGATTGTGAGCAATGGAGATGAACTTCCGTTTCGGGACGATTTAACGCTATCGGACCGGCCGGTGGGGCGTCAAGTTTGAGATTGGGCGCGATTTCGAAGGTAAAACCTCGACTAAACGCAGAGACGCAAAGGACGCAGAGGGTACGCGGAGAGGCTGTATCAGGGAAGGATTGGCGCCATCCTACAAGGAACTCGGTACACGGAATCGGTAACCCTAGCTGAAACTATTTCGTCGAATGTGTGTTTTAGGAGTGGGAATAAAAATCACATGAATACGGGCTCAATTGCGACGGGCAGGCTGGGGACATTGGGGGCCTTGCTGCGACCCGAGAATTATCTGCTGGTTCTCTTCGCTATTTCCACGACGCTGTGGACGGTGGCATTTCTTTTCTACTTTTTGTCGACGCAAGTTACGGCCGCATTTGCGGCGATGGTACGGGCTGCGTATTTGCGACGGGCGCGGGCTTAAGGATATTCACCACAGAGGGCGCAGAGGCGGACAGAGTGTTGTCGCGGAAGCCTCATAAATACGCCGGCAGGATGCCGGCGCTACCTTTTTGTGATTGTTTCGGCGAATCCGGTCGCAAAGGAAAGAAAAAACAGGCGTCGGTGAAGTTGGACGCCCGGGCAAGCTGGGGCGCAGCAGTGCTGCGCCCCTACACGGACCTCCGTCGCATCGCTGGTGCTCCTCGGATTGGCGAAACTATGGAGTGCTCCTTGTAGGGGTGATGCGAGCAACGAAGCGTGCCTGAAGACGTGGGGTGACGGTACACTTGGCGGGGATGGCTCGCCAACGGCTGGGGCAACATTTTCTTGCGGATTCGGACTGGCGCGAACAGATCGCGCGGGCGATTCGCGTTTCGGCGCATTCGCCGGAATTCTCGGCGTCTCTAGGCCGCACTTCAGACAAACCTTTTTGCTGGATTGAAATTGGCGCCGGGCATGGCGAGATGACGGAACACCTCGCGTCAACCGGCGCGCCGGTGACTGCGATCGAGATCGACGCGCCACTCTTGCGGCGCCTGCAACGCCTGACGCAGCAATTCCCTAACCTCAACGTTGTGGCGAGCGACGTACTGAAAGTCGATATCGCAGAGATTTCCGCGGGGCGACGCGTGCGGGTATACGGGAACTTGCCCTACTACATTACGTCGCCGATCCTGCATCACTTGTTCGCGTTTGCAGAGATCATCGATGAAATTCATGTCGTAATTCAGTTGGAGGTTGCAGAGAGGTTGGCGGCGCAACCCGGCGGCCGAGATTACGGATATTTGTCGGTGGCGACGCGACTGTATTCGCGGCCAGAGATCGTGATGAAGATTCCTCGCGAGGCGTTTGATCCGCCGCCGGAAGTGGACTCGGCGTTGGTTACGCTGCGGTTGCCGGGGCGGGATGTGAATCTCGGCGACCTGAGCAAGGAGCATTTATTGGATTTTGTGAAGGTGTGCTTTGCGCAGAAGCGGAAGACGCTGGTGAATAATTTGAAGTCGTATGGGAAAGCGGACGTAATTCGCACGGCGTTGGAAAAGTGCGGGCTGCGGGCGGATGCGCGCGCGGAGCAGTTGAGTGTGGGGCAGTTTGTGGGGCTTTGGCGGGAGTTGGCGCTAGAGCAATCGGGATGACGGTGGTCGTCGGTTTGGGCTGTTTGGGCATCATCTAAACCCGCACCCTTTAGAACCTAAGGGTGCGGCACCCAAAGGCCGGCTGGGTGGTGGAAGTAATGGCGACTTAAAGTCGCCGCTACTTTGGGGCGGCGGCGACGAGGCGGTCGGGGTAGTCGGACATAATGCCGGCGACGCCGGCTTCGATCAGAAGGCGCATGTGGGCGGGTTGATTTACAGTCCAGCAGACGACCTGCAGGTCTTGTTTTCGGGCTTCGGCGAGGAGCGTCGGTGTGACCAAATCGCCGCGGACGGCGAGTTGACGGGCGCCAATTTCGACGGCGCGCTGAATTGGATTTTCCATTTGGCCTTCGAAGAGAAGGCCTGTCATGAGCGTCGGCTCAATTTTGCGCAGCGACTCGAGAATCGCAGAGTCGAACGAAATCACGATGGTGCGCGCGACTTCGCCGGAGCTGCGCAAAGCACCGATCAAAGCGTGTTCCCCGCCCCACGAGCCGGTCGGTTTTAGTTCCAAATAAAAAACGACGTCGTGCTTTTTGGAAAATTCGAGGATCTCGTCCAGTGTGGGGATGCGCTCGCCGGTGAATTCGCTGCCGAACCAGGAGCCGGCGTCGAGGCGGCGCAACTCGTTCAGTGTAAGATCGTGGACCCTGCCTCTCCCATTGGTGGTGCGATCGACGGTGTCGTCATGAATCGCGACGAGGCGTGTGTCGCGGGTGAGCTGCAAATCGGTTTCGATGAAGGTCGCGCCGAGCGAGACGGCGCGACGAAATGCGGCCAGAGTATTTTCTGGCGCATGCCCCGACGCCCCTCGATGTGCTATGACAAGCACGGCTGCGGTTCGCGCTCCTAAGATGAATTTTGGCGAAAAGTTTGGTCGATCCGCATGGCGCGGATCGCCACTGCGAGCCGTCCTGAATTCATGCTAACATCCGGCGCGCCGAGTACCGATGCAGCACTTGAAGGCTGCGTCGTGAGTCTAAACTCGAAAATCTCAGACGGAAATCATTGAGGAGACAAAATGGCTACCCACCGCCGTATTGCGATCGCTCTGCTTGCGATTACGCTTGGCCTCGTGTCCCTGCCTGCTTCCATGACGGCGCAGGAACCGAAGTCGGAGCAAAACATGGTCAAGGAGATCCGACACCAATTGGTGCTGCTGCCCTGGTATTCGGTGTTCGACAATTTGTCGTTCAAGATCGAAGGCAGCAAAGTGATTTTGATCGGGCAGGTCGTGAAGCCCACGCTGAAGTCGGACGCGGGTGCGGCCGTGAAGAGCGTGGAAGGCGTGTCGACCGTGCAGAACGACATCGAAGTATTGCCGAATTCGCCGATGGACAATCGACTTCGCCGAGCACTGTATAACGCGATCTACAGCGCGCCGGGGTTACAGCGATATAGGCTGTCCGCAGTGCCTTCGATCCACATTATTGTGAAGAATGGAAACGTGACGCTGGAAGGCGTGGCGGACAACGAAACCGACAAGAACCTGGCGGGATTGCGAGCGAATGGCGTGCCGAATGTGTTTTCGGTGACGAATAATCTCGTTGTGAGCAAGTAGTCGCAGCACATTTTTTGGATTTTAGAGCCGTCGCGCCCGTATTTTTCGAGGGTTCGGCGGCTCTTCTCGTTTGGAAGCGACGGAGGCACCTGGTCAGGATTCCGACCAGGTTTTGCGGCCATTGACTATCACGTACGCGGTGGAACCCCCGTACCATTAAAGTTTTAGCCCGCCCTGCCGATGATGATCCGGTCATGCCCAACCTCTACTTCTGCCAGCCTCACGCACAGAACCAGGGAATGCTCCGGGCGGTAATATCACTGGCCGATTGCAAGCGGCTGATCGGGTCTGGGGTCGCCAAGTATGTCGGAGACCAATTCCCCGCCGTTGGTGGCGCTGAAGACAAAGCCCAGGACTTCGCGGTGCTGGGGTTCAGCCCTGCCGAGGCGCAGGGGGAATGGCAGGCCGGATATTACTGCTTCGAAGCCGATCTGATGGAACTGAACGCGCAGCTGCTTACCCTCGCCCGCTAGCTAACCCGATACTATGCAGTAGGTTGCAAGCTCTTGTCGACTTTCCCGTTTTGCGATTGGTCGGGTAAAGTCCCGATATCTATTCACTCGCAAAGCGTGATACTTAGCGGCATCCAGTCCAACTTATAGGGGTCTTCTCCGCGGTTGTAGGGGTTTCCACGCTTGGGGGTAGTGCATGGCGCCACTTCGCATATTTCTGGCAGATGACCATGAAATCGTCCGTTTTGGGGTCCGCACCCTGTTGGAGATCCAGGGCGAATGGACGGTCGTCGGAGAGGCCTCCGATGGCGCTGCAGCTATTGAGGGCATCTTGAGCTGCGAACCGGACATTGCGGTGCTCGATATCGGCATGCCGGTCGTCGATGGTTTGACGGCGGCACGCAAGATCCTGGCTAGCGGGGGGACGGCGAAGATCCTGATTCTGTCCCTGCACGACTCCAAGAATGTGATCCGGCAGGTGGTCGACTCGGGCGCACGGGGGTTCGTGTTGAAATCAGATGCGGCCCGAGACTTGATTGCAGCCGTCGAGGCGATCCAAAGTGGCGGGACGTTTTTTACGCCGAAGACGGCGGAGATTATTCTGGATCGGCAGTTGGATCGGATACAGGAAGAGCAGACGCGGTCGTCGTCGCACAAGTCGCATAAGAAGAGTCCGGTTCAATAAGAGACGTCTGACGCCGTGCTCCGGAGAAGCCGAATTTGACCCATCTGTAGATTGCGTTCTTGAGACGCTTCCGATGCACCTATAATGCGGCATGCCTCGCAGTGAAAGACCTCGAAGATTCTCTCTTCTATTTTCCGGTCGACAATTGAGAGTTGTATGTTCGTGCGTGTTTGCCGTAATTGCCGTTGGCATTGCTTCGGCGCAGCAGGGTGCGACGTGGGAAAAGGATTTGGCCGCGTGGCGCGCGCAACACGCTGCCGATTTGCAGAAGCCGGATGGATGGCTTGCGCTGGCGGGACTGGTTTGGCTCGAGCCAGGCGACAACCCGATGGGGTCGGCAGCCGATAGCAAAGTGCGGTTGCCGGCGAGTGGTCCGGCACACGTGGGCATTTTACATCTTGAGGGGACGACGGTATCGCTTCGGCCGCCGACTGGCGGATTTCCTGCCGGGCTGCTCGTCGATGGGAAGCCGGCGTCGGCAGAAGATCTGCACACAAGTTCGGACAACGACAAGGGCAATCCGAGGATGACGATCGGGTCGCTGAATTTTTACGCGGTGAGGCGTGGGGATCGGTTTGCGCTAAGGATCAAGGATGCGAAAGCGCCGACGCTCGTTGGATTTCGCGGATTGAAATGGTATCCGCCGAATGCGCACTACGTCGTGACGGCGAAGTGGGTGCCGTACAGCCCGGTGAAGACGATCAAGCTGGCGACGATGATCGGCACGGCGTATGACGCGCCTGTGCCGGGAGTTGCGGAATTTGTTCTCGACGGGAAAACATATCGGCTCGAGCCAGTGACTGAGGATAATCCGCCGGTGAAGCTGTTTTTTATTTTGAAGGATACGACGAGCGCGACTAAGACTTACGGAGCTTGCCGATTTCTTTACACGGCGCTGCCGCAGGGCGGGCTTGATAAACCGGGGGAGCTCGTGCTGGATTTCAATCACCTGGAAAATCCGCCATGCGCGTATACGACGTTCGCGACTTGTCCGTTGCCGCCGCGGGGGAATCGGTTGCCGATTGCGTTGCCGGTCGGAGAATTGCGGTATCACGAATGAGTCGGAGCGCGGCTGTTTGATCGTGGTTGCAGGCAGCTATTCCTGCGCTTGGCGTTGGGCTGTTTGTGTTCCACAATAATGCCGGGACCTCGCCAATTCCTGGGAGGCCTTTTGCAAATCATGGCCAACTCCGATCCCTATGCCGCAAATACAGGCGGCCCTGCGAATCCTGCTCGCGAAAAGCTGGTGGCGTTGCGGCTCAGCCTGCTGGGATTGCATAAAGAGTTGCTGGATATGGAACGGCGCGATTACGAGCGGCTGCACGGGAAAGTGAATACGGGGGAGTTGTTTCGATTGGTGATCGATCACGAGCAATTTGCGTGGCTGCACAACATTTCGGAGTTTGTGGTGCGGATCGACGAAAGCCTTGCGGCTGAAAATCCGGTGACGGCGGACGATACGCACAACGCGATCACGCTGGCGCGGAAGATGTTTTCGCCGTCGGAATCGGGGGATGCGTTTCAGAAGCGGTATTTCGATGCGATCCAGCGCGATCCGGCGGTTGTAATGGTGCACGCCGAACTGGCCAAGATCTTTGCGAATGAACCCGGTGAGGCTGCGGCGAGCTGAAGCCGACGGCCTGCTAACACCTGTTCCCCCGGGGGCTTATCGGTTCGAGGGCTTTCGGATTCGGCGTGCGGAAATCGCCGCAACTCTTTATAATCCAAGCCGCTGGAGGCCCGTCACTGCGATGCATGGACCTCGTTCGTCCACCACGGTCTTGAAGCTCGGTCTGGCAGTAGGTTTCGCGCTTACGCTGACATCCGCGATCTCTGCGCGAGCTTCCCGGACGGATCTCGCCTCGCGGGCTGAGCCAGCCTCGACCGAAACGCTACGATTTCGACACCTGTCTCTGAAAACCCGACAAGAAGTATTCGAACGGATTTGGAAAGACATTGATGAGCATTACTACGATCGTTCGTTCAACGGTGTCGATTGGAAAGAAGTTCACGCGCGCTATAAGCCGCTTGTGGATGAGACCAACGATGACGGCGAATTTTATGCGTTGATGAGCCAGATGACGGGCGAGCTGCATGACGCGCATACGCGATTCAATTCGCCGGAGCAGTGGAGAAATTTCAAGAAACAGCAGGGTGTTGGCTCGGGGCTGAGCCTGGATGAGATTGACGGGAAGGTTGTAGTGACGGCGATCCGGCCGGATTCGAATGCGGCGCACGTCGGGATCGAGCCGGGAATGGTTCTGTTGACGGTTGACGGCAAACCCGTGGAGGAACGGATTTTGGAGATCGAGAGCGCCAAGGCGGCGTCTTCGACGAGTCGCGCGACGCGGATATTTACGTATAGTCGATTGCTGGCCGGGCCGACCGATACTGAAGTGAAGCTGGAGTTCGAGCGGGCGGATGGTTCTCGGTTTCAGACTGAAGTCAGGCGACAGATTTATTCGGCGGCGCCAAACCTAGCGACGGATACGACTCCTGCTGGGAACGCTTACATTCGATTCGACGGATTTCAGCCGTCGATCACGAAGGAATTTCGTCAGGCGCTTGAAAGGTTTCGCAATTCGCCGGGCCTCATCGTTGACCTAAGGCGAAACGGGGGCGGTGATCTGGGTGTTCTGGTTCCAATCGCGGGATATTTTTTCGACAAGAAGACGCTTTTTGCGAAGGACGAGACCCGGTCGGGAAAACCGCTTTCAGAGTTCGCGGGGGTTTTGCGACTGCCGCTGGATTTGTACGTTGGTCGAAGCGGAGATCAGATTTATTCGGGACCAGTCGTGATACTGATGGGCTCGCACTCGGCGAGTTCGTCGGAAGTTTTTGCTGCGGGAATGCAGGACTCGCAACGGGCGCGTGTCGTGGGTAGTCAAAGCTGCGGGTGCGTTTTGGGGATTGCGAAGCCCCGGTTCATGAAAGGCGGCGGCGTGCTGGAGATGAGCGAGGTGCTGTGGTTTTCGCCGAAGGGTCGCCGGCTCGAAGGGACGGGAATTCTGCCTGACCAAACTGTGGTTCCCACTCTCAAGAGCCTTCAGTCCAATGAAGATCCGGTGCTGCAAGCAGCGGATCAAGCGCTTGTACACATGATTGCGAGCGCGCGTCGTCCATCGAACCACCTTTAGGGACGATGCAATTGAAATGAGTAAGCTTTCCAACATATTCAAGCGCGGTCTGATCGGAATTATTGTCGTGGTCGTCGCGGCGTTTGTCCTCGACTATTTGGTGCTGCGCGCGAAGATAATGTTTCCAAAGCTTGGCGCGGCGACGGGAACCGTGCAGATGACACGGATGTATGCGATTTCGGAGAAGAATGGGCGCGTCGAGTACGAACTGGATGCGAACCAGCCTGAAGTCACGATGCCTTGCGTGCATGCATTGTTTCCGCATATGGGGAACAGTCCCTGCTGGTACCTACAGCAAAACGCGAACAAGCCGATCCCGGTTGTAATTCTTCCTTCCCTACCGCATTAGCTTAAGTCCGAGTGGAAATTGATCGCCCGCCGCGCTCTGGAGGTTATGCGCTTAACCTGCTAAGATTCGCGGCACAAATCCGGCGGCGCACATTTTTTCATCGGCGGCCTTTTATTTTTTCCGCCGTACCGATTTTCCTCGCGCCCCGCGAGAAGGAGCCTCATGGATCGACGCGATTTCCTCCGAACGACCGGGACCGTCATTGCCAGCGCTACCATCGTACCCGCCGCACTCGGCTCCAACGCTCCAGCCCCCGACTCGATCGGTCGCATCGTCCTGCCGATCAATCGCAATTGGCGCTACAGCAAGAAGTATGCGCAAGGCGCGCACGACAAGGGTTTCGACGACTCGAGTTTCGACCGCATCGTCATCCCTCACACGAACGTTCGGCTTCCGTGGCACAGCTTTGACGACAAGGATTACGAGTTTGTCTCGATCTATCGACGGCGTTTCAAGCTCCCTCCTGAGGCCAAAGGCAAACATGTCTTCGTCGATTTCGAAGGCGTGATGACGGCGTCAACGGTTTGGATCAATGGTGAGAAGCTCGGTGAATACAAGGGTGGCTACACGCCATTCTCGTTCGACCTGACGCCGCACATCGATTTCGACGGCGAGAATGTCTTGGCGGTTGACGTCGATTCGACGGAGCGCGGCGACATTCCTCCATTCGGGTACCAAATCGACTACCTCACATTCGGCGGAATCTATCGCGAAGTGGCGCTGCGTATCGTGCCGGGAACGTTCATCGAGAACGTTTTCGCAAAGTCGAAGGATGTGATGAGCGGCAAACCGACTCTCGACGTCGACTGTCACATCCAGCATCTTGAAGCGATGCGCGAGCCGCTGACGCTGGAAGTCGAGTTACGCGACGGCGACCACACGCTCGCGAAGGGTTCGCAAAAGTTGCCTGCGGCCCAACCGGCGGCGGACCCGACGGTGCATACCGTCCATCTTGACAATTTGGGCGCGGTCAAGCTCTGGGACCTGCAAAATCGAAATCTCTACACGGTTCATGTGCGTTTGCTGAAAGGGACGCAGCTTGTCGACAGCGATCAGCGCAGGATCGGTTTCCGTCACGCCGAATTCACGGACCACGGCTTCGAACTGAACGGCAAAGTTATCAAGCTGCGCGGACTTGATCGTCATCAGACATTTCCCTTCGTTGGGCAAGCGATGCCCGGACGCTGCCAGCGCAGCGACGCGAACATCCTTCGCAACGTGATGCACTGCAATATCGTGCGAACGTCGCACTATCCGCAGTCGCGGCATTTCCTGGACGCCTGCGATGAAATGGGCTTGCTCGTATTGGAAGAAATTCCCGGGTGGCAGCACATCGGCGACCTAGCGTGGCAAGACATCTCGGTCGACAATGTTTCGCGGATGATTCGCCGCGATTGGAACCATCCCAGCATCATTTTGTGGGGCGTGCGCATCAACGAATCGAAAGACAATCATGATTTTTACGTGCGCACGAACGCGATGGCGCACAAACTCGACCCAACGCGCCAGACCGGCGGCATCCGCTATTTTCAGTCGTCGGAGTTTCTCGAAGACGTATTCACGATGAACGATTTTGGCTTTCCGTTGAAGCCACCAAACCATCCGCGCTATCTGAACACGGAATTTGTGGGCCATACCTATCCGACGAAGACGATCGACCAGGTCGAGCGAATCCAGGAGCACATGCTACGGCACGCGCGCATACACGATCAGCTCGCGTCGAATCCGCAATATGCGGGAGGCATCGGCTGGTGCGCGTTCGACTACAACACGCACGCTGATTTCGGGACTGGCGACCGCATCTGCTACCACGGCGTGACCGATATATTCCGCGAGCCAAAATCCGCGGCTGGTTTTTACAAATCGCAGTGCGATCCATCAGAGGAAATCGTGCTCGAGCCCGCGTTTCACTGGGCGCGCGGGGATGAATCAATCGGCTTCACGAAGGCCTGGGTTTGTTCGAACTGCGAGCAACTGAAATTTTACATTGGCGAGAAAATGGTCGCTCAGGTCGATCCGAATCGCACGGAGTTCAAGAACCTGAAGTATGCGCCGTTTGTCGCGGAGCTCGGTGAAGCGGTGGGCAACTGGGGTAATCTGCGAATCGAAGGCTACATCGGCGAAAAAAAAGTCATCGAAAAGACGATGTCGGGTCGCGGCGTCGATCAGAAGTTCGCACTGATTCCCGATGACGTGAAGCTAATCGCCGACGGCGCGGACTCCACACGCGTCGTGCTGCGCGTAACGGACGAATTCGGCGCCATCCGGCCATTCGCCAATGACCCTGTTAAGTTTCAACTCGACGGCCCGGCGGAACTGATTGGCGACAACCCCTTCGGATTGATCGGCGGCACGGGAGCAGTGTGGATACGCGCCAAAGAAGAAGGCGGAACCGTAACCCTTATCGCTACGCACCCTGTTCTCGGCGCTCAAAAGCTCACTTTCGAAATCGCCGCGGCAACCGCGGAATCGGCATAGCTCCCTACAATTTCATCTTTAGGCGATTGGTCTAAGTCTGATTTCGGACCGGTCTGCCCGTAGCTCACCTAACTTTCGCCTCTAAATTTGGTTTCCAGTTCAGCGATCAGCAAGTCGGCTTCGTGTTCGCGCGACAGGCTGCAAACGCGGCCTGGCACATCGGGCTTGCCGGTAAGCGCGGCAATGCCGTGAAGTGCGGCGAGTTGCAGGTCCGAAATGGGTGCCTCGGCAATGGCGGCCGAGTCTCTGTGAACGAGCCAGCGAAACTCTGTCTTGAGATCTTCGACGAGTGAGAAGCGCGGCGCCTGGATGACAGGATAGGAAGTTCGCGGCGTCGGGAGATTCAACGCGGCGCTCAAGTCAGTGGCGGCGGATTCCCTTCTTCCTAATTTTCCTGTCGGCAGGCCGAAGCAGTCGACGATCGTGCGCAGGATTGAGGTGTGCTCGAAGACATCGTGAAGGCGAGTTTGTGAATCGGTGTAAGGGGAAATGATAATCGCAGGCACGCGCGGTCCGAGGCGATCGAAGTTGAAGCCGCAGCCGCCCTTTTGCACTTTCGGGATCACGATACCGTCCGGATTGATCGCCACTTTGCAATTCGGGTCCGCGGAGGTCGGCGGCGGAACATGGTCGTAGCAGCCACCGTGCTCATCGAAGACAACGACGAGCATTGTGTTCTCCCAGTCCGGGCTTTCACGAAGCGCGTTGTAGATCGTCGCGAGCAGCGCTTCACCGCGATGCAGGTTCGAGGGGCCGTAGAACTCATATGGGTTGCATTCGGGATGCATGTCGTTTTGCGGTCCCCAGCGCAACGAGTCGAAGTAAATGGGTTCGATGAAAGAATAGTTGGGCAGGCCGCCGGGAACGGCGGCGCACTTGAGGAACTCCTGGAAATGCGCGAAGCGCTTTGTCAGCGCGTACTTCCACATCGATCTCTGGGTGAGGAGAGTAAAGCTCTGAAGGAGCCAGCCGCCAACGAAGACTTGCCAAGAGCGACCCGCTCGTTCGAGTAGATCGAAAATCGTGGACGTTTCGTTGACGAAACAAAGCCCGTCACCTCCGTTATTGACGTAGCCCGACGATGTTCCGGCGTGAACAAAGGAACGATTGCAGAAGGTTTGAGTCGGTATCGATGCAAACCAGCGATCACAAACGGCAAAATTGTGTGCGAGAGTCGAAAGTACCGGCAGAGATCTGGGAACCAGGCACTGCATGATCGCGGACGGATCGACGGGCTTGTGTTTTTGTGCGGCGTAATTGCGGATGAAACCGCCCATCGTAGCCGGTCCGGGGGGCACAGGGGGCAGGTTGTTAAATGTCGCGAGCGGGACGTCGTAGATCTGGCTGAAAACGTCTTCGAACGGCTCGCCCGGATTGGGTTGCGGACTCCGTACGTCTTCGGTCTTGCCGACAGGCACCACATTTCCGCTTGAATCACGATTCGTGAGACTTTTACCTGAGAGCCCGTCGAAGTCCTTGGGCACGACGTTGAAGGGAGCGTCGTTCGCTGGGTCGTAGAGCCATCCGAGCAAATTATCGAATGACCGATTTTCGAACATGACGACGACAATGTGCTCGATCTTGGCAAGTGAGCTCATAAGGGCCCCCGGTGAGTCGCGCGCACAGTCGCCGCTAAAACAAACTATCGCATTCGCGCGGCTACCGTAACTCACGATTCAATTCAAATCAAATGTACCTTCGGATGGGCGGGCATCCATCGATGGCCGGCGGGGCGGTCCAGAGATCGACTTTCGCAAGGTTACGTTTTCTTTCCTTCTGTTTCTTTTAGTGTGTTATGGTCTCTCCACTTTCGAGGTGGAGAATCCGCATGCAGCGCAGAGACTTTCTGAAGAGCAGCGCCCTTCTAGCGGCAACGGCCGGCGCCGCAGCAAAAACAGCCAAGGCTGACGTCCCGGCTCACAACTGGGGCAAGTACGACTTCGGATCCGGTCCGAAAGTGACCGATCGACTCAATCAAGGCCCGTTTCCGCAATACCCGCCGGCAGCAATCATCCCAACCGACGACGTCGTGATGACCACCACTCCGTCGGACGACGTCGTTCCGAACTACGGCAAAGGGCTCGTTACCTACATCACCGCCGATTCCGGCACGGACGAGATCAAGTCCGACAACATTCCGCAGGCGATCGAAGACCTCGTCAAATTTCCGCTGGGCCAGCAGCTTTATATTCGCCCGACATGGCGCGAAGTCCAGCCGAGGCCTGGCAAGCTGCAGCTTCCCGATTATCTGAAGCTGGTATTCGATCTCGCCAAGAAGAACGACAAGCGCATCGGCTTGCGCATTCAGATGTGCGCCCCGGACTACACGCACTCCGCTGCCCTGCCTGATTTCGTTCTGGAAAAGGTTTCGAAGGTCGATCTCGTCCTCAAGGATCAGTCGGAGGCTCGCAGCGCGAAGCGTTATCTCGAGAACCCACACTCAAAGTATCAGCCGCGTTATGACGATCCGTTTTTTCAGCAAGCGTTCGCGGATCTTGTTGGAGAACTCGCCGCGGAATTCGATGGGAATCCGCAAATCGAATTCATCGACACATTTATGTACGGCTTCTGGGGAGAGGGGCACACGTGGCCATTCGCCAACAATCCGTTTCCTGATTATCAGACCGCCGAGCGCACGTGGATTCGTATGATGGAAGTGCAGATCGAGAATTTCAAAAAGACGCCGCTGCTGACCAACACGCAACCCGACTTCAGCCGTGTCGGCAATTCTGAAATGCTCGACCGCAGCGTGCGCAGCAATAATTGGATTCGCAGCGACACGATTTTCATTGAGAACGAACAGATCGAGGCGCTGAGTAATCGTCCGCCTTGGATCGCGGCCTTGCTCGAACAAGGCATCCCGGGCAAGCCGCCCGATCCGGCCACCGAGATTGAAGGCATTTCGCCGGCCGAAAACATGATTTCGCACGTGATCGATATCGGCGCGAACTACTTTTCGCTGTGGAATTTCCATCAGATCAACGCGAGAAATCTGGCCGCTTACTATCAGGCATATCCCGCCGCGTTCGATCGCATTAATCGGCGCATCGGGTATCGCGTGCGGCCCTCCTTTATCTGGAGCTACGAAGACACGGGCTATCTCGGCCTGATCATTGGTCTCGCTAACGATGGAATCGCTGGAGTGCCGGGAGTGTTGCGACTCACCGTTGAGAGCAAAGACGGCAAGGTTTTACAAAGCGGCTGCGTTGACCCGGGGTATCCGCTGCCGGGAAAGATTCGGCAAGCGCAGTTAGTCTTGCCGCAAGGTACGCAGTTCGAAGGGCTGAAGCTTCGCGCTGAGATTGAAGTGAAAGGGATGCGCTATCCGGTACGCTGGGCATGCCACCAGAAGCTCAACGATGACGGCAGCCTGACGCTGCGAAAGAATCTGCGCCAGGCGGTGTAGAGTCGGACGATTCAACGTCACCCAGGTTTGCCAAATCTTTGGAGAGGACTTTTCCGTGCTGAGACCCGACCTGAATCGGCGTGAATTCGTGAAACTTACGGCAGGCGCCGGTGCAGCGCTTGCAATGCCGGCGATCGCTTTCCCGGGCGAGTCGAAGAAAATGATCGGCATTCAGGTCGGAGCCGTTTCGTTTGTCGATGAAGGCACCGAGCAAGTGCTCGATATCTTGCAGCAGCGCGGCGCCGTCAACACACTCTTTCTCGCCGTCTTCACCTACGGACGCGGCATCGCGGGGCGGCAAATTCCCGGCCAACCCCTTCCCGATCACGGCAAACAGGAATACGACCTCAACTTTCGCGGCGGGAATTTTGCGACGCCGCATCCCGAGTTTTACAAGAACACCGTCCTGAAGGACACGCGCGCGCCGGATCACGGCAACCTCGACATCCTCGCGGAAGTTATCCCGGCTGCGAAAAAACGCAACATGAAGGTGATTTGCTGGCTGGAAGATGTGTTCCGCACCGATCTACCGAATGTCGACAAGCTGCAAGAACGCGATATCCACGGGCGGAATGCGGAAACGCTGTGCGTCAACAATCCGAACTATCGAAATTTTTTGACGGGGCTTGTCGAAGACTACGCGCGTTCGTATGACATCGACGGGCTGATGTGGGGCTCCGAGCGCCAGGGCGCGCTGTGCGACAGCATCGGGGCCACGCACGACACGCCGCCGGTCGATCCCGGCGAAGTCACTTGCTTCTGTGAGTTCTGCCAGGCCAAAGCGAAGCAGCGCGGCATCAATCCGGACCGGGCGAAAGAGGGATTTCTTGCGCTCGAAACGTACGTGCGTGCTTGCCGCAGCGGCAAACGGCCGGTCGATGGCTACTATCCGCAGTTCTGGCGTCTGTTGCTTCGCTACCCAGAACTCGCCGCGTGGGAAATGCTGTGGACTGACAGCTTGCGCGAGACGTACGCCGCGATCTACGAAACCGTGAAAACGGCGAAGCCGTCCATTCCCGTAGGCTGGCACATCTGGCACAACAATTCTTTCAATCCGATTTACCGCGCCGAGCAGGATTTGCACGAGCTGTCGGCGCATTCCGATTTCATCAAAGTGGTGATGTACAACAACTGCGGCGGCGAGCGGATGGCGCTATATGCCGACAACATCGGGTCGACGATTTACGGCGATCTGTCGAAGCCGGCGATCATCGACATGAACTACGGCCTGATGAACATCAAGGAGCGGAGCTACGCCGAGATTCCGCACACGGGGCTTTCTCCGGATTACGTTTTTCGAGAGACGAAACGCGCGCTCGCTGGAGTGGAAGGCACGAGGACGTCGATCTGGCCCGGCATCGATATCGACATTCCGACGGAAAAAGGCAACAGCAAGTGCACGCCGGAGAGTGTGAAGGCCGCGGTCACGGCTGCGTTTCAGGCGGGCGCTCCCGGCGTATTGTTGTCGCGCAAGTATTCCGAGATGCGTCTGGCGAATCTCAGCGGCGCCGGGGACGCGATCCGCGAATTGAAGCTGTCGGTCTGACACGCGGACCGTTGCGCGAAATCAAATACCGGTCAGCGTCCTTGCGGTACAATACAAAAACGCACCCCTAGCTCAATTGGATAGAGCATCACGCTTCGAACGTGAGGGTTGGGGGTTCAAGTCCCTCGGGGTGCGCCACTTCTTCGATCGTCGTTTTACGCCACCAGCATCGCCTTCCATGTCAAAAACCTCCCGCGACAAGACGGCACTTTAGTCACGCACTAGTAAATTCGTACTACTCCGAACCCGCAGAAACAGTACGATTTGCGGCGAAAAAGTACCACGAGTTGCCGCTCGCTCGAGGGATGCACACGCTCACGAACGTGCTACGATTTCCTAACTTCACGACGGGATCCAACGGAGTTTGTAACCTGAGGACGGATCCCCAATTCCGCAGAGAAAACGAAGCTTTCATCCGCTAGAGGTGTCGCCTGAATTCGGGGAACACAACGCCAACGCGACGCAGGGATCTGCCTGCCCTCACAGGAGTCCGCTTTTTCGCGGCCTGGTACGTCGTGCTTTTCCACGCTTATCCGGGATTCGTCCGGCGTTATCCAGTTCCCCGCTCGCTGGAAACATTTCTGAGCCACGGCTATCTCGCGGTTGGTCTCTTTTTTCTGCTTTCCGGTTTCATTCTCGCCTACACGTACGACGGCAATATCGATGGCCGCTCAAATCGCGTGCGTTTCTGGGAAGCGCGATTTGCGCGAATTTATCCCGTCTACTTGCTGTCGCTCCTGATGGCATTTCCGTTTGCCGGCGAACTCGGGGTCGACACGCGCGCTGCGGTGGTCGGCATGGTACAGGCATGGAATCCCTTTAATTCCGATATGGCCGGAGCTTGGAACTATCCGGCGTGGACGTTGTCCGCGGAAGCATTCTTCTATATTTGCTTTCCGTTCGTGCTGCCGTGGCTTTCGCGCCGCAGCGAGCGCGCGCAGCGCTGGCTCACGGCGGCGCTGCTTGTCATTTGCGTGCTGGGCCACACGCCGCTGAAGGGACTCGGCGACTGGAAGAATCACGCCGGTCTTTTCGTCCGATACGTACCGCTCCCGGCCTTGCGCATACCCGAATTTTTGCTCGGCGTCGTGATGGGTTTGCAGTTTCTGCGCGCCGGTAGCGCGGAGCGACGTCCCGCGCGGCCGCTGGTCCTGTTTGCGGCGGTTCTCGGCACGATCGCGTCGCTGAGTTTGCCGATCGGCGATTGGGTTTCGCTGGTGATCCTGCCCTTTTCGGTTCTGGTGTACGAGCTTGCTTCCGGTGGCACGTGGTTGACGGAATTTCTGTCCACGCGCTCTATGGTTTTGCTGGGAGGTGCGAGCTACTCGGTGTACTTGCTGCGCTACCCCGTCGCCATGTGGATGCGCCTGATCGTGGAAAAACTCCCGCCGCCATTCGTGCGCGCTGGTGAATTGCTAACGCCGGTTGTACTGGTTGTCTTCTCGATCGCGGTGTTTCGCTATTGGGAGGAGCCCGCGCGCAAGGGACTGCGCAACTGGTTTACGAAGCAGCGGCAGTTATCGGTACGGCTCATCTTCGCTCGGCCCGCACATCCAAATGGCGGACGCATCTAGAACAGCATCCTTCCCGGTTCGTGAGACGTTTCTGCACGCTTATCGGCCGTGCGAATCTCGCGCGAACGCGATGTGGTCGCTTCAGGCGTATCCGCTCGATGCAATATTCCCCTGACCAGGGCTTGCCATTACAACGAGTCTGTTAAATCTTTGTGATCACGCCGAAAACCGTAGGCCGTACAAACCTGGCGGGTATAAGTTTGTTCGTCCTTCCAGTCAGCTTGGGAGATCGTGATTCCATGACATTCGCAGATCCATCGCCGGGGCGCCGGTTTCGAGACGCGCTGGCAGCAGAAAAACCACTTCAAATTGTCGGGGCTATCACGGCGTTTGCGGCGCGCATGGCAGAGGCCACCGGGTTTCGCGCCTTGTACCTTTCCGGAGGGGGCGTCGCCGCAAATTCGCTGGGCCTGCCCGATCTTGGCATCAGCACGATGGACGACGTTTTGACCGACGCGCGCCGCATCGTCGAGGCAACCACGATTCCGCTGCTGGCGGACATCGATACCGGGTGGGGCGGCGCATTTAACATTGCGAGGACGATCCGATCGATGACTCGAACTGGCGTCGCGGCCGTCCACATCGAAGACCAGGTAAGCGCCAAACGCTGCGGGCACCGGCCGGGAAAAGAAATTGTCGCCAAGGAAGAAATGGTCGATCGCCTGAAGGCGGCCGTCGATGCGAAGACCGATCCTGAATTCGTCTTGATCGCCCGGACGGACGCGCTCGCCGTGGAAGGTCTCGACTCGGCGATACGAACGGTCGATCGCCTACGTCGGAGCAGGCGCGGACATGATTTTCGCCGAAGCGGTGACCGACATCTCGATGTATGCGAGATTCAAGAAGGAAGTCGGCGTGCCGATCCTCGCGAATATCACCGAGTTCGGCGCAACGCCCCTGTTCACGCGCGATCAGCTGGCCGCCGCCGGCGTGGACATGATTTTGTATTGCTGCGCCGCCTATCGCGCGATGAACGCCGCGGCATTGAAAGTGTTTCAGGCGATTCGCGCCGACGGCACGCAGAAGAATGTTTTGGATTCCATGCAGACGCGCGACGAACTGTACCGCTATCTCGGCTACATGGACTACGAGCGGAAACTGGATCAGTTGTTCGACAAAGAGCGCAAACGCTGAGTCGCAGCGTCGTTCCGCCGGCCGTCTCCATGTCTTTCGTCCGCTTACGAGATCGTCTTGATGTTCTTTGACAATAACTTTCGGCCGATATTGGGTTTCTTTCCTCAAGAAACATGGCCGCCGGTACCGATATCGTCGCGTGGGGGTATCTACGGTATCTGGGGTATGGATTCAGCAAAACAGGCTTGCGAGTATCGTGTTGCGGGCTACCAAGTTCGCAAGTTGGAGGAGGGGGAGCGGCGTGGTACGCTTCTTAAAAGAGGCGGTAGGGCTGGGACGCGACGCTTCTCCTTCTTCTGACAAATTTTCTTCTGACAAATTTGTCCTTCCGATCGAATCCTGACAATTTCAAGAATCTGCTAGAGATAGCGAACTGGTCCCCGATGGCCCGTATAATGGCGCGGTGCGACGCTGTCCTCATTCGAAAGACAATCGACATTCGAATCGCGGTTCTATTTCACCATCATCCGAACGTCGCGTCGGCTTGGCGCGGGCACTCTCAAAGCTAGGCGTCTGCTCGCGCTCGCAAGCCTCCGAGTGGATTGCGGCCGGACGAGTCCGGCTGTCCGGCGCGGTCACGCGAAATCCCGAAGCCCCGGTGCGGCTCAGAAGCGATCACATCGAAGTAGACGGCCAACCCATCGCCGCAAAAGACAAAATCTATCTTGTTCTCAACAAGAATCGAGGCGTGGTGACGACGGCGTCGGACGAACATGGACGCCCGACCGTTTACGATTCGCTTCCGGCATCTTTGAGCGCGACCGCGTCGCAATGGATCGCACCGGTTGGCCGGCTCGACAAAGCCAGCGAAGGGCTTTTGCTGATGACGAACGATTCGGAGTGGGCGGCGCGCGTTACGTCGCCTGAATCGCATCTCGACAAGATTTATCATGTCCAGGTAAATGCGGTGGCAGGCGAGACGATGCTGGATACGCTGCGACGCGGGATTGAAAATCGCAGAGAATTTTTGCAAGCCAAGCGAGCGTCGTTGCTGCGTTGTGGAGAGAAAAATTCCTGGATCGAGATCGTGCTCGACGAGGGCAAAAACCGTCAGATTCGCCGGATGTTCGAGTCGCTCGAAGTTGAAGTTCTTCGGCTCATTCGCGTATCGATTGGGCCGCTTGCGTTGGGGGATTTAAAACCTGGCGCGGCCAGAGGGCTCGCTCCGCAGGAAAAATCGTTGCTCGATCGCGAATTGGCGGAGGGAGGCAGCCCCCAATGAAAACATCGAAGCTCTCGGAAACTTGCATACAGGGGCGCGAACCTTTACCGTACCGGGATGTCTGATCTCTCGCCCGAAATCCTCGTGCTCGGCTTCATTTCCTACATCGTTTTCCTGTTTTCGACGACTTGTCATGAAGCCTCGCACGCGCTGGTCGCCAAGTGGGGCGGGGATTCGACGGCCGCGCTGAATGGCCAAGTCACGCTGAATCCGATTCCGCACATCCGCCGGGAGCCTTGGGGCATGGTAGTCATACCAATCCTGGCATTTCTGTTCACGCGCGGCATGATCGGATGGGCCAGCGCTCCGTTCGACCCGGCCTGGGAACGCAGGTATCCGAAACGTGCGGCGCTGATGGCTTTGGCGGGGCCGGCCGCGAATTTCATTCTGATGTTGATCGGAGCGGCCGGACTGCGGATCGGGAGCGCGATGGGGTGGCTGCATTGGCGCCCGGGAGAAGGACCCGACTTCGTCATCGTCACGCTATACGTTTTGTTTTCGCTTAATCTGCTGCTCGGGGTCTTCAATCTCCTGCCGCTGGCCCCGCTCGACGGCAGCGCCGGAATCATGCTCTTCATGAGCGAATCGACCGCACAACGCTACCTGGATTGGTTGCGCGAGAGCAGTTATGCCCGGTTGGGCTTGTTGGTTGGGTTACTCGCTTTCCGCTATCTGTATGGGCCGATCGAAGCGATCGCCACCAATCTCCTGCTGCGCGGCCACTTGTAGTTCTTTCTGTTGCCGGCCACGACCGTGGTTCAGTTCCGTACAGTGGGACGGCTCCCGTTTCGAACGCAAACACTCGCCAGCGAACGGGAATTCCTAACTTCATCATTTTCCGGCAGCTATGAACAGGAAGCACTGGCCACCGGCCTGCATCATCTCGCGCCCGGAGGTCCTGAATTGCATGAGCCTGTCTGCCCGTTTCCCTGTTTCCAGCCTGTATCGCGTCGAGGTTTCCGGCTGGGACAAATCGCGAACGTTCTTCGTCGAAAAGTCGGAGCTCGAATGGAATGAAGACTCCGGTAAACATGTAACGCTCAGCAGCGCCGTTCCCGACGGTTCCGTGATATTCCTGCGGTTGATTCAGCCGCTGAGCGCCGATCGCTCTCAGTCCGTGCCGTACGAAACGGAGTTTCTGTCCGTAACGGCCGATGGACAGAATCAGTTCCGCCTGCATCCGGTAAGCCCGCGAACCGTGGCTCGCGGCGGCGTCAATTGAATCGCGTTTTGGGAATCGTAGCGGATGGGCTGAACGAGCGAGCACCAGATTGGAACACTGGTCCGAATCGGCTTTGCGCGTCCGCCGAGAGATAGGTCGACGTCGAGTACTCCGCCGGTCCGTGAGATTCGGTCCTCACTGCAGGGCTCGTATCACGCTGAACGTGAATGTTTTGTCGGGTCCACCCGCGCGGAGTTTCTCATTGGAACACGTTCGCTCAAGGGGAGGACTTGTTGGCATCCGGTATGCCCGAGTCGAAGCGTGGCTCACGTCCTAACCAATACGATAGAAACTTCTACAACGAAAAACCTCGTCACCCCGTGCATCCTCGACGAGGATCCGGAACAACGCGATGAGCTCGGCACCTTGATTGAAGAGCTCGGCTATACGTCGGTAAAAACATCGGACCGCGATGAGGCGTTGAAGTGCATTCGTGATGGCCGGAGCCGGCTCTTGCTGGCCGAGGTGTGCGAGACGGGAATCTATGGCTACGACTTTCTCGACCGTGTCTTGCGCACGGATCCGGGCGTACATGTCATCGTCACCGCTCGCCACTACACCCTCGAGTCCGCGCTCGAAGCGATTCGAAGAGGCGCCAGTGACTTCTTGCCGAAGCCCGTCGATCGAGCGCGCTTAAAACGCGCCTTGGATGACATTGCGGCGCTCTACGACCAGCGGCGGCGGATACGCGCCCTCGAAGAGCAACTATTAAAAGATCTTGAATTTCATGGAATCGTCGGCAAAAGCCCGGCGATGCTGGAAGTGTTCGATTTCGCGCGCAAGGTGGCTCGTCACTACACCAACGTTTTAGTAGTGGGCCAGACCGGCACGGGGAAAGAGCTCGTCGCGCGCGCGATCCAGCAGCTCAGCCCGGTCAGTTCTCAACGGCTTGCGGTGTGCAATTGCTCGGCGCTGGTGGATACCTTGCTGGAAAGCCAGCTGTTCGGACACGTTCGCGGGTCGTTTACGGGCGCGACCGATACCCGTCCAGGTCTTTTCGAATATGCCAACGGCGGCACAGTATTCCTCGACGAAATCGGCGAAACCTCGCTCGCAATGCAGGCCAAGCTCCTGCGCGTGATTCAGAACCGCGAGATCCAGCGCGTGGGGTCTCCCGAAGTAAAACAGATCAACGTGCGTCTGATCGCCGCTACAAATCGAGATCTTCGCGCCGAAGTTCTCGCGGGGCGTTTCCGCGAAGACCTTTTCTATCGCCTGAGCTCGATCCAGATTCGAATCCCGCCGCTCAGCGAACGCCTGGAAGATCTTCCCTTGCTCGTGCAGTTCTTCTTAAAGAAATATAACGAGGCCTATAATAAAAAAATTCCTGGCCTGGCGCGTCGCGCCCAGGCCGTTCTCTTGCAACATCCCTGGCCGGGCAACGTCCGAGAACTCGAGAACGTCATTTCGAGCGCCTGCATCACGGCGACCGGCGATTTCATCGACCTTGCCGACCTCCCCGAACATATGCAGCAGCGCCATGCGCCGCGTAACGCCTCCGGCGACGAATGGGCGCCGCTCTCGCTGGAAGAGATCCGCAAGATCCACATTCAGCGCGTGCTGGAGATGTGCCAGGGCAACCGCCTGCGCGCGGCGCACATTCTGGGTATCGGCCGCACGAGTCTTTATCGCTACTTAAAACGCGATGGCCATGATGACCGGCAAAAGAGCCCCGTTGGCGCAGCAACCGCGTGACGCTCTGTTCCGCACTGGAACGCATTCCCGCCCCGGTACAAAAACGGTGCCGCGTCGAACAGCCAATCGACGAAAACAAAGTACTTGCACTGCCAAAAGTTTGGCAAACGTCCTGCATTTAACAAGCGCACTGAGTAACGACGCGGTCGCAACCTTAGAATCGGCAGCCTAAGAAGTTGTTGAGCAACGTGGAATGGCCGTTTGCGGCGCAGCACAACCGCGATGCTACGAGGACCTGTGGAGCTCAAATTCGAAAGGATTCAGATTGGGGTGACGCGCGGTGATCCGTTCCCTGCGCTCTCGTCAATCTAAAACGTTCCCACCAGCTGTACTACTTCAGCGAACCCACTACCCACTTGCCAACACCCCCGAGCGCCGTGTGACGTCCCCGCAGTTGTTGCGCGGCGCTCTTTCCTCCCAGCGACGTCGAAGATGGAAAATCGAAATTGGAAAATGGAAATTCGTCCATCACGCCACGATCTGGGAGATCAATCTGAACCGGGTCACATAACGATCGGAAACGGGCTCAACGAAGAAGTAGCAGTTTCCAGTTTCCAGTTTCCAGTTTCCAGTTTCCAGTTTCCAGTTTCCAGTTTCCAGTTTCCAGCTTTAGCTTCGCATCTTCCGATACGTCTTCAAGCATTCCCGCGCCGTGTCGAGTTCCGACATCCTCGACCCTTCCTGCTCGATCAAATAATATTCCACGCCGCCGCCATGCTCCGCCGCCGCGAAAATCGCCTTCCAGTCCGCGACGCCCTCGCCGAACAACACCGTGTATCCCTTGCCCGTGTCCGGCGACCAATCCTTCAAGTGCAGCGACCGAATCCTCCCCGGATTCGCCTTGATCCAAGCCACGGGATCTCCGCCCGCTTCCAGGCACGTGCCCACATCCAGCTGCAACATCACCGTCGGCTTGGTGTTTTTCGCCAGCACTTCGATGGGCCGCACGCCGTCGATGGCCACAAATTCCGTCTTGTGATTGTGATAGCCCGAATGCATTTTTGCCGACGCCAGGCCCTCGTTCGCCTCGTTCAACACTTCCGCAAACTTCCGCCACCCATCGATGCCCTGCCCCTCAACATCCGTGGAAGCAACCACCACATACCGGCACCCCAAAATCCCGCAGCGATCGCGCGTCTTCCCGATATTCTCCTTGCTCACGTAAGATGACGCGTTGTGCGTCGAATAGCACTTCACTCCCAACTCGTCGAGCAGTTTGCGAACATCCTTTGTTTGCTGCTCGCTCCACTCCCAATACGGAGCATAAAACTCGACGCACTGATACCCCATCCCCGCCACGGCCTTAACGGTGCCATCGAGATCCTTCTTCAATCCTTCGCGCACCGAATACAATTCGAGGCCGACAGGAATTGCCGACGCCGGCGCGAGCGCCATCGCGCCCACCCCGCTCATCGCGAGCGGCGCCATCGCCGACATCGCCAAAAACGATCGCCGCGAGAAACCACCGTCGACGCGCTGCAACTCTTCACCTGAAACTAACCCGCCGCCCACGTGTTTTGTCATAGCCGCATGCTACGCCGAATCGCCATTGAATTCATTCGCATTCCTCCGACCCGCTGAAAGAGTTCCCGTCGACGTCAGAAAATGATTCTCCACTGTTCGTACATAAACTCCATTCGCACTCTACCCAACTTCCCGTATAGTCCGGTGCCCGCGCTTTCTGTTTACATGCCCTCGGAGGATCCCGAATGCATAAAACCCAAAAGCATCTCGCCTCGATTTTGCTGACCGCAGCCATGGTCGCCCCGCTCGGCGCCGCTCTTGTCGTCGCCCAGCCGGCATCTGCCGCTGCTCAGGAGGATCGTGATCACCGTAAGTGGGACGAGCACGAGCAAGCCGCGTGGGGCCGCTTCCTTGCCGAGAAGCATCGCAAGGACCACGAGTACACTCATGCTAAGAAAAAAGAGCAGGACGAATATTGGGCCTGGCGCCACGACCACCCTGATTGATGCGTTGCAGTCGCAACACCAAGCCTCGTAAGACATTCGCAAACAAAAACGGCTGGCCCCAGTGGCCAGCCGTTTTTATTTTCCTTGATGCCGATCGCGGCCATTAGGATTTAGGCTTTTTAGCCTTCGACTGTCGACTGTCAACTTTCTTCACCCCTTCAAAAACGCGGAAGTCTCTCGCAAAAATAATTCCAGCGCATCGTGGTGCACCCAATGCCCCGCACCCGGGACCTTCACCAGCTTTCGATTTCGCACCGCCTGAAACCGCGGATCATCCTCCGGCACCGGCAAAAAACTCTCCAGTCCCCAGAAAAATAAAGTGGGACACGAAATCTGCCCCAAAATTTCCACTGAGTCCGCGATATTGTGACCATACGGGGCAAAAACGCGCGCAAAATTATCGAACTTCCACAGCAGCGACCCGTCCGACTCCCAGTTCGTTCCATGCAGCGTCAAATGCCGCGCCACGTCGTCGCTCAACCGCGGATTAACCTCCTGCATGCGCTTCATCGCCGCGGCCAAGCTCGGATACGACTTGGGGCGCCGCTTCTCCATGTCGCGAATATTTTCGATCCACGAACGCACGCGTTCCGACGCCGGCCCGTGCATCGGATGCTCTCGCGGAAATCCCATTCCCTCGATCGACACCAGCTTCCGCACTCGCTGCGGATAGACTCCGGTGTAGTGCAGCGCAATCCCGCCGCCCAGTGAATGCCCGACGAGCCGAATCGGAAAATCGTTGATCACATCGAGCAGCGCCGACAGATCGAGCACATGTTCCGCGACCGCATACTCGGCACCCGGCGCCCACGCGCTGTTCCCATGCCCGCGCAAATCCAGGGCGAACACGTGATAATCGCGGCACAATTCCTGCGCCACCCAATCCCAATTCCGCGCGTGATCGAGCGCCCCGTGGACCAGCACAACTGACGGTTTTCCATCCTGGCCGTAATCCCAGAACTGCAGTTTTAAACGGTCCGAATAAAAGAAGTGCGAAATCGGTTCCACTGTCGGAATTTTCCTTTCGCGCATCCAGCCGCGCGGACAACGACACCACAACAAAATATACACGCTGCTCTCCGCGCAACGCGCAACAAACGCCAAGGCGGGCACGGAAGCAACACGTCCGGCGAGTTCACTTCCCAAAACAAAAGGGCAGAACACAGTGAACTGTGTCCCGCCCTGATTTGCGATTCAACGATGGAAAATTAGTCGGCTTCGACCTGAAAAATTTCGCCGGGCAATCGAACCATTTGCGACCTCGCCGCAACGGGCTCGACGCCGCTCACCGCGGCATAATGCCTTGAGTCGCGACGCGAATCACGGCCTGAACCATGATTTGGCTTGTGGCGTCCGCCGAAGCTGCCGCCGGTAACCGTGGGCCGTTGCTCGCGATACTCGGGCAACCGTCCGGTCTGTTCGGCCGCCGGCACAGACGCGCCGTCTTCCGCACGCATCCGCTCCATCTTGATGCCCAACGTCCGTTCCAGTTGAAAAAGCTCCGACCGTTGCTCGCGGGTAAACAACGTTGAGGCCACGCCGTGCTTCCCCGCGCGCCCCGTCCGGCCAACACGGTGAATGAAATTCTCCGCGATCTCCGGCAGATCGAAATTGATCACATGCGCGACGTCCTGCACGTGAATGCCGCGCGACGCCACATCCGTCGCCACAAGCACGCGATAACGCCCCTGCTGGAATCCGGCGAGCGCCGAATTGCGTTGCGATTGCGAACGATCGCCGTGAATCATCGCCGCCGAAAATCCGTCCCGGTTCAGATTCTTGCAGATGCGGTCGGTCGCGCGCTTCGTGCGAGCGAACACCAGGCAGCGCCCGGTTTCCTTCGCCAGCAATCGATTCAACGTCCGCTGTTTGAGATCGGTGGAAACTTCAAACGCCTGCATCCGCACATTCTCAGCCGGCTTTAACGTCGAGCCGAAGGCGAGCCGCACCGGGTTCCGCATATAGTCCTTCACCAAATGCGCGACCGAGGCTTCCATCGTCGCCGAGAAGCACATCGTCTGGCGGATGGTCGGCAGGGCCGCGGCGATGCGCTTGAGTGCCGGTAGAAACCCCATGTCGAGCATCCGGTCCGCTTCGTCCAGCACCAGGATGCGCAGATCGCGGAGGTTAAACATCTTCCGGTCGAGAAAATCCTCGAGCCGTCCGGGGGTTGCGACGACGAGCCGCGCGCCGCGGCGTATCGCGCTGAGCTGAGCGCCTTCGCCCATCCCTCCCACGACGCATGCCGCCTGAGGCAGCTGTCTGCCGCGGAGCAAATTGTATTGTTCGACGACCTGCATGGCGAGTTCGCGGGTCGGTACGAGAACGAGCGCCGCGATCCCGGGCGTGCTGCCCTGGAGCAGCCGCTCCATCACCGGGATCAAAAATGCGAGCGTTTTGCCCGTTCCGGTCTGCGCCGTGGCGAGAACGTCCTTGCCCTCAAGCGCTTGGGGAATCGTGGCAGCCTGCACCGGAGTAGGCGTCGTAAAACGAGCCGACGCGAGCCGCTCCTTGGTATAGGCGGAAATAGTTGATTCTGAAAAACTTAACATTCGATATGACTTTCTTGCTGGCGGAACAGTAGCGGCGCACACACTTAGAGTGGAATGCGACTCGGCAAATTCATCGCCAGTCTGATTGATTACACCTAAGACGAACGGAGGAAACTGGAGGCGGGTATTCTTGGTACTGCGAGTCAAACCCTAGAGCAGCCGCACTGCACAACCGCGGTATTAAGCGCAAACCAAGTATACCACACATCCCGCTCGGATACCTTACATCTGCTTCGTGCGTATTAACTTGTACCTCCCTGGAAAGGGAGTACGCTCGCAAAATGCTGTCCTACCGTTATAAACCCCCTGCTCCACTCGACCGCTTCGTCGAAGTGATCTGGGTCATGGAGGCCGCCGCCGCGCCTCACTCCAAAGAGCGCCTGCTACCCGACGGCTCCGTCGAACTCGTGTTCGACCTCGGCTCCGGCCGCTTTCCAATCTTCACCAACGAGACTCTCTCCCGCTGCGAACTCTTCCGCGACAGCGTTGTCTGCGGACCGCACTCGCAGCCATTCGGCATCGACACGTCTACCGGCACAAGTGTTGCCGGGGTCCACTTCAAACCCGGCGGCGCCTATCCCTTCTTGAAGCTCCCCTTCGGCGAGCTCCGCAATCAGCACGTCAGCCTCGACGTCTTCTGGGGCCGCGCCGCCGCAACTCGCGTTCGCGAGCAATTGCTCGGAGCTCCGACGCCGCACGCCAAGGCGAAGATTCTAGAGCGCCAGCTTCTCGCCGTCGCGACGGGCAGCCCCGATCGTCATCCAGCGGTCGCCTTCGCACTTAACGAATTCCATTCGAAGCCCGAAGCACAAAAAATCTCCAGCGTCACGGATCGAATCGGCGTCAGCCCGCGCCATTTCATCGACATCTTCCGCAACGAAGTCGGCCTGACGCCTAAACTCTTCTGCCGCATCCAACGCTTCCAGCAAGCCCTCCGTCAAATCTCGCGTGGCGCGCCGATCTCCTGGCCCAAGGTTGCCCTCGAATCCGGCTATTTTGACCAAGCCCACTTCATTCACGATTTCCGCGCCTTCTCCGGCATCAATCCATCCGGATATCTCACCGACTATCAAGGCCACGCCAACCACGTCCCCGTGAACTGGTAAATTTCTTACAATACGTATCGAATCCGATCCCTCACGCTATCCTTGGACTACAGGTCCCTTCCCAAGGAGAGTCGAAAATGGCCAAAAGCAAAAGTCACATGCCTCCGGGCTTCCGCACCGTAACTCCTTACATCGTCGTTCCCGGTGTCGCTCGCCTGATTGAGTTCCTCGAACAAGCCTTCGGCGCTCAACGTCGTGAGGTCATGAAGCGCGAAGATGGCTCGGTCGCCCACGCCTCGATGACCTTCGGCGACTCAATCCTCGAAATGGGTGAATCCGTCGATAAGAAATCGATGCCGATGGCGTTCCACGTCTACATTCCAAATGTCGACGAGTCGTACAAACGCGCTGTCGCTGCTGGAGCCAAATCTCTCATGGAACCAAAGGATCAGTTTTACGGCGAACGCAGCGCCAGCCTCGAAGACGACTGGGGAAACCAGTGGTATATCGCGACCTACACCGAAGATCTGACGCCCGAGGAACTCTCCACACGCGCCGCCGCACAAGGCGAGTCATCGCACTAAACGGTAGTCACCAGAATTTCCGACATTACCCAGAAGCTATCCTTGTGACCGAAGCAAGCCGGTGCTTTTCTGCGATTTGTGGTCCGACGACGCATCGGCTTGCGCGCGGAGTACTTTCCGCCATTGCGCGATGAAATCTCTCGCGATCTCCAGGCGCGCGCGGTAGGAAAGCTTCAACACACTTTCACCCCCGCACTTCCTTTCCCTTCACACCTCTGTGCTAAACTGAATTCGCATTCGCGCTCACGTTTTTCGCGACTGCCCGCTCATGGAGCTTCGGGCTCTGTGCAACGAGGTCCCGCGAACCCCGCCAGGCCCGGAAGGGAGCAACGGTATCGGGATCGCCTCGGGTGCCGCAGATCACCCGAGGTTCCTTGAACGGGCAGCCAACGAAAGTCGATCGTCGCGAATATCCAAATCCGAATTCCTCGGACCTCATCAAATACGAATGGCCTATCAAGTCATAGCCCGCAAGTGGCGACCTCAAACATTTCGCGATCTTACCGGCCAGACCCACGTCACCGAGACTTTAGCGAACGCCATCCGCAACGATCGTGTCGCGCACGCTTACATTTTTTCCGGAGCACGCGGAGTCGGCAAGACCACCGCAGCCCGCATCCTCGCCAAAGCTCTTAACTGCGTGAATGGCCCGACCGCCGATCCCTGCGGCGAGTGCGACTCCTGTAAGGAGATCGCCCTCGGATCTTCGCTGGACGTCATCGAAATCGACGCCGCCTCCAACCGCGGCATCGACCAGATTCGCGAACTCCGCGAAATGGTTCGCTACGCGCCCGCCGGATCGCGCAACAAAGTTGTCATTCTCGATGAAGCCCACATGCTCACCACCGAGGCTTCCAACGCGCTGCTGAAAACTCTCGAGGAGCCTCCGGACCGCGTCATCTTCGTGATGGCTACGACCGAGCCTGAAAATCTCGAAGACACGATTCGCTCCCGCTCCCAACATTTCCATTTTCGCGCCCTCACTTTCACCGAAATCACCGCGCGCCTCGAAGAAATCGCCGCGAAAGAGAATCTCCAGATCGAACCCGGCGCCCTCGCCGTCATCGCTCGCATGGCCGAAGGCAGCATGCGCGACGCACTTTCGTTACTCGAACAGGCGCGCGCCTACTGCGGCGACACAATTCCCGCGAAGGAAGTCCGCGAACTTCTCGGCGTCGTCCCGGAAGATGCGCTCGAAGAGCTCGTCAACGCCATCGCCACGGGCTCGGCCGATCGCGCCCTTGCCCTCGTTCACAGCTTTCAGAAGGAAGGCCGCAACCTTCAGCACTTTTGCCGCGAAGCAATACGTCACTTCCGCAACTTGCTCGTCGCTCGCGTAAGCGGTGCGGATTCCGACTTGATTGCCGCAACTCCCGATCAACGCCCTGCACTGGAACGCGCGGCCGCACTCTTCACCGAAGAAGACCTCACGCGCTTCTTCCAGATTTTATTGCAGACCGACGAGGACCTGCGCCGCAAGCTCGACCCGCGCGTCCATCTCGAAAT
>Ga0206939_10069_pt1 | contig 31310 bp, 38 predicted proteins | sample Alteio_BWOrgHeat_10_FD_152921 | JGI IMG/M metagenome (GOLD analysis project Ga0206939, IMG submission 152921) | Enriched cells from forest soil in Barre Woods Harvard Forest LTER site, Petersham, Massachusetts, United States -... | ecosystem: Environmental > Terrestrial > Soil > Temperate forest >... | reverse complement strand
TCGGGATCGTCACTTTCACGGTGGTTCCGTGCCGCGGCCCACTCTCCGACGTCTCAAATTCCAGGTGCCCGCCGAGCGCTTTGGCCCTCTCTCTCATTCCCGCGAGCCCCACACCGGTTCCCTCGAGCCGCAGGAAACGATCCACAACTGCGGCCGGTATGCCACAGCCCTGATCGCTCACGGTCAGGGTCAGGCCGTCTGCGTCGTAGTCGATTCTAATTTGTGCGTGGTCGCTTCCCGAGTGAAGATGGACGTTCGTAAGGCTGGTCTGGACGATGCGGAATAATGCAACTTCCGCGTCCTCGGTCAATCGCGGCAATTGCGGAGATATTTCCAGTTCTACCGTGAGTTCATGGCGCCGGTTCAGCTCGTTCGCGTACGCTTCGACCGCTACTCCTAGTCCGCAGACGTCGAGCAAGGGCGGATGCAGGAGGCATGAAAGTGTGCGGATTTCGCCTGAAATCTTCTCGGCCAGCAGGAGAGATTCCGAGAGCATTCCAGCTAGTTCGGGAGGAAGCTGAGCGCCCCGGCGCTCGGCCCGGCCCAGCGTCATGAGCAGGCTGGCAAGATCTTGTCCTGTGCTGTCGTGCAGGTCGCGCGCAATGTGCCGCCGTTCGTCATCATGAGATTGCAGCAGCCGCCTGGTAAGCCTGTGCATCTCCACTTCATTGTGATGGTGCTGGATGGCGATGGCCGCCAGATGAACCGCGGTCTCCATGGGCTTCGGAATTTCGGCGACGGCCGCCAGGGAGTTGGGATGAAAAATGACTACCGTCCCCAGCGTTGTCCGCTTTGTCGACCAGATCGGCAACGACCAGGCTGCCGTGAAACCACTGCTCAAAGCCACATCCCTTCGGTCCGCGAAGAGAGAATCACTTTTGATGTCCCACACCGTTACCGGCCTGCCCTGGCGGGGCGCCGTACCGCAGTTACCGTCATAGGGCAGAGCCTTCAGGACCTCGATGGCCTTAATTAGAGGCGCCGGCACTCTGGGTCCCGCGACAAGCCGAAATTGCATTTCGTTCTCGTCCAACATGAGAACTGCCGAGACAGCCCCTGGTGATTCGCTATCGATATAGTCACAAACCCGGCTCAGCGCTTCGGTTACTGGTACACCGTAGGCCAGGTTCTCCAGAACTCGAACCTCTGTCGTCCGCCCCGGAATAGAGGGTCCTGTACTCATTTGTTTACTCCTTTTGTATTGCTAGCTTGCGGGTACGTCTGCCCTGGGTTGCAGGAGGTCTAACAAGACTATAGGCCCGTATTGGTTTTAGTACGTGTTCCATTACGGACATAATGCGAACTATTTGTTCCATGTCGGAACTGTCCAATTCAGGATACGTTGTCGTTTTGCGGGCACGTTCTTCTGTCCAGCGGGGTCGAGTCTAGGCGGACGGAAACACAGTAGGGAGAATCCCTCCGATAGCCGGGCAGGTAGGGCCTTTTGGCGTCCCAAGTGCACGATTAACCCAATTGACCGGGGTTAGTATGCATGACATTGTGAGAGTCTTGACTCAGGTTCTCATTGCCGATGACAGCATGCCTTTACGATCTGGGCTGCGCAAATTGATTGAAGAACATCCTGGCTGGGTTTGTGCGGAAGCGCTCAACGGTCGTGATGCGATCAGTAAAGTTCAACAACGAGCCCCAGACATCCTAATCCTGGGCCTGTGTATGCCCGTAATGGACGGACTCCAGGCAGCTCGCGCAATCAGCAAGCTGCTGCCTTATCTCCCCATCCTCCTCTATACAACCGATCTCCCGCCTTCCCTGGTTTCCATGGCGCAGCGCTGTGGAATACAAGGCACGGTTTCAAAATACAACAGTCGTCAGATTGTTACCGGGATTGAGGCATTACTCCGGCACGAGACGTTCTTCTGCCGGAATTGAACTGAACAGCCTGCCCAGCCGTCTTCTAAATCGCCCTCCACTCCGAAGAAGGACGCTAGAGTGTTGCCTGTCGACTTTCCCGCTAAACGGGTCATTCAGCCTTGGTCATGCATTTGCAACATCATGGGAGCTGAGAACGCGGAGTGCAATGACGAGGACGAATAGCTTGCGGGCGCGGCAACCTTTTTCCTTCATTTTTCTTGTTCTTGCTTTTCGTCCAATAGGGGACACAGCCGGACCCCCAATCTGTGCTAGGGTTTGTGCCCGTCCTGAAATCTCTTTCTGGAAGTGTGCGGGTAATCCCAAGGAGGCTCAATGGACCCTGAAACAGAGAAACCAAAAGTGATCATGCCCGGCGTCGTGGAGAAAATCATCAAGTCTCCCTACGAGCCTGAGAAGGCACAGATAGCCGTTGAAGGTGCCGACCATTTGTACAAAGAGATTCGCATCGACAACGCCATGGAGGATGCGAACGGCAATAAGGTGAAATTGAAAGAGCACGCTGAAGTGGATGTCGTGGTCGAAGCTGACCTGCAAGACACAATCCCCCAAAATGGTCCCGCCAAGACTTGAGCCGTGCCTGGAAGTGAATCCGATAAGGCGAACAGACCCACAGCTAGCACAAGCTACTTTGAGAACCGGCGCACATCAGGCAAGCGGTGAAGGGCGACAAACCCGAAATGCTTGGCACTGTAACGCCAGCGGACAGACAAAACTCCGCAGGAGGATACAAGATGGCCCGCTGGACTCTCGATTGCCCGCGCTGCAAAAGTAGCTTTACACAGAGCACAATAGGCCCACCTTCAGGAATGGATGGCCTTTCGGGGACATGGCCCCCAAACCAGAATTTCCAGAGGGGGGCATCAGCCTAGAGTGTCCGCACTGTAAGACGGCTTCCTGTTTTCAGCGCCATCAACTCATCTACGCTGCCGTCTAGATTCTATCGTTTCATTTAATAAAGAGTGTGCGTACGGGCTGACATCGTTTGAAGTATCAGGCGCGGACATCCGCTGCATCAGTTTCATGCACTCAGGGCAAGACTCGTCACGTTCCTCAATCGTGTAGCTCTCGCCGGGGAGCACAAGTTGCCTCGCGTTTTTCTCTGCTTCCGCGCGTGTAGGGAAGCGCGCCCAATCCAAGTTAGCTTTGTCAGACCAGTGGATGTGAAAGTGTTGCACGGTCGCCTCCTCCACGTCCTCCGACGTGATTTGAGAAAGTCCGCTTTATTGCGGGGGTGTAGTGTCCGTAGCAGTAACTCCTTCACGCGGAGCCCGATCCAGCACAGTGCATAGCGCCGCGACAGACCGGACGAGCCAAGTCCTGAGAAACGGGATTATCGGAATGTGGCTTTCTGCATCCTAACCGTCTAATCGTTTACCTTCAGGTCTTTGACTGCTCGCCAAAGCGTAATGAACAGCCCGATGTTAGCCAGTGCGGATATGCTGAAAAAGACGATTAGGGCGAACGGGAGCCATAAGGCATTACGGAAAGGCGTATCCATTTCCCAGCGGCCTAGTGGCGCATTTTGCGCTTCGAATTGTGGAATCACATAGAAGGCGGCGATAAAACCTAGCTCAACAATAAGTATCCCTGCGAACAAAGCCAGTCGTAAGGCTTTCGTTGTCTTTGAACCCGCTGGCATTCAGGAATGATGCCATTTTGTCGAGCTATCAAGCTGTGGAGTGATCCCATCCCTGTCCAATAAACCAACAAGCAAGGTTGAATACATCTTCTGAAAGCCAAGTTTGAGAAACGGGATTATCGGTAACTGGGCCTAGCCACGCAAAATCGCCGTTAAAAACGAACAAGCATTCTTTATTTGCGCAAAGGAACCCCGACCGGCATACCAAGGCTTTCGCTGTCCGTTTAACGGACAAACTTTTCAAGGAGAAATCAATGTCAGAGAAATTACCCGATCACAAACCAGACTGTCCGAAATCAAGAATCCCATGCACGTGCGGCGCTGCTAAGTTGCAGTCCGACTACGCGGGCCGCTGGGACGAAATTCTTTTCCAATGGGGTACGAGCGAAATTGACGCGGAGCAGGCCGTGCTAAAAACACTGGAAACCTGCGATGCGGTTTCCGATTCCCTCGTACATCAAGGAAGCTGCCCGACACTGGAAGTTGCCTGCTCGTGTGGAGCAAGTTCGGAACAAGCACAAGCCATAGCCGAATGGGACCGCTTCAAGGAAGCTTATAGCAATTCGTTGAACGAACACTCCCTGTAAAGGCAATTTTTGTTATTAGGCCGTCTCCCAAAGAGCCGCCCAAAGCAATATCGAATGTCTAAGGAATAAAAATCGAATCTTAATGCCACTCAATACCGACCCTTCTCCCGACTCGAACAACGTCGTATCGGCTCCGAATCCGGCCATGCAGCCTCAAAGCAGCCCGATCAACGGACAGCTAACACCGCCCACGAGTTCTCCGGCACCATCAGCGCCAGATTTCTCAAAAGCTGTAGCGGTCCCAGCGAAACCGGGCCAATTCATGCACAACCTTTCGCACGCCTTCATCGCGAGTTTGCTGGGGACGATGGCAGGTCCGCCCGAACCTTCGAGCTACACCACGGACGAAACCGGCAAAATGACGCCCGTCATGCCTTCCGATGGCACAGGCGCTCGCATTCGTAGAATCGCATCCGCTGCCCTGAGAGGACTAGCGGCGGGTTCTGCTGTGCCGCCCCAAAAGAGCGGATTGGCCGCTGGATTAGCCGGAGCCGGTGCGGGCTTCGAAGCACAGCGCCAGCAGATGACACAAGAAGACCTGTTGAAACGGCAACAGTCAAAAGAACAATTCGAACAAGCGCAGCAAGCCAAGCTACAGAAATTTAATATCGCCAGGGGAAATGCGGCGATGCTGACTGAAGCCTTCGCCAATAATAAATATCTGAACGAAATGGACCCCGTTCGCGCAAATAATCTCAGCATCGTTCAGGACATTCAGGACTACAAAAAAGAACATCCAGAACAAAGCGATCTTCCGAATGTTGAATTCATGTCGAAGGATGAAGCTACAAGGCTCAGTAACGCGGACCCTCATTGGCACACTGAACATCATGTGTTACCTATCGGGTCGAATCCCGCGATACAAGACGGCCAGGAAACCTTTAATCCTGACGGCACCCCAAAATTCGAACCCCACGTCGCAGTAATCGACGGCTTCCACGACGGCAGAGTACCCGTGCCTAAACAAATGGTGGATGAATTGCGCCGATATGGTTCCCTTGGAATGCCGAATTTCACTAATTACGACAAGTCCATCACGCCCGGAGAAGCTTTGATGGTGGATGACACACAGTTCGCCGGACTTCTTGCTAACTTGTCCACTGCCCGCCGCGCGGAAACCGAAGGAAAGATCAAACCAGAGATTGCTTGGGAAAAAAATAACAAAGGTAATCTCACACCTGTTCTCCAGAATTCTTTCACGAAAGAGCGAATTCCCACGCTTGGAATGCCGACCGAAGCCGTTAAAGAGGGCGAAGACATTACGCTGAAAAACGCTCAGGCTCAGGAGGCAAAGAACAAGGGACTGGAGTCTCTAGCGAACTACAACATGATTATGCGTCAGCTAAACGGACCTGACGGGAGGACGGCTAATCTCAGCCCAGAAGAGCGGCAAGCTCTACAGCAACAGGCTCAGGGGCAAATCAACCAGCTTCCGAAACAGCAGAGAATTTTGGCTACAACTCTTCAGCGGCAGTACCCAGACCAGTTCGATGCTCTGATGGCCGTGGCTCTTGGCGATGCCAAGGTTGAGAACTTCACGTCAATGCTGCGTAAAGGCGTTTATCAAATGACGCGACCGCAAGCCGTGGACTTAATCAAGAAATTCATCAACCCAGACTTCAGCGAACAGCTTTACCTCTCCAAACAAAACATGCAGAACCAATATACGTCGCAGAAAGCTGGCGATCCGGGCGCTCAAATCAGTAGCTTTAATAATTTCTTGCAGCACTCCGGTGCGCTATACAACATCGCCAAGCAATACAAGGATGAGGCGAACAGCCCGCTTTTGGACAAACCGATTCGCAAACTCGAACAAGAGACTGGCGATCAGAACGTAATCAAGCTTTGGACCGCCGTAAGTGCTCCTGCCCAAGAGTACGCTTCGTTTCTGAACGGAAATAAGGCGCTCTATGAATCTGAGCGCGATACTCGCGACAAAATCATTAACGGCGATGCGACGATCAATCAGATGGTCACATTTCTGAAGACAGCCGTTCCCGTCGCAATCGACCGGCTTGATTCCCTCGATGAAAATTGGCGCAGCTTAGGAATTGGCGGTTATCCGAACATAATTCACCCGAAGTCCTTAGATGCATTAGACACCTTGGGCCTTGGCAATTTGGCTGAAGGATTCAACACTGGAGGCCAACTGCGCGGGGTGATAAACCGCAGTCCACAAAATGGACAAGAGCTACCCGAAGGCAATGGGCAGCCAATAGACAAGGCGACTGCCCAACAGTTCTATAAAGCTGCTGGCAACGACCCTCAAAAAGCCACACAGCTTGCGACTCAAAAAGGCTGGAAGGTTCAGTAATCAATGCCAGACGGAAATATCTTCGACCAAATCCACGCGGAGGCGGCAGACACACCCGCACCCACACAATCAACGCCTGCATCTTCTTCCAGTGCAGGCACCATCTTTGACCAAATCCACGCGGAAAGTCAGGCCGCAAAGCCAAACGAGACTTCACCGGCAGAAAACCCCAGCTTTATAAATCGCTATAGCGAAGTGACCACAGGCGTGCAGCACCCCTTGGAGCAAGCCGAATCCGAAGGAAAGATGCTTGTGCAACATCCCTTGAGCACATTGGGGAAGGCCGCAGTCCAGGCAGGAAAAGGGACACGCGACTTCGCCTACAACCTTATGGTTCATCCCGTTGACACTCTCAAGTCGCTAAGCGGCGGTCCTGAATTTGCCAAAGATTGGAGCAGCAAGAACTATTCCGGCATGGCAGGTGATATCGCCGGAGGGCTAACGAACGCCATATTGCTAGGCAAAGGCGGTTACGAAACCGGCGCGGCTCTAGTGAGCAGTGCCAAAGACGTACTTCCCGAAATGGTCGGGGAAGCAGCGGAAAAAGCTAGACAGAAATTAGGCATGAAAGTGTCTACGAAAGCCGCTACGGAGGTTCCGCCCGCTGGAAGGGTGCAACCCGCTCTTGCGAATACTCCGCAAGAAGTTTTGCGACACGCTTCGCAGGAAGGCATCGAAATCACGCCAGCTCAGGGAACCCAGACTCCCGTTGCCCGCAACGTTCAGGCAGTTGGAGAACGAAGTTTGCTTGGCGGCGCAAAACTGACAAACGCGCTCACGGAGAATAAGCTAAAGTTCTTCGACTCTTACGATAACTTTATCCGCAAAGTCGATCCTGAAATGAAGGGAAGCTCACCAGAAGAGGCCGGTGAACGGCTTGCGCGAGATGTGGCCGATAAGAAGGAAGCAACCCACACTGCCGCTACAGCCGCCTATTCAACATTTCCCGAGCTTCAGGACTTGAAGGTTAACGTGTCCGATGTGCAGAAAAAATGGGTTCAAACGCGGCAGAGCATGGACACTGTTCTCGCTAACGCTCCTTCAGAAACAGCCGGAAAGTTGCGACAGGTTTTGAATCTAGGAGCTGAGTTAGGTACGCCCGTTCCTGGCGATCTACCTGTGAAGATTGCGGAGATGCCTTTCAAAGACGCGATGCAGCTCCGTTCTTTCTTCAGAGAGATGGGAGAAACGAACATCGAAGACCTGCCAAGCCGTTATCAGGGTATGTTCAAGCAACTGACTTCCGATCTTGATGACGCGATGGAGAAAACCGCCAAAGACGCGGGCAGCGAAGATTTATGGCGGCAGGCCAACCAGGGATGGAAGGACTACGCTCAAACATATGGCGACCAGAAATCACCGCTCAATCGTGCCCTAGCCCAAAAGCCAGAAAAAGCAGTCAGTGACATCGTTGCAAGAAAGAACACCGTTGATGTCGAGGCTCTGCAAAAAGAGGGTGTAGATTTAGCGCCAATCAAACAAGTGGTTCTCACCGATATTATGAAAAAAGGGTTCCGTGTCACTGCTCAAGGGTTGGGAGGCTATTCCCACGGATTTCTGCGAACCCTATTAGGTCCCGATGTAGCCAAAGAACTCTATTTGAAGGCCGACATTGCGCGGAGATTGGGATTTGAAGTTAACCCCTCAGGAACATCCAATGTGGAAGTTACTCTAGAGCAGTTGGTGGGACCGCGAAAGCTACTGATGAGTGTCGGAGGGGCAAAAATGAGTATGCCCCGTGAGGCGACGAAGCTTCTACCAACCAAGCCATCTATTGGAGCGCCCGTTCCATCCACTCCTGACATCCAAGGCCCGGTGATCGCAGCGGGAACGAAGTTGGAACAGCAACAAAACTCAGATTCAACCGAACCCTAAGGTATCTGGCGGTACATCGCGCTTGTCTTGTTCCATCGATTCACAAGCCAAAACGTGACGGCATATACACCAATAGCCGCTACAGCGCAGTACCAAAAGGCCGTCTTACCAAGAAGCCAAAGAACAATTCCAAGCGCAATGACCGCGCCAGCCGCAATTCTGATGTCTTCCATTACGAATAGCGCAGCGAACAGCACAACCAAAACAAGCGTGATTGCAATCATTGTGACTTCTCTCCGTTTGTCCGCTGCGGGGAAGCCATGAATATAACACTACGTAGCCTTTGTTGATATTCGCGACGCCTGTAATTCAAGGACCCGCCCGATGGTAAAAGCTCACAGGATAAAAAACATAATGAAGAAATCCAAATCTTTGGGTTCGGCCCCTCTGCTTCCAAACAAGCTCGCGCCTGGACGAAAAGTTTGGTCGCCAGACGATTCAAGCCACATTGCCCGTCAGACGCCGCTCGATACGAAGCGCAAAGAATTGGCCGAAGTACGTTCCGAAGAAGCGCCCGCCGACCGCAAACGCTCACAGGAAACCAAGCAGATTCGCCAAGCAAGGAAAAACTAAAATATGCCAAACCAAGTTGATCTAGCACCCTCAAGTTCAAATTCACTTCACGTTCACGTGCCCAATGGTGCCTCCGCGTCCGGCTTCAACAACGTCACCGATTTTCCCTCTAACACTGCCCAGACAGGCGCTGCTAACACCAAGAAGATTGTTACGAGCAACGGAATTGTAGTGCGCTTCGCAAATCCCAGCTAAGAACCAAACGGATGCCAACGACATTGAATCTCAGACATACATATTTGAGTGCCGTATATGAATCGGACGGGAGATTTTTCGATATTCCCATCGTAAGAGTGGACAACCTGCCGCGTCTGTTGCTACCCAATGGCACCCTCCTGCCCATAACCGAGACATTGGAGTTCAGCGACACTGGAAAAATGAGACTGATCGAATATGGCCCGCGCCCGAACGTCCAAATCGACAGCTGGTCATTGGATGGTATGGTGCGCGACTTGAAGCTGCCCGCCATTCCCCAAGTACCAGCGCCCATCACTGCGGCTGTGTCGGCTCCAGAACAACCCAAGGCCCGCAATCTGCAAGAGGCACGAATCCTGAATGAACAGGCAGCGTTGGCCCGATTGACCGCACAACAAAACCAAAGCCGGATCATCATGGAAAATCCAACACCTGCTCCACGACAGCAAGCCCTCAATGACATGGCGGCTGCTAATCGAGAACAAATCAACGAATCTCACCGTGCCCGCGCCAAAGCGCGTGGCCGGTAAAAGAACTTCCCTTACAGGAGACATGAAAAATAGATGCGAACTAGAAGTGAACTTGAAGCATTAGCAGCACGTCACGGATGGAAGCCCCACACGCTGAATGCAGCGGAACTTGCCGCGATGAGTAGCACGGAATACGAATATCACAGTGTTCTGAATTCTAAAGAACTGGAACGTGCGGTAGCCGAACCCACTGACCGAGCGCGGACCAAATCCATCGCAGATGCAAATAATCTAGTAAGAATCTGGACGGGAAAATCGACCCCCGAGGAACAATCAGAGATGGTTGAGGCAGCAAAGCGATTCGCCGCCAACTATCCGCAGTTCCTTGGAACCTCCGTTGCCAATGGCGCGAAAATAGCAGCGTGGTTCAAACAGCAGAACGCCAGACCGGACTATGACGGTTTTGTCCGAGCGTTTGAGCAACTGACTTTTCAGAATCAACTCACACTCTCAATGCGAGCACTCGGAAAAGCAGCCGTGAATGGTCGGCGTGTTCGGGAAATTCAAGATCGCATTATGCGCGAACGGAAGATTCGAAATGATCGCGTTGCAGAAGCCAAGGCGGCAGCAGACGCGATGCAGGCAGCCATTTCTGAATTGCCTAACGAAATCACGTACATATCGGACCTCTCGCCAGAACAAACGAAACTGATCCTTAGCCCAGCAACGGCTCAACAGCAATTCAGCGCACAATCCGCCGAGGAGTTTAAGGCAGAGCATTTGGAAGCATTCACGCGGCCAGCAGGTTATTTCGAAACGAAGGCCGTGGAGAAAGTCATTCTGAGCGCAGCGGCCAAGCATCCAGAAGTCGAATTCGACTCAGCAACGAAGGGAGCCATCCTGAAGTATTTCGAGAATTACGTTGCCCCTGTCACCATTCAAGCCGTAGACGCTGCGATTGATGCGTTGAATGCTGAGAACAAAATCACTCTGAAGCCAGACACACAAGTCGAAGGCCAGGTGGTTCGCTACACAGATTTGGGCGGAAATCCTCCTAGCTATATCGAGACTTCAGTCCCGACAAAAACCGATCCCTTGACCGATGCCGAGTTGAGAAGGTTCAATCGGAAGAAGCTGGAATTGACCTCAGACGGCTTGATGGCCGAGTGTAAAGAGAATCCCCGATTTCGAATGTGGTTGGATGGCGAGTTATGAATTCGGCGGAATCCTCAGCGCATCGCTGGATCATTTCTGGGAGGCGTAGGAAAAAAGAGAGGGATTTAAAGCAATTCGATCATTGCACGGTTAACATGCGCTTGATCGTTGGTATCAAGACCCTGCCCGCTTCCGACTTCCGAACGAACGCGCCGTCCAGTAGGCGAGCCATCTCCGACGCATCAGGTGTTGTGTAGTAGCTGCTAATGAAAACAATTTTGGCATCTGGAGTGATCTCTCGCATTCGCCAGGCCGCTTCGAGGCCATTCATTCCGACCATGACGATATCGAGGACAACCACTTCGGGCGCGGTTTCGCAAAACACTTCTAGGGCTTCGTTCCCGTTCGCGGCTTCAGAAAGCTCCCAAGCGGGCTCATTGCTTTCGATTAAATTGCGGATGGACTCTCGAACGTACTCCTGGTCATCTACGATTAAGATATGAGGCATCGCATGACATCATGGTGGAATTTACTTCGATCCCAAATACAGAGATAACTGTAAATGAACAAGTCGAACAGTGGGTGCGCCATGCGCATCCAAAAGAAGAGTTTGGCCGCATTGTCCAATGACGCGCTTCTCGAAGGCAAGGAATGGCTATGGGTGCCATCTAACAGGTATGCAGAAACTTGACGCGGTGAATCGCGAAATCATTATTGAATTGCAACGGGCGATTAACGCCCATCAGCAAGTGCTCGACAAATTCAAGGCGTGGAATGCCGTCAAAGGCAAGTTGATTGCATCCATTTAAGGCTTCTGCGGCGACATAGAAACGCCCCACTCAGCACTCTGTTCCCGGCTACTGAGCGAGGCGTCCCTTTCAACCGGGGTTCTCGTGCGGTCAATCTGCCAGTGGAAACCTTAAGAAGCGCTGAAGCCCAACTAGCGTCCATCGGCAGGAACAGCGCATCGTATAGGCGTAGTTCCCAACCTCTCAAGTAGAGGGAAAATGAAAGGCCCCGGTCAGCCGCCGGGGCTTTTTTTTAAGGGGGATTGCCCATTTCAACGATGCCCTCAAAATGTCCCGTCACGGCACATCAGCTCATCTCATATGCAACATAGCAGCTCCCACTAAACGGCCCCGGCAGGCACACGCGCCCCTGGGGCCTTTTTTTTGACCGGGCTTGCCATCTCACGCAACCCTTCAGCGAGTAAGAAGTTGGTTCACAAATTGGTTTACACCTATATCAGTCTGCGTCGCTGCGCGTCCCTGCTGGTAACAATCCCTGACGGGGATAACTCACACATCTGCATCACTTATCGCAACTCGGGGTAATTCATCGCAATGCGTCATAATTTGCGTGCGTAAACAATTCTGTTAATCACTGTAGAGAATGGCGGACGCCACGAATTCACCAGACTAGCCCAGCTTACTCCTCACCTTCTGTCTCGCGATTATGTCTCGTGGCGCACCGCCACTCCGCTTCAGCCACGCCTCCAATTCCGCTACTTTGACTCGATAAAACGTAGACGGTTCGCACACTTCGACCCGCAGCGTACCAGTATCTAGCGACGCTTCTCGGCTCCACTCGCTTCGCCGGTATTGCTGTAAAGCCAGCGCTCCTGCCTCGTACAAACTCTCCGCTGTAACTTCGGCCACGTGCTCGACGCCCTCCCGATCACGGAAACTCACAACGCACTTGCGCTCATTTGCCATCTAGCGCATGATAGCATGCGCCTTCGCTTTATATTCGCTTCCGCCAAACAATAGCGATGCTCGCTATTGGACTCGCGGGAAATTCAGCTTGGCCTCTGCCTTTAGCTTCTTAACCCGCTCCAACACTTCCGCACCGTTCAGAATATTCTTTTCTGCGAGTATCTCGAAGATCGCCTCAGTCAGTAGCATGTTGTACTGGGCGATTTCTTGAATCGATGCGGTGACGTTGCCTTCTTTGGAATCCATGTTCGGCCCTCCATTGACGTTTAACAGAATGGCGTACATAACCTGTAGAAGACCGGGCAGTCAAGGAGTGCGTTCGATGAAGAGGTTTGTCCCTGCCGTATTGTTAGCCGCGCTTGTTTTGTCACCCGTGAACCCAGCTAAAGCCCAAGAGCCGGGTTCCGCTCACTACGCCCACAATGGCCCGGCGCTCTTACCCGATTCAAAAACTACACCCGGCGATACCGTCACGGCAGATACACAGACCGTGTGCGTGCCTGGCTATGCTCGAAGGGAGCGGAATGTTTCTGTTGCACTCAAGAGGCAGGTCTATGCTCTCTATGGCGTCCATCCATCAACTCAAACGCGAAACGGAAAAAGAGTGCGGGGGTGCTGCGAAGTGGACCATCTGATTAGCTTGGAACTCGGGGGCTCAAACGACATCAAGAATCTTTGGCCGGAACCTTATCTTCCTCGGCCAGGAGCACGCCAAAAGGATGTGCTCGAAAATTGGCTGCATAAACAGGTGTGCTCGGGGAAGATGCCTCTAGCGGATGCTCAGCGGGCGATTTCGACGGATTGGTACGCGCCGTATTTGGCTACTAAGAAGGCGGACTGAAAACACCGGCGCTCGGGAAAGCGCGAGGCGGTGATTACTCTACGTAAAACATCCCCAGTCGTGGGTAAATTTGAACAGGCGCACCTGCGAAGCGCTAAACGATATGCGAGTTGTTTCCGGCCAGCTTGATTTGCCATTGAGATGAAACAACATGTTATAGTTCGTTCCTGCCCCGAAATCCTTTTCCTTGGAAGTGTGCGGGACATGTGCCTGAGGAGGGCCAATGGACCGCGACCTTTACGAGAAAACTCTCCATGGACAGCATTTGACCGGACTAGCTGACCTGTGCGCAAACGTTGCTCGCCATCGTTCCGCTGATTCCAAACAATCGGATAAGGCCCATGCGTTGCGCGTGGAATGGGTTCGGCTAAGCCTCGACCGCTCTGTGAATGGCGACAAGACAGAAGCAGAAGCGTACTTGAAAAAGCGGATGGTAGAATTTTTAGCCGGAGTACCTAGTTGGATGTTGAGCGGGTTATCGACAAATTGCAAGCGGGGATGATGAACACTTTTTCTGTGTGTGCGAATCCAGGATGCGGACTGGCCTTTCAAGCAGGCGAAGGCAGGTTCTTCCGTTTTAGCCAAGGTAAATACTGCAAGAGTGCGAACGCGCACGCAGTGCGTCATTACTGGTTGTGCGAAGAATGCCTAGTAGAGCGTACGCTCGAAAATCGACGTGATTTGCGTCTAGTCATTCACTGAACGTTTCGTCAAATCTCAGAAAGCGCGTCTTTCGTGTCATTACTCAAAAGGCGAGTCAGTTCGAATCCTGAACAGCGCTGCGACAGCACGGGCGAAGTCTCGCGCTTGGCTTCCCGTAAGGCCTCTAATCCGAATGGCTCTATGACCGGACTCTGACTTGTCGCCAAGTTCCCAAGTGGTCGGCGCGAGCCGAAATGGCACGGCAAAGAGAGCATTGAATTCGTCCTCAGAAAGTCTGCTAAAGCCAATCTCCCAATGCGACGTTTCCGTGTTGAAATCAACACTGACTCTATCCCTCAATGTGGAACGTGTGAATCGTGCGACCATCGCATCGCGAAGGTTACGTGATTCGTGCCCCATCCCATATCCCTTCCTTAGCCTAGCCATCTTTCGAGGATTGCTCGATCACTCGGCTCGATCTGGGTAAATGCGATACCCATTCCCGTTGCCGTCACGTTGGCCGTTACATTCCCTATCGCTGTAATCTCTGCGCGAGAACGCATAATCCGCACTCGTACTCGTGTTCCTTTGGGAAAAGGAGTCGTAGTCATAACAAAACAACCAGATAAGCTCAGGTCACGAGTAAGGGAAACCAGTTCGTCTGGTTGGTCCAGGTCGATGACTTCGGCGATTGCTCCAAAGTAGTAGCGCGTCGCGCCACGGCGGTCGAGCTTCATGTGCTCAGGCCCTTTATAAAATGTTTTGGAAGGCGCTGAACTCTTCACGCCGAAACGGAAGCTGAAGAGCGGCGACCTGATGCCGCTGACGGGGACGGGCTTTTATAGATTATTCACTAAGGTACGTCAACACAATGTTAATAGGGGAAGCTTCTGTGGGGCTTCTATTGTCGTGCCGCTCAAAGACGCACATGGGCCGGGGCGTGCCCGATGGGTCCCGCCTTTTTGTTCTGTCTCGTTCGTCTTACGCTCGGTACTGGAACGCGCGTTACAGGAATTATGGTGCCAACGGCTCATGGTTTTGAGGTCGAGGCCCAAGCATTGTTATACCGGCTGGGATTTTGTCCGGGGACGAAAACGGCTCCGCAAGGGGTCGGCTTGGACGGGTCCCAGCCTGTCAACATGTCGTGGGGCTGCGTCTGATGTCGCGAGGCTATGGCATGCCCGCATTCGACTCTCGAACTTTGGATTCTGCTTTCTTCCTGACCGCTTTCATTAGGGCTTGAAGCCATTCATTCTCTGACCAGAGCGGGTCGCGCCTTGGCCGTCTACTTTCCACCATTCGTCCGAATACGATACCGGCTTCAAATGCGCTAACCACTTCTTCCGATGCATCCACTCCGTTTGTGTTTTTATCCTTAGCCATACCCGCCTCCAATCCTATTTTGGGCCGTGGAGTAGCTGCGCCGTGCAGTAGTTCCATTAATTATGACAGGCTGGGAAATGTTGCCGGACGGATAAGCAGGCGTTCCATTTCACGTAAAACCGGGACTGGCGTACCTCACTCCATGCGTCGTATAACCTTCAGAGCAGCTAGGGCATCGCTGATGGCGAATCCTTCCGCCGTCCCTACGAGCGCTTTCTCGCGTCGAGCAATTACGGCTTCCGCGTTATAGATTTTGTGCGTCAACTTGTTTGCATCAAGCTCCGCCATCGCGTCTCGATAAGTTTCTTGCCAGAAGTAAACCATACAGACTCCTTCACTTCATTGAGCAAGAATAGTCCAGTCTAAGGGAGCCCATCTGTCTTATATTGGACAGTGCTCTGTCTTATATCGGACGATGCTACGGGTGCGTTTCTCGTGCAATAGGAAGGGGCCAGACTCGGGCCAGAAGCCAGATGCAAGCGATTCGCTTACTGATAGGAGATGGTCACGAACTTATTCGGCGGGGCATTCGCGCATTGATTCAAGAGCAGCCGGGATGGCAAATCGCCGCTGAAGCGAATGACGGAAGGGAGGCCGTCGCCAAAGCGAATGAGTTGAAACCTGATGTGGCCATTCTCGACATCGCCATGTCTTCCTTGAATGGGCTTGATGCAACCGAGCAGATACTAAAGTTTAGTCCGCACACGAAAGTTCTTATTTTGACCATACACGAGTCTGACCAACTGATTCACAAAATCCTGGATGCGGGCGCACGCGGATATATCCTCAAGACAGATGCGGACCGCGATTTAATAATGGCCGTGAAGACGCTGCTGTCGAACAAGACCTTCTTCCCAAGGAGCAGTGGTCGGATATAACGGGAAAATCAGACGATATTACCTGAGGCCGAGTTCAGCGTTGAATCGTTGGATGACTCCGTAGCATTCACAGGCGGAGGATTTCAGTTTCCGGCGGTTCACAATCGTTACCGCCCCACGTATATATTCTATAGCTCCATTCTTCTGCAAGATGGCGGCTGCAGAGCTTACCGTGGGTCGAGTCGTCCCCAGCATCGTCGCGAGGAAATCGTGGGTCATGGATATAAGTGCGGAATCCACCCTGTCCTGAGCCATCAGCAGCCATCGCGCTAGGCGCATGTCGATGAGATGCAGTCGATTACATGCAACCGTTTGTGCCACCTGCATGCCTTGAACCGCCGTGTAGCGGCTGAGCATCATTTGAAACCGTGGAGTGGATTTCAAAATCTTAAACATTGCGACGGCCGCTACTCTGAACCCATCGCCCGAGATTTGCACTATTTCGCGCACCGGGCTTCTGATCAGGCCAACGGCAATCGGTACTCCCGCTGCCCCCTCGTTGCCTACTACTCCTGCTTCCACAGATTGTCCGTCTTCCATTGGCACAATGAGGGAAATCAAACCTGCGTTCAGAAAATAGACGAACTTCAGTGTATCAGTCGGCTCGTGAAGTATTAAGTGACTCGGAAAGCTGCAATATTCTAGGGAGGAGCGAATTGCGCGGAACTCTTGGTTGGGAATCGAGAGAAGGATTTTATTCCTTACCGGTTTCCCAGCCTCACTAGTCCGTTCGCCCGATTGCACAGTTACATTCCTAATCATAGTAGTCCTCTCCTAGACGGCATTTGCCTGGCGCATAAGTGGTTCTTGCTTGTGTTCGCCGGAATCCGTAGCGAAAAGCGCGGCGGGTTTCAATGGATGGCCCACCCACCGTACACCCTTGCGATAACCACGAGTGTCCCAATTCGGACACTCGCACCAATGCTCCCGTTCTCCAGAGCGATAAGATAATTAGGACATCCCGGAGTCCATGAAATAGTAATTGGTATCGGCCCGGAAAATTTAGCAGTGGCAATAACTCTTCAGTGCGCTTAGCTCTCGCCTAGTCAAAGTAGAAGGAAGTAAATTCAATTCGCGCAGAAGAACGTCTCGTGCCGAAGTAGCGCCTCAATCCCCGTTTCAATCTGATGGCTGTCGAATTTTGAAACGGTGCCTTGTATTCCACAGCGCCGTGCCACGGAAACCAGAGCAGGCGGGAGGTCAGTTGTGCAGAGGAGAATGGGCAGGTCAGGTACGAGCTTAGTGATCGCGCGAGCCGCCTGGAGTCCGTCCATTTCGGGCATGAAAAGGTCTAGAATCAGGATGTCTGGGGCTAGTTGTTTAGTTTTGCTAACTGCATCGAGACCGTTGACTGCTTCTGCACAGACCCACCCGGGATGCTCTTCTATCAATTTGCGTAGCCCAGAGCGTACGGGCACGCTGTCATCGGCAATTAGGAACCGTGTCAATAGAAGCTCTCAGATTACGAACACTCTGTCATCCCGAGTGACCCCAGTCGATACGGATAATCGGCCAAGGAAGGTGCGAAATAGCCCTATGGGCCGGTTGAAGGAACCCTTAGGTCTTGACGCTTCTGCCCTCATCACGTTACGGAATACACGGTATGTATCTGTCCGATACGAAACTATGTACCGTACGATGCGAGACATTGTGACGGGCCTGGAGTATATTGAGACCTCAGCAATATGAAGCTGACACGCCTTCAGAAGCCCCTCTTCAGCATCAGCAGCTTTTTGCTCGGAGCTAAACTATGTGCGTCGTCCTCAAAGAACATCGATACGTCGTGCAGGTCGGAACCGTGAGCCACGTGCTCCGCATTGAGGAGCTTGTCTCTGGGGCGGCTGTTTTTTGGAAAGATAAGTTTAGGCTGCTGATTCCCGCCAATTCAAAGAGCCAAGCCCAGACAATCTACGGCGCGAGCGCTGACGAAGTGGCAGAACTGGGCGCGGATTTCTTGGGCGGGCAGCCAAAGAGCTAACGCGAAATTGCTATGCGTAAAAAGAAAGCCGACAAAGAATCCTTCAAAACGACACTCTTGGCCGTCCAAAAGGAAATGGCGAAGCCGCCTACGGCCAGATCAGCACGTAGAAAGAAAAAGAAGCGAGCCGCAGCACGAAAGGCGCGGCGCGGTGTGTAACCTTCTGGGCACATCGGGCGGGTGATTATCCGCAAAGCGAACGCATGCTTTCATCGATATACAGAGATTACCCTACAGACAATCACGGGGACTTGTAATACCGTCAACCGCCCAGCGGTCAGTAGGCGTGAACGCACCAGTCATTCGGGGGCGGTTTATGGCCAGCAATGCAGTCCCCAAGCGGGCAGCACAGACGATTCCCCTTCCGGAACCCAATCCCGATAGTAACGAACAGAAGAGTACCGAAACAAAGCTCCGCGAACTTAGTGTTCGTCTCATTGCCGTGCAGGATTTCGAGCGTAGGCGAATAGCACGTGAGTTGCATGACTGCACCGGGCAGGCGGTCGCCCTTTTGAAGATGAACCTGGACCGACTGGCGCAACTCGGACAACTCAGTCTGGAGCAGGCGCGGCTCGTATGCGAGAGTGTCGCTTTGATCGAAGAGGTGAGGACGCAACTTCGCACGATTTCGTATCTGCTCCATCCGCCGCTTTTGGATGAACTCGGCCTGGTATCCGCTCTACAAGTTTTGATAGAGGGATTTTCGGAACGCAGTGGAATTGAAGCGCGGTTGCAGATCGATGACAACTTCAGCCGACTTCCCAGTGAAGTGGAGATTTCGATCTATAGGATCGTCCAAGAATGCCTGACCAACATCCATCGGCACTCTGGCAGTCCAACTGCCAGGATTCGGGTGGAACGCCACGCTGCCGGGATCGAGGTTGAAATCGAAGATAATGGCAAGGGCATGACTGATGAGAAGGACGCCAGCGGGCCAGGGGTAGGCCTTAGCGGTATGCGTGAACGGGCTAGGCAAATGGGGGGCACGTTAGAAATCAAGTCCAACGGCAAAGGTACAATCGTAATCGCCCGACTACCCTTCTCGAATGAATCTGCGGTTGGAGGAAGAACACAATGAGCCAACCTAAATTTCCGACAGCCGAACAAATCGAGAAACGAGCGTACGAGCTATACCTTGAGCGCGGCTGCGAAGATGGCCACGATCTTACAGATTGGCTTGCTGCCCAAATCGAACTAACAGGATTGTCGGAACAATTTCCTTCACCCACGGCTAAAGCGCGTCCTGCCGGTGCTGGCGAGTAGCATGTGTTCCAAAAGGCATCAGACCAGGCTGTGGAAAACAAGCACGTGAGGAAATTCCGCTAGCGGTGTTTGCGTCTCAAATCGCCTAATTTTTATAGGCTGCAAGTTTCGACTAGTTTCAGCTCTCTAAATTCGCCGCATTTGTTGCTGTGCTCGACTGAAGGACCTCCCACTCACGTCACGCACTCTCCACAAAGCAGACCAATGAGAATGCGCCAGTAAAGGCTACGAATTGCGGTTTGGCGCTAATGTGAAACCGACCTCGCTTTTTGATGAATGAAGACTTCGACAAAGGATGGGAAGGTATTATTGTCCAGGAGATATTTCGTAATTAAAAAAACATTCGTGCTGAATTTATCTCTGCATTTCTTTTCTCTTCTGTTTCGAACTTTTCATTCGCTCCGCGCCTCATTCCCGCCCAGACAGACCTGAAAAAGACAAGCGAATTGTCGTTGACATGCCGTATACATGGTCTACTGTAGCGGTCGTCTACTGGTTTTCCAGTATTAGCAACTAAGACGGACGCGCCCGGTGCTCGCGGCACCAAAGCGCGCCCTAACCACAACCGAGGGTAAGTCGGCTAATGGCTGCTCGTAATACTAGCGCAAGGGCGTTGGGTTCGCAGTGCCAGCGTCCCCCTCAACCCAATACCGTCGAAAAATGCCTTTCCCTTTACCGAACTTTCGTTTCTCTTGCTCCAACAGCGGGGTTTTTCTCGTACGCACGCTCAATCTCGAAAGGAGAAGCGCAAGATGCGTCTGGAAATTTTCCAAGCGGTTGTCGTGGTGGTGCTCGCAATTTGGCTGATAGGCGTTTGGTATGGCTACAACCTGCTTGCGTATTTTTGGAACCCATTTCTCAGTTTTGGGGCTGAGTGCGTCATGCGCGTCATTTTTCTACTCGCGCATGCAGCGGAAGTATTGACCAATGACGGCGAGGTAGCTGTTCTACAGGGATGGCTTCGTAAGAGTACGGTTCTCAGACGAAAAACAAAGCTAGACACAGAGCACTTCAAAAAAGTGTTCGTGGCGGGTGAGTTTATCTGTACCAAGCCGTTGCGGAGGCTTTATGGGCGCGCTCTGGAAGCTAACCAGGTGTTAAAACCTCTTCACTGAAGGCACCAATCTCTCCTTATCCCGTAAGCTGGTTCCCCGCTTTGGAGTCCAACCACCACTACGGGATGCGCGAATGCAAGCAAATGTGCGGCCATGAATGTTTAGCGGCGCGCGAGTAGTGGCGCGGATGCAAATACAGTAAGTAGCCCGAGGATCATATATCCCGGACTTACCGTCTTAAGGCCCAAACCTAAGACGGCTATCCCCAAAAGCGCTATCAGAAATGAGCCGATGGTTCGTACTCTTCGGAGCGCTTGTTGCATCGTGGGAGTCTACACCAGTGCGCCATGTGTGGCGTGCTCGGAGCGGCTGCTTAAACAGCATCCCCAAGGCGTGCTGAAACTTGTCCAACACGCCCTGGCGTCTTGCAAAATGTACGTCCGGTAGCAAATTAGTGCCGTGAGGTTTCTCCCACGCATCTAAGTAAGCAGCAATATAACCGCAACCGGCGGTTCCTGCGCGAAACGATTCGACGACTAGAAACGAAGGGCGAAATTTCAAATGTTTTCCAGAAAACCGATTCAATTCCTTATTTTTGCTCTGGCGCTTGCTTCGCGATTCCTCGCACCAGCCAGTGCCCGAGCGCAGCAAAACCAGGTAATGGGAGAGCTGCAGTTCTCAGGCGTCACTAACGTCGAGAAAAACTCGGGCGTATGGATCGATGAGCAATACGTGGGTTACTTGAAGGAACTTAAGGGAGACAAGAAGATCATGCTCTTGCCCGGCGAACATGAAATCTCTGTCCGGCAAGCTGGGTATAAGGATTTCACAAGCAAAATCATTGTTGAGCCAGGCCAGGTAAAACTCTTCCGTGTCACCATGGAGAAAAATCTAAAGGCGCAGTACCCAGGGTCCGACGCCGCCACGCTGAAGCTCAACATAATACCCGAACGAGCGGCCGTCTTTCTGGATGACGGTTATGTCGGGCACGCCAGCGATTTTGGAGGAACGTTTCATTCCATGCTCGTTAGCCCCGGACGGCATCGGATCAAGGTTGAGCTTCCCGGATATCGGACTTTCGAAACAGAGATTAATCTTCTTGCTCGGCAGAAATCCGAAGTCAAGACAGAACTAGTGAAGGGGAGCATTCAGGATGCTGGCCCGCTAGTCAAACAGCCTTAGCGGTAGGGCGTTCCAGTTCGCCGCTTGGGGACGACAAGGGGCGTGTTGGGCGACTTTCCGGCACCGCTTGGTTCTTTGGGACCATAAGCTGAGTGTCAGTGAACGTAAAACAAGTGACAGGAGAGAGCCTTGAGCTGTTTTTCCAATTCTCTCCTGATGCGCAGGGCTTTTCTGAAATCCGCAGTGAAAGCTCGAACCCGCTCTGTGTGACGGTCAACTTCAGCCGCCGCTTTATGCCGTTGCCACGGTTGCTATGACTCGGCACGGTCGCGGGAATAAGCGAATTACGAAACCGCCTACCTCTGGTGGTGATGTAAGATGGGTTTGCGGAGAAATTACGAATGGATGCCCAATTTTTCCTCGTGAAATTGCGATGGAGTTCCGGGGCCAAATCGATGAGACCCCTTAGCGAAGCAATCATTAGGAATGCGCCATTTACGGCTTCGGGATGGCGCAACGGTGACGATTGTTATTTGTTCATTGGGCGGTCAGAAGCAGAGGCTTTCAAGCGAGACGTGGGAGCGAAACATCATCCGCAAAAAATTGAGATTATCGAGCAAACTGCGGCAGACGTAGCCCACATGGACTTGGAACCGAATCCACATCACAAGGCCCCTGTTAGAATCTGAGATTAGCTGGCGGCTGGAGCAGCAGGTTTCATGCCAGCCAAGCGGTGCTCCCGCTCTAGCCCATGACCTGAAGTGGCGGACTATCCACCCGCTGCGAAAAGAGCCGAAAGGTTAATTCCTCTCGGCTCTTTTTTACAATTTGGGGATATTCAGGCGGCGTCGATTTTGTCCCGTAAATCCTCAACATCTGTTATGCCCAAATAAATCATCGTGGTTTCGAGCGACTTGTGACCTAGCCAATGCTGAATATTTCGTACGGGAATACCACGTTCCATCCAGCGAGTCGCCCGCGTCTTGCGGAATCGGTGTAGCTTCCACTGCTTGCAAACGGGACGATCCTTACACGAAACGTCAGCAGCGTGTCTATTTTCGTCATTCCCTTCGTTGCGCGTGGTTTCGCATTGGCCACAGTTCAGACCCGCGTGCATCGCAATAGATTTCAACTTTCGCAGAAAATGCCCTTCAGGCTTGCCGTCTTCGTTCGGAAAAACCCAACGCGGATGCTTGGCGTTTTTCCGCCGCGTTTTGAGCATCTCAATGAGGCTAGAGGGCAGCGGGACTATCCGGCTCTCATGATTCTTGACGGTGAAACCCACGTCCTTTTTGGCATGGACGCGAACTGTGCCTTTTGTGAAATCAATGTCACCCCACTCTGTGAACATGACTTCACGTTCTCTTAGGGACGAGTCTAAGAAGAATTGATAGCGCTGCTTAGCCTCCCCCAACCCTTTCTTATCAAAATATGTGAAGAGAGCGTCCAATTGCTCGCGTGTGTATGGTTCGGCGGGTTCCTCTTCAATGGTAGGCAAGTCAACCAGTTTCGTAGGATTCATGACGCCGAACTTCTTAAGCAGGAAACAGACTATTAGAAGACGATTATGAATCGTCTTGTCTGCATATCCTTCGGTTTCGAGAAACTTCTTATAGCTGTCGAGGGTGTTCCCAGTCACTTCGTCTACAAACTTCGCGTCAGCCCAAACATGCTCTAGGAACTGATTGAGTACGAGGGTGTATTGCTGAATAGTCTTAGGGGCCTTGCTCCTCTTTTTGTCGAGGAAATCTTGAACTGCGATCTTAAGAGGCGCACGGTTCGGATTAGTTCCAGCAAGTATTAAGCTGTCGCCATCAGTGACGGTCAGCCCTTTAGCTTGAGCATCTAACCCCACTTCCATTTTCTTTGCTGCGTCTGTAACCGCTTCAAGGCTGTCATCTAGCCGGGTCCACATCCGCCCGCCCCCCGGTTTGATATGGCGAAGAAAGAACGGCGGCTTTAGATCGGCGGGTTTCCGCCCCCTGCCCAAAGGCACTTTTTTGTAATACCACTTGCCCGCCTTGGGGCCGGAAACGTGCTTTTCCCTTGTATAAATAGCTACTTTCATTGGAGGTGCTCCTTCCTAGTTTGCTGCGGATTGCCGTATCCCTACGGCACCAGGAAGTGTAGCACAGTGTAGCAAAGAGTCAAGATGTCTTAGAAAACCCGCTATTTCACGGGTATTTTAACGAAGTAGAATTTGGCGGAGAGGGGGGGATTCGAACCCCCGTCACCCTTTTGGGGTGAAACTGCTTAGCAGGCAGCCCTGTTCGGCCACTCCAGCACCTCTCCGCAGTGCTGCTAGGAGAGCCAGTTTACGTTAGTTGCCAGCAATTTTCCATTGATCGCCGAAGTCGCTTCTAATTCGCTGTGCCCAGAATTGTGCCGTGTAGCCCTGAAATCGCCTCTGGCACCTTGTTTTCGATCGGATCGAGGCAGGGTGCAGAGATGGCGATCGAGCTATGCCTATGCCTAGCGATCCTTGCCAGCACTCAAGCATCGCAGCCGGGATACCCTGCAAGCATCAATGAAATGGGGGAGTCACTTCAAAAGCCGCGCCGATCCCACGCCCAGGACTCTTCCGGCGGTTGTCTCTTGCACGATTGCCACGACCCTCAAGTTGTGGAGATTGGCGTTTCCGGTATTCACTCGGACGTCTTTTGAGAACGTCGCGCGGCCATCAATCATTCCGACCTGAGTTAGCGTTCGCACGACCGCCACGTGTGTGAGAAATCGTCCAGCGTTCTCTCCTCGCCTGACGTTGGATTGATCGCTGTCATCGGCTAAAGCTATCGAGACCTGCCCCGATGTAGGTTTTGCTCCGAGCGGGGGACCCACCTCGACATGCAACACGAGCGAGCTAATGCCTTCGAGCCGAAGTGAGGACAGACTGACAGGAATCTTGTCGACCTTGGCTGCACTCCCAATCACGCGAAGAGCCTGGCGCTCATCGCTGCCGACCAGTTGCGCGTCGCCATCCACGACCATCTGGGGGGTGTAGGGGCCATCGAGCCGAAACCGATGTGCGTAATCACGTTGGCGGATGCTGAACTCCCGCGACGAGTACGGGTCTTTCCATCCAATGTCGTCCCAATAATCCACATGTTCACTCAAAACAACGAGGTCCGCCGTGGACACCGGCTGAGAACGATCCAATTTTTCCAGCAAGGCATCGGCCGGAGGGCAGCTTGAACAGCTTTCAGACGTAAACAGCTCGATCAGCACCGGCGTACGAGCCGCACCGACGCTGGCTGGCGCACGGAGGCCAGCGAAAACGTGTCCAATCCACAGCGCCGGAAAAATGGCAATCAATTCGATCAAGATAATCCGAAAACGCATCGTCGCATCCCTCACCCGTTCAGAGATTGGCTGAAGCTTCCGCCTACAAAGTTAGGACTATCGACCCCGAAGAAAGTTTCAAAGTTTTTTGTTTGAGTCACCTTTTGCTATGGAAAGGGCATCTCCTAGACGAGCGTCGGCAGACTTTCGGTTTTTGGTTCGAGGACACTATGATGAGTGCACTCCGCGGCTGTGTTGAAGATGAGTCCGGCATGGGCCGTTTGCCCCTGGGACTCCGAGTTCGCCTGCTGACGGGTGGAAACAATTGATGGGTGCGCCCGCGCCATATTTGGATGCGAGCCAGGCCGAGCTTGTACGGCGGGCTTGCGAAGGCGATAGGGAAGCGTTCTACTGCCTCGTCCGCCCGTGCGAGCGAGCTGTCTATGTTGCTGCAGTCTCAATCCTCAACAATCCCGCAGACGCCGAAGAGGTCGCACAGGAAGCTGTTCTTAAGGCGCTTTCCAATCTTACCGGATTCCGGGGAGAGGCCAAGTTCAGCACCTGGCTCATTCAGATCACCATCAACGAAGCCCGGCTCAGGTTGAGAAAGGATCGCCGTCATCTGTATGAGTCCGTCGATGAACAGCGAACCGATGACGAAGGTGAGTATTCCCCGAAAGATTTTGCCGACTGGCGCGCGGTTCCCTCCGAAGCACTTCAACGAGAGGAGCTGAGGGAAGCGCTGAAACGGGCGATCGCCGCTCTACCTCTCAAATACAGAGAAGTTCTCATACTGCGGGACGTCCAAAACCGAAGCACGGAAGAGACTGCCGAGATTCTTGGTATCACCGAAGGAAACGTAAAGACCCGCCTGCTGCGCGCTCGTCTGCAGATGCGGGACGCGCTAGCCCCTGGAATCGACGGCAGCTGGAGCACGGGTAAAGCGGAGTATCAAAAAGTGCGGCCTTGGTAGCACTCGGCGCACTGAAAGTGTGAAACCAAATGCCCATCGATGTGTCTCATGAGCGTGATTGAGATAAGTTGCCAAGAAGTCTGGCGAGAAATCTCGAACTATGTTGACGACGAGGTTTCGCCTGAGCTACGCGCTCGGATGGAGGCCCACTTCAAGTCTTGCGCGCACTGCACAGCCGTCCTCGACGGCACCAGGAATGTCGTCAAGCTGGTGGCGGATGGTGTGGAATATGAGCTGCCGGAAGGTTTCAGTCGGCGCCTTTACACTAGAATCAAGAACAAGTAAAAAGCCTGTAATCAGCTCTGCCGCATCAACCGCTTCTCATGATTTCGCCGGGCCGCTGGCATCTCCAGATTCTTCTTCGCTGAGGAACCAATGGCTTGCGTGGCCGCCCAGTTCCTCGCGAACATCGGCATTGTTGATGAAGAGGGAAATCTTCCACTCTCCAGACGAGTTTTTCTTCCACACTTCAAAGTACCGATGCCTCTTTCGCATCGGCTCACCTCCGTTCTTCGGCCTCAACGTGAATTCGTGGCAGCCGTGGTCGCACGCGGTATCGCCGGTGACCATAATGCCAACGATGATGACCGCCAGTCTTACTGAGTACCGGGCGAATAGCTCGGTCGCATGCTCGCGAAGTCCTTCCCTCGCCTCCCTGCCGTAACGGGTCGGGCCTCCTTCAGACATGTCTGTGAAACCTTCGTCCTCGAAGACAGAGAGCAGTCGGTCCACATCTCCGCTGTTGTATGCCTCTCGAAACTCTGTCTTTGCTACGTTGATCCGGTAATTATCGTCCATTTTTCTTGGCCCTTCCTAGCGTTAGCTCCTCCGGTAGAGAAAATACTATGCACACTTAAGGTGCGGCACAAGCTGCCAACAAGTTTTTCTGCGGCTGTAACCTTTGCTGGTTGGATGACTCCTATGAACCGTGAGAGTTGAGTGCCCGAGGGTGCTCATCGAAGACTAAATACGAAGGAGAAATCATCATGGTTCACAATGTTAGGACAGTATTGGCACTCGCCGCGCTGGCACTCATATTCGCGCTGCAGCCGTCGGTACGCGCGCAAGAAAGCATGAAGCACGAAAATCAGGCGAAGCCCATTGAGACGGGCGCTTTCCATGGGAAAGTGCACAGCACCTCAGGGCGGGCCACGATCTATCAGGAGGAAGACGGCAAGCTGGTTCTTCGCATGACCAACTTCAAGACGTCCAATGGGCCGGACGTACACGTCATTCTGATCGCTGCGAAGGACGCAGACGACGACGCCAATTTCCTCAAGAGCAGCACGGATCGCGTCGAGCTCGGCAAGCTCAAGGGGAATGAGGGCGATCAGAACTACGAAATACCCGGCGGCACGGACCTTAGCAAATTCCAAACAGTTTCGGTCTATTGCGAGCGGTTCAATGCGAACTTCGGCGCTGCGCCTCTTGAGAAGTTCTAAGACTCATCTATTGATCTCAATCGAATCGGGCAGGGTAAACCTGCCCGATTCATGCATGCGAAGGAGAAAACCATGAGTGCGCACGTAAGTACTTGGCTATCGCGTTGGAGGTGGATCTTGGTCGCGGTCGGTCTTCCGATTCTCGTCGCGCTTTGGTGGGCTTTCCGCCCCGAGAAGCTCTTGATCAACGAGAAGGTCAGTGAGCCCGCGCCGTTCGCTTCGAGCACCGACCCTCGACCCCTCTATACCGGACGACTGGAAGGCAAGACGCACCAAACGAGCGGACGAGCGACGATCTATACGACCTCCGATGGCAGGCAGTATCTTCGTTTGAGCGATTTCACGACCTCGAATGGCCCGGATGTACATGTTCTCTTGGCGCGGAGCGATGACCCGAGCCTCACCCAAGAGATTGTCAAAGGTCAGTTCGATGCCGCTGAGCTCGGATCCCTAAAAGGGAACCAAGGCGATCAGAACTACGATCTCGTCGCCTCTGTCGACTTGCAGAAATACAATGCAGTCGTTATCTACTGCGAGCGATTTCACGCCGTGTTCGGCTTGGCGCGGCTCGAGCGGTTCTGAGGAAAGGATTCCGGATTGGCGACGCCCCAAAAACGGTTGCAGTCCAGGATCACAACTATATCGAGACGCCCGAACGCATCTAGTTTGGCAAGGTGACTTCGCAGTACGGTCTTCGCAACACGGCCACATTTCCTCGAACAAACAAGCTCGCGAAAAAGAACCGAGGTTGCACCACACCGTAGACCCGCTCCGGGTCTTGCAGAAAAAAGGCCAGGAGCTTCGGTTGAAAGACTTCCGCCAGGGTAGCTGTCATCCTCAAATGGCTCTGCTTCCTTCCCGATTCGGAACGAAATTGGGTTACGTCGCGAAACTGCCTTCAGGTACTGAACCCAATTCGGATTTTCGTTGTCTTTGAAGTCACGGACTTAGCCCTCGTAATTGCCATTCGGAAGACTCCGCAATCTTAAAGTTGCCTTTGGCACGGGCTGTGCACAGATACTTCCTGACTAATAAGAAATCTAAAATTAGTTTGCGCCCGATTGAATAAAGAAAATTCCTGAGCCTTCTGGCATTCACGTCCTGCGTCGTGAAAGCGAGAGTTTTTGTCGCCAACAATCTACCGGCTCCATTCCAACCGCCTCGGTGAGGCGTCGAGAAAACCGCAGGGTAACGCCATTCAACGATTCAAGAGGAGATGCTGATGCGCCAGGTAACGGTGCGAAAGATGTGGATGTTGGCGTTCCTGATGACGGGTTGTGTGGCCGGATGCGGCCGGGAACAAACGTCAGGTCCTGCGGCGCCTTTGGTAGTGACGGGAACGATTCCCACCGTGATCTCGACGAATCCCCTGAACGCCGCGATCAATGTGCCCATAAACCAGAAGATCATCGCGACCTTCAATCAAGCCATGAATCCTGCAACCGTTGTTGTGCCGGGGACGTTTACGGTGGCGGTTGCGGGCGCGGGCGGAGCGGCGGTGCCCGGAACGGTGACCTATGTGGCCGCAGCCAACACAGCGATATTTGCGCCCACGGCGAATTTGCTGCCCAGCACCCAATACACAGCCACTATTAGCACCGCCGCGCAAAGCACGGCAGCCAGCGCCTTGGCAAGCAACTATGTTTGGAGTTTTACAACGGGGCTGACCGCAGACATAACGCCACCGACGGTGACCATCACCCTCCCTGCTTCCGGGGCGGTAGGCGTGCCCACGAATCAAAAAATAACCGCAACGTTCAGTAAGGCCATGAACCCCGCAACGATCACGGCGGCGGGGACATTTACGCTGGCGGTGGCGGGCGTCGGTGGCGCCGCCGTACCGGGAACCGTCAACTGGGCGGGTTCGTCAGCGACCTTTACTCCGACCGCGAATTTGGCGCCCAGCACTCAATTCACTGCCACGATTACAAATGCCGCACAAGACCTTAGCGGCAATGCATTAGTAGCGGGTGCCGTGCCTAATCCGTGGAGCTTTACAACCGGTGCGGGCCCGAATACCACACCGCCAACGATAACGCTCACTAGTCCAGCGAATGCAGCCGTTAACGTTTTCCTGAACACGGCGGTTAGCGCAACCTTCAGTGCAGCTATGGATCCAGTCACGATCACCGCTCCGGGTACGTTCACTCTGGTGGTGGCCGGAGCCGGCGGCGCCGCCGTCACCGGAAACGTCACCTACGATTCCGTAAACCATATAGCGATCTTCAAACCTGCGGCAAACCTCACGGCGAGCACGCAATATACCGCCAAGATTACAAACGCGGCAAAGGACGTAACCGGCCTGGCGCTCGCAGCGGGAGCGATCCCGAATCCGTGGAACTTTACCACCGGCGCTTCGCTCAGCCCTGTGCCGCCGAATCTCGGAGTCGCCGCGACTTTCGGGACCTTTGGAGGCAACTCCGGAACAACCAACCAGGGAATTAACACGGTAATAAACGGGGATATCGGAACCACCGCTGCTTCTACCTTGGTAACTGGATTCCATGATGCGGGACCAGGCTGCATCTACACGGAAACGGGAAGCAATGTGGGAACGGTCAACGGGAAGATCTACACCGCTCCACCACCCCCGACCGTCGGATGTCCCTCGGAAGGCACTGCCACCACTGCTGGGATCGCGACTCAGGCCGCAAGCGACGCGAACGCCGCATTTATCAGTCTTTCGCCAGCATCGCGGCCCGGAGGCACGGATCCAGGCGCGGGCCAGCTCGCCGCGCTCGTCCTCCCTCCTGGCATATACAAAGCCGCACTCGGCTCGTTCTTGATCACGGGATCGGATCTGACTTTGGATGCGCAAGGCGATGCGAACGCCCTGTGGGTATTCCAGACGGCCAGCACGCTCAAAGTCGGTGCTACTGGAGCGCCTCGCAGCGTCATCCTGGTCAACGGCGCGCAGGCCAAGAACGTGTTTTGGTACGTGGGCAGCGCGGCGACGATCAATCCGGGAGGCGGCGGCACCATGGTGGGCACCATCATCGCTTCCTCTGGAGTCACGTTTTCCACCGCGGGTGCTGCAGCGGTCACCACGCTCAATGGCCGAGCGTTGGCACTCAACGCCTCGGTGACCATGGTGAATACGGTCATTAATGTTCCTGCTCCATAGAAGTAACGGTTGTTTGGGCGCCAAGAAGACGCCGGCAGATTTGAATAAAGCGAAGCGGGGTTTTATTTCCCGCTTCGCAGCACGCAGGCGCGATTTCAGGAGGCAACAGTGAGATTAGCAGCGCGATTTATCGCCATAACGGCGGTTGCTTTTGTAATGGTGCCTGCACTTCATGCGGACACGGAGAACGAGACTCCCAAGGTCGAATGGTCTTTGGGATATTCCTTCTGGCGTGCCATGCCCACGGCGTCCAGCAATCGCATGGGCTATCTGCATGGTGGAAGCACGTCCGCCGCATACAACTTCAACCGAAATATAGGACTGGTGGCGGATTTTGGCGGCTATGCCAATACCCGGCTGACCTTCATCGGCCCAACCGGGGACCAAACGGTTGATTCGGATGGGAGTGCTTACACGTATATGCTTGGTCCGCGGTTCTCCCACCGCGGCGACAGATTTACACCCTTTGCCCAGGCGCTATTCGGACTGGCGCATGCACGCCAGGTGACAATCTCCGGATGTTCCGGAGTCGCCGCTTGCACGCCGCTAGGCTCCGAGAATGCGTTCGCCACGATGCTAGGCGTCGGTTTCGACATCAACATTAACCGTCGCTTCGCTCTACGCGCATTTGAAGGAGACTTTCTTCTAACGCATTTCAAGGATCCCTTCTCGGGCGGCCAAGCATCGGGATGGCAGAAAAACGCCCGGTTTTCTGCGGGGATCGTACTTCGCTTCGGTGGGAGCCCTGCTCCGCCGCCACCGAGCGCATCCATTGCCGCTACTTGCTCGGCGGATAAGGAGATTGTTTATGCGGGATCCGGGGATTTAGTTGCCGTCCGCGCGCGGGCCAGCAATCCAGACAACCTTCCTTTGAATTATGACTGGTCGGCAAGCGACGGAAACGTGGAGGGAAC
>Ga0206939_10068_pt1 | contig 31758 bp, 23 predicted proteins | sample Alteio_BWOrgHeat_10_FD_152921 | JGI IMG/M metagenome (GOLD analysis project Ga0206939, IMG submission 152921) | Enriched cells from forest soil in Barre Woods Harvard Forest LTER site, Petersham, Massachusetts, United States -... | ecosystem: Environmental > Terrestrial > Soil > Temperate forest >... | reverse complement strand
ATTGAACGGCGCAACCCAAGGTTTCCCTGTGCTCAATACTTCAAACTTCATCTTCACTGTTTTCGGAACCAGCTTACGAATCTGCTTCTCGACAGCCTTCGCAATCTTGTGCGGATCCTGATTGGGAACCAATCGCGTCGAGAATTTCGCATACGCTTTCGACGGAATTACAGTCTTCGCGCCTTCCCCTTGATAACCGCCCCAAATCCCATTCAGTTCAAACGTCGGCCGAATCCAAAGTTGCTCAACCGTCGTAAATCCCTTTTCGCCAACGTAAGCAGGAGCACCGACAGCCTTATCGAACTCCTTCATCTTCCACGGCAGCGCATTCAGCGCTTTGCGTTCCGCAGCGCCGACTTTCGCGACGCTATCGTAAAATCCCGGAATCGCGACGCGGAAATTCTTGTCATGAAGTTGCGCGAAGATCTCCGTGAGAACCGTCAGCGGATTCGGAACCGCGCCGCCGTAAACTCCCGAGTGAAGATCGTGCGCAGGACCAGTCAGTTCGATCTGGTAATAATTGAGTCCGCGCAGTCCGTACGTGATCGACGGAACGCCCTTCGCCAGCATCGAGGTGTCTGACACGATGAGCGCATCTGCTTTCAACTTTTCTTTATTCTTCTGGACGTAATCCCACAAGCTGACGCTTCCGACTTCTTCTTCGCCTTCGATCAAGACTTTTACGTTGATCGGGAATTTTCCATTCACTTTTTGCAGCGACTCGAGCGCCTTGATGTGGATGTGAACCTGTCCTTTATCGTCGGCAGTCCCGCGCCCGTAGATATTTCCGTTGCGAACAGTCGGCTCGAACGCAGGCGAAGTCCATAGATCGAGCGGCTCAGCCGGCTGAACATCGTAGTGACCGTAAAAGAGGATCGTGGGCTTGCCGGGAGCCTCGAGCGACTCCGCATAGACGAGCGGGTGCAAAGCGGTGGGAACGACTTGAACGGTTTTAAATCCGGCTGTTTTGAGCTTTTCGGCTACCCACTGTGCCGCACGCTCGATGTCGGGCTTGTGCTCGCTTTTGGCGCTGACGCTCGGGATGCGGAGGAATTCGTTGAGCTCTTCGAGATGCGCGTCGCGGCGACCTTCGATAAATTCAGTAAGGTTCATAGAGGACGTTATGAGAGCCGATCCTTTCGTATTGGAATACGTTTGGGCAGAAACGAATGTTGCAGTCCGGGGAGCGCGAACGGTGACTGCAAGAAAACTTATAAGGGCGCGGTAGATATTTTAGGGTGTTTCGAGCATTTGACACAAGTTTCGCGGGGTGGAAGTGAGGCGTACTTTGTAAAATCCACCAGCGCGAAGGCGGGCGTGCCAAAACACCCGACCGCGCGTCTATATTTCTAAGCATCATTGCTATTCGTGGACGCATGAGCGGGCCTGATAGTCGTGAGGAGGTTCGTATGAAGCGACGAGAGTTTTTGCGGCGCGGAGCTTACGGAGCGGCAGGCGCTGCGCTGGCCGGTTCGGCGGGGTTCGGCGCGGCTGCTGGATTGGCTGCGCCAGAAGCGGCATGGCGCGGGTTTGGCGCGAGCGGATTCGCAGCGCGGATGGCGGCGTTGCCGAAGCTCGATAAGAAGGTGGAAGCGAGCGACACGGTGACGCTGGGGAAGACGGGAATTCGGACGAGCCGGCTGGCGATGGGGACGGGAACCAACGGAATCGGGCATCACTCACGCCAGACGGATCAACTGGGTGTTGCCGGTTTATCGGCGCTTTTGCAGAACGGGTATGACAATGGGCTGCGATTTTTCGATCTCGCCGACGCGTACGGGAGTCACCCGCATGCGGCCGACGCGCTGAAGCATGTGCCGCGCGACAAAGTGACGGTGATGACGAAATCGTGGTCGCGTGATCCGGCGGAGATGAAGGCGGATCTCGATCGATTTCGAAAGGAACTCGGGACGGACTATCTAGATGTTGTTCTCATGCATTGCCTGACGGATGCGGACTGGACGCAGCGCTACAGGGGCGTGATGGATGTGCTTTCGGAAGCGAAAGAGAAAGGCGTGATTCGCGCGCATGGATGCTCGTGCCATAGCATCGAGGCGCTGCGGGCGGCGGCGAAATCGCCGTGGGTCGATGTGGATCTGGTGCGGATGAATCCGATCGGGTCGCACATGGACGCCGATCCGGAGACGGTGGCGGCGGTGATTCGCGAAATGCGCGCGGCGGGCAAGGGAATCATCGGGATGAAGATTTTGGGGCAGGGCGATATGCGGAACCGGCAGGACGACGCGCTGAAATATGCGTTGTCAATGGGATTGCTGGATGCGTTCACGATCGGCGCGGAGAACAAGGCGGAGCAGATGGATTTGATCGCGCGGATTGGGAGAGCGGCGTAGGGATAAGAGGTTGACAGTCGACAGTTGAAAGTCGAAAGAGACAATCGAAGAAAAGAGCAGATCGACCGTGCTCCTCGTTTTGATCGAAGAGAGATTCATCGCGCAAAGCCGGCGTGATGGCAGAGAGAGCCTTCCGCTGCTTCCGTCGGACCAACAGGGTTGCGAAATGTGAAGTCCGGTTCGTTTCGGAAGCGGCTACACCTGTACTTTGGGTCAGTTGACCCGCGCGGTGAGAGCGTCTGAACATGGCTGTATCATGAGCAACGCTACATTTACCGCGCCACGCCGCTCCGGGCGTGTGTTCCACAAAATGACCGTGCAAGCGCATGGGCGCGGGCACGACGGACGCAAATTTCGCGAGACCTGCCAGACGATGGTGGTGAACTCGCACGGCGGACTGCTGTTGCTGAAGCACGAGATCGATCAAGGCGAAATGATCGTGCTGACCAATCCGGACACGGATGAAGAGCAAGAGTGCCGCGTCGTGTTCCTGGGCGAGCCCAACGACAACGGCCAGCGCGTGGGCGTCGAGTTTCTGACGCCAGCCCCCCGCTTCTGGGGATTGGAATTTGCCGACGGCGTCATCGCGGGCAACGAAGCTACGGTTTAGAAGGAAGCCATACCACTACCATCCACCCGCTTTGTTGCATTTCTAACTTATAATTAAAGGCGGAGGAGTGGGTGAGCGGTTGAAACCGGCGGTCTTGAAAACCGTTAGACCCGAAAGGGTCTCGGGGGTTCGAATCCCTCCTCCTCCGCCAGTACTCGAAAGCACTGTAAAAATCTCTTCCGCTGGTTCGCAGAACGCAACGGCTTCTTAAGCTGTAGAGAAGGGGCGTACCCGCGAGGGTGGCCGCTTTGGCTGGCTGTGAATAATGAATAACGCGAAGCTAAGCTGAGCGGAAATCCAAGACGTGAAGCGCGTGTGCATCAATGACCGAATCTAGCTTTCCTTCCGGCATTTCTTCCAGACAATAATTGCAGAAGCCTACTACTTTCTTTTCGGCGAAATGCTCGTCTACTTTTCGCTCGTAGTCCAGGACTGAGCCTTGAAGAGCGGGGTCGCTGAAAGCCCTGGACATATCGCCTGCTGTGCGCAGGCCAGTGAAGCCGGATCGCAACGTTTCCTCTATCATCGCATCCAGGCGCAAGAGCAAGGCGGAAGAATCGAAGGCGTCTGATCCAAAATACATTTCTTCGATCGACCGAAACATCAGAGCGCCTCTGTTCATTTCCCGCTCAACATCAATTCCCCTTAACTTGAGGTTATCCAGCAGTCTTTCCCGCACTCGCGGAGATTGCACGAAAAAGCATCGTTCACCGTTGGCGAGCCCCTCGGCTACAAAACTGGTGAGCTTATCCAGCAACACATTCTCGGAATGATAGAGAAGGCAGACGTGATCGCCGTGACTGAAGGACGGCACAGCTTGCCTTTTTTCGTCGGGGGATTGATTGGAGGATCGAAACAGCTCAGCGGCAAGTTCGAACGGCCACATTGCGAGCACTTTGAAAATGAACAAGCTGCCACGAACCACGCCATACGTCCGAAAAATTCTGCGCCAGGGAAGCCTGAAATATCGACTCGGTATTTTGGGTATTGGAAAGAGTTTGTTGACAGCCCAGCCTGTTACTGCCTCCGCAAATGACACGTTTAGCCGCTGGCGTGCTTCGCGACGACTGTCTCGCTGCTTTGAAGGGTTAAGCATTTTCAACAAGCAGAAAGTCGAATATATCGGGCGTGGGCCGTCAGGTCAATGGACTATGGCTTAATTAACCCCATTCGTATTGCGTATTTGACAGCGTCTGCAACGCCTCCGAGCCGGAGTTTCAACATGATTCGTGCCCGATGGCCTTCTACAGTTCTGACGCTGATACCAAGACGTTCAGCCGTAACTCGGTTAGATTCGCCGCCAACTAAGGCGATCAGAATCTCGCTTTCGCGAGGGGTTAGGGCCTTGTTCATTTCGTCGTCCAGAACAAGTCGTCAAAACTGTTACTGAGATAGCATATGCGCCGCAAAAAACAGCTTACTATACAGCGAATTACTTAGGTAGGTGGTTATGGTACGAGAAACACGGCTTCTTGAAAGAGCGTCTTCGAGCTATTGCAAATGCCTCTCAGCAAACAAGAAGCGAAAGGCGCGGTCGGTGTGGCCGCGCCTTTTGATTTCTCTGCAATCGATACGACTGTGAACGATCCGAGTTAGTTTCGAGCCAGGTCGTAGCGGTCGTTGTTCATGACTTTGTGCCAGGCCTGAGCGAAGGCTTGGACGAAGTGGGGTGCGGAGTCGGCGGCGGCGTAGCGTTCGGCGATGCCGCGGAGTTGGGAGTTGGAGCCGAAGACGAGGTCGACGCGGGTGCCGGTCCATTTGAGTTGGCCGGTGGAGCGGTCGCGGGCTTCGAAGAGGCCGTCGGTCGGAGTTGCGGACCACTCCGTGCGCATGTCGAGCAGATTGACGAAGAAATCGTTCGTCAGCGTTTCGGGCCGATCAGTGAGCACGCCGTGCTTCGTTTTGGCGAAGTTGGCGTTGAGAGCGCGGAGGCCGCCGACGAGCACGGTCATTTCTGGCGCGGTGAGCTTGAGCAACTGCGCGCGATCGACGAGCAATTCTTCGGCGGGGCGGTGCTGGCCCTTGCTGAGATAGTTGCGGAAGCCGTCGGAAGCGGGCTCGAGCACGGCGAAGGAATGCGTGTCGGTTTGATCCTGCGACGCGTCGGTGCGTCCGGGCGCGAAGGGAAGTTTTACGGGGTTGCCGCCTTTTTTCGCGGCTTCTTCGATGGCGGCGTCGCCACCCATCACGATGAGATCGGCGAGCGAAACTTTTTTCTTGCCGCCTTGCGAACTGTTGAATTCTTTTTGAATTCCTTCCAGCGTTTGGAGAACTTTGCCGAGCTCGGCCGGCTCGTTCGCTTCCCAATCTTTTTGCGGAGAGAGGCGAACGCGTGCGCCGTTGGCACCGCCACGCTTATCGGAGCCGCGGAACGTCGATGCAGATGCCCACGCGGTGTGCACGAGCTGCGAGAGCGATAACCCGGAGCTGAGAATTTTCGCTTTCAGAGCGGCGACGTCCTGCTCGTTGACGAGTTCGTGATCGACGGCTGGAACGGGATCCTGCCAGATCAGCGTTTCTTTAGGAACGAGCGGGCCGAGATAGCGCGACAGCGGGCCCATGTCGCGATGCGTCAGCTTGTACCACGCTTTGGCGAACGCGTCGGCGAATTGCTCGGGATGATCGTGGAAGCGCTTGGAGATCGTCAGGTAATTCGGATCCGTTTTTAGCGCGATGTCGCTGGTCAACATGCCGGGGGCGTGGCTCTTGGAGCCGTCGTGGGCATCGGGCACAGAGTTCGCGCCGCCGTTATTTTTCGGCGTCCATTGCCACGCGCCGCCGGGGCCCTTGATGCATTCCCACTCGAACTTGAAGAGATTTTCGAAGTAGTTGTTGCTCCACTTTGTCGGCGTCGTGGTCCACGCGACTTCGAGGCCGCTGGTGATTGCGTGCGTGCTGTGGCCGTTGCCGAAAGTATTTTTCCAGCCGAGGCCCTGCTGTTCGATGGGCGCGCCTTCGGGTTCGACGCCGACATATTTTCCGGCATCGCCGGCGCCGTGCGTTTTGCCGAAGGTGTGGCCGCCGGCGATCAGCGCAACGGTTTCTTCGTCATTCATCGCCATGCGCGCGAAAGTTTCGCGGATGTCGCGCGCGGAACCAACGGGATCGGGCTTGCCGTTGGGGCCTTCGGGATTGACGTAGATGAGGCCCATCTGCACGGCGGCGAGGGGCGTGTCGAGTTCGCGATCGCCGCGATAGCGTTCGTCGGCGAGCCACTTGCTTTCAGGTCCCCAGAAAATATCTTCCTGCGGCTCCCAAACATCTTCGCGGCCGCCGGCGAATCCGAAAGTTTTAAATCCCATGGATTCGAGCGCGACGTTGCCGGTGAGAATCATGAGGTCGGCCCAGGAAAGTTTGCGGCCGTATTTTTGTTTGATGGGCCAGAGGAGACGCCGCGCTTTGTCGAGGTTGGCGTTGTCGGGCCAGGAATTGAGCGGCGCGAAACGCTGCGTGCCGTAGCCGGCGCCGCCGCGTCCGTCGGCGATGCGATACGTGCCGGCGCTGTGCCACGCCATGCGGATGAAGAACGGGCCGTAGTGGCCGAAGTCGGCGGGCCACCAGGGCTGCGAATCGGTCATAAGGGCGTGGAGATCTTTGATGACCGCGTTGAGGTCGAGCGATTTGAATTCTGTCGCGTAATCGAATTTCTCGTCCATGGGATTGGAGAGAGTGGAATTCTGGTGGAGGATTTTGAGATTGAGTTGATCAGGCCACCACGCGGCGTTGGTTGGTCCGCCCGCGACGGTATGTTTGCGGGGACCGCCTGCGCCGGTGAACGGGCATTTTGCTTGGGTGGGATTGCTGGGGACTGCGGCTTCGGCTCCAGTGTAATCGGTGGCCATGTTGCTTTGCTCCTTGAGTTTGGATCTAAATTTGGTACAGAAACTTTTTTAACAATTAATGAGATCGCACTCGACGGCTGGCGCTCGTGCTTGCGCGACGTTGCGCGCACTTTGTGCAAAGTCCGCGGAAAATGATTTCGCATTCGCGCAGGACTCGTTTGCCGAGGTGGCGCGATGCAGGGTTGGGCACGTTGTACCACTCGACGTCTTCGACTTCGCCGCAGCGATCGCAGATGAAGTGGTGATGGCGCATGCCTTTGGCGTCGTAGCGCGCGGCGCGGCCTTCGACGGCGACTTCACGGACGAGACCCGCCTTCACCAGATCGCGGAGATTGTTGTAGGTCGTGGCTCGCGAAGACCGCGGATCGACGCGATTGACGGCTTCGAAGGTTTCGGCGGCGGTTGGGTGGCTGTTTTGCTCCATCAGGAAAGCCATCACCGCGTAACGCTGCGGAGTGCAACGCAGACCTTTTTCCTCTAGCGTGCGCTTGATTTGGATTTGATTTTGGTCGGCGGGCACTAGATTGGAATATATCTAATCTGAGAGTTTGTCAAGACGAGGGGTGTGGAAGAAAGCGCGAGGCGGGTTAAAAGGTTGTTAATTTTCGAGCGGGAGGGGGTCGTTGGGTGCGGATTGCGCGGTGATTCCGCCGAACGGATCGCGATTCGCGGCGCGTTCGGATGCGCTTTTTCGGCGGGCGAGAGCTGCGGCGAAGCGGCGAATCGCGAGGCTTATGCCGGTCCAGACGAGAATGGCGCCACCGAACGTGGCGAGTGCGGCGATGGATTGGCCGGCGATGCCGCCGGCCTCGCCGGTGTGGGTGAAGCGAATCCAGGCGCGGAGTTGGCGGCCGGAGTTGTAGCTGGAGAAGGGCTCCCAACGGACTTCGGCGGCGGTTTTGCGATTGAGCGTGAGCTGCGAGCGCTTGTCGGGGCGGCCGCCGTTGCCGGAATCGATCGAGAAGGTGATGTTCGGGTCGGAGGGGGCGGCAAGTCGGGCGGTGATTGTGCGCCAGTTGGGGACGCGAGCTTCGGCTTTGTGACTCAGCGCGTCGAGGCCGCTCCAAGGGGACGCGTGCTCACTTTTGTCGGATGAAGGTGATGATGCTTCGTGGTTGCGATTTCGCTGGGCGTTCGATTGGGCGTTTGCGGGTGCCTGTTGTTGGCCATTCGGGGCGGGTGGCGTGTTGCCCGTGATGCGATAGACGAGATTGTTGGCCCAAGGATAGGACATCACGACGGCGCAGAGGACGATCACGGCGAGAGGGATGCAGGTCCAGAAGCCGATGACGTTGTGCCAGTTGAATTCGCGGGCTTTGCCAGCGAGCGAAAATTTGAGGCGCGTGCTGGCGCGGACTGCGGCGCGTGTCCACGTTCGTGGAAGCCAGAGGAATGGACCGGAGATGACGAGAAATAGAAAGCCGAGATTGCAGGCGCCGGTGATCGCGCGTCCGGTCGCGCGATTTCCCGTGGGAACTGCGAGCCAACGATGAACATCTTCGACGGAATGGAAGAAGGCGCGGGTTCGCGTTGCGCCTGCGCCGAGGATTGCTCCTGAATACGGATTCAGCAGCAGTGATTGATTGCGGCCTAGAGCGATCTCAACGGGTGCGGACTGGTCTGCTCTCCACGCAACGCTCATCGGTGGATTCGGATTTGCGGCGTGAGCTTTTTCGAGGAGCGATTCCAGGGGCAGACGTGGTCCTGATGTTGGCGGATCGACGCGGAAACCGCGTTCGGCGTAAGAAATGATCTGGCGTTCGAACGCGAGCAGGACGCCGGTGATGCACATCGTGAAGATAACGACGCCTGCGATGCTGCCGACGGTGAGATGGCACCAGAAGATGATTTTTCGCAAACTCATAATAGGACGTGAAACTCCGGGTTCAAGCGTCGACCCAACGACGCAGCAGGTTGTGGTACACGCCTGTGAGTTGCACGCCGGTGGATGGATCGGAAGAAGTCTGGTTGACCTTCCGGATGGCGGAGTCGAGGTCGAAGAGTAGCGTGCGCTCGGCGTCGTCGCGGACCATGCTCTGAATCCAGAAGAAGGAGGCGATGCGGGCGCCGCGCGTCACCGGTTTCACGTGATGGAGGCTCGACGCGGGATAGATCACCATGTGACCTGCGGGCAATTTCACGCCGTGGAATCCGTAGGTGTCTTCGACGATGAGTTCGCCCCCGTCGTAGTCGTCGGGGGCGGTGAAAAATAGCGTCGCGGAAATGTCGGTGCGAATGCGGTGCCCCGTGCCGGGAATTTGCCGCAGCGCGTTGTCGACGTGCGTGCCGAACGATTGGCCGCCCAGGTAGCGATTGAAGAGCGGCGGAAAGACGTGGCGCGGCAACGCCGCAGAGATGAACAAGGGGTTTTGACCGAGGGCCTCGAGGATCATCGCGCCGAGTTCTCGCGCGGCGGGGCTGCCTTCGGGCATCTGCATATTGTCTTTCGCGCGCGCGGACTGGTGGCCGGCGGTGACTTTGCCGTCCACCCATTCGGCAGCGTTCAGGATTTCGAGCGAGCGTTGTACTTGCGCCGCGCTCAATACATCGGGAATTGTCAGAAGCATTCTTGGCGTCGATCTTTCTTTTAGAATTTGAAATTGAGTCCGACCAGCGCGGTGAACGCCGGGCCGGGAATGATGTGGCCGGGGTGCGGCTCATCGTAGTAATAGCGATTCGTCAGGTTGTAGAGATTGCATTGCAACGAGATGCGCTCGGTGATCGGGTGACTCGCCATCGCGTTAAAGATCCAGTAGCTCGGGATCTGCTTGACCAATCCGGTTGTTGGATCGAGCGGCACTGTCGAGCTTGCGGTGCGGCTATCGACAAACTGTGTGCCGGCGCCAGCGGTGAAACGCCACGGGAGGTTGTAGGTCGTCCACGCGTTAAAGGTGTTCTTCGGGACGTTCGCAAGCTGCGCACCGACCGAAGCAGGAAAAAATTGCGACGCAATGACTTTGCTGTCGAGATAGGCGTAGCTCGAGAGAAGCTGCCAGCGGCTGGTGATTCGGCCCGTGACCGCGACCTGGAAACCGTTGACGCGTTGATTTCCCGCTAGCACGACAAGCAGCGGATTCGTTGGCGATGTTTCGCGCGCGTTCTCTTTCGTTGTCTGGAAAACAGCTGCGTTGATCGAAAGACGCTTGGACGGGAGATCCCACTTGGTGCCGACTTCGTATGTACGATTTTTTTCCGGCGAAAGATCGGCCGTGCCCGCCGACAGCGCCAGCGTTTCGGCCGACGGATTGAACGAGGTGCCGTACTCGAAGTAGACGCTGCCGTAGTCAAACGGCTTGTAGACAAAGGCGGCGCGATAGCTCGGCTGCTCGTCAACGCGGCTGAATTCCGCTGGACCCGCGGCGGGCGACGTTGAGTTGTAATCGGTGTCGAAACGGTCCCACCTCACGCCACCGATCAGGTCAACGTGGCGGCCGATACGCACAGTGTCGACCGCATACGCCCCGAAATTGATGGCGATCGCGTGCACGTCGGAACTGACTGTCGATGTTCCGCTGAAGGGCTGATTCTCGTCGGGATTGAGCAGGCTCGTCCCAGGCACATTCGCCCATGCCAAGCGCGTCGGGCTCGATGTTTCGCGGCTGCCTTCGACTCCCGTCACCAATGAATGCTTCAGGGAGCCGGTGTCGAAATTTAAAGTCACGTCGAATTGATCATCGAGAAACGTCTCGAGGCTATTCACCGCAATCTGGTTGCGAGTCACATCGATGTCTTCGAGAGGCGTGTCGAGATCGAGGGTGCCGGCGACCTTCGCTTCGGTGATTTGCACGGCGCGCTTGTAGTGGCCGTAGCGCGCCTGATTGCTGATTCTGATCCAGCTATTGACGTCGTGTTCGACTCGCGCGGTGGCAATGTCGACGTCGGTTCGCAAGAAGTTGCCATGCTCGAAGCCGTAGTAGTTCGAGCGGTCGACCGGCGCAGGGCCGTTGAAAAGCCACGGGATGCCGTAGTCGGGGTTGTCGTCGGCTTGTTCGTGAAGATAGCTCAGCGTCACTCGCGTCGGAGTGCCGAGACCGAACGCGATGGTTGGCGCAACCCCGAACCGGCGATTGTGCGCGATGTCGCGTCCCGCAACACCCTGATCGACGCCCATTAGATTGAGACGGAAGGCGGTTTCTTTTCCGAGCGGCTCGTTGATGTCCGCCGTGATGCGTCGCGTCGCGTCGCTGCCGAAGACCAGCGAGCCATTGATGAACGAGCGATCGACGGGAACTTTGCTCTCCTGGTTCACAACTCCGCCGGTCGAACCGCGCCCGAACGTCACCGAGGTTGGACCCTCCAAAACATCGACGTCCTGGTAGTTGAAGGAATCGCGATAGTAGCTACCGAAATCGCGCATTCCATCGAGGAAAATATCGTTGCGCGCAGTGAAGCCGCGGATCGTCAGGTTGTCACCCTGCGCGCCGCCTTCGCCCGCCGCGAGACTGATTCCGGCGACGTTGCGCAGAGCGTCGCGCAGCGTCGTCCTCCCTTCTTCCTGCAACAACGCCTGTGAAACGACAGTGACCGTTTGCGGCACTTCCATGAGCGGTTCGTCGTACTTCGGCATGCTCGTGATCGTCGTGGCGTCGGCGGTTACGTTCACAGAACTGCTCGCCGCGGCCAGCCGCAGCATGACCGCGTCGGGCGCCGTGAAGCGATAGGTGACGCCGGAGTCGTCGAGTAGGCGGACGAGCGCTTGCTCATCGGTGTACACGCCTTGCACGCCTGGCGAGGCCAGCGACCGGATACCGTCGTCGACGAAGCTGACGTGAATGTGCGTGACGGTTTCGAATGCCGAGATTGCGGAATCGAGCGAGCCAGCTTGGATTTCGAAGCGGCGCGTCGGTGTAGTCGCTCCGCTGGTCTGAGTCTGGTCGCTGGACGAGTTTTTCGGAGATTGGGCGAGCGTCACTCTGCTCGCGCCAAACGCGGTGTACGCCATCAACGTGCCCACGGCGACAAACCGGTACGTGACCGGCCATTTTGTTGAGGTTCTAACGTCTTTCTTTGAACTGCGATGAGAGAGTCTTCGAGCGTTGCGATTCATTAGGCTAACCATCTGAGTGAAATGGAAGCTCCGTCAGCTTCTTCAGTTGCAACGTATTTGCAACTAAGTACGACCAGTTTGGTCCTCTTGCAAATCAATGTCAACTAACGGCCAGCGAACGGCACATTAATAAACGCTAACCGTCGATATGCGACCGGAGCGGTCGTATATTGCATTGAACGGCTAGCGACTCAACGGGATCCTTCTGACTGGATTCGAGGGGTACGCTTGAAAATTCCGTTCAAATGATATGTAGTGCGTGTCGCACGTTGCGGGTGTTTTCGATTGGACCCTCAGGGAGTGGCTTTCGGCGAATGAACGAAGACAACGACAGCCACTGTAGAAATCCGCTACCGCTTTCGGTGAAACCTTCCGCGATATTCAGACTTGTACTCTTTGGTGCCGTGGTTGCGGTTGTGTCGATCTCGTCGCCGGTACGCGCTCAGCAGAATGGGGCACCCGTCGTGGTTCAGCCGGGCGCGCCGAGCAAGCCTAGCAAAACGCTTCCTCGCGATACGCAGGCGACGCTTCCGCCGCGCTCGAAGGCGGACGTCGAGTTCATGCAGGGAATGATCATGCATCATGCGCAGGCCGTCGAGATGACGGCACTGATCGCATCGCACACGGAGAACAAGGATTTGCGTGCGTTGGGAGCGCGGATCAGCAGTTCGCAATCGAGCGAGATTAAATTTATGAAGCGGTGGCTGGCGACGCGCGGCGAGCCGACATCGATGGAGATGGCGGGCATGCCGGGCATGAGCGCGTCGGGCGGAGCGATGGGAATGATGCCCGGAATGCTCAGCGCGCAGCAGATGGAAGCGCTGCGCAATGCGAAGGGCGCCGAGTTCGACCGGCTGTTTCTGACCGGAATGATTCAGCATCACGACGGCGCGTTGACGATGGTGAAAGATTTGTTCGACACGGCCGGCGCGGGCCAGGATGCGGAGATTTTCAATTTCGCGACCGACGCCGACAACACGCAGCGCGCTGAGATCAAGATCATGCAGTCGATGTTGGAAAAGAAAACGTCCGAGGAGAATCGATGAACCGATCGCTAAGTCTGACGATGCGAGTACTGTTATGCGCCTTCTTGCTGGGCATTGGAGGCATGCGGACGCAAGCGCAGAACCCACCAGCCCCGTCAACGCCTCCGACGGCGCAAGCACCCGCGGACGCGAGCAAGGACGCCGACAAGGATAAAAAAGATGACGATGATGACGGGAATCCGTTCGCGCCCGAGCCGGCGCCCACACTGCCGCCCGGCATGAAAGGTTCAGACGCCAGCGACCCTCGCGCAAAGCTGACGCCCGGACTCTATGACGCCGGCGAAACGTCGATGGGGATGAAGCATCTGGCGCTCATCAAGAAGCCAGATGCATTTCAGTTGGGAACATCGGATCCCGAGGCTGAGAAAGTCAAAAAGACACTGAGCCAGCTCGGCATGAACAACCCGAAGATGCCGAAAGAAATGAATCTCGTCATCGCGCAGCTCGCGTTTGCCAATTCGGACTTGGCATTTCAGGGCAATCACCTGTTCCAGGGAAATTTCTACGGAATGAATATTTTCGACATCACGAATCCGGCGAACGCCAAGCTGCTCACGTCGATTGTGTGCCCGGGCGGACAGGGAGACGTGTCGGTCTACAAAAATTTGATGTTCATGTCGGTAGAAATGCCGAACGGGCGGCTGGATTGCGGAGTCGAAGGGTTTCCGCCGGCGCCGCCTCCGCCGGCTGACGAAGCGAAAGACAAGAGCAAAGAAAAGAAGAGGAGAATTCCGGCCGCGCAGAAGGATCGCTTCCGCGGTGTGCGCATCTTCGACATTTCCGACATTCGAAATCCGAAGCAGGTTGCGGCGGTGCAGACCTGCCGCGGTTCGCACACACACACGCTCGTTCTTGATCCGAACGACAAGGACAACGTCTACATCTATGTCTCCGGCACTTCGTTCGTGCGGCAGACGGAAGAGTTGGCCGGATGCTCCGGTGAGAAGCCCGACAAGGATCCAAACACGGCGCTGTTCCGTATCGATGTGATCAAGGTGCCGGTCGCGGCGCCGCAGGAAGCAAAAATCGTTTCGAGTCCGCGCGTCTTCATCGACGCGCGCACCGGCGCGATGAACGGACTCAGCAACGGAGGAACGCACGGAAAGAAGGGACCTGAGAAACCGTCGGACACCGACCAGTGCCACGACATCACGGTTTATTCCGCGATCGGCCTCGCGGCGGGTGCGTGCTCCGGCAACGGAATTTTGCTCGACGTAAAAGATCCAGTGCATCCGAAGCGCGTCGATGCGGTGAACGATCCGAACTATTCCTACTGGCACTCGGCGTCATTCTCGAACGACGGCAGCAAAGTGGTTTTCACCGACGAATGGGGCGGCGGACTCGGAGCGCGTTGCCGCGAAAACGATCCGAACAAGTGGGGCGCGGACGCGATTTTCAGCCTGAAGGACGACAAGCTGACCTTCGCGAATTATTACAAGCTGCCGGCGGCTCAGGGCGATACCGAGAATTGCGTGGCGCACAACGGCTCGCTCGTGCCGGTTCCTGGTCGCGATATTGAAGTACAGGCGTGGTATCAGGGCGGAATCTCGGTTATGGATTTCACCGATCCGTCGCACCCGTTCGAAATCGCATATTTCGATCGCGGACCGATCGATCCAAAGATGCTCGTTTTGGGCGGCGATTGGTCGGCGTATTGGTACAACGGCAATGTCTATGCGTCGGAGATCGCGCGCGGGCTCGACATCTTTGAACTCACGCCAACGAAGGATTTGACGCAGAACGAACTCGATGCGGCCAAGACGGTCAAAGTCAGCGAATTGAACGTGCAGAATCAGCAGAAGATCGAGTGGCCGGCGAAGTTGGTTGTCGCCAAGGCGTATCTCGATCAGCTGAGTCGATCGCAGGCGATGCCTGCGGATCAAGTCGCCAATTTACAGAAAGCGATTCATGATGCTGAGGCGTCTCACATGAGCAGGGGGAAAGTGAAGAACTTGCAGAAGATGGCGCCATCGGTGGAGAAGAGCGCCGCCACCGCGAAGACTCCTGCCGATGCGGCGCGGTTCCGCGCGCTGGCGAAGATGCTGGAGCACCCTGTCGCTTAGCGGCGCTACAAATCTCAGACCACTCTGATAGCTTTAACGAAGCGGACGCGATGCATGCGTCCGCTTTCATTTGATCTATGAGAACGCTATTCAAAATCATTTTAGCGCTGCTGGTTCTTTACCTTTGCGGCATCCTGGGAGGATTTTTCGCCGGAGTCATTGGAGCCATCGCGGCGGCATATTTTCACGCAGGCCCGTACGCGACCACCGTCATCGTCCGTGTGCTCACGACGATTTCCTTTTGCGGGTTCGTTCTCTCCGCCTGGGTGATCCTTTCGCGCCGCCGGGAGCGCAAGTCGCGCCGCAAAAATAATGCGCTGAGCGGCAAAGACGACGGTTCACCTCGGTAAACCACCCCGTAGCAGATTCGAACCACATGTGTCCCTCTCTCGCCCGGATGTCCTCTGAAAGCGAATAGCATTAAACGGTTGGACTGCTGAGGCGACAGCATGCGGTCCGCCGGTGACGCTATTATATTATAGTAATAATACTGAAGCGTGACTATAATTCCTGAATGGAGTTCTCTACGAATCGCTCAATCGTCGTAACTGGTGCGGGTGGTTTCATAGGTGGAGCGTTGGTCGCGGACTTGCGACGACGCGGTTGTCCCTCGATTCGAGCCGTCGACACAAAACCGTTTCACCAGTGGTATCAGCGCTTCGACGACGTCGAAAATCTCCGTCTCGACCTCAACCTGAAAGAGAACTGCGAAATCGCGACACGCGGCGCAGCCGAGGTTTACAATCTCGCGGCCAACATGGGCGGAATGGGCTTCATCGAGCAAAACAAAGCCCTGTGCATGCTGTCCGTCCTCATCAATACGCACATGCTTCAGGCGTCGATCAAGCACGACGTCCGTCGCTACTTTTATTCGTCCTCGGCGTGCGTATACAACGCCGACAAGCAAAAAGGTTTTGAAGCGCCATCGCTCAAAGAAGAAGACGCGTATCCGGCGCTTGCGGAGGACGGCTACGGTTGGGAAAAGTTGTTTTCCGAAAGAATGTGCCGCCATTTCCGCGAAGACTTCGGCATTGAAACCCGTGTCGCGCGCTTCCACAACGTCTACGGTCCCTGGGGCACCTGGTACGGCGGGCGCGAGAAAGCTCCCGCCGCGATTTGCCGCAAGGTCATCGAAGCCAAGCGAAGCGGCCGTCACGAAATCGAAATCTGGGGATCGGGTGAACAGACGCGCAGTTTCATGTTTATCGACGACTGCATCAAGGGCATCGACATGATTACGCGCTCACAAATCATCGACCCGATCAATCTGGGCTCGAGCGAGGCCGTCTCCATCAATGGCCTGGTCGACATCGTCGAAGAAATCGCGGGAATCAAGTTGCGTCGAAAGTACGATCTGAGCGCCCCGAAGGGCGTCAACGGCCGCAACAGCGATAACACGCTCATTCAGCGCCTGCTGAAATGGGAGCCGGACACAACGCTTCGTCGCGGCCTCGAGAAGACCTACGCATGGATCCACGACCAGGTCGTCGCCCTTGAACGCGGTGAATCGGGAGTCATAAGCGAACCGACCGTGGCAGCACGCGCCTGACCGCCGTTCACACTTGTTGCGTCGAAGTTACCCCCTCTCGTTATCCTTAGGCCATGCCGCGCCGAACCTGCCTGCTGCGCTCCATCCTTCCCACCTAAAATCAATTGAAGCAAACGTATGTCTTCTCCCCGGTCAATCGTCACATTCATGGCGTTGTGGCTCCTTGCGATAGCCACTTACGCTTCGATGTCGCTGGTGTATCCGCATGGAAGCCAGCAGCTTTCGACGTTCGGCAACATCACGCAGTGCCTCGTCCCTCTCGTCGCGAACGCATTCCTGCTGCTCAATGCCGGGACGCCGCAGTGGCGACGCAACATTTTCTGGATGCTCCTCGCCCTGAGCTGCACGCTCTGGATGCTCGGCGAGTTCGACTGGACCTATTGGGAAGTCTACCGGCACGAATCGGTCCCGATCATGTATGGCGGCGACGTCGTGTTCTTTCTCAAGGGAATCCCGATGATGGCCGCGCTGGCGTTGCAGCCGCATCGTCGCCAGGCCGAGCTTCAGTTGCGCCTCGGGTATCTGGATTTCGTTTCGCTGCTGACTTGGTGGACCTTCCTCTACGTCTTCGTCGTTTTTCCGTGGATGTATGCGCTGCCGTCGGAAGCCCAATACAACTTCAACTACGATCTCATCACCAACATTCAAAATATGGTGATCGTTGGCGGGCTCGGTTATCTGTGGCTCCGTTCCAAGGGTGCGTGGCGGCTCGTCTACGCGAATCTGTTCGGCGCGGCGACGCTCTATATGTTGTCGTCGCTGACGATCAACGTTGCGATCAGTTTGCATCGCTACTCGACGGGGAGTCCTTACGACCTTCCTCTGGTTTCGTCGTTTTTGTGGCTTGGGTTCGCGGGGCTCATTGCTTATCGCAACCGCGCCGACCTCGAGCCTACTGAGGACGACGACGCGGAGAACAGCGGAGCCGCGAGCCAGGATCGCAACTGGGCTTCGCGCCTCGCCATGGTGGCGGCGCTGTCGCTTCCACTATTCGCGATTTACGCCGTACACTATTCCAGCGAACCGCACGAAATTCGTGATTATCGCACCCTGACTGCGTTGATCGCGTCGATTCCGTTGATGGTGATCATCTTCTTTCGCACTTATATCGCCGACAAAGATCGCGTGCGATTGCTGTCGCGGTCCGAACAATCGGTCGAAAATCTGCAACGCCTTCAGGCGCAACTTGTTCAGACCGAGAAGCTCGTATCCCTTGGCCAGCTCGCCGCGGGCGCAGCGCACGAAATCAATAATCCGCTCGCAGCCATTCTCGGATTTTCCGATTTGCTCGCTGATGATCCGTCGCTCACCGACAAGGCTCGCGCCACTGCGGCGAAAATTCGCGATCAGGCCAGGCGAACAAAAACGCTCGTCGGCAACCTTCTCAGCTTTGCGAGACAGGTTCCGCCGGAACGCACTCTCCTCGACATCAATACCGTCGTCACCAACGCGATACAACTGCGCTCGCTCGATCGTTCGCCGAAGACGCGCATCGAGTTGCAACTCGAGTCCGTGCTTCCAGGTGTCCGCGGCGATGGCAACCAGCTCATGCAGGTTTTCTTCAACCTCATCAACAATGCTGTCGATGCCATGGAATCGCATGAAGGCGGCGTCCTCACGGTCAAGACCGTACGCGATCGCGGCAGTGTGATCATTCTTTTCACGGACACTGGTCCAGGGCTAAAAGAACCACATCGCGTTTTCGATCCCTTTTACACAACGAAACCTGTCGGAAAGGGAACGGGTCTCGGCCTGAGTATCTGTTTTGGGATCGTTCAGGAGCACGCCGGCAAAATCATGTGTTACAACGCCCAGACCGGCGGCGCCGTTTTCCGTGTGGAGCTTCCCGCTGTCCTTGCCGCGCTGCCCGCTCGCGAGCCGCACCTGGCCGGTGCGACCCCGCTGCCCATCCCGCCGAAACACTGACTCCGGACCGGTTCGTTTCCGTTTCGCGCATTTCGTTCGGGCTTCTTCTTTCCAGACTCGTGTTACAGTCGAATTCAGCGACGCGATTCCGGCGCTGGCTGCATCCTACTTCCAATTAAATGAGCGAACCCGCAATTCTCACCGAGAATCTGACGCGCACCTTTGGAGCCCTTACCGCCGTTGACGGCATCAATCTCTCGGTCACCGCAGGTCAATTCTTCGGATTCCTCGGTCCAAATGGTGCCGGTAAATCTACGACCATCAAGATGCTCACCGGCTTGCTGGCGCCGACGTCGGGTCGAGTGCGGCTTCTTGGAGTGGATTTCGCCGCGGATCCCGTTGCGGTAAAACGTCAGATCGGCGTGGTCCCCGAAGGCATGGGATTGTTCGAGCGCCTGACCGGTGTCGAATATCTGAATTTCGTCGGACAAATGTACGGGCTCGATCGCGAGACGTCGAAGCGACGTTCCGACGAGTTGCTTCACTTCATGCAGCTCGATGATCGACCCAAATCCGTAATCGCCGACTACTCCCACGGGATGCAGAAAAAATTGGCTCTCGCCGCTGCTGTGATTCATGGGCCGCGGATTCTCTTTCTCGACGAGCCTTTTGAAGGAGTGGACGCGCTCGCCGCCGGTGCGCTGAAAGCGCTGCTCGCGCGCATGACCGAGCGCGGCGTGACCATCTTCCTCACGTCCCACGTTCTTGAGATCGTCGAACGGCTTTGCAGTCACGTCGCGATCATTCATAAGGGGCGGCTGGTCGCGCAAGGATCGCTCGACGAACTTCGTGCCGGTGTTCCGTCGGATGACTCGACGCCACGAACTCTCGAGCAGATCTTCTTGTCGATCGTTGGCCAGGGAGGAGCCACGCGCTCCCAGTTGGAAGAGCTTTCGTGGCTGACGTAACCAGCGCCACCAGTGTGTTTGCTCAAGTCCGCCTCGTCGCCGGGCTGCGCTGGCGAATCCTGCGGAATCTCATGCGCACACGGAATTCGCGCTGGGATATTTTCGGACTTGTCTGGGCTGCGATTTTTGCCGGCGCATTCGTGATCGGCTTGTGCTGGCTTCTCTGGTGGGGTGCCTACTTTTCTGTCTCGACCCGCCAGTACGCTTGGCTGTTGCTCATGTTCTGGAGCATCTTTCTGTTTTGGCAAGCGTTTCCGCTTTTCATCGCGGGATTTGGCGCGCCGTTTGAATTCCGCGCGTTGCTGCGTTTTCCGCTGCGCTTCAGCACGTTCTACATCATCGGACTCGCGTACGGACTCGCCGATTTCGCCGCGGTATGCGGGACGTGCTGGCTCGTTTCGATCGCCGTCGGTGTCGGCATGGCGAGCTTATCGCTTCTTCCACCCGCGGCGCTCGCAATTGCGCTGTTCATCTGGATGAACATCACATTGGAGCGCTTGCTCAGCTCGTGGCTGGAGCATCTGCTAGCTCGACGGCGAACACGCGAACTTTTATTCGGTCTCTTTATTCTTCTCAGCGTTTCTGCGCAGTTCATCCGCCCCGCGATTGTGCACTACTCCGAGGGAGTACATGGATCCATACAACTGCAACGACTCGTCTCGTATCTGTCGCCATTTCCGCCTTCCCTGGCGGGCTCTGCGATCATAGCGGCGGGTGAAGGCCATCCTTCGCAATTCTTGGGCAGTGCCGGCGGACTTTTCGCGTACATTGCGATCTTGAGCGCATTGCTGTGGCGTCGTTTCGCTGCCCAATTTCGCGGCGAAGAGCTGAGCGAGACCTCTGTGCCGGTACGTGTCGCAGCCAACCTGGCCTCCGTACCGGTGGAGCGGAAATCCGATCCGCTCGGCTTCCTCTCTCCGCCGGTCGCGGCCGTCCTGACCAAGGAATTCAAATATCTCGCGCGAAACGGCTTCGTTCTCATCTCTTTGCTGATGCCACCTTTGCTCGTCCTGCTGTTCAGTTCTCAATTCGCGGGCAAGCATCCATCGATCACTCACACCCGAATCACGGCGGACTCTTTCTTCCCCGGCATGATGGGCTACCTCATCCTGATGTTGATGACGCCGGCCTACAACTGCTTCGCGTACGAGAGCAAAGGCATTCGCAACTACTACACGGCTCCGATTCGTTTCCGCGACGTCTTGATCGCAAAGAATCTGATGTATTCACTCATCCTTATCTTCGAAATCGCGTTCTCGATGACGTTGCTGTCGATTCGGATCGGTTTGCCTTCTACTCCTGTTTTTGCCGCGACGCTTTTGGCCCTCGTCTTTGCGGTCACCGGACAGTTCGCGATCGCTGACTGGGTCTCGCTCAGCTTTCCGCGCAAGCTCGAATACGGCTCGATGCGGGGGCAACGCGGCTCTGGCGTTTCGATTTGGATTGCATTCGGTGTACAGATTCTCCTGGGCGGAATCTGCACGGTCATTCTTTTCGCCGGTCGATGGACACAGAATCCGTGGCTGCCAGCGGAGGCTTTCGCTGGTCTCGCTGCGGCTTCGCTCGCGGGCTATTTTGCGGCTCTCGATGCGCTCAGCCGCGTGGCTGAGAGGAAGAAGGAAGTCCTGATCGAAACGCTCTCGAAATAATTCCTACGATTTGAGTCCCATCGCTTCGATGTAACGGTCCGCAATCGCGCGCCAGCTGAAAAACAGCTCCTGTGCCCGTACACTTCGGGCGCTAAGGTCTTCGCGGAAGCCGCGATCGATCGCGACGCGCAGCAACGCCTCCCCAAGCTCTCTCGGATTTTCTCGTTCGATCAGCACGACTCCCGCTTCTGTTATCGGTGCCGCTGTTTCGCGTCCTCGATACGCGATCACCGGCTTGCCGCACGCGATTCCCGCGATTGCGCTTCCGCGCCGTGTCGAAATGGGGCCGCGCACAAAAAGAGTTGCATCGGCACCCCGAAGCGCTGATGCGACGCGCTCCGCGGGCAGTACTCCGTCGAAACGCAGAGCGACCGGTACATCCTTTAGGTGCTCGCGTAGTTCCGTTTCGCGCTCCGCCGCTCCCCGCCCGAACGCATGCAACTCCAGCTTCGCGCCTTGCTCCGTCGCAAATCGCAAAGCGCGCGCGATCTCCAAGCATTCTTCGCTTCCAGCCGTCCCTCCGGTGATTCCATAGACCGCGATTCGATTTAGATCGGAATCACGCGTCTCTTCAACGTGGTTTGATGTTTCCGAAACATTTGCGCCGACAGGAATGAAAGTCGCCGTAAGTGGCGATTGAATCCATGAAATTACATCCAGCGAAACAGTGAACACTGCAAGTTCAGCCGACCGCAGCATGCGGCGTATAACTCTCAACTGCACTTGCCGCCGCAGCACGTCCACTGCTCGCGTTCCTGCGAACGGCTCGACATCGTGAAAAACTACTCCGACGCGCCCTCCAGCTTCACTCAACGCGCGCAGGACACGCAGAACGCGGCGCGGAAATCCCCGTTCCGACCAAGCCAGCGCCGTGTACTGCAGAAAAACCCAACGACCGCGCCAGTTCACCGCGGCTCGACGCAGTTCTTCGACGGCGTCTGTCCAACCGCGCTCGTTCCACGCCACACGCGCGATCTCGCTCTTCACCGAGCGCTTGCCCAGCGCCTCACTTAAATACTCGCAATATTCCTCAACGGCGTCGGTTGGCTCATCTTTCCGACCGAGCAACAGGACCACATCGGAGTTCATTTCGGCAGGGCGAGAATGTGATTCTCGTTGCAGTTCTCGCAAACGTAGTCAAAGCTGGAAAACTCGTGGAGCGCAAGCTCACGGCTGCGTTCGTTGTGAATCTCGCAAAGCACTCGCGGCCGTTGCTTCTCAAGCAGGCGACGTGCCCCTTGAAACACTTCGCCTTCCGCGCCTTCCACGTCGCATTTAATGAAATCAGGCGGCCGATACATCTGTGAGCAATCATCCAAAGCGATCGCGTCGAGCGTAACAACGTGCTCGTTCTTCGAATCCACAACGTGCCCGATGCCGCGGTCCGGCGACACGCTCACGTCGACGCGCTCAAACATCACCTTTCCCGATTCGCGCCACGCCGCTTTCTGTTCGACGTTCACCCACGAAAACGAATTCCGCCGCGCATGCTCTCGCAATCGGTCGGCGATCTCTGGATCAGCTTCAAATGCGACCACCTGTCCGCCGGAATCCACGGCGCGCGCCGCCATCATCGAAAAAATTCCGATATTCGCGCCAACATCGTAAAACGTCATTCCAGGCCACAGATGTTCCCACACAATTTCCAGTTCCCGCCGTTCACCCATGCCGTTCATCGTCTTCGCAGCAGTCCGCGGGTTTAACTTCAACCAGATTCCCTCCGCCGGCCCTCTCTTCACCTGCATCCACACACGCGAATCTCGAGGCACCGCGCGCGATGCAGCCCATGTCAAAACCGGCCCGACCACCGGCAGCTTTCCCATTTCCCGCAGCGACTGATAGTGTCGCTGAAAGATCCGCCCAAGGGTGCCTTCGGCGAAGGTCAATTTATTTCTCCACCAAAAAGTTACCGATCACGAGGCCGTCCATCCCCGAACTGAAAAAAGTTCGAATCGCGTCGGTCGGCGTATTCACAATCGCTTCACCGCGCAGATTGAACGACGTGTTCATCACCACCGGCACACCTGTGCGCTCTCCGAACTCGTCGATCAGACGCCAGTAAACCGGATTCGCCGTCTGCTCCACGGTCTGCGGTCGCGCACTTCCGTCCACATGGGTCACCGCCGGAATCACACTTTGCTTTTCCTGACGCACCTGCGCCGTCACAATCATGAACGGTGAATCCGTTGCGCTCTCCACAAACTCGCCCGCTGCCTCGCGTTTCATCGACGGCGCAAACGGCCGCCACCACTCGCGAAACTTCACGGCATTGTTTACCTTCGCGGTCATCTCCGGATCACGTGGATCCGCCAGAATCGAGCGGCCGCCCAGCGCACGCGGACCAAACTCCATCCGTCCCTGGAACCATCCGAGAATCTTTCCTTCGCTCAACAATTGAGCCGCAGCCGCAGCTGGATCGCTCACCCTGGAATAGCGGAGCTTGTATGTCTTCAGCGCCGTTTCGATCGCATCGTCCTCAAACCACGGCCCGAAATACGCATGCCGCATCGCGCGGTTTGGCAGCCGCCCGCCCTGATCGAGGCAAGGTGCGAGCGCCGCACCCAACGCCACTCCATCGTCCGATGCCGCCGGCTGCACAAAGAAATTCTCGACGATGCCCGACGCCAGAATCTTTCCATTCGCTTTCGAGTTGAGCGCCACCCCGCCCGCCAGGCACAGATTCCTGCTGTTCGTTTTCTTCAGCGCCGCCCGGACCACGCTCATCATCGCGCGCTCGCAATACTCCTGCACCGCGAAAGCAATATTCTTGTGACGCTGATCGATCTCGCTTTCGGCAACGCGAGGCGCGCCCAGTGCCGCCGCGATTCCTGCTACCGCTCCAGTCCGTCCGCCGTTGATGCGTTTCGTATGCACGCGATACGGCGTCCCGTTATTTGTTTCGGCGTCGATGAATGCGTCCAGCTTGACGCCGGCTTCGCCGTACGGCGCCAGCCCCATCACTTTCCATTCATCGCTGTTCGGCACAAACCCAAGATACTCGGTGAACGCGCTGTAAAATCCGCCGATCGAATTCGGAAACGGAATCGTCTGCACATGTTCGATCCGCCCGTTTTTCCCGTGCCAGATCGACGTCGCTTCCCAGGCCCCGCGCCCGTCCATGATGACGATCGCCGCGTCGTCAAATCCCGAATAGCCGTACGCGCTGATCGCATGCGCCAGATGATGTTCGACGAATCGCATTCGCGGCTTCGACGTTCCGAATGTGCGCTCAAACACGCGCGCGCCTGATTCCTGGTGCCACATGCTCAAGAAATGCCGCGAGGAGTTCAGAACGTTGAGATACGTCGCCGGCCACTGCCCGGTCCCATACATCTTCAAATCGTGGCGAAACACTGGCCCGGCGGTTTGCCAGCCGAAGCAAACTTCATCCACCTGATCGGCGCGGACGTTCGCAAATCCAAGGCATGCCTCGATCGCGTGCACGGGAAAGCGTGCGTCGTGCTTCACACGGCTGATACGCTCTTCTGCCACGGCGAAAAGCAGCTCGCCGTCGCGCACGATGCACGCCGACGAATCGTGCATTTGCGAATAATTGACACCGATCGTTAGCAATGTTTTCTTACCTGAGTTTTCCAGCGTAGCTCACGGCAGTGATTCCGACGAGCATCCCAATCGCCCTGACTCGAACCGGTAACCGGTCGATTCAAGCTTGATGCACCGCAGCAACTACACTCTTTCAACTGTTTCCGCCCGCACAACCTTCAGAAATAGCTCTTCCAGCTTCTGCGCAGCGCTCGACCACTTGTGCTGTCTCATTGTCTCCCGCGCCGCAATGCCCAATTTGTAACGCAGCGGCTCGGATTCCGCCAATCGCGCAATCGCATTCTCAAGCGCTACAGCATCGGCGGGTGGCACCAGCAAACCGTTGACGCCGTCCTGCACCATGTCTGGCATCCCGCAAGTATTCGCGGTGATCACCGGCATCCCCCCGGCCATCGCTTCCAGCAGCACCGACGGCAGCCCTTCCATCAAGGACGGAAAGACAAAAATATCGTGCTCGGCATAGAGCTCCTGCATGCTTCCCGCTGCAATCGCGGGTCGCACTTCGACATGCCCGGCAAGCTCCGGCCCAAAAAAGCCCATCACCTTTTCCGCGGGCGCACCAGGTCCCGCAATCGTCAGCTTCAGTCCCGGCATCCGCGGCGCGAGCCGCAGCATCGCGTCGCGAATATAGAAAATTCCGCGCTGATCCAGCCACGTTCCTGCGTACAGCAATCGCAATCTCTCGCCGCGCGCATACTGCCGCGCGGCCCCAAAAAATCTCCGCTCGACTCCATTTGGGATGTACGCCACGCGCTCCGGCGCCAGCCCATAATTCATGCGAAGCGCGTTCCAGACATCTCGGCTATATACATGCGCTCCGTCCGCCGTGCGAATCGCCCATCGAAATCTTGGAAAGTGATAGACGGTGTGCCACGCGCGGTTCTTCCACGCAAAGTTCCACGCACGCCCTTTCTTCGCTTCGCGCGTCATGACTTCCACGCGCCGCTCCTCCAGGCCGTGCAGCGTCATGACATAGGGCGGTGCGTTTCGCGGGCCGAGCCATCTTCGCTTCAGCCCGTACACGAGCCCAGAGGGCGCATGCAGATTCACGAGTGAAAATTTGTCGCGATGTGCCGCCACATACTTCGCCAGCCGCGCCGAAAAAATCAGCTCGTTAAATCGGCCCGACGCCGAGCCCGGTGGCACGAGATCCTCCAGAAACACATACGTGACGCGGTGCCCTCGCTGCTCCAACTCACGCCCAAGGTTGTAGATGATGGTCGCGACTCCGCCTTCGCGGCGCTTCGGCACACCCGCTGCCATCAAAATGTTCAGCGACCGGTCTGGAAAAGTTGCGCCCGTCAGGGTTAGGAATTCGGCCTCTGATAGCGATCGATGTGCCCCGGCTGCAGATAGGGCAGCCACTTCTCGCGTGTCTTCTGATACAGCCGATTCGCCGCGAACTGGCGCTTCCAGGAGTAGTAGATCTTCGGCGGCAGGACGCACGCAGGCAGCAGCGTCGCGCACTTGAAGATCCAGTGCGCCATCGACGCTGTCTGATGCGTCACTCGATAGGTATTCAGTTCCGTGCGGACTGTCTTCCATGGCATCCCACCATCTGCGATCAGTAATTCCTGGTTCGCTTCGGTTTGCACCCAGCCGACAATGATGTCGGCAATTTCGCGATCCACCGCGCGCCGGCGCAGCTCTTCTCTCAACTCCTCTGCCAGAGCCGCCAGCACTCGCCCTTTGCGGCGAATCGACTCCACGTTGCCGTCGCTGAACTGAAACAGGTTTGCGTCGTGCAGCCGGTAAAACGTCAGCGAGTCGCGCAAAATCAATACGTCCGCGAAAAGCCCCGCCAGCGTGAACAAATATTCGTCCGCCTGAAATCGAAGCGTCTCCGGCACGCGCCCGATTTCTCGCAAAACCGCGGCGCGATACGTCATTCGGCTCGTGCCAAGAAAACTCTTCCTCAACCGAAACGCTTCCGCGCTCTTTCGCGACGTTAGACGAAATCGCGGCGTATCGCGCACCAACTCCGTCTGATGCCGGCCATCCGCGAAAACCTGCGTGATTCCATGGCCAACGAGACCAACCTCTTTATCCGACGCCATTGCATCCGCCACCGCCTGCAACTTGCCCCGCGCCCACCAGTCGTCGCCATCCAGAAACGCGATGATCTCGCCCGCACACTCCGGAATTCCGGCATTGAACGCCGACGCCTGTCCGCCGTTCTCTTTGCGAATCAGCCGAACGCGCGGCGCAAATTTCCGAACGATTTCCGGCGTCTGATCGGTCGAGCCGTCATCCACAACGATAATTTCGTTTTCCGCCTCCGAGACGCCCTGTTCCAACACGCTGACGAGCGCGTTCTCAATGAACCTCTCGTGGTTGTAGGTGTCGACCAGTACGCTGATGTAAGGGCGTGTCATCCGCTTGTGCACGCAGCGTCGCCCCCGCAAATGGGCAACGCAGCGTCTCGCTCCATTGTATGAACATCCTCAGTCTACGTCCGCTGCGGAGTAACAATGGCGAAGAGTCTTCCGCGATTTCCACTGCGTAAATCGCGGTCGGCACCGATCAAGGCATCGCCGGCTTGTCCTGAGTATCGAAAGGCATTCTTTCCGGCGTCTTGCTCCTCCTCGGCTGCGGCCAAAACTTGCCATTCGCAAGCCGTCGCAACGGATGCGTAATTGCCGTCCTCCATTCATCGAGCTTGTGAATGTTCTCGTATCCGACCACGAGCGCCCCCGCCGCATTCAAGCCGCTCACAGCCCGATGCCGCCATCCGAGTTGCGTGCGATAGCGCGCACAGCGCATCAAGTGCGCCGAAATGCGCCAACGGCTTGGCGGGCGCAGCAGAAACGCATCCTCCTCTTGGATCGCTTCCCACTGCTTCAATAACATCTGTAGCTCCGGGCGCGCCAGATCATACGATCGCTCGTGCAACCATCGCTTCATCCCGTCAATCAGCGCTTTTCGTGTCCTGGCCCGCAGCTCGCAGCGAACAGGATCGTTTTTTCCCCCGCCGGCAAACAGGTTCGAGCCGTGAACGCGATAGATCGCCAGGTATTCCGGCACGGCGACGACCGGCGCGACAAACGCGATCAGCCCCGACAAATAAGCGTCGGCCTGGATCGCGAGACTCTCTGGAATCGGCAGCACCAAATCCAACGCACTTCGCCGAAACGCGAGAAATGACGTTGGAAACCATGTGTATCGGAGCAGGTCGCGCGTCTTTGCCGGAAGAAAACCAGAAACCTCCGCCGCCTGCGCATCCCAAATCCTACCTGCGCCCGAATCGAGTTGCCGCAATCCGTGATAGACCATCGCCGCGTCGGGATGCTTTTCAAACTCGTCCACCACCCGCGAAAGCTTCCCCGGCAGCCAATAATCGTCGGCATCCAGAAAAGCCACATATTTACCGCGAGCGCGTCGCAGCCCGAAATTGAACGCCGACGCCTGCCCGCCGTTCGGTTTCCGAAAGTACGAAACCGCATCACCAAACTTCCGCACGCGCTGCTCGGTATCGTCCGTCGATCCGTCGTCGACAACCAGGATCTCGCGGTCATGAGCAGGGAACTCCTGCCGCAGCACGCTGTCGATCGCCTCTTCCACATAGCAACCGTAGTTGTACGTGTCGATCAGAACGCTAACCACCGGCCTCGGTGAGCTCATCGCCCTCCAACTCCGTGTGGCTGTGCATTCGGCCGAGATCTTCGCAGCATTCCGCTTCGCAATCCCACCGCATGTCGGACCGATCGCGTGATGTCGAAAAAGAAGTACGCGACCGGCTGTAGCACGTCGCAATAAACGATGTGCCGGCACCGTTGTGCCGTTCTTCGCGCCGCCGACCAGTGTCGCCACGCATTCGATCGGATCCCTGTCGCATTGAGCACCTCCGTCGCGTCCGAGATTCGCCGCATGTGTTTCCCGCATCCCGCCAACCGCAAGTTTTCGTCCGCCTCGATTCCATGCCACACGCCCGCTCGTCCGTTCGGGTGATAGCTGTAGTCGTGGTTCTGATGAACCGCGATCACGCTGCTGGATGCATCGACGACCGCGGCGCCCGAGTTGAGCGCCTTCCACATCAGCCACTGATCCCAATGCACTCTGCCCACGACCAGCGGCGGCACGCTCGCGCCGTACAATCCTTTGCTGAACGCGAAATAGTCGATCCAGTCTTCCGACCGCTGCACTCCCCGCATCAGCGCCATGCCTTGCAGCCTCGACCTCCAGCTCGCTTGCAGAAAGTCCAGCGGATCGGGCATCTCGATGTCCCAGCGTCGCCCGACCATCAGGAATTTTGTGCGCCTCTCGCGTATGCGCTTCAGTGCGCGCAAGAAGTCATCCATCAAAATAATGTCGCAGTTCACGTAGCAGAGGATGTCGTGCCGCGCCAGCGCCCGGGCTGTGCTGAACATATAGTCGAGCCGCTTCGAGCCGGCTTCGCTGCGCGCGACATATGGCTCGTGGCGCAACCGCAACTCCCGCGCCGTCTCCGCCGCTCCCGCGTCGTCGCCGAACAGGATGACTTCCACATTGGGATGGAGCAGCGTCCAGCTCTTCAGCGCGTTGCGCTGGATAATTGCGCTATGCCCGACGAAAGGTTTTGCCGTCGTAAAAAGGGTAAGCATCCGTCCCCCTTGTACCTATCCTGTTCCGTTAAGTATACGGATAGGTAAATGACAGGCCACGGATACTACATCAGACGGGGTAATGATATCTACACAATAATATTTAAAAAGGGTAGCGCGGCCTGGCTCGGTTGGGATAGCCTCCGCAGCCCCCAACCCCGGCTACCGGTGGGAGAACTCAAGAGTGGAAATGTAAGAGAAACGCAGACCTCACCAGGGGACCGCAACTCGCGACCGAAAGAATGACGTCTCGCTTTACTTCACCCCAGCCATAATCCGCGCCGCCAGCGTCATCTCTTCGAGAATGGAGTCGATCCCCCGGGTAATGCTCCAGTTCGGATAATGCTTCTTCAACTTGGACAAGTTCGAGATGTAGCAGATGTGATCGCCCTTGCGATTTTCATCCACATACTTCCAATCCATCTTGCGGCCCGTCAGTTCTTCGATCTTCGCGATCGCCTCGAGCATCGAAATGCTGTTTCCGCGTCCGCCGCCCAGGTTATAAACCTCGCCCGGCCGCGGCGCCGCCGCAAACTCCTCTATCGCGCGCACCACGTCGTAGCTGTGGATGTTGTCGCGAACCTGCTTGCCCTTGTACCCAAACACCGAATACTTCCCTCCGGTCACGCCCATCTTCACCAGATAGGACAAGAACCCATGCAGCTCCACGCCTGAATGCGACGGCCCCGTCAGGCATCCGCCGCGGAAAACGCCGACTTTCATCCCGAAATAACGTCCGTATTCCTGCGCCACCAGGTCCGCGGCCGCCTTCGATGCGCCAAACAGCGAATGCAGTGTCTGATCGATCCGGCAAGTCTCATCGACTCCGTCGTAATCCTCCGGCCGCGCATACTCCCAGCGCGTCGGCAGCTCCTTCATCGGAATCTCGTTTGGCGCGTCACCGTAGACTTTGTTCGTGCTGAACAGGACGAACACCGCTTCGGGGCAATGCTGACGCGTCGCCTCCAGAAGGTTGATCGTCCCCAGGGCGTTCACTTCAAAATCCAGAATCGGAATATCCCGCGCCTTGTCGTGCGAGGGCTGTGCCGCGCAATGCACGATCAGCTCAAACTTGTGCGCTTTAAACAGCTCATCGATTCCGGCGCGATCGCGGATATCCAGCTCGGCGTGCTTGAAGCGCTTGGTCGCCTTCTTCAAGCGATCCAGATTCCACAACGTATCGCCCGCCGCGCCAAAAAACACGCGCCGCATGTTGTTGTCCACGCCGACAACGTCGTGGCCGTGCGCGTCGAAATGAGCCACCGCCTCAGATCCGATCAACCCGCTGCTGCCTGTCACCAATATTTTCACGCGTGAATCTCCGTGAAAAAGCATGCCACAAGATCACTGTCTGGAACCGCGCCACCTGCCGCCACAGTTGCTATCCGGACAAATCCCCTGCCACCCCCGTTGACCCTGCGCCGCGACCCATTAAACTAATCTTGCGCTCCGGATCAGTCGTTCCCTTCACCGAAAGCGCTCCCCTTCATTTTGCGTGACGAACCTCGTCGCTTTGCGCATTCTCGCGTCCGTCTGGCGTGCCGCCAGCCACACATCGCTGGCCGCGTCGATGCCGTTTCACGTTCACTCGCCGGCATCCGCGGCGAGTGTCGCCGCCGTCGCGATAGCTCCGAACGACTGCCTTTCCACCCTCCTCGTATGGCCGCACATCATGAATCATGCCGCGAACGCGAGCACGGTCGCCGATGCCACAGTCCTGCCTCACGCTTACTCCGCCGCGCTTGTCGTTCTTTCCATGGCGGTCGCGATCCTCGCGTCCTACTCTGCGCTCGATCTCGCCGGCCGCACTTCCGCCTCCGAAGGCCGCGTCCGTTTTATCTGGATAGGCGCCGGCGCGTTCGCCTTGGGCCTCGGTATCTGGTCAATGCACTACGTCGGCATGCTCGCGTTCACGCTTCCGGTTCGTGTTCTGTACGACTTCCCGACAGTACTTCTCTCGCTCCTCGCCGCGGTTCTGGCCTCCGCAGTCGCACTCCTGTTCGTCAGCCGCGCCCAACTGAACAATCGATCCGTCGTTGCCTCCAGCGTCGTCATGGGAGCGGGAATTGCCGCGATGCATTACATCGGCATGGCTGCGATGCGCCTCCCGGCGATCTGTCGTTACGATCTCCGCATCGTCGCCGCGTCGATTCTGATTGCGATCGTCGTTTCGGTAGCCGCGTTGCTGATCACCTTCCGTTTGCGCACTGCGAACCGTGAGTTCAGCGGCGCAAAAATCGGCGCCGCTCTCGTGATGGGGTTCGCCATCGCTTCGATGCACTACACCGGAATGGCCGCGGTCTCTTTCGTCCCGGCGCCACTCACCGAGGACATCTCGCGGTCCATCGAAGTCAGCTCGCTCGGCGCATTCGGCATCGCCTTCGTCGCCAGCGTGGTGCTTGCCGTCGTCACCATCACCTCGGTGCTCGATCGCAAATTTTCCGCGCAGGCCGCGCAGCTCGCTCTTAGCCACGAGCGCTACCGCCTCGTCTTCGAGCGCTCGATGTCTCCGCTCCATCGCAGCACGCTCGACGGCCTCATCCTCGATTGCAACGACGCCTGCGCCCGCGCCCTGGGCTTTCCATCCCGCTCCGACGCGCTCGCCGCTCGCGCCCGCATCGAG
>Ga0206939_10039_pt2 | contig 32382 bp, 22 predicted proteins | sample Alteio_BWOrgHeat_10_FD_152921 | JGI IMG/M metagenome (GOLD analysis project Ga0206939, IMG submission 152921) | Enriched cells from forest soil in Barre Woods Harvard Forest LTER site, Petersham, Massachusetts, United States -... | ecosystem: Environmental > Terrestrial > Soil > Temperate forest >... | reverse complement strand
CGGCTGTACAATTTGCGAACTACGCGAATGGAAACTACGCTTTGGCGCCAGGCAGCTCCTACAAGAACGCTGGCACGGACGGCAAGGATATCGGTGCCGACATCTCTGGGCTCAACGCCGCAACATCGTCGGCAATCGTTCCTTAGCGAGATCGGGGAACGCAAAGCACAACCCGAGTCTCTACTACAGTCAACAGTGTGAAGGGCGCATCTTTGAACTTAGTGGTAGCGATCGCAGAGCCAGATGGCACAATGACTTTATGGACCGGAATCGCCTAAGTTTCACGGTTGTCCTTCTGGAAGTGGCTGTGGGCCTCGCTATATTTTCAATTTTGTTCAGCCCAATTGGGTCTTCACGCGCATCAGGATCAAACGATGCTAAATCGGTCGCCGGACACCTCGTCGACACCGAAGCGACCGCGAAGAAGGCACCGCCCGAACTCCCTCGCGTCTTTCTCGAGACGACTTATTTGCCCCCCACAGGAACCACAATTAAGGTGTCCGCGGGCGGCGATCTTCAGGATGCGATCAATCGGGCAAAGTGCGGCGATGCGATTCGACTTGCTGCTGATGCCACTTTCCTCGGAAATTTTGTCCTCCCCGATAAAGGCGAGTGCAAAGACTGGATCTCAATTCGATCGGACGCGCCGGATTCGAATTTACCGAAACCGGCTGTGCGGATCACACCCGCATATGCAAACGTGATGCCCAAAGTGTTGAGCCAAAATTCCAGTCCTGCCGTGACCGCCACGAATCGAGCGAATCATTACCGATTTGTCGGCGTTGAGATTGCTGTGGCCGAAACCGTCAAGCTGAACTATTCCATTTTTTTGATCGGACAGCCGGCTTCCACCCCGGTTGAGCTTCCGCACGACATCACCATTGACCGCTGCTACATACACGGTACTTCCAAAGGAAACATCAAGAGTGGGGTGGTGTTCAACGGAGCGTCTTTGGCCGTGGTTGACTCTTTTATTTCCGACATTCATGTGGAGGGCCAGGACACGCAGGCCATCATCGGCTGGAACGGTCCAGGGCCTTTCAAGATCGTCAACAACGAGTTGGAGGCGGCGGGAGAAAACGTGATGTTTGGAGGAGCCCGACCGGCGCTGGTTGGCAACATACCCTCGGATATAGAAATTCGAGGGAATCATTTCTTCAAGCCCTTGAGTTGGATGGTGGGAAATCCCAGTTACGCAGGGAATCATTGGTCGGTCAAGAATCTGCTGGAGTTCAAGATCGCACAGCGCGTGCTGGTCACCGGGAACATTCTGGAGAACAACTGGGTGGACGGCCAGAACGGTTTCGCTTTCTTGATTACTCCGCGCACGGAGGATGGGAAGGCGCCGTGGGTTTATACGCAGGACATAACTTTCACCAATAACGTACTGCGGCATACCGGGAGCGCGGTGAACATTTCGGGATTAGACAGCGGCGATCCGCAGAAAGTAGTTCGCGCGAAGCGGATATTGATCCAGAACAACCTGTTTGATGACGTCAATGGCAAGTCTTGGGGAAGGGGTGATGGCGGGGATCTATTTCAACTGCTGAGCGGCGCGGACGCGGTGACCATTGACCACAACACAGGATTCCAGAGCAATCGAATCATCTGGGCCGATGGGATAGCGAGTACAAATTTTGTGTACGAGAATAATCTCATGCCGCACAACGCGTACGGGGTGATTGGATCGGGGTATGCACCGGGAATATCCACCCTCGAGCGTTTTTTTCCTGGCTTTGTGTTTGAAAAGAACCTGATTGAAGGCATCGCTTCGAGCGGGGTGCCGCAATCGAAATATCCAGCGAGCACTCTATTCGCGGCGGATTGGGGAGCGGTTAATTTTGTGGATTTGGGGAAGGGGAACTACGCGCTGGCGGCAAACAGCCGGTACAAGAACAAAGGAACGGACGGCAAGGATATCGGCGCCGACATTGCCGCACTCAACGCAGCGACCGCTTCGGCAATCATCCACTAGCGCCGAGAATTGACGTGGTTAAGCTATTGGCACAACTCAATTTTGTTTAGAGCGCCGGTGTTAAACTAGAGGTTGAAACTGTCTCAATGGAAGTCGAATTCCTGGTATCCGAATGGGGCGTAGCCGGCATAGTTGGCGACCGTGCGGATTGAATCGACATCCCCTCAAGTTATGAGCATTCCTACTCGTTCAGGAGCTCCAGTCTCTCCGGCTGTGAGCGTAATCATCCCCGCCTACAATACGGCCGAGTTCATTGCGGAAACGCTGGACTCCGTATTTCAACAGACGTTCACGAATTCTGAAGTGATCGTGGTGAACGATGGATCACCCGACACAGAAAAGCTCGAAGCTGTGCTGGAGCCCTTCCGACATCGGATTGTCTACCTGAAGCAAGAGAATCGCGGGCTTTCCGGTGCTCGAAACACCGCAATTCGCAAAGCGCGCGGAGAATTTTTGGCGTTCCTCGACAGCGATGATATGTGGCTGCCCAAGTATTTGGAGACGCAGCTCAACTTCCTGGAGAAAAACTCGGGGGTAGACGCCGTTTATTGCGACTCTCGTCAATTTGGCGATTTCCGTTTTACCGAGCAGACGTTTATGGAAATGTGCCCCTCGATTGGCCCCGTGACCCTAGAAAGCGTCATAACGGGTCAGTGTCAGGTGTGTGTATCGGCCACCGTCGCTCGTTACAAGGCAGTGGTCGATGCGGGTCTTTTCGACGAGCAGTTGAGAAGCGCCGAAGATTGGGATATGTGGATAAGGCTGGTCTACGGCGGCGGAACGATCGCTTATCATCACGCAGTTCTGGGCCGCCGTCGACTCCGCCCCGGGAGTTTATCCTCTGCATCGGTAAGCATGCTGGGTTATCAAATCAGGGTTCTGCGCAAGATTGACGGCTCGCCCGATCTCTCTCCAAAGGTTCGGTCCTTGATTCGCGAGAGGCTTCAGCTCTCCGAGGCTCTTTCCGATCTTGAACAAGGGAAACTATTTCTGGCGGATGATCGCTTAAGTGAAGCGGAAGCGTCCCTGCGAAAAGCAAACGGCTTTCTTCGCCGGAAGCGACTGGACTATGTTCTTTTGGGACTGCGGACTTTTCCGAACGTAACTCGTCTGGTCACTCATGCCTGGTACTCGGTGCTGAAATTCATTGCTCTCGGCCGCGCCGCGGCCCTCTTCTCAGGACGCTTTGCGTTGGGTTTGAGAAACAACGATCGGTCTTGAACTGAACATCTTGCCGGTGGACCGCTTTCCCAGCCGAAAAAGCGAAACCATCGTAGAGCCCCTATGATCCTGGTGGATTTGACCAATTTGCAGTGGCGCCTCGGCAGGATGAAGCGTAATCTCGCAATTTTCACGAACCTGCTTCGCATTGCCGAATTCGATCGAGGGATTTACATCAATTTGTCACAAAGCTCCAGAGTGGGTTTTGCTGACTATTCCCGCCTCCCGAAGATAAGGTCGATCGCCGAATATCAGGTAGACGACGCTGCGGTTACGGTCCTTCAGGCTGTCGATCCTCTGCCTCTCTCGTATCGCCTGAAAGGCGTTTCACTGCTTTCTGGTGAGCTCGTTTCGCGCCAGATATTGAGGATGACTGAAGGCGAACCGTTCGTGTTGTGGTTAAACACGATCTATCCCATCGAATGTGGTATTGCCTCCGCCTTGGCGCGATCTGCTGAATTGGTCGTGTTTGATAATTCCGACGATATGCTCACTCTGGAGCCGTCAGCGAGCCGCTCCGAAGCCGAGCGAAGGCTGAAGTGGATGCTGCGGCTAGCCACGAAAACAACTTGCGTGAACGAGCACGTTTTCTCGCAGGTACAGCACAAGCGCAAGCTGTTGTTTCGCAATTGCACTACCTTCGACGCGCTTCAGAAGGTTACGGCGAACTTTACGCTGGCGCCATGGTTCCCTAAACCTGATGGGCGCAAGTATGTGGGCTTTATCGGCAGCCTCGCGGAAGATCGTGTCGACGCGGAACTCCTTGAACATTTATTTTCCGCTTTTCCAAACGTCACCTTTCTATTTGTCGGGTGGATAGGCGAGGGCTTGCTCCCGCTCTTGGCAAGGCATAAGAACGCCCATGCCGTTCCTGAGGTTCCGAATGACGCGCTAGGCACCGTGATTCGGGGATTCGATGCAGCCATCATCCCCCATTCCGTGAATGCCGCAACCGCGGGCAACGATTTATTGAAACTCCTGGATTTCAATGGCTGCGGGGTGCCGGTGGTGACGACACCAGTATCGGGCGCAACGTCTGGCTACACGGCCTTGGTGGCTTCAACCAAAGAGGAGTTCGCGTCGGCTGTCCAACGGTGCCTCGACGGCGATCACGGTTTGGATCTGGCTCGAGGCGTGGAGTATGCCCGCGAAAGGTCCTGGGAGGTTCAGGTGCCGAAGTTGGCCGATTGGCTGGGTCTGCAACGGAAGCGATCTTGAGCCTGCACGCAGCTCCAAAACGGGGTGCGTACCCCACCCCCCCGGGGGTGGTTTGTAAGGATGTGATTCCAGGCGACTTACGGCGTTAAGGCGTGCAAGGATGTGATTCTAAAGCCTTTAGGCGGACGCGTTCGCGTGCCGAGGCCCTCCCCCTGGGGTTTTTCATAAGTGTTGATTCTGCTGGGGATCAAAGTGTTTGTTTTGATACACATTTGTAAGTGCGGAATCTGCGGGAGTTAGCAGCGGCGAAAAGCTAACGCAGAGGCGCAGAGTGCACGGAGGTACGCGGAGTCCCCGCCGGCCCACCTGGTGATCGGGGACGGACATTTCGTCCCGAAATGGAACGAGCGGCGGGTTTAGCCGCCGCTCGTGGTATTCCACGAGCGTTATATTACCATCCTTGTACTATCGGAGTCAAATGCAAAGGAGTTTAGGCGGACGTTATTGGAGGCAGACCTCTATATCTTTTCTGCGCAGAGTACATATCCGAGCGGGAAGGACGACTTGGTTCGTTCCGAGAGTTTGCGAAGCGGTTTAGCCTTGCTCAGCAATGACGCGCCTGTGTGAAAGGGGCGCAGGACTGTTGCCACAGGATGGGGCAGGAAATTCAGGCCTTTCGAGCTCAGGTCAAGCAAAACTTCCGGCAGTCCACCATAGGGAACGAGTTCGACCACCCGGAGGCCGCTCAATTCACAGAAGCGTCGCAAAGCAAATTCAGTGTAACGATGATAGTCATGCGGTACTTCATGCAGCCAATAGAAGAAGGGCACACCGAGAATAAGTTTGCCGGTTGGTCGAAGAATGCGGGCGATCTCGCGCATCAGGTTCAGGGGTTCTGGAATGTGTTCGAGCACATCGGTCAATAGAACGGTGTCAAAGCTTCCTTGTTCAAAGGGCAATGTGCCGGTGAGATCGACCATCTGATCGAGATACGGATTCACATGAGCAGTGTTTTCCCAATCGATACAGACATTCTCAGAGACGAGGCCCCGGTAGGATTCGTAGAGCGGAACGTGGCCGCATCCCATATCAAGCAGACGTCCACGGGCATGGTTGCGGAGTGCCCGGTCATAGTGAAGCGCCACTTGATCCGTAATGAACCGGGAAGAAACGGTTACATGCGCGGGATTGCGCGACCCTCTGAGTTCGCCATCTTTACGGACGAATTTTGTCGGACGCCAAAGCTCGGCGCTTCTCATAAGATGGCCTCTGGACTACGGCGCCGAGACGCCTGTCAGCAGACTCTTCCCGTGATGGTTCTCAATTGAAAAGCGCAATGGCTGAGAGGTGTTGAGATTTACGCGGTAGGACTGCCAGTGATCGGCGCCAGGCATTGCGGTAATGTCGCCCACCCTATTCTTGTTCATCGAATACTTCGGTGACGTACTTTTTGTATCTCCTCGGTTGAACAACCAGCTTGTTCACAAAGTGCTGGCTAAACTGCAATAGAGGATTAGTCCTCACGGCGGGGACGGAAGTCTTCATCTTCGCCGCAAGATCCGTTTCTCGTTCGAGCACGCAGTGGACGTACTGAGCGGGCTTCCACATCGCGATTACACGGAAGTAGGTGAGCGCGAATCCCTCTTTCCGGCCTTCTTGCTCCAATAAGCTTGGCGTGATGACGTTGTCGATGATTTGGAGTTCGTCGGGCTGCTCGGCCATTAGGTAGCGTTGGTAGAATTCACTTGGAATCGTAATCAGTATCTTGACCGTGGGGCTCCCCAAGGCGGCCATTGACCTAAATAAAAGGCCGCGTCCGTCTTCCGGAATGTGCTCCAGGACGTCTCCCAGCGTGAAAACGTCGACTGTTTTTCCTTGCAATAACTCGCGCAGGCGGTCGGCATCGCGAATGATGTCCAAAGCGTGAAACTTCAGGTTGGGAAGCCGGACAGTCTTGTTGGCGTACCAGATGTTCTTATCGCTGAGGTCTATGCCAATGACGGTGCCGAGCCGTGTTTTCTTCGCGAGCGCTTCGGCGGCAATCCCGATGCCGCAACCGATATCGACGACCGTATCGTTCTCGCAGATATGACTTGCGAAGAAACTCGCGGCGGACTCAATACGCGCATTTCCATTTATGCGGTAGTTGACCATCCGCTTGGACATAAACTCATTGTAGAATTCGCGGACGTTCTCTTTGTTTGATTGCATCAATTCTCCCCGTCGCCTGCCAGCTGTTCGGACGGGCAACTACGCGGCTAAAGTGGTTAATTAGTCGGACTTTACATGTCGTCCAGAACTAAATTTTCTATTAATTCCCCGGCAGTTGTCTCGTTTAATTCGGACTGCGTTGCCATATAGAAAGCAGATTCAGCACAGCCACAGGGCGGACGAGTAACAAGAGCGAGCAATAGACGAGAATTCCCGCCGGCACCAAGATGGCCAACTGTAGTGCTGCTTTCTCGAATCGCAACAGGTGCCCGAGTGTCCGTACCGCCAGGATCATGGTCACTGAAAAAGCGAGTATGGGCCAGAGCGGCCGTAGGAAATCGTGCATTTTCAGATCGATGAGCCTGAAAGGCACTGCAAAGGCCGGATAAACCAAGAGCAAATTGGCAATCAGATATCCAACGGCAACCCCGCGGATTCCCCACGGTAAGCCAGCGAAAAAAGAACCGACCGATAGGGCGGTCGCAAACAATCCCCAACGAAAGAGCCAGTCCGCTCGCCCTTTGGCGTAGTAAATGTTGCCTACGGTCGTGATTACCGACTGCATCAAGCCTACGGGAGCGAGGATGATCAGGAGGGCTGCTACGGGTCGCCATTTTTCTCCAAGCACGGCGCCTACGAAGGGTTCAGCGACGGCCATCACACCGGCCATCATTGGAAACGTGACGACCGCAATCGTGGAGACCGCCTTGGTGTAAGCCTTTCCAAAACGCTCATTGTCATCCTGCACTTTCGCGAAAACCGGAAACAAGACTCGACTCATCACTTGAGAAATATTCTGTACCGCATACAGCATCACGTTGTACGCCAGTTGATAGAATCCGAGCTGATACGCGCCAAGATAGCGGCCGACGATGGTGTTGTCGGCATTCCGGCTGAAGTAATTCACCAGGTTGAATCCAGATAGATTCAGGCTGAAGGAAGCGATGGACCGAAGCTCGGTCCAACTCAGAAGCCACTTGGGACGCCACGGACATAACCACCATAGAAAGATGGTTGTAACGCAGGTACCCGCCAGAGATGAAACCACCAGACTCCAGACGCCCGCTCCTCGCAGAGCCATAGCCACAGCCACGGCCGTAGTAAAGGCAGCGGCGCCGACCTCAACCGTCATCACTTTACGGAAATCCATTTCCCGATTCAGTAGTGCTGAAGGAACGGACGACAAGGCGCTGACGATGAATCCGACGGCCAACAACTGCACGATCGGTCCGATTCGGGACTGACGGAAAAATAGAGCTACCAAAGGTGATGTCGCAACAGCAAAACCAAAAGTTATAACCCCGAGTCCCAGGTTCGCCCAGAAGATACTGCTAAGAAATTCCTGGCTAAGTTGCTTTCGCTGGATAATTGCAGCCGTTGTTCCTAGCTCTCGAAAGATCACAATCAGCCCAATCGCCAGACGCGCCATCCCCACGAGGCCGTAGTCTTCGGGAGTGAGAAGACGCGCAAGGACGAGGGTGCCAAGAAACGAGATCCCCTGGACCAGGGCACTGCTGACCCCGGACCAAGTGGCTCCCGAAACCGCCTTCTGAGTGAGGGATCGTGGCTTCTGGGATTCGACTTCAGAAACGTATTCGTTTTCTATGACGACGGCCCCTTAGCGCTTGCTTCCAGAATGCTGTGAAGGTTCTGAATGCTACGTTCCATCGAAAAATAAGTCTGAATTCGCTGGCGTGCGTTTTCACCGAGTCTGGAAGCGAGCTGCGGATCGCGGGCAAGAAGAACCATGTTATTGGCCATGGAATCGATGTCTAATTCCTCGCAGAGCAGTCCAGTTTCACCGTGTTTCACGCTCTCAACTATGCCTGCATGATTTGTGCTCACCACCGGAAGCCCCGAGGCTCCTGCTTCCATCACGGCGACGGGACTCCCTTCAGAGTCCCCGGACGGGGCCGTCACCGAGTGCTGCACGAATGCGCGAAAACGCTGCATCGTATCAGGCACGTTGTCAGGAGTTATCACACCCAGGAATTGCACTGCTTTTTCGAGGCGCAAGGCCGCTACCAACTGTTTGCAGCTATCCAGCAATGGACCATCTCCGGCGAGGCTCAATTGCATATCAGGACACTGTCGCAGAGCACGCTCGAATGCCAGAATCGTCAAGTGGTGTGCCTTCTTTTCGACAAAACGGCCCATCGCAAGGAAGCTCGGTGGGTTACGCCCAGCGTCGGTGGGCGAAAAACGCAGGACGTCGACACCGCATGGGTTGAGGTGCACTTTTTCCCGAGGTGCGCCAAGCCGAACAACTTGTTCGCACATCGCCTTGGAGACAACGACAAAGGCGGCCGAACTCCGAAACATCTCCTCGTAGTCTTTCTGGTATTTCTCGAGAGCCTTGCGCTCATAAGCATCGTATCCGTGGAAGTGAACGACCAAAGGAACCTTCGCGATTCGGCATGGACGGACGAGGCTACTACCCAACGGAGCGAACTCCGCAAGGACGACGTCTGCTTGCCGAAGAAACGCAGCCAAATGGTTCACGCCGGCTTTGCGAAGCATCCGCGTCATCTGGGATGGGAGTCGCCGATCGAAGCGAAATCCCAGGCGGTACCGTCGAGGGAGAACCAATCTCCGGTTGAAAGAGAAGTCCGGCCAAGATCCAAACAGGGGCAATATTTCGCCCGGCAGGCGAGCCAGATGGTCACGAACAAAGGTCTGGGAATACTCTTCCGCCGCACTACTGACTAAGCAAATTTTCAAATTCCCACCACAGTCCTGACTCGCGAGGAAACAGTCGACCAGTAGGTCAGCTCACCCATTTGGGGGAGCGAAACGGCTGATCAATTTGGGAATCAATTTCCAATGCTACGCAAAAACCGGCAGGTCGATGGAGCGCAAAATCGACGTTTGTGTTCAACAAGCAGCTACTTTGGTGGGCTCGTGGATTTTACTAGCTTCGCGCATTCGTCCGCAAAGGCGTTTCTCCGAATCTTCTAGTAATCAATAAAGCACATAAAGCTCGTTTTAATTTGATTGGCCCTATTTAGGGTAAGAAAATGAAACCTGCCCAGATTAGAGATTAAAAATAGTACCTAAGTCCCATTGACGCTGAAGTAGGGGGATAGAGTAGCTTGTTTGGGACAGTAGCGTTGCAGGCACCCTCCTCCAGCCTTCGGGGGCCTTCAGTGGACTGAAGGTCGTTTGATACAACGCGTTTCCGATAACCAAAAAGAGAGATTCATCCGCTCGCGAAGTTTCTGGATGTTTCTCTAGGGATGGTTGGGCGCGCAAATTGAGGGAGGCACTAATCATGAGAAGGCCATGGGTTGTCCTGTCCGTGCTGGCATTGGCGTTGCTGTTTGGCTCGATGCCCGCCAGTGCACAGACGGGAATTGCATTAAGTACGAGTTCTACGAACGGAATCACGTTTACGCCGACGGGCATGGGGAACTTGTCGGTAGCCGCGGGGATCTTTGGTAGCGCCGCGGGCTTGGGAAATCTCCTCGGAACCACCGGGTTTTACACAATCACTGGGTCAGAGACGCTGACGCTAGCATCCAGCTTATCGCCAGTCTTTGCGGACTATAACGCATCCGGTCTGCTCAGTTTCAAAATCACCTCCATGTCAGGCGGGATGGGAACGGATCTGCTGCAGGGGACTCTGCAGTTGGTCAACCTCGTTCAAGCCGCGACGACAGGCCTGTCCAACACGTCCAGCGTCGCAGACATGACGATCACGGGCGGAACATTGGCTGGCAGCTACCCCGGAGCAAGCGGAACCTCGAAGCTGACGATCAACCTCGCCGGCCTCGGATTCCTGCCGAGCCTGAGCGGAGCGATGTCGACCAAACTCGGAAGCGCAACGCTCGACGCGCTGCCGACACCTGAGCCTTGGACCATGCTTTTGTATGGCTCTGGCTTGGTGCTGATCGGTTTTGTCCTTCGTCGTCGGCTCACCGGCGAAGCAGTCGCCGCACAGGCCTAAACGATTGGTATCTGTACGCTTGATGCAGTAAGAGGGTAGAACGCTCGGAAAGAAGTTGGGCCCCAAAATGGCCCGAATCCGGGCGACTACCCTCGTTGTTTTTTTGGTGCGGGGATCGAAGGTGAATGCTGTCGCCGCGCTATCGTCAGTTCCTTTTCCAGTCCAGCCCCAGTCCTCGAACCTTATTGCGATTGAAGAAACCGCGGGAGCATTCACGTTGAAACACGTGGGAATCCGGCTGTGCTTTCTCTATATTCCGGAATTGGGGCAACTGATCGTCGTGACGAACGTTTGACTATCAATACTCGAAGTTTGCTCTGATTAAAAACGGAGCCCTGGTCGGAAACGGATGTCGATTCATACGCAGGCTTTGGAGCTTTCCGAAAGGCAATGGGTCTTGACGTTGTGGCCTGCCTTTATCCTGGGGCTTGTGGTGTTCCTGTACGCTCCGGTACTGCGCGGGTTGGTCACGCAATGGGCTAGAGATCCGGACTACAGCTACGGGTTTTTTGTGCCGGTGTTTTCCGGTTACGTCTTGTGGCGCCTACGTGAACGGTTGGCGGTGAACAAGACGAAACCGAGCAATTTTGGTTTCCTCGTGATGATGGGAGCTGTTTGTCTGCTGTTTTTGGGTTCGCTCGGGGCCGAGTTGTTCACCATCCGATTGTCGATGTTGGTGCTGCTCTCGGGCATAGTTCTTTACTTAGCCGGTTGGCAAGCACTTCGTACCGTTTCTTTCCCGCTCGGGTTTCTGGTTTTTATGATCCCCCTGCCAGCGATCATCTATAACCAAATCACTTTTCCGCTGCAGTTGCTGGCTTCGCGTTTGGCCAGTTCGTGGTTGGAATTGGTTGGAGTGCCGGTGCTGCGGAACGGCAATGTCCTGGTGCTGTCCAGCTATTCATTGGAAGTTGTGGAAGCGTGCAGTGGCGTTCGCTCGCTCATGACCTTGGTTTCCCTTGCAGTTGCGTACGGATATCTGGCGGAGTCGCGCGTGTGGGTGCGCTGCGCGCTTGCTCTCTTGATGGTGCCGACCGCCATCATCACCAACGCGACTCGCGTCACGATCGCTGGAATACTGGCTCACAAGTTCGGCGCCGCAACCAGCGAAGGGTTCGTGCACGTGTTCTCTGGCTGGTTGGTTTTTCTGTTCGCGCTGGTGTTGTTGTTTCTGTTCCATCGCGTGTTGCGTCGCGTCCGTGAGTCACCAAAGGACGCAGTCTATGTTTAGCCCTCCACAGCCATTTCGCTTCTGGATCACGGCAATTGTTTTGCTTTGCGCGACGGTGTTGCTGCATGGAGTGAGCCATGGCGAGACAGTCGTTCCCCACAAGCCACTTCTCGACCTTCCCCACGTTCTTGGTACATGGCACGGCGAGGATCATCCGCTCGACGCTCAGGTCCTGCAGGCTGTGAGTGTGAGTGACTACGCAAATCGCCTTTATGTCGATCAGGGCGGAGCGGCTATTCAGCTATACATCGGATTTTACGACAGCCAAAGAACCGGGAGCACCATTCACTCACCGAAGAACTGTCTGCCTGGAGCAGGCTGGGACCCGGTTCGCGCCGGAGACGCCAAAGTTTCACTGCCGGATGGGGACGTAGTCACTGTGAATGAATACGTCGTCCAGCAGGATCAGGATCGCAGGATGGTTTTTTATTGGTATCAGGGCCGCGGTCGAGTTGTCGCCAATGAGTATTCCGGCAAGTTTTGGATGGTGGCAGATGCGATCTCGCGAAATCGTACGGATGGCGCGTTGGTGCGTTTGGTCACGTCGATGAATGACGGAGAAGCCAATGCGCGGGCGCGACTGACCGGTTTTGCTCAGGTTCTGTTGCCGAATCTGGATGAATTCATACCCAAATGAGACTCGGACCCTTATGGAGCCAACGCAGATGAAACATCGCCGAAACTATCTACCGGCCGCGGCTATTTTACTTTCAGCGGTGACGTTTCTCAGCTCGTGTTCCAGTAATCCAGAGAAGGCCAAGCTGAAATACCTTGCGGCTGGTCAGGACTACATGGCCAAGGGCCAATATGGGGACGCGGCGGTTGAATTCCGAAACGCTCTCAGGCTCGATCCACGTTTTGTTGATGCGTACTATCAGTTGGCGCAAGCGGATATGGCCCGGCACGAGTGGGCCTCGGCCTACGGGGCTCTGGAAAAAACGATCGCGTTGAATCCGACTCGCTTGGATGCCCGTCTGGACCGCGGACGCATTTACCTCGCTGCACGCCAATTCCGCGACGCGGAGGAAGAAGCAAATTTCATTCTGAAACAAGATCCCAAAGATGTGGCCGCTTACCAACTTATGGGTGCAGCGCTGATCGGAGAACAAAGATCGGATCAAGCCATTAGTGCGTTTCAAAAAGTTACGGAACTCATTCCGAACAACTCCAGCGCCTACGTGAATCTCGCGCTCGTGGAAGTGAGTTTGCACCATTTGCCGGACGCTGAGCGCCATCTAAAGCGGGCCGTATCGGTAGAGTCGGGGGACACTCAAGCCTCCGTGGATCTTGCCAATTTCTATCGATTGCAGAACCGCGTCCCGGAGGCAGAGCGCGCTCTCCAGGACGGAATTGCGAAAAACCCGAAGGGAACAGCTCTTTATATCGACTGGGCGCTGATATTGACCGGTCAAGGCAAGAAGGATGAAGCCGACGCTTTACTCGACAAGCTGCGCAAACAGCCCGCCGATTCCGCCGACGCGGCCCTGGCTATCGGTGATTTCTATTTTGAGCAGAAGGAGACAATTCGGGCCCTGGCCGAATATCAGCGAGGCCTTTCTCTCGTACCGAAGAGCCTGGAGATTAAGAAGCGAATTCAGGATCTCTATCTCTCGACGGGTAAAACCGAACTCGCGACCGCGCTGGATCGGGACCTCAAAAAGGAAGCTCCGAAAGACATCACCGTCCGCATCGATCATGCGCGACTTTTGTTGGCTCAAGGAAACCTACGGGATGCGATCACAGATCTGCAAGGCGTGGTTGCAGACGCCGCCGATTCCGCTCAGGCGGAATATTATCTAGCGATGGCTTACTTGCAAAATGGCAACCCGGGACAGGCTCAGAGCGCGCTGCTCAATGCTCTCAAAGCTTCTCCCGATTTGCCCATCGCTCTACAAGCGTTATCGCGCCTCAGCTTGGAGCACGGAGATGTTTCCGAGGCTGTCACCTACGCGCAGGAACTAGTGGACAAATTTCCGACTGACTATGGCTATCGCCAGCTTCTCGCAGAAGCTCTGGCGCGTCATGGGCAAGACCGGGAGGCCGAGGAGCAGTTCCTCGTAGCAAAACGCTTGGCGCCGAACGATCCCAACGTGCATTTGGGGTTGGCGACGCTTTATTCTGGAGAAAAGAAATGGCCGCAGGCTCAGACCGAGCTTGAATCAATTCTCCAGAGCAACCCGCATAACGCGATGGCCCTTGGACAGCTGGCCGACGTTTTGACGGCTCGAAACCAGTCTGTCCAGGCTTTGAGCCTGATCCAACACTATGTCGACGCCAATCCTAACGATGCCAACGGGCATGTCTTGCTGGGGGCGCTCAGCTCTTCGTCAAAAAACTACGGTGCTGCCCAAAAGGAATTCGAGCGATCCATCCAACTCGACCCGAACAACGTTCAAGCCTACTTGCGACTCGGTCAGGTCTTTGAAGCTCAGGGCCAAACCGACTCTGCAATACAGCGCTATCAAAAGGCCTTGGATCTGCAGCCCAAACTGGTTGCCCTTGCCACGATGATCGGGAATCTGTACTTGAACAAAAACGATCTGACAACGGCGCGCGAGTATTACGCTCAAGCTCTTGAAGTGGACCCCAATTTCGCTGTTGCCAATGCGAACATCGCTTGGGTAGACGCCCAAATGGGCAAGAATCTTGATGTCGCGCTGGGCAGGGCGCAAAAGGCCAAATCCCTCATGCCTGATATGCCCTCGGTATCCGACACCCTCGCTTGGGTAATGTACAAACGAGGAAATTACGCTGCGGCCATGCCTTTATTCCAAGAGTGCGTTCAGAAATCACCGGACACTCCGCAATTTCACTATCACCTCGGGCTGACCATGATCGCTTCAGGACAAAAGGCAAAGGGCAGAGAACAGCTTGAGAGCGCCCTTCGTCTAAAACTGGGCAATGCGGATGCGCAAGAGGCTCAGGAGTTGCTAGCTCGAGCAAATTGACCCACGATTATCGTCGCGCCACAGGGACGTTCCATTGACATTTCGTGATCGGAGAAATTCGCGCCGGTCACCGTCAGGGCGCAAACGCCCTGACTTCGAAGCCGAGAACGCAACTAGCCCAGTTTGTTCTTCAGTGGAACAATGTAACGGGTGGGACGTGCCTGAATAAAACCCTTTCCTGCGGGAGGATGTTGGGTGTGGAATGGTCTTTCAACACAATGCCGATGAGATCCATAGGAACCTTACTGGTTACCGCATTTCTTACCGCTATGCTTCTCGGCCCGAGTGCCATGGAAGCATGTGGGCAGGCTCCGCAGCAAGATCCCTCTCAACCAAAACCAGCGGCACAATCAATTCCGCCGATAGGACCTACGGATCAGGATCCGAACGCGGACGACGGCTCGACGCCCGCACTGCAGCCCGATACGCGGCCACTGACCGGAGTTCAGGAATCGACGCTGGGTGCTCCTGAACTTCTTCACAGCTACTTTGTGCCAGGGCTTGTATATAGCAACAGCGTTAGCTCGACGGCATTAAATCAGACGACCGGTTCTGATTGGAATTCCACCAGCTTCATCGCGGGCAACGTCACTTTGGTTAAGGAGTGGAGACACTCAGATTTGTCGGTGAATTACACGGGCGGTGGATTTTTTTCTACTGCCGATACGAATGCCAGTGGCAACGGCAGTAGCGATGGCTACTTTCATCAATTTGGATTGACGCAGGCGTTTAAGTGGGCGAGATGGGAGCTCTTATTGCTGGATGAGTTTTCTTATCTACCGGAAGCAGCCTTCGGCTTCGGTGCCGGGACCGGCCTGGGCGAACCCGGTGTCGGTGGCGGTTTGGCCTCAGGACTGCCTGGCCTGCAAACCGGCTATCAGCCGAGTCAGAGCATTTTTACTTCAGTGGGTAATCGCTATACCAATTCCGCAACCGCGCAGATTGCCTACACAATTAATCGACGGTCCTCGATAAACGTTTCGGGTTCATTCGGCATCCTGCGCTTCGTAGAAAGCGGAAGTATCGGCACCAATGATTCGATCTTTAGCGCCGGTTATAACTTCGCCGTCAGTAAGAGGAATACGCTCGGAGTAATCTATCGCTTCATGGAGGATCGCTATCCCGGCAATCCCCAGGCGGTGAATGATCAAGTCGTACAGGCAGCCTTTGGCCGTAAAATTACGGGCCGTCTGGCGCTGCAACTGTTCGGCGGTCCCAACATTACCAACCTTCGCGTACCGGTCGGAAACGTCACGCAGCAGGTAAACTTTGCCGGGGGCGCGACACTGACATACGCGCTGGATTCCGCTCGAGACACGCTTTTGGTTTCGTACAACCATGGCACCAGCAACGGCAGTGGTGTCCAAATCGGTTCGACTCTCGATCAGGTCGAAGCTTCGCTGAGCCACCGTTTTTCCCGATCTTGGGTCGGAAGTTTCAATTTTGGATATGCTCGGAACCGCAGTTTGGGGAATCCGGACGTCGTCCAGAATTCACAATCGTTCGATTCCTACTATATCGGAGGAAATCTAAGTCACCCCTTGGGGCGAACTGCAAAGTTGTCTCTCGGCTATTCAGCACAGATTCAGGATTCAAACCTGCCGCTCTGCCCCGCTGGAACATGCGATACAAACTCCACGTCACACAGGATTTTCGGGAACGTTTCCTGGCACTCGAGGCCGTTCGTGCTCCGCTAGCGTTTGACACAGTTAAGCAAGCACAGAGACGACCGGTCTGTGGCGACGCAGACGTCCCGATGACCAAATTTAAACTGCATAGGTTTCCAAAATGATCGATAGCCGAAAGAGACTCGAACCCCCAAGGCCGTGAGGGCCGCTGGAACCTGAAATCAAAACACACGATCCGATGCAATGTCATAAACCCCAGCTTTCCTTTTGCAGAGTGACCCGATGTTATCTTGAAAAAGGGTTGGGAGACGCCGAGTGAATGTCACGAAGAGCCAAGAATCCCAAGATCATAGTAGGATTCCCGAGCTTGATGGTATTCGTGCGATTGCCATCTGGATGGTCCTGGGCGTCCACATATTCTATGGTTGGCCAACTCCCATCGGGACATTTGCGCACATTCCCGTCATTATTCTGCAACTCATCTCCCACGGTTGGCTGGGCGTGGATTTGTTTTTTGTTCTGTCCGGATTTCTTATCACTGGCATTTTGCTAGACTCGAAGGACAATCCGCATTTCTTCCGGAATTTTTATGTGCGTCGGGCACTACGTATACTTCCGCTCTACGCGATATTCGTGACGGTTTGCAGCTTTTTTTACAAAGGCTACCGCAGCTACTTCATTCTCAGTTCTCTGTTCGCTGCAAATCTAGCGCACCTCTTTGGAGTTCGTGAACCGCACGGGCCTGGAGTTTTATGGTCCCTAGCAGTCGAGGAGCACTTCTACCTAATTTGGCCACTACTCGTTTTTTGGCTAAGTCGGCTCCACGTGACGACTATCGCCATTCTAATTATCGTTGTGACTCCTCTTGCCCGAGGATTGGCGGTCGCTCACGGCATGGACATCGAAGCGGCGGTTTATTCCTATTCCTGGTTTCGTTTTGACGGGCTAGCGCTGGGGGCTATTCTCGCCATCTGGATGCGGTCGGCTAATGAGTCCAGTCGAAACACAATTATTCTTGCGGGCTGTCTTGCTGCGGCTTCTGGGCTTATCACCATTGTGGGACTCCCATTCGGCCTGATGCAAAAAGGTGTACTCGGCACGGCATTACGGTTTAACCAAGCACAACTCTTGTTCGCTGCTGGAATTCTCCTGACGCTCCGTTTTAGATCTGGCCGTTCTGTCGCGTTTCTTCGATCACCCTTTGCGCGTCTTTGTGGAGCTCTGAGTTACTGCCTTTACTTAGTCCATTTGTCTCTTGGAGATGCCTATCAATTTTTCTCTCGCCATTTCGATTTACATCCAGACCGCAGCGTCGGCCCACTAGGTGCGGTTGCGTTACGTGGAATCGCCATGATCGGTTGTTCATTCGTAGTCGCAATGGCATCGCGGAAGTACTTGGAAGAGCCGTTCTTAAGACTGAAAAAGAATTTTTGAACTGCCGAGACGCTCGCCGCGGAGAGGAGCGAAAGCGCGACGCTATCGCCAAGCGAGACAGGGCTCGTATGTGACAATTAGGCGACAGTGGAAACGCAGCGAGGAGATGAAGCCCTCAAGTTGTTATAGAGATGGTGCCCGAAAGAGGACTCGAACCTCCAAGGCCGTGAGGCCACTAGAACCTGAATCTAGCGCGTCTGCCAGTTCCGCCATTCGGGCACTGAATCGGCCGGATGCTGAGGCGAAATCCGCATCCGCGCCGTATAGTGAGGCGTTTCAATTTTGCCCACGGCTTGCGCCTTTGTCAACGAATCCAGCCAACCTCAAGCTGGCTGTTTCCAAATGCTTCAAACTAGGGAGCGTGAAAAGGTCGTGTTAATTCTGTATTCGTGATCGTACTCGATCAATCTTGAGCACGCAGTTGTTGATTCAGCGGTGATGGCACTCTCGATGACAATCTGCGCACAGTGTGATGAGATTATCCATTTCATCGTCTCCGAGTTGGCTTCGCTTGATGAGGTGATGCACTTCCAAGTGTGTCATCGATCCGCATTCTTGGCATCGCCATCCGTCTCGCTGAAGAACCGCCTTGCGGAGCGATGTGTACTCTTTTAATTTGAGCTTCAGTCGGGGTTTTTTCTGATAATGTTCGTGCATTGGTTCAACCAGATTCTGAATTGGGTCCTGCATCCGCTCCTGCCAGAAAATCTGCACAAATCATTTCCAGGCAATAGCCTCGAGATTTATCGGTTCCGAGCATCAGGCCCGCTATTTCGATGGCCTTTTCAACAACGGGCAGCTGGCTTTTGTAAAGTTTGAAGTAAATAATTTCCCAAGGCTCTGAGGCTTTTCCCGAGAGATGCCGTTCCACCGCGGTCTTGAATTCCTCTTTTGGCATTTCTTTGGCCGCGTGCAACCAGGTTGCACTGTCAAAATTCTCTCGATCTTTACGCGCAACTTTGACCAATTCGACGGCTTTACTCCATCCGATTTCCCGCAGTGGACCCTTGGGGACGCGCGTGAGATTTTCATGGATTGCCATCAAGTAATAGGCTTTCCTGCGAGAAGCTGGAAAACGGGTTTCTAAGAATTGATCGAACGAGTCTAATGACTCTAATCTCCAATACTGCTTTGCCCGCGCTTCGCACAGATGCTCTCCGAGCTCGACAAAGCGTGTATCACGCTCGTTTGTCTGCTTCTTGTCCCACGCTAGAATCTCATCGATCTTGCCGAGAACTGTTCTTGCGCGAGCAGTGTCAAGGTTGGGTGACACGGACATTCGTGCGTTAATCCACAAGCTCGTCAAGCCAGTCAAGGTCGCTCGCTCCTGCTTTGCGAAACAGGTTGGTCGTGATCAGTGCCTCGTTGTTCAAGCAAAGCCCAAGGTGAGAACAACTCACGCAGCCATTCTGAGGAAAGCGAATACCACTACGTGAATCAAAGTGTCCGGACTCGATTTGATCGATGGTAGTTTCCACCAACCGGCCAAAGTCGCGCCGTTGTTCATCCGAGATTGAGGCTCTCAAATACTGAATCTCGGGAACTTGCTTTCGGACGAACACAACAAATGCCACGTCGGAAATGCCGCTGATCCAGGAGTAGCAGATCAATTGAGGGTCAAGCGAAAGCAGCCCTTGCGGAGCTTCGGGATAGCGGCTAGTCGTCGTCTTCCAATCGATCAAACAACGTTTACCATCGATTTCGCCGATGGCATCGATGTAGGCCACAAATTCTGCTGGTCTGGGTAAAGACACCAAGAGTTTTGCCTGCAAGTTTTCAGAGGGAAATGGGATTCGAACTCGGTCGTCTTGTGCGAATCGTTGAAGCATACTCATTCCTTGGTGCACCATGCGATCCCAAGAATCTCCTTTCTTGTAGTCAAACGGCGCTTCACGATAAGCACCCCATTCCTTAAACAGGGCCGCGCCGCAATCCTCACCACGAAAATAGGCACCCAGCGCGCTCTCAAAGCAGCGGCCGAAGGCCATCGCCGCACGCGACTCTTTTTCCCGCCAGCCATCGAGATAGTGGTAGCGATAGCTGCGGGGGCAGCGGAGATACCGGCTGATTTGCGTATAGCTATAGACCATGGATGTCCCCTAGGTTTTCAGTAGTGCTGTTGACGGGGCGGGATAGGGTCTTCCACTCTGCTGCGGGTGCGAATGCGTCGAGGTTTTGATTTGAACGCCCATTCGCGGTGGTATGCGACGTTCGAACGACGCCCTGCAAATTCAGCAGAGACTTCTCATCAACTTGATTTCGATTGAGCAGTTCGGTGTCGTATCCGAAGTCTTGCAGAAACCAATTCAATTTCCAAAGCGCCCTCTCACTGCAGTACAAACGTCCCGAAAAGGACTGTGTAGCTGAAGGCGTGGGTTCGAGGATCACAAACCGCAGCTCGAAATAGGACTTGTGCCGGTGCCAACGGTAAATAGCTCCGTTTACGCGGACCAAGAACAGTCCATCGAGGTTGGTATCAGCGCTCGTCTGTAAGGAATTCAAACCAGGAATGTGTCGTCTCATGACCTGACCTCTTGAGGCTGAGAATAGGAGTTCAGTTTGCAGATGAGCGCATCCCGGTTTTCATTTGCCATCACGGCCAAATGTGAGATGAAGGATTCAATCAGATCGCGGCTGGCGCTGCTGAGGGTCTGTGTTCCGCAGAAAGCTGCGGCGTACGCCTTCACAAGAATTGGGTCGAGGTTGTGCTGTCGGATCAGCAGCGAGAGCTGATCCCGCAGACGCGGGCTGCCGTTAGACGAGCTGTACCCACGACTGAGTTTTTCGTCACGAGGAGGATCCGAGGCGGATTGTGGAGGTCTTGAGGAACCCAGTTCTTCCACCGAGCATAGCCCGATCCCGTAGGCCTTTCGAAGAGCCCGGTTGACTGCGCGCGTTTCCGCGATGCGCATTTCGGCGCCTCGGACCAGCGGAGACACATTTAACGGATCAGCGTCTCCAAAACCAACAAACCCGCGCGATCGCGACGACCTATAGACAGTGGCCTTGAACACCCATCTGCCCGCGATGGGGTCGGACTGCCGCTCCTGTAGAACGGTCCGAATTCCCAAACACCGCCGACGAAGTGCAATCCTGAGAAGGCCGCTGTTGGTTACGTACCAATTTCCATCAATTCGTACAAGCTCGCCGCGCATCACGGAAAGATGAAAGGTTCGCGTAAGGTCGCCCAAGATTTTCAGATCAGGTGACCGGACCGAAGAATAACGCTGCCTGGCGAATCGCAGGTTTTGACGTAGTAATCCCGACGCACTAGGTTCGTTCACACCTATCTCCTTTTGCGGGGACGTTTATCTATATCGAGATAAATAATAACATTATAGTACTAGAATCGTCAAGTATGATGCCATGCTTTTCCGTGTGTGTCCTTGGGGATGAGCGAACCTAAGGTCCGGCTCATCTTGCTAATATCCGGGAGCCGTTACGTCGGAGCTCGCTGAACTTCGCTCAGCAGCTAGCCGCGGTTCACTAAATGGGTAAATAAGTTCTTGCTTTCTAAAGCCGTTGGATGAGAGCCGCAATCTCAGTGACTGTCCACGGTCCATCCAACGCTAGAACGCCCGCGTTTGTGAATCCTCCCACTCCGGCATCGGCTAACTACGGCGGGTCCAACCTCTGGTCCCTAGAAGGGAAAATCGTTCGGACCTGAAGACGTCAGCTCTGTTCATTGCAGCTATCGGACGAGGTGCTTCAGGATTTAACCATTGCGCTCCGCATTGCATGCAACGTAAACCGTTTGGAATTCGTTGAGTCATCATGCCACCGCAACTCGAACAAGGAACCGCCTCGGGAACGTTTTCTCTCGTGACCGCGGTCTTGTTGCATGCCTTTAAGTAATCGAGATATCCCAGCGTCTCCGATGAAGAACTGCTCTTAAACCAATCTAGCGCCTGCGACGTTGAATCGACTTGATCGTCGTGTTTTCCATTCGGAAAAGTCGACAGCTCGTGTAGATATTCTGCGAGCCACACCGATTGATCCGGGATGTGAACAAAACCGTTTTCGATCATGTTGGTGACGGAGTGCATCCGCATGATTTTGTCCATTTTAACTTCGTATCTTTTGACTTGGTGGATACCATCAGCCGTGAATTCTTGGATGAGTTGAGTTCCCGATGCTTTGTCTTCGATCAGGACGGTTTTTGCGTCAAAGGCCTGCATTTGTTCGATGACTGATCGCTTTAGCTCTGGGTAACCAAAACGCTTACGATAGACCTGCAGAAGAAAAATGTGTTTGTCTTTTACTCCCCACGTCGTGCAGACGCTGTAGTCGTTGAGCTCCCCAGGTTTGTTTGCGCTGTCCCAACTCTGGAAAATCAGGTCGAATTTGTCAGGTAGTTCGGCGGAGGTATAGGTTTTGAACCAGCCCGATTTAATCAAGCCGCCACCCAGTGGAGCCGGTGACTGCTGATACTGGCCTGCGAACGTGTATTCGCCCTGCACTTCGCGTAACTGAGAGAGCACTTCCAACGGCTCTCGCTCTGGATGTAATGCCTCTCCGAGTCTCCGGAAAACCGTCCTGCGGCCGAATGGGGATTGGATTATGTGCGTTTCGTCATTTTCTGCGATAGCCGGGAAGCGCAACACCGTCCAATTCCCTTGGCTCATTACGTGGCCGACCAAGTCGTCCTCATGCAGCCTTTGCATGATGATGATGATGATGCCTTCCCGTTTGTCATTCAGGCGGCTGACAAGAGTGTGATCGAACCAGTCGTTAACGGCATCACGCTGCGTCTCGGACAGAGCTTCATCGGGTTTGAGAGGGTCGTCAACGACGAGGATGTCAGCACCACGTCCGGTCAAGACACCCCCAACAGAAGTGGCCAGTCTAAATCCCCGCGCTGTGGTTGCGAAATCATGAACGGCTTGCCGTCTCCCCGCTAGGCGTGTCCCCGGGAACAGCTGCTGGTACCAGGGTGAGCACATTAGGGAGCGACAATCCGAAGCCAATTTGTCGGCAAGATCTTGCGCATAACAACAGTTTATGATTTGTTTTGTCGGGTTGTGTCCCAAGAGCCAGGCCACGAAGCAGATCGAAACTAAATGTGATTTTAGAGACCGCGGCGGGACATTCACGATGAGTCGCTTTATCTCGCCCCGCCGACATTTCTCTAACGCTTCGGCAATTTTTTCTATGTGCCAATTGTGTTTATAGTTCGTTTCCGGATTGAGAAGATAAAATGCCCGCTCGGCAAAGGCAACAAAGTCCTCTCGTAGAATCGCTTGGTATTCAATCTGACTTATCTTCATGTGCGGTCTCCTCCCTGCGGCTCTGCTGCCATCGACGCAGTACGTTGGCCATTACCTTTTGATCGAATCCGTCGACCTGCTCTCTCGGCAGTTCGCTCGATGGCTCGGCTGACTTTGCGAGGGCCATCAACTGACGGAGGGCGTTAAGGTCGCCAGCGGCTGCCTTGTTCACCAGCTGTTTCACTGCGGCTTCCAACTTTGTGATTGTTTTTCGAGTCCCGTTTTCACTGATGACGACTTTTTCCTGAAGCGATTTTTCCAACACAGTGGCCAGGTTGCGCTTTCCTTTAGGACGTCCGGCAGGATTGCCAGAAGCTCCCGGTCGAAAGCGGGTTTGCTTCGGAGGCCTGCCGAAACCGACCTCATAAGTTCCGTCGTGGTCATTCGCTGGCATGGGCGGTCTCCTCGCATCGCTCAAAGGTCTCTCCCGTTGATTCATTGATCGCAGTCAGTCCTGCATGTTTCTGGCATCGCCGAACTGCCGCGTCGACGTAGCTCGGATCGAGATCCATCGCGTAGCAGACTCGCCCGGTTCGTGCGGCGGCAATTACCGTTGTTCCTGAGCCCAGGAATGGATCGAGAACTAGGCCTCGGCGCGCCGTGCAGTCCTTGATGGCGTCGGCAACGAGGTTCACGGGCTTTACAGTCGGGTGGAGGGCCAACAAATTACCCTCATCTGTCGATCGCGAGAAGGAGTTGACGCCCGGATAGTTCCAAACGTTGGTCCTCGAGCGACCGAACTTTCCCAGCTGGACGTTGTTGCGGTGCGAACCGCCATTTCCAAACAGAAAAATGAGTTCGTGCTGGCTTCGATACAGCGACCCCATTCCGCCGTTGTTCTTTACCCACACGCACAAATTCCTGAGATCAGCAAAGGCAGCGCGACCAGCAGTCAGCAGCTCTCCCATGTGCCGCCAGTCCATGAAAATGTAAATAAGGCTTTCTGGAGAGCTATTCGCGGCAAGAAGTTCACAAACGTTCGTTAGGAATTCCGTGAAATCAGATGGGCTCATCTCACCAGAAGCCATCGGGAACTCTCTGTGTTGGGTTTTCCCTTTCCCGCCGGCATGTCCAGAAATCGGCACGTTGTACGGCGGGTCGGTAAAAACGGCATCAGCCCTCTTCTCCCCCATCAACTTGCGATAGTCGTCTCTGCAAAGCGCGTCTCCACACAAAATGCGGTGCTCACCAAGCCTCCAGACATCTCCTCGCCTACTGACCGGGTTCGACAAAACCGGTTCTATTTCAGCGTCTGCCGAGTCGATCGAGTTAGGTCCTGGCGAGTCGACGCTCTCGACGATCATGTCGATTTCTGCGACCTCGAAACCGATGACGTCGAGATTGAAGTCTAGTTCCGCATCGGTGAGGATCTGCAATTGGTCGCGCAACAAGCGCTCATCCCAGGTTGAGTTTTCTGTAAGTTTGTTATCAGCTAGCGCGAATGCCACCCTTTGATGCTCCGTTAAATGCTCGATGCGGATGACCGGGACCTCGGCACGGCGGAGCAGTTTGCAAGCCTCCAGCCGAGCGTGGCCGGCGATCACCACTCCCGTCTGCTCAATAAGGATCGGCCAATTGAGACCGAAGGTCGTGATGCTAGCCGCGATCTGCCGGATTTGACGATCGGTGTGAATTCGCGCATTCGATGGGTTGGGGCTAAGGGACTCGATGGGCCGATATTCAATCTTCAACGTACGGTCTGTGATAGGAGATGAGGTGTTGACGAGATTCTTTTTCATTTTTGCTCCCGGGAGTGGATTTCCTGATGCACTTCCACTATCCAGCAGCAGAGTCGGAGTGGATCCACACATTTGGGTCCAAAAAATTACGAAGTTCAATGAATCGAACTCTGTTTGGTCATAGATGGAGTGTTTCGAGGACCGAAACCGACGAATCAGAGGGAATTCCTCTGTTTCAGAATAGAGCTAAAACTGGAAGTTCACTTCAGAGGCTTGGCATTGAAGCGGGGATAGTTTGTTCGTTTCTCGAATCCAAGGCGGAAACCGATCTTCGGTCTAAGCTCATCGCCGACTGGGCGCGAACGTAGTTGGGTTTTGGCCCACTTTGGAACTTGAGCCATCAGAAGGTGATGCCTAGCAATGTCCGAATCATTGCGGATATAAGAATCGACTCTAACTTCCGCCGGATTGGCAGCGGGCCGGAAATCGGCTAGAACACGCCTGACTTCGGTTTGGGAAATATGAAATCTTGGGATTCGTGAGGCTTCTCTGACGGCAACGCTATGCTTTTGGCCGCGGTTGCGGGCATCTATGTAGGCGGTGTAAATGGCGAGAGCGCGCAGAAATTGCGACGGGCTCTTCCTGCCATTCTTTCTGGGTCGTCCTGCCGGCATCTCCGCATGAGTATAACAGTCATTTGATTAACTTTACAGCTAAATAATCGATGGGCGGACTTTGTACGCTCGCTCGAATTCGTTTGGCAAAACCTCGGCAGTTGAAGGGAGAGTTGCACCCAGTCGCCCCTGACCGGGCATGACTTTATGGTTGTTCACTCATGTTGCTGACCGCTGTGACACTCGTATCGGACACAAAAAACCTCGGAGCTTGAACGAGTGAATGCCAAAAACACGGTGTGACTCTGACGTTCGGTCAACTTCGACGTTCGAACCTGCCTAATTTCGAGAGGCACTCTCCATCAGAATGATTCAAACAAGCGTAATATAATGCCACTTTCTCGGAGTCTTAATCCCTTGGCGATTCGCACCGGCCAGCGTCTGGGCTCATACGAAATTCTGTCCGCGATCGGAGCGGGCGGGATGGGCGAGGTCTATCGCGCCCATGACAGCCGTCTTGGCCGTGATGTGGCTCTGAAGGTTCTCCCCGAAATCTTCGCCGCCGATTCCGACCGCGTTGTCCGCTTTCAAAGGGAAGCGCGTGTTCTCGCCGCGCTCAATCATCCCAACATCGGGGCAATCTACGGTCTCGAGGAGTTTGGCTCGAACTGTGCGCTTGTAATGGAGCTGGTCCCTGGAGAAACACTAGCTGAGCGAATTGATCGATTTGGCAGCCTATCTGTGCAGGAAACGCTGGGTATCGCGGCGCAGATCGCCGACGCGTTGGAAGCCGCGCACAACAGCGACATCATTCATCGCGACCTCAAACCGGCAAATATTAAGGTTACGCCGGAAGGCCGCGTGAAGGTGCTCGATTTTGGCCTTGCGAAGCCGAACGCAGAGCGCTCCGCCCAAGATCTCAATCAAGGGGTAACCGTATCCTCAACTTCGCAGCCCACCCAAGCGGGCAGAGTGCTGGGCACTCCAGCGTACATGAGCCCAGAACAAGCACAAGGCGCTGTTGTCGATAAGCGCTCGGATGTATTCAGTTTTGGTGCTGTGCTCTACGAGATGCTGGCAGGACGCCGCGCCTTCGTTGGCGGTTCCACTCTTGAGGTCTTAAGCGCCGTCCTCCGAGACAATCCTGCGCCCTTGAAAGTTGCCGCTCCAGTTGCCAGCATTGTGCGGCGCTGCCTGGAAAAGGATCCTGCTCGGCGATTTCAGAGTATGGCGGAAGTGCGAGCTGCACTTCAACAAATCACGGCAAGCTCAGAAGGATCGCGAAAAGTCAGACCAAGCAGACGCGTTGTTGCGCTGATGATCGGAGCGGTATGCCTGGTTGCGGCTGCCGCGTTTGTCGTAATCCGTAAGGCTGGCTCGCCAGCCCAGCTCACCACCTACCAGCCCGTTCAGCTCACCGCACTCGGATATGTCAACAATGCCGTTATATCTCCAGACGGTAACCGACTGGCTTTCGAGTGGGCTGGTCCTGGCGTGCCGAGTGTGGAACATCTCGCGCTCCACGTGAAAAAGATCGGCGAAGAGACGATTCAGCGCGTGACTGAATTCCAGCCTGGATTGGTGGTGCCGGCGTGGTCGCCGGATGGATCGCAACTGGCATTTCATCGACTCGCTAAAGACGGTAGCGGTGGCATTTCTATTGTTTCATCGGAGGGAGGTCCAGAAAAGAAGCTGTATTCGACTCATGTCACCTTCGGGCGCTCCATGGCCCTTGCGTGGTCGCCGGACGGCAAGAGTATCGCCTTCGCCAATGCTCCCTTTTCCGGCGGACATCTGGCCCTAAACCTTCTTTCCATCGACACGCAAGAAGTTAGGCAGATCGAGCATAACGACCGCTGCCTCGACGAGGCGGGCCCCATTTTTTCTCATGACGGCAAATACTTAGCGTACAACTGTTTCCCGGCGTCGTCTGATTTTGCGATTGCTATCGTCCGATCGGATGGATCGGGCAGTCGAATTCTGAAAGAGTTCAAGGGCTCCTGCAACGGAATGGCGTGGACGGTCGACAACAAACATCTGTTGTTCAGTCAATATCAAAATGGAGGCGACGGTGATCATTTGCGCGAATTGACAATTGCAGATGGCTCGGTGCGGGACATCGCGTCTGGAACCGGCTTTGACGCGATCTCGCTTTCCGCCAAGGGTGACCGCCTGGTTTTTGCTAAGGAATCTGGAGGCAATGATGTAATTTGGCGACTGAACTTAGCCCAGCTTCAGGATGCCCCGGTTGAACTCATTTCGAGTACTCGCACTCAGAACGGTCCGAATTACTCGGCAGACGGCTCTCACATCGTCTTTTCCTCGGATCGGACCGGTTCACAAGAGATCTGGATGAGTGACGCTGATGGACAGAACCTTGTGCAACTCACGCATCTTGGCCTGGGGGCGGGCAGTCCCAGTTGGTCCCCTGACGGACAGACTATTGCTTTCGATTTGCACGTTGCCTCGAAGGACGGTTCTAGTCACGCCGATGTATACACTCTTGACCTGGCGAGACGGATTCCAAAGAAATTGGACGTCGGTGCCGGCGAAGCTTCGGTCCCTACTTGGTCGCACGATGGAAAGTGGATCTACTTCGTCAGCGGAGCCGAAGGCCGGAACCGAATATTCCGCGTCGGTCGAGACGGAGGTCAGGCCTTAGCAGTATCGACCTCATCTGGATTTCTTCCGAAGGAATCGGTTGATGGCCAATACCTCTATTTCGCAAGTTCGGGGGGTTCTACCACTTTGCTGAGGGCTTCGCTGCACCCGATTGGCACCGAGTCGCGCGTCGAAGGTATCCCCGCGCTCTCGTTCTTGGACAACTGGACTGTGGTCCGCGAAGGCGTCTATTTCTATCCTGCCGACGACATTTCAACCCTGAGCTTTTTCGATTTCGCGAACAAGAAACTCCGACCAATCCTGAAAGGCGACACCGCCTACTTCGGCATTGCCGCATCGCCTGATGAACGTTATCTGCTCTATGCCAGACATAGCGTACCCAAACGCGACATCATGCTTATCGACAATTTTCGCTAACCCCCCGGGCGAAGACTCCGAATCATCATCGATGGGGGCATTTTGAGTTTTGAGTGGTATATAGTGTTAGCAACATTTACCATGCGGCGAACTGTTGCGCGGCCGTCGCCTACCAGGGTGTCGGTGTCAGGTCGCCTCTTTGATTTACATGATCCGAAATATGGCTTGGTGAGGCTACGTATGCGATCGTTGTCCTCGTCAAACGTGCGGACATTTACATCCAGGGCTGGATGCCTTCGTCATGCAGCTTTCTTCGTTGTCATGCTCGCCTTCCTGCCTTCACTCACCAAAGCACAGGAAGCAACGATCGTAGGCACGGTGACCGATCCGAGTGGCGGCGTCATCGCCAGCGTCACCGTAACCATCGTCAACGAACAAACCGGTGCCGCGCGCGCCCTCTCAACAAACGTCGTTGGACAATACGTCGTTCCAGGCTTGCCCGTTGGTGCCTACGATTTGAGAGCGGAGGCCTCCGGGTTCAAACTAGTTGAGTCTAAAGGCGTGCTCCTGAACACCAACGATCGCGTCCGCGTCGATTTCCAGATGCAAGTGGGCGCTCACTCGGAGACCGCAGTCGTCGAATCTACGGCTGTTGCAGTGCAGGCCGACAGCGGAGAGCAAAGCTCTCTCATCAGCGGCACCCAAATGTCGGAGCTTTCCACGAACGGCCGTAGCATCTACACTTACGCCGCACTCACACCCGGCGCCGCGAGCCTGATCCCCAGTTTTGAGCCGCCGACACCCATCGGCGCCAACGGCAATGTCTCGTTTAACGGCAATCGCACCGCTCACAATATCTACCTGCTCGACGGAGGAGAAAACGACGATCGGGGCGGAGCCGGCTCCTCTCTCGCGCCTTCTATCGATGCGATTGCAGAAATGCAGACGCTGACGTCGAACTACAGTGCCGAGTACGGCTTGTCATCGGCAGGTACCGTCAGCTCAGTGCTGAAGTCTGGCACCCGAACTTTTCATTTCTCGCTCTGGGAATTCCTTCGCAATGACGCGCTCGACGCACGAAACTTTTTCAATCCGGCGCCTCAGCCGATCACCGAATTGCGCTACAACCTGTATGGATTCAATGTCGGGGGGCCCGTCACGTTCGGAAGGTGGTACAACCGCAGCAAGACGCGCACCTTTTTCTTTTACAACATGGAATGGCGAAAGCTCATTCAAGGGCAGATTCTCAATTCGGTCGTTCCTCTGCCATCCACTTACGGTGGAAACTTTTCCGCTTCAGCTCTTACACTCGATCAGTTTCACGCGCCTGCTGTTTGCCAAGTTTCGCCCGCCATCCAAGCCCAGTTCCAGTTGGCGAATCAGCCGCTCAGCGGCTGCAAGAACGGGTTTCCCGACCCGGCGAAGGAAGTCGCCTTCAACAACAACACGATTCCCGCAAGCCTGCTGGACGCAAACGCCCATGCGTTGCTCACGGCTGGCGGCAAGTACGGGGGGATATTTCCAGCGCCTAACAGAGGCAGCAATTTTGTCGGCGGCAACAACCTGCCTACGAACGTGCGAGAAGAAATCGTCCGCATCGATGAAAACGTCAGCCCGAAGCTCACTTTGTTCGGGCATTTGGTTGCCGAACAGGTCTCGCAAGACTACGGCACTACCATATTCAGCGGCGACAACGTGCCGACAGTCGGCAACAAATCTCTGGCGCCTTCCTACGCGGCCGTCGTCCATTCCACCTACATCTTCAGTCCGAGTCTCGTGAACGAAGCTTCATTCAATTACAACGGCAATCGTCTTGACTTGCTGCCGATCGGTTTGGTTTCCGCTCCTTCTGACTTCGACTTCAACCGGTTTTTCACCGGGCCCAATGCCCAGAACCGGATTCCATCCATTTATCTTGTGGGTAGCACCGGCTCGATTTACACGAGCTCCATACTTCCTTGGCACAATTACGCCCACAGCTACCAGCCGCGTGACGATGTCTCCTGGACCGAAGGTCGCCATCAGTTGAAGATGGGCGGTAGCTGGCTCTTCTACGCGAAAGCTCAAGATTCGAGTACCACGACCCAAGGCAATTTTGGCTTCACCGGGCAATTTACCGGAGACGACTTCGCCGATTACCTCCTTGGCTATGCGACGATTTATCAGGAATCCGCGATCCAGAACTTGCAGCACTGGAATAGCAACTCTTTTGCGCTCTACTTTCAGGACAATTACCGCGTCAATCGGCGCTTCACTCTGAATCTCGGGCTGCGTTGGGATGGAATCCCTCACACCTACGATGCCAACAAGCAGACCGCCAATTTCTATCCCAATTTGTACGATCCTGCCGACGCCGCTCAGCTCAGCCCCGACTTCCAGACCGTGCTTCCCACTAGCCCGGGCCTTGGGACCAGCCCGAATCCCATTCTCGCCGGCCAGAAGTTCTACCTGAATGGCGTCAGAACTTGCGGCCTTAGTGGCACGCCTCAGGGATGCGTAAACGGCGCGTGGAAAAACTTCGGACCGCGAATTGGTTTCGCCTACGATTTGACCGGCGCCGGAAAAACTGTCGTACGCGGCGGTTACGGAATCATGTACGAACGGCTTCAGGGTAACGACACCTACAGTCTCTCTTCTAACGTTCCCTTCAGCGCTGGCGTCAATTTTTTCAATGTGTCACTTTCGAATCCCAGCACCAGCATCGCCACCGGGCAACAGCTCTCTTCTTCGATTCCAGTCTCCGGACTGTTCGGATTGGATCAAGGCCAATACGCTGCTCCGAGGAGCACTCAGTTCAGCATCGGATTTCAGCAAGCAATAGAAAAGTCTGTCCTCTCCGCAACGTATGTCGGCAGCCGCAACCGCCACCAGAGTTTCTACAACCAGATTGACTTGCCTTCGGGAAGCCTTCTGCCGGGCTTCGTCGATAGCAGCGCTCTCGCCCAAGCTTACAACGCAAACTTGCCGTACTCGGGCTATAGCTCGATTGAGATGGGACAGAACGAAGCGAACGGAAGCTACAACTCCTTTCAGCTTTCACTCCGCGGAACCACGCTGCGCGGCGACCTCACTTATCAGATTGGCTACACCTACTCGCACTCTTACGACTCGTACACGGAATTCAGCCCCGGTGGCGGCGGAGACTTGTCCTTCCCTTCGAATCCCTACCTCGGCTGGAAGTATGACTACGGTCCGTCTGCGTTCGATATCCGCAACAACTTTTTTGTGAATTTCGTTTACGAAATACCATTCCTGAAGCGTAGCTCGTATCGCTTTTTGAAGACGGCGCTCGGCGGTTGGGAAGTCTCGGGAATCGTCAGTGCGGCTTCCGGTGCGCCGTTGACGATTGGCGTCGTGGGCCAAAACGTGGCGTCGATCATTCCGAATGCCGAGAATCGCCCCAACATTTCCGGGCGCATGTCGAATCCTCACACCGTCAACGAATGGTTCGACACTTCGGTGTTTTCGATGCCCGCCGCAGGCACTTGGGGTAACACTCCGGCGAACAACGTCAGCGGTCCAGGCCACGACAACTGGAATCTCTCTTTCTTCAAGAACTTTGTTTTCTCTCAAGAGCGTCCCATCAATCTTCAATTCCGCGGCGAGTTTTTCAATGTATGGAATCATACGCAATGGATTGGAGACACGCAGAACGGCGGCGTCATTACGAATTTCGGCGCAAGTAATTTCGGCGCGGTTACCATGGCCGCTGATCCTCGGACAATCCAGTTGGCGCTAAAATTTTCCTTCTAGAGGCTCAAGTTTATAGAAGCCTCCCGGGTGTCCGCTCGGCACGAGGGCGCGGCTTGAGCTCCCCTCCGAATTGCATCTTTTGAGAAATTGACAGACGACACCTGGCCGGAGTTCGGCTGAATCATCCGTTATTCACTTAAGCCATTAATCGGGACCGCCCAAAGATGGATTCCGGTTCGAGCGACTAGGTTCTCGGCCGAATACGGTTTTCACCGGTTTTCTGATAACGCCTCGTTTTCATATATTCAAGAAGGTCCAGCTATTCCCAAGGGTTCAAACATTCAAAGATCCGCTATGGAAGCATATGCAAGAGTGATTGCGAGTCTCGTGGTGTTCCT
>Ga0206939_10066_pt1 | contig 32441 bp, 32 predicted proteins | sample Alteio_BWOrgHeat_10_FD_152921 | JGI IMG/M metagenome (GOLD analysis project Ga0206939, IMG submission 152921) | Enriched cells from forest soil in Barre Woods Harvard Forest LTER site, Petersham, Massachusetts, United States -... | ecosystem: Environmental > Terrestrial > Soil > Temperate forest >... | reverse complement strand
CTCGCGAATTTCTTGCTTGCCGAAGAGGCGGCGGATTTTTGCGGAGAGGCTTCGGAGCTGAGCGATCATGGCTTTTCTCCTTCGAGTTTGAGGACGCGGCCGATCACGCCGGCGATCCGTTCCCACTCTTCGGTTTCGAGCGCGAGCTGTTTCGAGCCTTCTTTGGTGATCGAGTAGAACTTTGCTTTGCGATTGTTGTCGGAGGTGCCCCAGCCGGCGGAGATCCAGCCTTGCTGCTGGAGGCGGAGCAGGGAAGTGTAGACGGTGCCTTCATTCAGTTTGAGGACGTCTTCGCTGACTTGCTCGATACGGCGGGCAATGCCGAAGCCGTGCTGCGGGCCGAGGGCGTGGAGCGTTTTGAGGACCATGAGATCGAGGGTGCCTTGGAGGACGTCGGATTTGGGTGACATGGATTGCTTTCCTTTGGACATAGCAAAGGAAGGTAGCGGTGCTCCTTTGGAATGTCCATATGAAAGACGAAGCAGCGTGCGAAAAGTTCCGTTCCGTTTCAGGACGGAGGGGGTATACCCCGGGTTGTTTTACAAAGAGTGTGGAAGTTGTTGAAAATGCTGTAGTTTCTGGAGCGCTGTTTTTAAGAGTGTGGAATGTATTGAAAGGAAAGGCCTTGCAGCGGGGTGTAATTCGAAAAGCTTCGGATCTGATGGAGTCCGTGTTCTTTCATGCGAGGCGAATCAGGCTTGGACAGTCTGGAGGAGCCTCCTTTGCGGACCGAAAACGGGATTGTAAAAGAAAAAGGCGCCACTTTCGTGGCGCCTTGGCGTAGTTTTCTACGCGGACTATGTTAGCAGATTGGATAGATTTGTCAAGAGGTAAAGGGTGTTGGGGCCCTCAGGGAAGGGCATTCGGTGGTGAAAGACGGGCACGGCGATGCCGTGCCCCTACGACAGATCGTCTATCGAGGCCACGGTTAGTGGGCTTGGGTGAAGGGGTTTTCGTCGGCGCTGGGGCCGTAGATGGAGGGGACGGGGACCTCGAGGAGGCGCAGGTAGACGGAGAGCTGGCCGCGGTGGTGATACCAGTGGTTGAGCATGATGTTGCGGACCAGCTCGACGCGCGGGATCGCGAGGATTTCCTGGCCATTTGCTTTCAGGCGCCAGGTTGCGGTGGCTGTGGATTCGGTCAAGCCTTCGATGAATTGCTCGGCGGTTTGTACGCTGCCTTCGAAGGTGTCGAGAATCTCTTTCTTATCTTTGGGTTGTTGCGTGGCGAAGGCGGCCGGATCGATTTCGTGCACGTCGTTTTGGGCGATCCGGGCGATGCCGGCTGGGACGGTGGCAATGTGATTCGCGAGCTTGCCGAGGGTCATGGATTTCGGGTGCGGCGCCCAGTTGAGTTTGTCGGCTGGGACGCGATCGAGAACGCGGCGGGTGGTCGCGGATTCTCGCTGGAATTCATTGAGCATGGGGGATAGGGATTGCCACATTTTGAATCTCTCCTTGGGTGTTGCGTGGTTGATGTGTGGGTTGGTTCGGAGTTGGGATCGGTTGAGATCCTTCGGCGGCTTGCGGCCGCCTCAGGATGACATACGGTTTTTTGGGCTGATTTATTTCAAGACAGAAAGAAAAATCAGATTGTGGTTGAAGTTGAGGGCTGGGCGTTTGGGGCGCAGCATGCTGCGCCCCTACATGATCTTGCCCGTTGATCGATCCGCGATGTTGGCGAAGGCACCTGACACTCGGTTATTTGTTTTCGTGGTGGCAGCAGCCGGTGTCTTTGGCTGCGGCGGCTGACGGGTTGGATTGCGGGTATTTGTCGTGATGGCGGACCCAGGCCATGGGCGGCATCATGTTGGACTCGTCGCGGCCTTTGGGGGCGATGTCGAGCCAGTTGTAGGCGTTGATCATGCCGTCGAGGCCCCGGCCGAAGCTGGAATAGGTGTGGAAGATGTTGCCGTCTTCATCCTTGATGAAGCAACTGGCGCCGGGGCCCTCGACTTCGGGGAAGCGCTGGGTGCCGAAATTGTAGCCGGTGGTGCCGGCGTCGACCTGTTCGCGGGTGAAAGAGACGTTGTAGTCGTAGTTGAAGTCGGTGGCGTTGGAAGAGACCCACACAAAATTCCAGCCCATGCGTTTTTTGAAGGCTTCGAGTTTTGTGAGCGGAGCGCGCGAGATGGCGACGTACGAGACGTCGCGCGCGGCAAGGTGCGGCAGCGAGCCTGCGACGTGATCGGAGATGAACGAGCAGCCGCGGCAGCCTTCTTCCCAATCGGGGCTGAACATGAAGTGGTAGACGATGAGTTGCGATTTGTCGCCGAAGAGATCGGCGAGCGTCACCTTGCCTGACGGCGAGTCGAAGACGTAGTTCTTCTCTACTTTTTCCCACGGGAGTTGGCGGCGCTGGCTTGCGATTTCGTCGCGCAGGCGCGTGAGTTGCTTTTCCTTGGCGAGAAATTCCTTTCGCGCGGCCAGCCATTCGGAGTGGGAGACGACTTTCGGGGCTGCTTTTGCCACAGGTGCGGTTGCCATTTCACTTCTCCTTTTGTTTCGGTCGCAAGACCGGAGTGCGATTGTTGAGTTTGAGGAATTTGAAGGTTAGGGCGCTGACGGCGCCGGTGGAGATGGTGGTTGCGATCAGGAATGTGGCTGAGGCGAAGCATGCCGGGCACATTTTCAGGACTCCTTCCTGTTCGTACGACGAACGAGGTCCGGAATTTCGACATTCGGCGCCGGGAATGTATCGGTACGTCGCGCCAAGCACGTTTGGAAACCCGCACCCTCTAACTTCTGAGGGTGCGGCACCCAGGAGCAGATTCGCGGCGATTTGTGGCTAGCGTAAGGCATGACGCTGGGTCCTTTAGTGGCGCGTGGACTGGGACTCGGCGAATTTGCGGATGCTTTCGTTGATGTGCGTCCACCCCATGTTTACGCCTTTGCGGAAATCTTCGAGGCCAAGGAGAACGCCGAAGGCGTAGTGATGGAACGTGATGAGCGTTCCGCCTTCCACTTCTTTTAGACGGAACTGAACGTTGTGTGTCACCGGGAAGCTCGTCATCAGCGGGCCGGCGAATTCGAGCAGCGTGGGGCGCTTGATGGCCTGCACGTTTGCCCAGAAATGACCCTGGTTGTTGCCGAGATCGCGGTACCAGCGGCCTCCGGGCCATGGCTCGACTGTCAGCGGCATGGGTTCGCCGTCCGGCCTGGTATTGCCCGGGCCGAGTTGGGTGAGCATCGCGTCGAAAGTGGTTTCCAGCGACGCGCGCACGTGAGTTTCCCTCTCAATCTGGATCACCAGGTCTTCAATTCTTGTCGCGGTCAAGATCATTTTTGCTCCTTGGTTTGAAGTTAGTTGGGGAATCCGGTTGTTCGTTCGTTTTGCGCTCAGCGAGTTCTTTGATCCGGTCGAGCTGATGGCGCCAGTAGCGCTCGAAGGTGGAAGTCCACTCATGCAGCGGACGGATGGCATCCGCGTTGGTTCGGTAAAACATGTTGCGGCCGTCGCGGCGGACGCTGACGAGGCCGACGTCTTTGAGGACGCGCAGGTGCTTGGAGACGGAAGGCTGCTCGATGCTCAGGCTGTCGACGATTTCGTTGACGGAGCGTTCCTGAAGGATGAGGTAGTTCAGGATGTCGCGGCGGCGAGGTTCGGCGACCGCGTTGAAGGCATCGGAGGTAGTGGAGGCGCGCGGCATGAGGTCAATATATTCCCATATGGGAATATATGTCAAGCACTATTTTTAGGAGCGGTTTGACGGGGTTTTGCTTCGGCTGCGGTTCGTAATTGCTCTCAGCGCCGGGGGCTGGCTTTCGCAAAAGCGCGCTGGCGAGACGCGACCTGCTTGTGCTATTGATTTGCCCAACAGAAGTGGCTTTGGAATCCGCTATCAGGTCCCGCTTGTAGTCCATTGAACGTGTTGACGGAGAGGTCGAAATGAAATTCGCAACCAGGATTCGGATGGTGTGGTGTATCGGTTTGGTGTGCGCTCTTGCGTTGGCGTGCGCGGTTTTTGGCCAGGATAGCGGCGCGATCAAGAAGAGATTCACCAACGAAGACGTCATCAGCATGGCGAAGCTTGGCCTGACGGATGACGTGATCATCGCCAAGATTCGCGCGATGAGTGCGGCTGGAGACGCGATCAGCTTCGATACCGGCGTCGAAGGTTTGAAGAATTTGAAAGCGAACGGTGTCCCTGACTCGGTGATCAAAGTGATGATCAATCCGACGGCGGCGGGGCCGACGATGGTTGCGGCCACGAGCACGACGCCGATGACGGTCGATCCGAATTTGCCGCCGCCGGAAGTCGGAGTGTATTGGAAGGACCGAGCCAACTTTGTTTTGCTGCAGGGGCAAGCTCTGACGAACACCAAGGCGGGCGGGAAAGCCGGGAGCCTGTTTACGAATGGGATGAGGAACCAACACTGGGATGCGACGATCGAAGGGCAAACTTCGAAGAATGTCGTGAGAGAACGGCATCCGTCGTTTTATTTCTATGTGCCGGATGGATCCGACGCGGGCGACTACGTGTTGATCAAGCTGAACAAGAAGAGCGATCACAGGGAATTTCAGGTTGGGTCATTTGGAGGAATTACCGGCGGGAAGTCTGGCGTGAAGAAGGATAAGGAGCTGGGGTTCAAGGCGGATCACGTTGGGATTCGGATGTACAAGGTGACGCTGGAATCGGACCTGAAGCCGGGGGAGTATGCGTTTTTCATGGGGACGGGGACGGGGGCGACGATGTCGGGGGCGCGCGGGGGGAATCGGTCGGGAGGGAATGCGACGGGGAGGATTTATGATTTCAGCATCATGGAGTAGTTGAATTTGGTGGCGTTTGGGGCGCAGCGGTGCTGCGCCCGTACGTGATTGGGGCAGGGCGCAGAGAGTTGCGATGCGATGTGGCTTACGCCGTAAAAGCGGCGCGGGAGCGCCGCACTCCAAATGGTTCGCGCTGCGTGGATTGTTGGTCGGTGACGCGGCAGTTGATGACAACTCTCGCTGTAAGTAAATAACTTAATGAAGCAGGAAGTTACTCGGCGCGGAGAGCGACGACGGGGTCGACGGTGGCGGCGCGGCGGGCGGGGACGAAGCTGGCGAGCAGCGCGGCGGCCGTTAGGATTGCGGCTACGGCGATGAGAGTGGGGATGTCCCACGAGCGGACGCCGAAGAGGACGGCTTGCATGGCGGCGGCGGCGCCGATGGCAAGGACGAGTCCGATGAGTATGCCGATGCTGGTGAGGCGGCCGGCTTCGCTGAGGATGAGGCGATAGACGGAGCTTTGCTGTGCGCCGAGCGCCATGCGTACGCCGATCTCGCGTGTGCGCTGGCTGACCGAGTACGCGACGACGCCGTAGAGGCCGACGACGCTGAGGATCAACGCAAGCGCGGCGAACCCACCGACGAGCCAAGCGGATGAACGATGAATGTAGGCCGACGGCGAATTGTTGATGATCGTCGCCATCGTTGCGCCCTGAAAGGCGACGATTTGGGGATCGATGTCGTGGATGGTGGCGGTGAGAGTGGGGAGGATGGCGGCTTCGTCCTGCGATGTGCGGACGGCAAGCATGAAGCCGGAGCTAGACTCCTGATTGAAAGGAATGTAGAGGGCGGGAAGATTCTGTGAGTCGAGTTGGCCTTCCTTGATGTCTTCGACGATGCCGACGATTTGAATCGGACTTACAGGATTTAAGTAGGAGAGCTGGTGAGCGAGCGGATCTTCGCCGGGGAAATAGGTGCGTTCGAACGATCGATTGATGATGGCGACTTGCGGTCTGGTCTTATCGTCGGATTCGGTGAAGTAGCGGCCACGAAGGAGTTTTGCGCCGAGCACGTTGAAGTAGTCGGGTGTTACGTCGCGAAAGGTGGTTTCGTTGTGCTCGCCGTGCCACGGGCGGCCGAGAATGCGGATCCAGGTCGTGTTGCCCCATCCGTCGATGGGGAGAAGGCTGGATGTGCCGACCAAGGTGACGCCAGGGAGCGCGGCGACTTTGTCGCGGACGAGGCGGTTGAGCGCGATCCACTGAGGTTCTTTGGCGTAGGTGGACTCTGGCGAGGAGATCATCATTGTGGCGATGTGATCGGGGTTCATTCCGGTGTCCACGTGGAGCAAGCGGGAGAGGCTTTTACCGAGCAAGCCGGCGATGACGAGCAGGACGACAGCGGTGGCAAGTTCGAGCACGACGAGCTTCGAGCCGAGACGACGCCAGGCGCTGCCTGCTGAACCGCGCGAGCCTTCGGCGAGATCATCACGCATCTCGGGTGTGGCGGCGCGGACACTGGGCGTGAGCGAGAATAGGATCGCAGCGAGAAGTGCGATTACGGCGGCGAATGCGAGAACGCGCGGGTTGAATCCGAGATTTTGCCAGAACGCCATGCGGGCGATGAAGTCGGCGGGGATGAGGCTCGTGAGAATGCGCATGCCGCCATAAGCGAGGGCGAGGCCGAAGGCGGTGCCGGCGATTACGACGACGAGCCCTTCCGTTACGAACTGACGAATCAAACGCAGAGGAGATGCACCGAGCGCGCCACGGACGGCGATTTCACGGCGGCGGCTTTCGGCGCGAATCAGGAGCAAGCTGGCGATGTTGAAGCCGGCGATGATGAGCAAGAGCGAGGCGCCGCCGAGGAGAACGAAGAGGATGGGGCGGATGTCGCCGACGATGTACTCGGACAGCGGCGTGACGTAGGCACCCTGATCGCGGTTGGAGTCAGGATATTCACGCTCGAGTTGCTGCGCGATGGAAGTGACGTTGGCAAGAGCTTGCCGCAAAGTGACGCCGTCTTTGAGACGCGCGACGCCGTTCATGCCGTGGCAGCCGCGGCGGAGATCGCATCCTTGGTCGGGGTGCAGCGTTGTCCAGAATTCGGCGGGTTCGGCGGGAACGAAATGAAAGTCGCGCGGAAGGACACCGATGATGATGTGTGGCTTTTCGTCAAGGATGACGGATTGGCCGATGACGTCGGGGCTGCCGCCGTAGCGCTTTTGCCAGGCGGAGTAGCTGAGCACCACGGTGCGCTGAGCGGAGAGTAAATCTTCGCCGGCGGCAAAATCGCGGCCGAGGATTGGCGCAACGCCCAGCACGCGGAAAAATCCATCGCTTACGCGGCCGATCCGGACAGGTTCGACACCATTTTTATTGGACAGAGTGACGCCATTTCGCTGGTAGATCTCGAGCGAGGTGAAGACTTCGTTACGTTTTTTCCAGTCGTAGTAATCGGGGATGGAGAGATTGCTTTCTTTGAACATCTTGATCGATTCGAAGACGCCGACGAGGCGCGAGGAATCGCGATACGGAAGCGGCTTGAGAAGAGCGGCGTCGACGAAAGAAAAAATGGCGACGCTGGCGGCCATGCCGAGCGCCAGCATGAAAATGGCGGTGACGGTGAAGCCGAGATTTTTGCGGAGTTGGCGGAGGGAGAAGCGAAAATCCTGAAGGGTGGTTTCGAACCAGAAGCCGACGACGTCGCGGCTGCGATCGCGGAGGTGGAGGTCGTTGCCGAATTCGCGATTGGCGGCGTGGCCAGCGGCCTTCGGCGTGAGCGCGGGATCGGCTTCCAGGATGTCGCGTTGTTTGAGTTCGCGGTGGTAGGCCATTTCTTCGGCTAGGTCGGCGTCGAATTTTTCGCGGCGGGCGAAGAAGAGGAGTTTGTTGAAGAGGCGTCGAAGTGAGTTGGGCATGGCTGGCTCCTTTTTTTGCGCTCGTGAGTTGCGACTTCGCTATGCGTCCTGGTCCTGGAGGACGCGGGTGATCGCGGCGATGAGTTGATGGAATTGAGAGAGTTCGGCACCGAGTTGTTTGCGGCCGGCGGCGGTGAGCGTGTAGAAGCGGGCGCGGCGGTTGGTCTCGGTCATTTTCCATTCGGCTTTGACCCATCCCTGGAGCAGGAGCCGCTGGAGGGCGGGATAGAGCGAGCCTTCTTCGACGGTCAGAACCTCTTGCGAGATGCGCTTGATGGAGAGCGCGATGCCGTAACCGTGCAGCGGGGCTCGGGTTAGCGTTTTGAGGATGAGCATGTCGAGCGTGCCGGGGAGCAGGTCGGGCTTGGTCATGAGCGTTGAGACGGCCTCTCGTTGATGGGCGTTCTGTCTCTATAGACGCTCGAAAACGGCTTAGGGATAGATTGTCTATGGGTAGAACGACTTTGGTCTACGAAAAGTTCCGTGCGAGTTGGAATATTTTGTTCGGTTGGCCGTTTATAGAAGTAGAGGCGCAGCAGAGGTGTTCGCGCAGGATGGATTGCGGGCGGGTAAGTTGTTGAAAATATTAGACGGCAGGTGACGGGCGATGAAGAAGGGAAGTCTGGGCGTTGCAGCGGATCGACGGGTGATTTTGGACCGGTTGGGGAATCTGCGGCAGGACAGTCGACGGCAGTGGGGAAAGATGAACGCGCACCAGGCGGTCTGTCACCTGTGCGATTCGTTTCGCGGAGTGATGGGGGATCGAGAGCTGTCAGGAAAGCCGATGTGGATTGGCAAGCTGGTGAAATGGGTGGCGCTGGACTCGCCATTGATGTGGACGCGCGGCACGCCGACGAGGCCGGAAGTCGATCAGATGAAACTTGGAACGAAGCCGGTCGAGTTTGGGGCGGATGTGAACGAGCTGCGGCGATTGGAGGCGCGATTCTCGGAGGCGCCGCGCGACTTTTCGTGGAAGCCGCATCCGTTTTTCGGGGAGATGAGCGAGAGGGATTGGATGAAGTGGGGATGGCTGCACATGGATCATCATTTGAGGCAATTCGGCGTTTAGAAAATGGAAAAGGGAAAATGGAAATTGGTGCGCTCTTGCGAGGTGGTAAAGGTTCCACTAACTGGACTTTGTGGCTTTGAAGCGGAGGCGGGTGTAGTCGGCGGTCCATTTGCCTTGGGAGTCGCAGAGTTGGGGACGGAGAGTTTCCTGGACTTCGGCGAGGTAGGCGGCGCGCTCTTGCGGCGGGAGTTTGTCGGTGAAATTGTGGCCGAAGGTTTGGAGCCAGGCGGTGACGTCGCTGGGTAGCGGAGTGGGGCGCGGGATGAGCGCGATGTAGTCGATGGCGAAACCGCCGCGGGTGAGGCGGGCGGAGTAGTCTTCGACGGTGGGGAAATACCAGAGGTCGGCGGATCTGCCGTCGATGTTGCGCCGGTCGAGGGCGGCGATCAGAGCCGTCCTTATTTTTTCGACGCAGCGGTCCCCGCCCATCTCGGCGACGAAGCGGCCACCGGGGCGAAGCGCTTTGTGGACGCCCGCGATGACGGCGTCGGGATCGTTGCGCATCCAATGCAATGCGGCGTTGCTGAAGACGGCGTCGAATTCGTTTTCGAATGGGAGATTTTCGCCGTCGATGGTTTGGGCGGAGACGCCGAGTTTTTTTGTGGCCTCGACTTGAGCCGCGCTGGCGTCAACGCCGAGGACGTCGCAGCCGATGGATTGGAGTTTGGCGGTGAGGACGCCGTCGCCGCAGCCGAGATCGAGGATGCGTTCGCGGGGTTGGGGATCGAGGAGTTCGAGGACGGGGGCGCCGAGGTCGGAGACGAAGCGGGCGTTGCGGGCGTATTGGTCCGGGTTCCAGGTTTGGGTCATCTACATATTTTAGTTGAGGGGCTCGGTGCCGGCTTATTGAAAGAGCTTACGGGGCGCATTGAGCTGGCTTATGGTGGCTGAATGCGTGCCGTGGCTAAAGAAAGCAGATTCCGAGCTTCGCTCGGAATGACATCCAATTCTAAATTTGCGAGCCGTTACCAGGATTTTTGTTTGCGGAGATGCGTGATGTGCGCGGTGTGGTGTTTGCCGTGCCATTCGTAGATGAAGAGGAGCCAGTCGACGTTTTTCTGGCCGCTGTCGGGATGGATCAGTGGGCGCGCGAAGTCGGGCTCTTTAAGTGATCGCCAGGTGATGTCCCAGCGATCGTGGAGGGCGTCGAGCAGAGTTTGCGAAACGGCGATGGGGGCTTTGGCGTCGGCGAGCTTGGCCCACTCGGACTCTTCATACGTTTTGATCGTGGGATTGTTTTCGGTGAGCGCGAGGCGCAGCCGGATGAAGGCGTTCATGTGGCTGTCGGGCACGTGGTGAACGACCTGGCGGACGGTCCATCCGCCGTCGCGATAGGGCGTGTCGAGTTGCGCGTCGTTGAGTCCAGCGACAGCGGCGCGCATTTTCTTGGGAGTAGACGCGATTTCTACGATTGCTTCGGCGCGGCGTTGCGTCGTGATGTGCGCGGGCATCTCAAATTTGCCGATTGGATAGCGCGGATCCATGGGTGAATCCTCCAGGTTGACGTCGCATCTAATGTTGCCGTGTCGGTCATCACCGCTGCGGCGGGCGTCCACGGACCCAGCGTAATGGCGCGCGGCCGAAGTCGTCAAAGGCGCTAAGTCGTGACGGCTCTCCAAATTGGACGGATGGACGCCCTGCGAGCTTGAGCGAGTGCGAATGCTACAATGTTCTGGTTTGGCTGGTGGCACGGTTTGCCGCAGCAACGTTGTAGCGTGAAGGCGCGCCGCGGAATCAAATTGTCGGGAGCAATGGAATGCACAATGTGGTGATTATCGGGAGTGGCTGCTCGGGGCTGACGGCCGCGATTTATGCAGCGCGCGCGAATTTGAAGCCACTTGTGATCGACGGCCATGAGCCGGGCGGGCAGCTTTCGCTGACGACGCACGTCGAAAATTTTCCGGGATTTCCCGATGGGATTCTGGGCCCGGAACTCATCGAGAATATGCGGAAGCAGGCCACAAAGTTTGGGACCGAGTTTAAGGCCGGCACGATTACGGAAGTCGATTTGAGCCAGCGGCCGTTCAAAATCACGGCGGGGAAAGACGTTTACGAAGCGAAGACTCTGATTGTGGCGGCGGGCGCTTCGGCGCGGCTGCTGGGATTGCCCAACGAGCGGGCACTGATCGGACACGGAGTCTCGACTTGCGCCACCTGCGATGGATATTTCTTCCGGAACCGGCCGATCGCGGTCGTAGGCGGCGGTGACTCGGCGATGGAAGAGGCGAACTTTTTGTCGCGCTATGCGAACAAGGTTTATCTGATTCACCGTCGTCCGGAGTTTCGCGCGTCCAAGATCATGATCGATCGCGCGAAGGCCAACGAGAAGATCGAGTTTGTTACGCCGGCGGTGGTTGACCAGATCATTGAGAAGGACGGCTCAGTCGAAGGCCTGCGCGTGAAGCATCCCGAAACGGGCGAAGTGCGCGAGCTCGCGATTCACGGAATGTTTGTGGCGATCGGGCACGATCCGAACAGCAAGATTTTCAAGACGAAGCTCGATATGGATGCGAACGGCTACTTGCTCGCGACTCATGGCAGCCTGACGAAAATTCCCGGTGTTTTTATTGCCGGCGATGTGCAGGATCATCGGTATCGGCAGGCGGTCACCGCGGCCGGTTCGGGCTGCATGGCGGCGCTGGACGCGGAAAAGTTCCTCGAAGAACACAGGGATTGAGCGCGGAACTGGCGGTGCCGAGCGCGTCTCGGCGATAATCGAAGCATCCCATGCTCCGATCGATCCTCCTGAAGCTGTCGAACAGCCCGGGTTTTGCCCACTGGGTTATTTCCAACAATTCCACACGGAAGATGTCTCGCCGCTTTGTCGCAGGCGAAACGCTCGACGACGCGATCGCGGCTGCGCGCAAGTGCAACTCACTCGGGATGATGGCGAGCCTGGACTATCTAGGCGAGAACGTTGCGACGACTACCGACGCGCAGCGAGCGCGTGACGCCTACCTCGAAATTTTTGATCGGATCGCGGCGGAGAAGCTCGAAGCCAATGTTTCCTGCAAATTGACGCAGATGGGACTCGATCTGAGCCCGGAATTTTGCGAGGGGCTGGTTGAGTCCGTGGTGGAGCGTGCCGCGTCACATGGGAATTTTCTGCGTGTGGATATGGAAGGGTCGATCTACACGCAGCGGACTGTGGAGCTGGTGAAGCGCATTCGCGCGCGCAATGCGGCGATCGGGACTGTGATTCAGGCCTACTTGTATCGAAGCGAAAAAGATATTCAGGATTTGCTCGCTTACGGCTGCCGGATTCGCTTATGCAAAGGCGCTTACAAAGAGACCGCCGAGGTTGCGTTTGAGCGCAAAGAGGACGTTGACGGAAACTACGTTCGATTGATGCGAGTGTTGCTACCTAGCGGCGTCTATCACGGGATTGCGACGCACGATCCGAAGATGATCGGCGAAACGATTCGCGCGGCGGCGGAGATGCAGATTTCGAAAGATGCGTTTGAGTTTCAGATGCTGTATGGGATTCGAACGGATTTGCAGCGGCGATTGGTGCAGGGCGGGTATCGGGTGAGGGTTTACATTCCTTATGGGAATGACTGGTTTCCGTATTTCATGAGGCGGCTGGCGGAACGGCCGGCGAATATTGGGTTTTTGATGAGGAATTTTTTCCGGAGATAGGCCGCCCGTTAACACAATGACCGCTGCCAAGCGGATCACTCGTCTCTACGATCGCAAAAACGCCGGCTGGAAGCCCTTCACTCCTGTTCAGGACAAGCCGGCGCTACCCTAAAACGTCGCCGGGTTGCATGACGTGAACTTCGAGGCCGGCGATGTCTTTTGTTTCGGCTTTGAACTGCTCCGGAGTTCCGACGAGCGGCGGAAACGTGCCGTAGTGCATGGGGATGACGTGCTTCACGCCAAGGAGTCGCGTGGCATAAGCCGCTTCCTTTGGACCCATCGTGAAGTTGTCTCCGATCGGCAAAAGCGCGACGTCGGGCTTGTAAATCTCAGAGATCAATTTCATGTCGCCGAAAACGCAGGTGTCGCCCGCGTGATAGAGCGTGAAACCGCCCGGCATCCGGATGACCAGGCCGCAGGGCTCGCCGGCGTAAATGTACTTGCCATCTTCTTCGATCGAGTTCGAGTGAAATGCATTCGTTAGAGTAACCTCGAAGTCGCCGAATTTCTGCGAGCCGCCTTTCCCCATCGGCTGGGCTTTCTCGATGCCTTTGTCGTGCAGCCACCCTACCGTTTCGAAAATCCCGAATACTTTTGAGCCGTACTGCTTGGCTAACTCGACGCAATCGGCGAAGTGGTCTCCATGCGCGTGCGAAATAAAAATCACGTCAAGCCGCGAAAACTTCTTCAGTTTTTCGGGGCAGGACGGATTGTGCATCACGAATGGATCGATGAGCCCGACCTGGCCGCCGGGAGTCGTCAGCGAAAACGTGGCGTGGCCGAAGTACGTGATCTTATTGCCTTTGGTGTCGAGCATGAGCAGACCTCAGTGAGAGATGGAAGATCTTAGGATTCGATTGCCAGGACGCGGTGATGCCCGGATTAGCTGATTTCAGAATTCGACGACGCCAGCAGAAATATGAATCACTTTCCTGTCGCAGCACTCGGGTTGGATGCCAGCAGTTGGCGAATGGCCGCTTCGTACGTCGCGCGGTCGCTTTCACCGAGCAGGTGGCCGATCTGGTGCCCGTCGGGTGCATAGAAAAACGAGGCCGGAATCTGGCCCTTCCAACCCGGCAGGACCGTCTCTGAGAAGGCCTGTTCATTGCCCGCTCGCTTGCGGTAACTCGGGAACGCCGGCTTGTAACGGGCGATGAAGCGGCGCGTCAGGATCAAGTCGCCATCGTCGTCGAGATTGATGCCGACGACTTTCAATCCCTTGGGCTGATATTCCGAGATCAATTCGTTGAGCATCGGAAATTCGGCACGGCAAGGCTCGCACCACGTCGCCCAAAACGTGATGATCAAAGGCTTGCCGTGATACTTCTGGAGAATTTTTTGATAGCCGTCGGCATCGATCAAAGGAGGATCGTGCGGCGCGGTGGCTTGCGGCGCAGCGAAGGTCGAGGCCGCGAGTGCCAGCATAAGTGCGACGAAAATAGTCCTAATTCTCATTCGAAATCCTTCCACACTCATTGTATCTGGACGCAACGCGGTTGAGAAAGTAATGCGCGCCGCGTACAATCGGAGCCATTGCTTCGGCCTCCGAACGACAAAACAGCGGAAGCACAGGCAAATTTCCGGCGGTCGCGCGGCGTGATTGAGGGAGCACCGGTCCCGGGCAAAACGAGGAGATCTGGAATGGCATATGTGATTGCCGAGCCCTGCATCGGCACGAAAGACACAGCCTGCGTGGACGTGTGCCCGGTCGATTGTATTCACCCGCGCAAAGACGAACCCGACCATGAGGGCGTGAAGCAGCTGTTTATCAATCCCGCGGAGTGCATCGATTGCGGAGCGTGCGTTCCGGTCTGCCCGGTGACGGCGATTTTTGCGCTGGAGGATTTGCCGGAAAAGTGGCAGAGCTTCACGCCGGTGAATGCGGAGTATTACACGAAGAAGTAGCGGCTTGTCGTTATTCGAGCATGTTAGTGAGGCGGACGGACTTGGGCGGCACGCTGCGGCGTGCCGCTTTTTTGTTGAGCGCGATGCTGTGGGAGCGGTCGATTTCTAGCGATTTGGCGGCTTCCAACTCTTTGCCGGCTTCGTGCCATCTATCTTTATGTTGGGTACTGCCAGGACGGATCGCAATTCTGATGAAATCACGAATGCAGCGGATATGGAGACGCGGGTGGGTTGTGTCCGTCGCGTTTGTCACGATTTTCATGCTTGGTGCGTTCGATTCGGGGGACATTGCCAGTGCGCAGACTCCGGATTCATCTGCTACCGCTAAGCCACAGGCACCGCAGCCAACTCACGGACAATCGCTCGCCGGCACTTGGTCGGGGTCGCTGAAGGCCGGCGACAACGTTCTGCATTTCGTGTTGCACATCGGCGTGACCGAATACGGCGTCGCGGTCGCGACGATCGACAGTTTGGACCAGGGCGTTTACGGCATTGAAGCGGGCTCGCTCAAAGAAGCCGGCTCGTCGTTCCAATTCGATATTCCGTCGGTGAACGCGACATTCGCGGGCACGGTCGCGGCGAATCGCGAGTCGATCGACGGGACGTGGTCGCAGGGCGGCGCGCATCTACCGCTTGTGTTTCACCGGCAGCCCCGCATCGCGCTTTCGAAGAGTCCGACGGGAGCGATCTCGACTGCGGAAGGCACATGGCAGGGAGCGATTGAAGCGAACGGGATGCGCTATCGCCTGCAACTGCACATTTCGCACGATGCGCAGGGGCATCTTGTCGCCACGATGGACAGCATCGACCAGGGCATCAACGGATTTCATGCATCGCAAGCGACGGAAACCGATTCGCAGATTCACCTGGAGCTGCCGACCGTGCGCAGCACGTACGACGGAACCGTCAACTCGGTTCGTAATTCGATGACGGGGACATGGCGGCAGAACGGCGAGCCGACGGAGCTGACATTTCACCGCTCGGACCAGATTCTCGAATTGCGGCGGCCCCAGAATCCGAAGAAGCCGTATCCCTACGAAGAAGAAGAGCTGACATTCACGAACGCGAAAGCGGGCACGACGCTGGCCGCGACATTGACTGTGCCTCGCGGGGCGGGGCCGTTTCCTGCGGCGATCTTGCTCGCTGGGTCGGGGCCGCTCGACCGCGACGAAGCGGACGGTGGGCACAAGCCCTTTTTTGTACTGGCCGATCATCTGACGCGCAGAGGCATCGCGGTGCTGCGCTACGACAAGCGCGGTATCGGCAAGTCGACGGGCAGCTACGACGACGCGACTACAGCCGATTTTGCGAGCGATGCGGAAGCGGCGCTCGCGTTTTTGCAAACGCGAAAGGGAATCAATCCGCGAAAGATCGGCATCATCGGTCACAGCGAGGGAGGCATCATCGCTTCGATGATTTCGTCGCGCTCGGCGAATGTGGATTGGATTGCGGTGCTGGCGGGACCGGCGACGAAGGGAGAGGAGACGCTGCTGATTCAGTCGGATCTCATCACGCGCGCTGCCGGAATGAATAATGAGCAGGTGGCGAAGAGCCTCGATTTTGATCGCCAGTCGTACAACCTGGTGCGCAACGAAAAGAATCGTGATGCGCTTGAGAAAGACCTTGCCAACCTGGTGCAGGTGAGCGGGATTGGACCCGCAATGCCGCCGGCGTTTGTGCAGCGCCAGATTCATTGGACAAGTTCACCGTGGTTCCGATACTTCCTCGATTACGACCCTGTGCCGGCGTTGCAGCAGACGAAGTGTCCGGTATTGGCACTCAGCGGTGAAAGGGATTTGCAGGTGCCGCCGAAAGAGAATTTGCCGCTGATTCAAAAAGCGCTGGAGGAAGGTGGAAACAAGGACTTCAAAGTGATCGAGCTGCCGGGGCTCAACCATGAGTTTCAGCATTGCTACATGGGGTTGCCGGCGGAGTCGCGCGCGATTGAAGAGACGTTTGCGCCCGACGCGATGAAGACTCTGTCGGATTGGATCCTGCAACATACTGCTTCCTGATTGTTGAGCAACTCGCTGCACCCGGTCCCGCTGCGCCCGCATCGAACACAGGTGCGCGTTTCACACAACATTCATCTTCGGCCGCCACGAAACCCGGTGCCGCAGGTTATTCTTTTCTACGGGAGACCGTTCTAGCCTCCGTGCCTCCGCGTTTACATCTGGTTCTGCTCGTCCACGCGCATCAGCCGACCGGCAATTTCGATCACGTATTCGAGCAATCGTTCGTGCGCTGCTATCGGCCGTTCGTCGAAGTGCTCGAACGTCACCCGAACGCGCACATGGGCCTGCACTACACGGGCCCGCTGCTGACGTGGATTGAGTCACATCATCCTGATTATTTCGAGCGGCTGCGCGAGTTGGTGAAGCGCGGTCAGGTGGAAATGGTAGGCGGCGGGTTTTATGAGCCGATCCTGATATCGATTCCATCGGCGGACCAGCGCGATCAAATCGTGCGGCTCGCGGACTACGTTGAGCAGCATTTCGGTAAGCGGCCTGAGGGCGCGTGGCTCGCCGAGCGCGTCTGGGAGCCGCAGCTGGCGTCCGTTCTCGCGTCGGCGGGCGTGGGATATACGGTTCTGGATGACATCCACTTTCTATCGGCCGGATTTGAACAGAACGAACTTTTTGGCGACTACATCGCCGAAGATAAAGGCGAGACGATTCGCGTCCTCCCCGGCCAGAAATCACTGCGCTATCTCATTCCTTGGGATACGGTCGATAAAGTGATGGGCGGGCTGCACGAAATGTTTCGCGCTCATCCCGATGGCATCGCCGCCATGGGCGATGACATGGAGAAGTTCGGCGGTTGGCCGGGGACGTTCGAGCATTGCTACGACGAGCAGTGGCTTGATCAATTGTTCGAGGCCTTCGAGCGCAATTCGGAATGGCTGGATGTCTGCACTCCCGGCGAATATCTTTCGACACACACGCCGTTGGGGCGAGCCGATCTGCCGACGGCGTCATATACCGAGATGATGGAGTGGGCGCTCCCGACGCGCACGCGCGAGCGATATAACGCGCTGCTCAAGGAATTTGAAGGCCGCGCCGATGTTCTGTCGTTTTTGCGCGGGTGCCCGTGGCGGGGATTCTTTCGCAAGTATTCGGAATCGAATCTGATGCACAAAAAAATGCTGCGGGCTGCCAGCCGAATTTCCGCCGCGCCGCGGCGTCGCAGCGGCTCAAAAGCCGCGGAAGAATTGGCGCAGGCCCACGATCTGTTGCAGCGGGCGCAGTGCAACGACGCTTACTGGCACGGAATTTTTGGCGGGCTGTACGCTCCGCATCTGCGGACTGACATTTTGCGGAATCTGATTCGTGCGGAAGCGATTGCGGATCGGCACACGCCGGGAGCGGCGCCGCCTCGCATCGAGACGCTCGACTATGACGGCGATGGCGTTGATGAGTTGCTGTTTACTGCGCCGGAGTATCAGGCGTTGCTCAAGCCTTCGGATGGCGCCACCATGCCTGTGCTCGATTTTCGGCTCACCGAGTCGGCGCTGATTAATTCGATTTTGCGCCGGCCCGAGCCGTATCACGCGCGGCTGCGCGATCCGAATTATCGGCCGGCGACAACGACGACGGCGTATGAGCAGACCAAGGTAAAGGAGCGTAACCTCGATCGATTCCTGATTTACGATCGCTGGGCGCGGAACACATTTCGATTGTTCTTATTCGATCCGGCGAAAAGCTCCGCGGAATACGAATCGCTGCAATTGCAGGAAGACCCAGGTTTCGCAGGAGGCGGTTTTTCCGTCGAAGATTCGTCGGCTCGCAGCGCGGAGCTTATCCGCGAGGGCTACCTCATGTTCGGAGGAGCGAATTCCGATTCGACCACCGAGCTTTCGGTCACGAAACAATTTTCGTTCGGTCCAGCGCCGCGCGGCTGCGAAATCGCGTGCGAGCTTCGGCTTAGATTCAAATCGCCGTTGCAGCGCCCGATGGCGATTGGACTTGAGTCGGTTGCGAATTTGCTCGCACCTGATGCGGCGGATCGATTCTTTGAGACTCCCGATGGCAAACAGAATCTTCGGTTTACCGGAAGCGTGCCCGGCCCGACATTGCGAATGGAAGATGGTTGGCAGCGCGTCAAGATCGCGCTACATGCGCCGGGAGCGCAGCATTTCTGGGTCGCTCCGATTGAAACGGTGTCGGAGTCCGAGGAAGGATTCGAACGCGTTTATCAGGGATCGCAGATTTTGGCGGTTTGGTATCCGGATTTCGCCGGCGCGAACACCTGGCTCGGCCGTTTAGTCTGGCGCATTGAGCAACTCGACTGAAGCGCGCTCGCGACCCACTTCAATCACAAAGATCGATACAAAGATCAGTCACACAGCTCATTCGCAGATCAGCAAGTTCTGCGCGAACGGCCAGTCTTCGTCGATCCATTGCCCTTCGCAGCGATAGCCCGTCCGCTTCGCCATCGCGAGCACTTCATTTGCGCGATATTTATGCGAGCTTTCGGTCCAGATCGTCTCGCCTTCAGCAAAGTCAACGCGCGTCAGCGCCGCGGGAATCGTAACGCTCTGCGCACACAGCGAGCGCAGGTGCATCTCGATGCGGCGCTCGTCGCGATTCCAACGCGCCTCATGCCGGAATTGCGATAGATCGAAATCGGCGCCAAGCTCACGATTGATGCGCGCCAGCAAATTCTTGTTGAATGCCGCGGTGACTCCGGCCGGGTCGTCATATGCAAGAATCTGCGTCTCTTGGTCCTTCTCCAGATCGGTGCCCAGCAGCAGCGCGTCGCCCCGCCGCAGAATGCTGCGCACCTCGCGCAAGAATTCATCGCCCATTTCGCGATCAAAATTTCCGATCGTGCTGCCCAGAAACAGAACCAGCAAATGCTCCTGCGAATCTCGCCCTTTCACGACCGCGCGCAGCCCATCGAGGTACGTCTGCTCGTACCCAACCACGCTCACCAGATCAATCTGCCCAAGCTCTTTTTCACACGCCGCCAGCGCCGATGGCGAAATCTCGATTGGATAGTAAAAAGTCCGCTGTCGCCGCGACAGCGCTTCCAGAATCCAGCGCGTCTTTTTCCCGGTGCCGCTACCGAGCTCCGCCACCGAGATAGGAAGCGGCATCCGTTCCACGATATCTTTGGCGTGCGTCTCCAGCAGTCGCGCATCTGCGCGCGTCAACCCATACTCCGGCAATACGCAGATCGTTTCGAACAGCGACGAACCGACCTCGTCGTAGAGATACTTCGACGGCAGTTCTTTCTGTCCGGCTTTCGTGAGTCCGTCTCGAACCGCATCCGCAAATTCGGACACATGTCGGACGGGAAGGGAATAGGTCAGCATGTCTGCTCCGACGCCTGAAAAACGGCGCTAGTCTTCGACGCAACGAAACGTTGCGTAGACAAATGGATAATGTGGTTGGAACCAGTTACGAAACGAACGTCGCAACATGCAGGCAGCTGTGCGGGGTGAGCCACCTTTCATTACGTAGTGCTTGCCATCAAAAAAATTAGCCGAATATCCCGGATAAAAGGACATCGGCTCAAATCCGGGAAAGGGCTCGAACACCGTGCGAGTCCATTCCCATCCGTTGCCGACGATGTCGTGTACGCCAAACGCGCTTGCACCACGCGGGTACGCACCCACCGGACTTGGATCCCAGTGCTGAAAATCAAAATTGCCATACTTTTCGCTGGGCGCTTCACTGCCCCAGGGATAATCGCGCTCGACGCCGTCTTCCGACGTGCCATACGCCGCTCGATGGAATTGCTCTTCGCTCGGCAATTTGCGTCCAAGCCATTTCGCATAGGCCGTCGCTTCCGCGTGGCTCACATACACCGGCCAATCGAGCGGCAACTGGATGTCGCCAAACATCGTGCGATACATCCACAAATTTCCTTCGCGGCGCCAGAACGTCGGATGCTCAATCCCAGCTTCGTTCTTCCACTTCCACGCAGCATCGTCCCACAACGAGCGATTCTGATATCCGCCGGCCGTCATGAACTGCAGAAAGTCGCGATTCATCACGTTGTACGTGTCGATCGCGAATCCCGGAACGAAGGACTCCACTCCGTCGAACTCGTTGTCCCAACCAAACTCCGCGTTGTTCCCGCGCTTCAGCCCGAGCGTCGCTGTCCCTGCCGGAATATCGACCAGGTGCGACTTCGCGCGCGCCGTCTTCCACACCGCTTCCTTCGGCGCTCGAATTTTCCGATCCGCCGGCTCCTGGTGCAGCATGTACGCCAGCGTCTCCGCGTGCATCAGCCGATGCTCGATCGCAACTTCTAGCATCGGAAGCAACAGCGGATGCCCTTCGGCCGGATTCGCGAGCGTCCGCGCAATCGCCCGATCCAATTCATCGCGCAGTCGCTGATTGTACGAATCAATTTCTTCGCGCTTCGGCCAATCCGCAGGCTGATCGGTAGGCAAACCTCCGCCGACAGGATCGATCCCAAACGCAAACAATTTGTCGAATGTCTCGTTGAACGGTTGCAGCCCGAACGCGCGTTGCGCCAGCAAATTCCAGTCGAACGACTCGACATGCCCGACGTAAAAAATGATGCGGTGCCGCTCAGAAATCGGGCGATCATACATCGCCTCTTCACGCACGATCTTGAACAGGTCGTCGGTGCGCTTGCGGGCTTCAGTCAATCTGAAATGTAAATCGTGGCGGATGCGGACGGCGCTGTTGAGGGCTCCCATGCAATCGTTCTCCGGTATGTTTGGATGCCGCGTTCGCCTCAAGGATGCAGCGAAATGCTATCGGCTCGCGGGGATGCAGGGCGCTACCAAGTTCACGCCCTTTTTGAGACGATGTCAATCGAAACGCTGGCGAAACTCATATTTCCCATTCCCTGCAAATGAAACCTACCATCCAGTTTCGCGACGTGACATACAGCGTAACCCGTAATCCATCTGGGACTTCCGCCGTCCCCTCAACATTCGACATCGTAAGCGCTGTTTCGCTCGAAATTCACGCAGGCGAAACACTCGTCCTCTTGGGACGCAGCGGCAGCGGCAAAACGACGCTGCTCCGGCTCATAAATCGGCTTCTGGTGCCCCAAAAAGGGGCGGTATTCGTGCAGGATCGTGCAACTTCTGAGTGGGATCCCATCGCCTTGCGCCGCGGAATCGGTTACGTCATCCAGGAGGGAGGACTTTTTCCACATTTTACCGTTGCGCAAAATATTTCCCTCGTCCCAACGCTCGAAAATTGGGACTCCACCCGCATTAGCAAACGTGTACAGGAGCTACTGGAACTTGTAGGTCTAGAACCAGCTCAATTCGCCGAACGTCGCCCCAATCAGCTCTCGGGCGGCCAGCGTCAACGCGTCGGAGTCGCACGCGCCCTCGCCGCCGACCCTCCTATCCTCTTAATGGACGAGCCCTTCGGCGCTCTCGATCCCGTCACGCGCGCCGAAATGCAGCGAGAATTTGCGGACATATCGCGCCGTCTCGGCAAGACGATCGTCTTCGTCACCCACGATCTTCGCGAAGCCCGCCGCCTTGCGACGCGCATCGTTCTTCTCCAATCAGGTCGCATCGTCGCGTCATCGACTCCCGAAGAATTTCTCAGCATCGATCACCCAGAAGTGCGCGCCTTCGCAGCCACCCTCGATTCGACTCCCGCTGTGCCCGGAGCCCGCGCATGAGCCGCTGGCAATTTTTCGTCACGCATCGCTCCGACATTTTCCAGGCCACGCTGACGCACCTGACGCTCGTGTCGATCTCAATGCTCATCGCAATCGCCATCGCGGTGCCGCTTGGCATGTTCATAGTTCAGCGCCCGGCTTTGCGATCCATCGCGCTCGGAATCGCCAGTGTACTTCAAACGATTCCAAGCCTCGCGCTTTTCGGCTTCCTCATCCCGATTCCATTCATCGGTGGAATCGGCACGCGCACCGCAATCGTCGCGCTCGTTCTCTACGCGTTGCTCCCGATTCTTCGCAACACCTACGTTGGCCTCACGAATATTGATCCCGCCGTGCTGCAAGCCGCCGAAGCCATGGGCATGACCGAGAATCAAATCATGTGGCGAGTCCGTCTTCCTCTCGCGCTTTCCGTAATCCTCGCGGGCATTCGCACTTCAACCATCATCACAATCGGCGTGGCCACGATCGCCGCCGCCATCGGCGCCGGCGGCCTCGGCACCTTCATCTTTCGCGGTGTCGCCATGGTCAGCGACGCCGTAATCCTCGCCGGCGCAATCCCCGCCGCCCTTCTCGCAATCATCGCCGACGCCCTGCTCGCCCTCCTCGAACGCCGCCTCAAAGTCACCTAGTCTCCTCTGCATCTCTGTGATCTCTGCGTCCTCTGCGGTGAAATTCTTTTCTTCTGAATTTCCCAGTTCGTGAGACATTCCCAACCATGCGCCGTACTCTCTTCTTTCTCCTCTGCTTGGTCCTTTCTCTTTCCGCCTGCGGCCCATCCCAGCCCCACATCACCGTCGGCTCCAAATTCTTCACCGAGCAAGTCATCCTTGCCGAGCTCCTCGCCCAACACATCGAAGCCCGCACCGGTATCCATGTCGAGCGCAAATCCAATCTCGGCGGCACGCTCCTCTGCCAAAAAGCCCTCCTCTCTGGCGATCTCGATCTCTACGTCGAATACACCGGCACCGCCCTCACCGCCGTCCTCGGCGAAACTCCCGCCGACAATTCCAACGCTCAAGCCGTCTACGAACGCGTGAAACAAGGCTACGCCCAGCGTTTCAATCTCGATGTCACCGAGCCTCTCGGATTCGAAAACACATTCGCCATGGTCGTCCGCGGCTCCGACGCCGAACAATTCCATCTCAAAACAATCTCCGACATCATCCCGATCGCTCCACGCTGGCGCGCCGGCGTCGGCTACGAATTTCTCGAGCGCCCCGACGGCTATCGCGGCTTCGTCCAGCGCTACGGTTTGCATTTCGCTGAAACGCCGAGCGTGATGGACCTCGGCCTCATCTATCGCGCACTCGTCGATAAAAAAGTCGACATCGTCGCCGGCAATTCCACCGACGGCCTCATCGACGCGCTGCACCTCGTCGGCCTCTCCGACGATCGCCACTATTTCCCGCCCTACGACGCCGTGCCAATCGTCCGCCGCGACACGCTCGCCAAATTTCCGCCCCTCCGCGCAGCCCTCGCCGACCTCGCCGGAAAAATCTCCGCCGCCGACATGCGCCACATGAACGCCGAAGTCGACGCCGAGCAACGCGACCCTGCCGCCGTCGTCCGCGCCTTCCGCGCCTCAAAAAACCTGTGATGGAATCTGTGATTCAGAATATCTGTCGAATCGGTCAAGGAAGCGCCCTCACAAAAGGGGCGCCATAACAAAAAGGCCGCCAACACAAAGGGCCCCCATCACGAAGGGGTGCCATCACGAAGCGGCGCCAACACAAAGGGCCCCCATCACAAAAAGGCGCCGTCACAAAGGGGCCGCCATCTCGGAAAGGCACTGTCATCCTGAGCCGTCCGAAGGAGGGCGAAGGATCTCAGCTTTCAGCGTCACTCCGGTTCATCCGCCGTGGTGGCACCAACGTCACCGATAAAAGAACGCCAACAAAAGAAGGGAAAGCCATAAAAGAAAAGCGTTGTCATCCTGAGCGAAGCGAAGGATCTCAGCCGTCAAATCAATCGTGATCTGTCCGATGCCACGGTTGTGTACAGGCAGCGCCACCACTACGCCCCAACTTGCCGCGGCGTTAACCCCATCCCGCTCCGGTTCTTCCTCTTCGTGTGCGAATCTCGACGCACTCCCCTCTACGGCAACGCAAACGCCACAACATAATCCCCCTGCTTCGTCCCCAACTTCCCATGTCCTCCCGCCGCAATCACAACATATTGCTTCCCACCCACAACGTACGTCATCGGCGTCGCCTGCCCTCCCGCCGGCAACTCATAGGACCAATTCTCTTTCCCACTCTCCGCGTCAAACGCATGCATCATGTTGTCCATCGACGCGGCCGTGAACACCACACCACCCGCCGTCACAATCGGCCCGCCAAAATTTACCGTGCCCGTATGCTTGTCCTTGACGTAGCTCCCCAACGGAACGTCCCAAGCCTTCGCGCCCGTAAACAAGTCGATCGCCTCCGTCGTCCCCCAGGGCGGAGGTGTGCAAGGCGTCCCCTTCGGCCCCAAAAATGATTCGCGATACAGCCCGTACGGCGCTCCCGACTGCCGCGCGAACTCGCCGGTCATCCGGTTCTTTTGGCGATTGTCATATACATCCTGAAGTTTGTCGCGATCGATCAACTGCACCCGCATCGCCAGATGATTCGTGTTCATGATCAACAGATGCCGCTGCGGATCGAACGCGGAACTGCTCCAGTTCACGCCGCCCGCGTTGCCCGGATAAACGATCGTCCCCTGCACACTCGGCGGCGTAAAAATCCCCTCCGACCGCGATGCCGCAATGCGATCCGCGCACCACTTGCGCTCTTCCTCGGTGTTGCCGAATGCATCGCTCACCTTCAATCCTTCAGGCACAGTCGAAATCCCCGAAGGCTGCGTCGGCCATGCCTCGTCGCCCGGAATATCCGTCTTCGGCACAGCCACCTCTTCGACAGGCAACAGCGGCTTGCCGTTCAGCCGATTCAATACAAACACGCGGCCCATCTTCGTCGTAATCGCAATCGCGGGCGTTTTATCTTTCCAGGTAAACAGCGTCGGTTGCGACGCAACGTCGTAATCCCACAGATCGTGATGCACCACCTGGAATCCCCATACGAATTCGCCCGTTGAAGCTTTCAACGCCACAACCGAGTTTGCCCACTTGTTATCCCCTTTGCGAATTCCGCCGAAATAATCCGGCGCCGCGCTCCCCGTCGGCACAAAAACCAGATTGCGCTCTGCGTCCACCGATAGCGTCGACCACGCATTGCCCGCGCCGGTCCGTGGCTTCGTATCTTTTCCCCACGGAATGGGATCCCAGCTCCAAAGCTGCCGTCCCGTCCGCACATCGAATCCGCGCACGATTCCGCGCTCCAGCCGCACCGCGCGGTTGTCTCCGATCGACGATCCCGTGATCACCACATCGCCCGCGACCGCCGGCGCCGACGTCACCTGGTAGTCACCCGCATCGCGCAGTTCTACGTCGCGCGTCAAATCGACTTGCCCATGCTCTCCAAAATCCTCGCAAGGTTTTCCCGTCGCGCCGTCGAGGGCAATCAGACGCGCGCTGATCGTCCCGATAAAGATGCGCAGCGCACACACGGAGCCGCGCTTCGCCTTCGCGTCGTGCCATGCCGAAACTCCGCGCGACGTGGCCTCGGAGTAGCCCCGCAGCAAATCCAGATCCGGATCGAACTCCCAGATCTTCGTCCCCGTCGCCGGATCAAGCGCGAATACCTGGCCCCACGGCGTACTCAAATAAAGTTTGCCGTCCACCAGAATCGGCGTCGCCTCAAACGTCGCCTTCTCATTCAAATCCCGCTTCTCGTCCAGCGCTCCGGTTCGAAACGTCCACGCCACCTTGAGCTGGCCCACGTTGCTACGATCGATCTGCTTCGCCTCAGAAAATCGCCCGCCGCCCGCGTCGTTCCCATAATTCGGCCAGCCGAGATCCTTCGTCTGCGCGGCGCAGTCGCGTGCTCCATGCCCGACCAGAATCGCCAACGCCAGCGCGGCCCAAACTCCACTCGTCGTTTTCATCGCCATCTCACTCCGTTCACACAATCAGTCGAATCCGTCTGCTGTAGCGCCGGCATCCTGCCGGCGTTTTTCTTCACCCACGCCGTCAATTCGACGATCGAGAAGCACTCGGCCTCAATTCGGCGCGATCAGCATCCATTCGACGAATTGCGTTGGCAACACCCCAGGGACAACCGGGCCCGACTCCGTGCCGAACGGTCCAGTGCGCCCATCCAAACCGGCGGTTATTCAGCGCATCCTTCTCACTGGCCCAATCCATCCAATCTTTTGTACCCTAAACGGACTCCGCCTCTTCTAATCGAGGCGACACTTTCGCAGGCGGGAATTCAATGAACTCACTGAAAATAAATCTCCTCACCGCGCTCTTCGTATCCTTAGTCCTGGTCGTTGGTGCCCAGGCCCAGAAGACGCCCGGAGGCGGCCAAGGCCAGACCTCATCGCCGAATGGCAACTCCGGCACAAACGCAAACTCCAACAACAACCGGCCCGACATGGACAATCTCATTCATCAGGGCCGCGCCGGCAGCTATTACGGTGGCACCGTAAAACTTTCGGGCGGTGCGCTTCCGTGGGACCCCATCCTCATCAACGTCGTTTGCAACGGCGACACACGCCATACCACCGTCACCGACGCCAAAGGCAACTTCATCATTTCGCCGAAGCCCGACGACACTCCAATTAACAGCGCGGCGTCCTCGTCGAACGCGCCGAATAGCGACGCGCAAAGCAAAGCCGTGGCTCAATTCGTTGGCTGCGATGTGAAGGCAGCTCTCACCGGCTTCGACTCCAGCTCCGTGACGATCGCACAGCGCAATCTCACCGACGATCCTAATATCGGCACGATCACCCTCAAGCCCGCCGAGAACGCAACGGGTTCAGCGATGAGCGCGACCACCGCCGCCGCTCCCAAAGATGCGGCCAAGTCTTACGAAAAAGCCCGCAGCGAGTGGGCCGAAAACAAGCCCGACAAAGCTCAAAAAGATTTGCAGAAAGCCGTGCAGATCGATCCGCAATTCGCCGAAGCCTGGTATCAGTTGGGCAAAATCCAGGAGGCGCAGAAATCTCCCGACTCCGTCGGTTCGTTCCAGAAGGCCATAGCCGCCGATCCGAAATTCACACCGCCCTACGAGCATCTCGTTTCGGGCCAGGCGCAAGCCGAAAAATGGCAAGACGTTCTCGACACCACGAATAAGGAGTTGCAGCTCAATCCCGCGGGCTCGCCGCGTCTCTTCTACTACAACGCCGTCGCAAACATGAAACTCGGAAAGACCGACGCCGCCGAAGACAGCGTCAAAAAAGCGATCGCAGCCGACCCGCAACACACCGAGCCAAACGCCGAGCAGCTCCTCGCCGTAATCCTGGCCAACAAACAAGATCTGCCCGGCGCACTCGAGCATCTCCGAATCGCCGTCAAATACCTGCCGCCGGGCCCCAACGCCGACCTCGTCAAAAAACAAATCGCCCAACTCGAATCCGCCACCCAATCCCCATCCAAGTAAGGGGTGCAAGCGGCCGTAGCAAATCCTCGTCCCATTCACGTGTAGGGGCGTAGCCCGCTGCGCCCCAACTTGCCCGGACGTAACCCTCCGCGCTTCGTGACGCCGTCAGCATCCCGCTATCTAGCGTGAGCCTATGTAGGGGCACGGCACGCCGTGCCCGTTCTTAGCACTCGAGTCCTTCACCGACCCGAGAACGCAGGAACACCCTTCACTGCTGTTACGCTCGAATCAATCAACTGAGTGCTGTCATCCTGAGCCGTCCGAAGGAGGGCGAAGGATCTCAACTTCAACACGACCGACCACCAAGCCCGCAATCGTCTGCAAGGCCCGGAGGCATTCACTACATGCATGGGGCAGGGGCTGATCTAGGCATTTCAGCTCTTCTACAATCATTCGAACGAACCCCGAAAAATTTATTTTAAGAAAATAAATCATTTCCCATCCGTAACTTGCCTCCGTACGCCCCTCGTTCGAACAAATCACGCCCTATCACGCCTGCTATCCTGACCGCGTAGAAAACTCCGTTCAAAGAAGCAACCCTTAGCACGCTTTTACGTAACAACTCACTGCGGAAAATAATCCACGACGAGGCTTTTGGGTGCCGCACCCTCCTGGTTTTGGTAGGGTGCGGGTTACATGAAGCCTCACCCACGCCATTAAGACGACCTGTGTTTCGCTTTCCTTGCGGCTCCAAATTCAACCCAAGGTGCGCCAATAACTCCCGTAGATTCCGCACTTACAAATGTTTATGAAAACAAAGACTTTCAAATCCAACAGAATCACAACCTTTTGAAAAACTTGGGGAGGGGCCTCCCTGTAACGCCGGCATCTTGCCGGCGTTTTTGAAGTCTCCTAGTCCTCTTAAACGCGCTGCCGTATCACGGCTTCGCCACTCCAATGAGCCTGCCGTTGTAACCTTCCATTAACACTGCCCCGCACACCCGATGCTATCCTCCCGCGCGTGTTGGACCAGAAAGGGACCCCAAAATGGCATCGGACGATCAGTTGCGCTGTGAAATCGAAAACACCGGGGACGATCAATTTGGAAATAAAGTCAAAACGGTGAAGTGCTACGGAAAGCTTGTAAGTGATACGACCAACAAACTCCGCGAAACAGTCAAGCCTCTTCTCCCCGAAGGCGGCAAAATCGTGATCGACCTCGGCGGGGTGGAACATCTCGACAGTTCGGGTCTAGGCGCACTCGTCAGCCTCAAGGCCTCCGCAGTCAGACAGGGCCTCTGCATTCTCGAATTTGCCAACATCACACCGCGCATCCTGCAACTCTTCCGCGTCACCAAACTCGCGGAAATTCTTACCTCCTAAATCGCAATCGATTTTAAGCCGACGATCCATTTTCGCGCTGGTGACGACTTATCCGCATCACCGGCGCGAATTCGTTTCTGCGCCCCTCGACTCCACTAGGTCCGATCCATCGTGAATTTACTCGACGTTCACCGCAGGATACGCTTCGACATACACCTCGTCGTTGCAACCGTAGTAAGAAACCGTGCGCGCATCGAATTCGACATCGTAGCGAATCACCCCCGCGCGCCACGACGCCATCAGAAACTCAGGGAAGGTGCTCTCGCCTCTTTGATCCGTCCGCAGCGCTTTGATCAGCGCCTCGCGGTCAAATGTCGGCACATCGCTCATCCCGGAAATCAACGGCGTGCCCTGGTGTACCACCGGCCCTTCCTTCGTCAGATAAATGCTCTGACCCGACGGCAAACTCCACAAATTGCGGGTCACTCCCGCGCGGCGAAGAGTCTCCGCGAGATACGGAAATCCTCCGACCTTAGGTCGTCCGCTCATAGCCTTTTTGATGGCAGCTTCCAACGTTTCAATTGCCTTGCTCACTTTGTGTTCACCTCGGCGTGCAAATAGTTTATCGAGTTACGGAGTCCTGATCACGACGCGCGGTTTCCCCGGCAATTTCCACGCTTCTTCAATCGCCGATAGCGGCAACGTCTTCGTCGCGATCTTCAAGTTTGCCGGTCGCGCGATCTCAAACACTTTAGCAATCGCTTCCAGCAATTTGGCAAACGGCACGCTCTTCACGCCGCTGCCCATCAGTTGAATCGCCGACGACCGCAGCGCCGCGCCCTGCAGTTCAATACTCTCCGCGCGGCTCGCCCCTCCGACATGCACGAACCGAACTGGATGCGCGTCCTCAACCGCCTTCGCAATGGCGACGATAACCGTCCGCGCGCTCTCGCCCCACAAATAATCGATCACCACATCCACACCGTGCTCAAACTCTGCGATCAACGCTCGCTCGTACTCTTTCGCTCCAGCCTCATTCCCAGCGCTCAAATCGAATGGCATGACAATGTCCGCACCCAATGCGCCGACCTCCTCAAGCTCTGCCCGGTTGCGTCCCGTCCCGATCACTTTCCCGGCTCCAAGATATTTAGCCAGTTGCACCGCGAGCCTGCCAGCGCTGCCAGTAGCGCCGTTCACTAAAACCGTTTCGCCGCGCTGCAGCCGGGCGCGTTCCACCAGCGCCGCCCAAGCCGACATTCCCGGATTCGCCAAGGCCGCCGCCGTCACATCGTCGAGCCCATCCGGCACCGTGATGCATCTTCTCGCATCGACCAGACATTTTTCCGCAAGGCCTCCAAACGGGGCTTCCGGCAGCACAAAGTAAACGCGCCGTCCGTCCGCGGTTCGCCCGATTCCATCCACTCCCGCAACGCACGGGAATGCCGCCTCCGAGCTGTAGTGCGTGCCCGAGGATCGCGATTTGCTGAAATTGCTCAATGCGGAAGCGCTCACCGCAATTACTTCGTGTCCTCCGATCGCGAGCGGCTCGTTGAAATCTCCATAGACCGGCCCTTTGCCGGGCGCTGTCATAATGGCTGCTTTCATATTCGTTCCTCCAGGCGCCAGCAGCGGGATCGCGAGATCGCAAACACCAAAATCTAACGCCGTTAGAGTAAATCTAACAGTGTTAGACTCTGCGTGTCAATCCTGCTATCCTCTCGCCCATGAAAGTGAATCGCGACATCGTCGTCCGCGGCGGATTGAAGCTCCTGAACGAAGTCGGCCTCGAGCGTCTCACCCTCCGCCTGCTCGCCCGCGAGCTCGGCATCCAGGCCGCAACGCTTTATTGGCACTTCAAGAGCAAGGAAGAGTTGATCGACGAAATGGCAACGGAAGTTCTAGCCGAGGGCGCAAAGCATCTCGTCCCCGCGACCAGTTCTTCCGGCGCGGATTGGTCTGCATGGGCCGTCGCATTCGGCACGGGTCTGCGCAAAACGCTGCTCACTTACCGCGACGGCGCCCGCATGATCGTCGGCACGCGCCTCACCGACACCCGCTACATGCAAACGGTCGAGCGCATCGCGCAAAAACTTATCGCCGGCGGCTTCAGTCTCCGCCAGGCGACGATCTTGCTCAGCACCATCTACGACTTCACCCTCAGCGTCGTGATTGAAGAACAGTCAGTATCCCCGCGCCCCGGCGAGCGCGGTCAGCAATACGACCTCGCCAAGCGAGGCGCCGCCCTCGCCGCCGACGGCCTCCCGCTCCTGAGCAAAGCCGGCGCAGTCCTCTTCGGCAATTTCGAGCGACGCCACAACGAGGGCCTCGCGCTAATCCTTCAGGGCGCCAAGCCCGGCCGCCGCGCCTCGCCGTCGCGAAATCGCTAGTTTCCATCTCGATTTGCGCACGCGCGCGGCCGCGGTGTACGTTATGGTCTGCTCTCAAAATGCACGAGCGAAGGAAGCTCCTCTGAGGATTCCTCAATGAATCGCCGCAAGTTTATCCACACCGTTGGATTCGTCTCTACCGGTCTCGCGCTTCCCAGAGCGGCAAGCTTGTTCGCGCGAGAGTCTACGGCCATCGACGCAAACTGGCGCACATTTGAAGTTGTCACGCGCGTCGAGATCCTCAAGCCCGCCGGCGTCACTCGAATCTGGCTCCCGGCCGCGCTCACGACGGAAACGCCATTCCAGAAAACGCTGACCAACACCTTCAACGCCGAGGGCGGCGCCGCAAAACTCATCGAAAGCAAACCCGACGCGCTCGGCGTGATCTCGGCCGAATTTCCTGAAGGCGCGAAACCCGTCCTCATCTCCACCAGCCGTGTCGCCACAAGAAATTACTCGATCGATTTCTTCGCGCCCGGCAAGTCCGCGAAGGCCGACGCCCCCAAACAAGATCGAGCCGACCTCGACTACTTCCTTCGCCCCACAAAACTTCTTCCCACCGACGGCGTTGTGAAAGCTAAAGCCGACGAAATCACTGCGAAGGCTGGCGCGACCTCTGACGTAGGAAAGGCGCGCGCCATATATGAATGGATCGTCGACAACACCTTCCGCAATCCCAAAACGCGAGGCTGCGGAACGGGCGACATCCGGTTCATGCTCGAAACCGGCGACCTGAGCGGTAAATGCGCCGACCTCAACGCACTCTACGTCGGGCTCGCTCGCGCCGCAGGCCTTCCGGCGCGCGACGTTTACGGCATCCGCGTCGCCAAATCCGATCTCGGCTACAAAAGTCTCGGCCCCGCGACCGAAAACATCACCAAAGCGCAACACTGCCGCGCCGAAGTCTATCTCTCGAGCTACGGCTGGGTTCCCGTCGATCCCGCCGATGTTCGCAAAGTTGTCCTCGAAGAGCCGCCCGGCAATCGCCCGCTCAGCGATGACTTGGTCAAGAAAACTCGCGCTCGCCTCTTCGGTTCTTGGGAGATGAACTGGATGGCCTACAATTTCGCGCACGACGTCGCTCTTCCCGGATCGACCGGCGCGCCCATCGGCTTCCTGATGTATCCGCAAGCCGAGACCAACCAGGGCCGCCTCGATTGCCTCGACCCTGACAATTTCAAATACGAAATCACCGCCAGCGAAATCTCATCTCCAATCAGCTGAGCGATTTTCGGAGCATCGCCCGGAACACAAAAAAAGCAACGGCGCCCGGCGGTAAACTTCGCCGGACGCCATCGCTTTGGAAAAACCCGCTCGCTACGAAGGTAAGAACGGAACTCCTAGCGACCGGCTAGTTGTGACCCGCAGTCCTGGCCTTCGCGGGGCGCTCGGATTCTTCTTCGTCCGACTCCTCCGAATTTTCTTCCGTCGGGGCC
>Ga0206939_10064_pt1 | contig 32930 bp, 21 predicted proteins | sample Alteio_BWOrgHeat_10_FD_152921 | JGI IMG/M metagenome (GOLD analysis project Ga0206939, IMG submission 152921) | Enriched cells from forest soil in Barre Woods Harvard Forest LTER site, Petersham, Massachusetts, United States -... | ecosystem: Environmental > Terrestrial > Soil > Temperate forest >... | reverse complement strand
CCAGAGTCGCCGCGAAAGTTCGCCCGCCGTAACCGAGCGAAGCGGCGTAAAGTACGCCCGCCAGCGTCAGCGTCGTCCACACCGCGAACGCGGCAACCGGCCCGATTTGATGTTTCGGCGGCAAGAGCGGATTGTATCGCAGCCCGCACAACGGTCACCGCGCTTGGGTGGAACGGATCGGATCGTAAGTGCGGCACTGGAGTGCCGCACTCCACAGAGGAGGAATCGATGGTCGGTGGAAACAAGACGAGAGTGGCGCTGGTGACGTGTGGGTCGTTGAAAGAGGCCCGGAAGATCGCGCGCGGGGTTGTGGAGAAGAAGCTGGCGGCTTGCGTGAATATCGGAACCGCGGCGGTGGAATCGGTTTATTGGTGGAAGGGTAAGGTGGAGACGGCGAAAGAATTCTTGCTGGTCATGAAGACTTCGGCTCCTCGTTTAAGTGCATTGGAGAAAGAAGTGAAACGGCTGCACAGCTACGAAGTGCCGGAGTTCATCGTGTTGGAAGTTGCCGCTGGATCAAAGGATTATTTGAAGTGGGTACAGCAGAGCGTTCAACCAAAACGCTGAGCATCGCGCCGAGATGGGGCGCAGCGTGCTGCGCCCCTACACATTCTCGGCAGTTGGATGTTACCAGGACAGGCGGAGGCCGAGTTCCATGGTGCGGGAGCCGCCGTCGAAGGAGGATTTGGTGAGGAACGTCGGCGAGGTTACGAAGATGTAGCCGGCGTTGAATGGGTTGGCGTTGGTGTCGGAATCGAGCGCGCCGTTGTTGGTGGGCAGCCCGATGCTCGGGTTGCGGTGATTGAATGTGTCGTACGTCGACAACCGGAACTGAATCGAGGCGCGCTCGGTCAGCTTGTTCGTCTTGAGAAGCGACATGTTCCAGATGTTGAGGCCGGGAGAGTTGACGGTGTCGCGACCTGCGTTTGCGAGAGTGCCGACGCCAGCCTGAATGAAGCGTGCGGTCGGATTCGCGGCCACATAGCCGACGGTGTTGGCGTCGGCGCACGGTACTGTGGCTGTGGCCGAGACGACGCGCGTTGCGCCACCTGCGCCGTCATTGCAAACGACGTTGACGATCGAGCCAGTGAGGCCGGTTGCAGCGGGATTGATGATGGTGCGGTCGCCCGCGGTGTCACCGTTATCGTTCGCATCGACGCCCGAGAGCGGCGTGACCGGTTGGCCGGACTGCGCCAGGTACGTGCCGCTCCATTCCCAACCGTTCGCGAGCGCGCGAACGAACGCGCGATCGTTGTGGACGTTCGGGAGGTCGTAGACCCACGTGACGGCGAACTTGTGGGGCATGTCGAGAGCGGAACGGCCCCACTCGTTGGCGTAGTCGAAGCCGTCCTGTGCACGGCGCGGGTTGACGTAGCTGCTGAACAGTTCGTTCGTCGCGTTGTCGAGGTTTTTCGAGAACGTGTAGTTCGCGCGGAAGTACAAACCCTTCGCGAACCGGTGCATGAAGTCGCCGGAAACGGCGTGATAGATCCCGCCACCGATCGGCGGGAACGTGGTCACGCTGCCGAGGAATCCGGCGGAAGAAAGATTACGGCACGGCGCGACAGGCTGCACCGACGGATCGGGACAGAACGCGTCGAAGCTAGCCAACGTGTCCACTGGATTTGGAACCGCTCCGGGAATGCTGCTCGCGTTGATGTACGTCGGCAGCGGAGTGAGCGGCGCCACGCCGGGCGTCTGTGGATTGAAGGCGGAAGCCTGGTTGAGGCGCGTCTGCACGGGCAAATCGAGGCTGCGCGTGCCGACGTAGCGGATTTCAATACTGGAGTCGCGCATGATTTGGTGTTGAACGCCGAGCGACCAGGTGAAAATTTTTGGATCGACCATATTGTTGGGGATCAGGCTGCTGGTCGCTTGGCGCGCGTCGGCTTGGGTGGTTGGCGGCACGTTAACCTGAAGCAAACCACCGCCGGCTAGGAATCCCGTGCCGGTGGCGCACCATGCAGGAGCGCCGGGGAGCGAGCAGGTGATCGCCGGGTTCTGTTCGGTCTGCAATTGAGGAGGCAGAGAGTTGATGGCGAAGTTGTTGGGGATCACGTCGTATGCCACTTGCGCGCCGCCGCGAACTGCCCAGCGGCCATGCCCTGTGGGATCCCATGCGAAACCGACGTGGGGACCGATATTATTTGTGTCGGGGCTCGGCTTGCGGAAGATGAGACCGAGAGCGGGATCGTCGGAAATGGCGTTCAGCGCCTGTAACCCTTCATCGCGCGGCACGCCTGAATATTCGTAGCGGATGCCAAGGTTCAGTGTGAGGCGCGACGTGATCTTCCAGTCGTCCTGAATGAACCCGTAGACGCCGCTGTAGTTGTAGGCGGAGAAACCGCTGCCCGCACCGCGGAGAGCGCCATTGGCGCCGTCGGGCACCATGTCGTTGATGAAGGAATTCAGCGTGGCGTAGTCCCATTCGCCGCGAGCGCGCGGCAAAGCGTTGGTCGGCGAAATGTAGTTGCGGCCTTCGACTCCGAACTTGAAGGTGTGCTTGCCGCGGATGTAGCTGAGATTGTCGATGAGTTGGTAGATGTTCTGCGCGTAGGACGACGGCGCGAGACTGTAAGGACCAACGTTGCTGCCGAATGCATCAATTTCGACGTTGGGGAAATTGGTGAACCCGGAAGGCAGTTCACTGGTCGGACCGTTGAGGCGCGAGTAGGATGCGCGGAAATCGTTGATGAGATGGCTGCCGATGGTCCATGAGTCGGTGAGGATGACTTTGCGAGCGTCGGCCTTCTGCGTACCTGTGAACTGCGATTGTGGCTGAATGGGGTTCACAAGAGGCTGGCGCTGGCGATCGTAAAGAACGCGGCTGCGGATTTGATGTGAGCCGAGATTGAGGTCGGCGTTGATGGTGAAGTCGCTCTCGTTGAAGAAGTTCGGAGCGACACCGGCAAACTGTCCAATGTCGATGGGAGTGCCGTTCACGATTGTCGTGCCCGATTTTGTGGGAGCCGTAGGAAATTCCTTAAGGACGGCGAGGACCGCGGTGTCTGGATTGAGCGCTTGGAGTTGTTGCATCCCGCTGGCGGTGGGCATGGTGACCGTTGCGCCTTGAGAGCCGAGGCCTTCGCCCTGGAATTCGTAAGCGCCATAAATAAAGAGGCGGTTGCGTTTGATCGGACCGCCGATGCTGCCGCCTTCGCGGTTGTAGTCGAAGCGATTTTTCACGTCGCCGGTGCCAGTGAAGGAAGATTTTTCCTGATTGGTGGCGGCGTCGAAATCGCGGTTGCGGTCGTACCACCATGCGGTGCCGTGCCAATCGTTGGTTCCAGACTTGGTGACGATATTAAATTGCCCGCCCGCGGAGTGACCGTATTCGGCGCCGAACTGATTTGTGAGGAGAGTGAATTCAGCGACCGATTCCTGAATGACAGGCTGTGTGGGGCCGTTGACGTCGAGGCGATTGTCGTCTACGCCGTCAATTGAGAAACCGTTGAAGCGCGGGCGCAGGCCGCCGACGGAACCACCGGAACCCTGGACGCCTCCTTGCTGCGTCGTCGTGCCGGGAGCGAAAACAGCAAATTCCTTGACGTCGCCGCCAAGCGTGTTGACGGGGAGATCGTTCACGACTTTTCCGGCGAAGGTCGCGCCGAGTTCCGAGGATTCGGTTTTGACGAGTTCGGCGCCGGCTTCCACTTCGACGGTGGCGGAGACATCGCCGACTTCGAGCATCGCGTTGGCTTCGGCGACCTGGTTCGACTCGACTTGAATGTCTTTGACGACGGCTTTGCGGAAGCCGTCTTTTTCGACGGTGACGGTGTAGGTGCCGACCGTGAGGTCGGGGAATACGTACGTACCAGCGCTAGATGCGGTAGCGGTCTTCGGAACATTGGTGGCCTGATTGGTGACAATGACGCGAGCGTCTTCGATTGTGGCGCCGGACTTATCGGTTACGGTGACGCGAAGGGTACCGTCCAAACGCTGAGCGTGAAGAGAGTGCGATGCGAGCAGACAACACAACAACATAAATAACGTAAACCTGGTGATTCTCACCATAGGTGCTTCTCTCCTTAGGAAGGGAATTGCGGTAGGGAGGGAACGGAGCCGTCTAGAGACCTGAATCCGGGGAAGTGACGGGTCCGTCCCAACCTTTTTGCTGAGTTGAGGAAAGGCAGACGCAGGGCCAGAGGGACAAATTGGCATGTCATTTGTTACTAAGTGTTCGATGAAGAGGTAAGTGAGGGAGAGGGTGGGGGATACTTTTGTAAGTTTGGGTGGCGACGCGGGAAATTATGCATTTAGAAAGGGGGAGGGAGGTTAAGGCTACAAATTTCTTGAGGTTGTTTTGAGAAATGGAGGGGCGAAGACATGGGGCTTCGCGTTTGAGTTGTGAGATAACGCTGAAGCTGAGATCCTTCGGCCTGCTTCGGACGCCTCAGGATGACAACGAGTGGAATCGCGATGACAACAATATTAGGTGGAGATGAGCATTAGGTGAAGATGAGCATTAGGTGGAGATGATCGCTACTGGAGTTTGGCGTATTCGGATTTGGCTTGTTTGAGGACGGGGATGTCGGGGTCGGCGTCTTTCCAGATGGCGAGGAAGTCCTGGTAGGCGGTGCGGGCCTTGGCGGAGTCGCCGGAAAGGGCGTAGGCGCGTGCGAGGCCGAGTTGGGCCAAGGCGGGCAAGATTTCGTTTGGGGTCACGCCTCGACCGTCGAGTAATTTCTGAAATTCCGCCATGGCTTCAGGGCCCTTTTTCTGCGCGAGCAGTGCTGTGCCGCGAACGTAGATGGACGTGAGCGACATTTGCCACTGAGCGAGATCGTACTCTTTGTAGGGCGCAAGCGTTTCGATTGTTTTCGCGGGATCGTTGCGACTAGCGGCGATCTGGGCATGGATAAGTGGGAGATAAATCGCCTGAACGAGTGTGTCCTGGGGGAAGCGTTTTGCGAGGTCATCGGCGAGGGATTGGGCGCGGACGGGATCGTTGGTGAACGCATAGACCATTGCGGCGAGTGGTTGCGTGTCGCGCCCCTTGGACAGCGCCAAAGCAGCAACGGCGGCTTGGCGAGCGTTCGCTGAATCGCCGGCGAGAGCGTCGCGGATGGCCATGGAGCCGAGATATTCGGCGGCAGTTTCTTTTTCCCCGGCCGCGATTGCGGAATCAGCTGCGCGGCGACCGAAGTCGCGGCTTTTGGTCAGACGGCCGAAGTACGCGTTGGTCCCAGCTTCGTTGTAAAGGAGAGTGTCCTCGACTCCAACCTGTCCCTTTCCCCACGCGACTTGCTTCGCCATGCCCGCGGGGTCGTTTTCCAAAAAGGCGATCTGGTAGAGGCCGATTCGGAGCAGTGGGGAATCGAGATTTCTAGAAGTCGCTTCAATGACTGTCGCTTTCGCTTCCTCGACACGCCTCAACACGATGTATTCCTGGACCAAACTTGAATACATCGCGGCGTTGCCGGGTTCGATTTTGAGGCACGCACGGGTTTGTTCGAGCGCCTTTTCCCAGTTGCCAAGAAGCTGGCTTAGTACGGTGAGGTTGTTCAGAGGGATGAAATCGCGAGGATATGCTTGCGCCCACTGGGTGTAAACCTGCGAGGATTTTTCGAGATCGCCGGTCGCGTACTGGTAGTAGTGCGATTCGATGTAGAAGCGCTCGACTTCGCTGACGCGATCGCGGAGGTCGAAGGCCTTGCGGATCTCGTCAGCGGCGGCAGCGACTTCTCCGAGATCGTAGTAGCAGGTGGCGAGTGAGGCGTGGGCCATGGCGAAATTCGGGTCGAGTTCGATCGCCTTTTTCAGCGGTGCAATGGCGGCGGCGTAGTCGGCGCTGCCGAGCATGATTTTTCTGGCCATGCTGAACGACTTGAGGGCCTCCAGGGATGGGGTGGTGGCGCGATCGACCGGCGTGTCGAATTTCTGGACGGTGGTGAGGGATTCGCCGAGTTTTTGGCGGAGGTCGATGGCGGCGTCGTCGAGGGCTTGCAGGACCTTTGTTTTACCTTCGGCGCGGATTTGTTTTTGAGTGAGGACGTCGCCGTTGGCGCAATTCACCGCTTTGAGACCGACGATGTATTCGTTGTCGAGGCTGGCGATGGAGCCTTCGAGGACGGCGGCGCTTTGGGTGCGGAGGCAAATTTCGCGGGCGACTTTGGGAGTGAGGTGCGTGTCGGCGGGCTGGCTCATGAGGCGGAGGGTTTGCTGGACGCGCTCTTCGGCGACGATGCGGAGGAAGGGAGACTGCTCGAGCTGGATGGCGAGCGCTTGTTTGAGTGTGTCGTCGAAGACGGCGTCGCCGGTGGTGTTGGTGAAGTCGGCGAGGACGATGGTGTCGGTCTCGGTGAGTTTGGAGGAGCGGGTGGAGCGGTAATAGAGGAAGCCGGCGACGGCGAGGAGAGCGATCAGGGCGGCGCCGGCAATCATGGGCAGGGGGCCGCGTTTTTCGGATGGTGCGGATGTCGGTGTGGCGGACGAGTCGGCGACGGACTGGCGACCGGATGAGGAACTTACAGGTGCGGCCGCAACGGCGGGCGACGGAGTTTTGTGTGGGTCGCTGGAAATTTTTGATGGTGGGACGGCGGAATCGTTTGGTTCAAGCGCAGGAAGGACGGCGGAGCGGCCGGAATCGGTGTCGCGCTTGAGTCGCTTGAGTTCGGAGCGCATGTCGGAGGCGTGCTGGTAGCGGAGGTCGCGATCTTTTTCGAGAGCGCGATTGATGATGTCTTCGAGGCGTGCAGGAAGATCGGGATTGAGGCGAATCGGGGAGACGGGAGCGCGGTGCAAGATGGATTCGAAAATGACGCCGCTGGTGTCGCCGCGAAAGGGAAGAGTGCCCGTCGCCATTTCGTAGAGGACGACGCCGAACGAGAAGAGGTCGCTGCGGGCGTCGAGATCCTTGCCGCGGACTTGTTCAGGCGACATGTAGGCGACCGTGCCGAGCGTGCTGCCGGGGCTGGTGAGATGTTTTTCCTGCGGACCTTGCGTTGCCGTGGGATCGGCAACGGTGTCCCCGCTGACGGCTGCGGCGTTGGCGCCGGAAATCTTGGCGAGGCCGAAGTCGAGAATCTTTGCGGAACCGCGCTTGGTGACGAAGATGTTTGCCGGCTTGATGTCGCGGTGAACGACACCGGCGTTGTGAGCGGCGTCGAGCGCGTCGGCGACGTCGATGCCGATTTCGAGGAGGCGTTCGAGTTCGAGCGGGTTTGAGGTGATGAGGTGCTTGAGCGTGGCGCCATCGAGAAATTCCATGGCGATGAAGGCGCGGCCGTTGTCTTCGCCGATGTCGTGGATAGTGCAGATGTTTGGATGATTGAGCGCGGAGGCGGCGCGGGCTTCGCGCTTGAAGCGTTCGAGCGCTTGCGGGTCGCGCGCGAGATCGTCGGGGAGAAATTTGAGAGCGACGAAGCGGCCGAGGCGCGTGTCTTCGGCTTTGTAGACGACGCCCATTCCGCCACCGCCGAGTTTTTCGACGATGCGGTAATGGGAGATTGTTTGGCCGATCAAGGAGGGTGAATCGGGCATGGGCGAGGGGATTTTATGGGGAGAGTGGCGGCGAGTCAATGCGAGTTGACGGGAGAACGCGAGTCGCCAACAAGGAGGGACAGAGTTGCGAGGTGCTTCAGGCTGAGATCCTTCGCCGCGCTCAGGATGACATCGGTTTTGGAGTGCGGATGACACTTGATGCAGACCGAGAGTCTTGTTGTGCGGCGGGTGCTATTGCAGTTTGGCGTATTCGGATTTGGCTTGGATGAGGATGGGGACGTCGGGGTCGGCGTCTTTCCAGAGGGCGAAGAAGTCCTGGTAGGCGGTGCGGGCTTTGGCGGTGTCGTTGGCGAGGATGGCGGCGCGGGCGAGGCCGAGTTGGGAGAGAGGAATGACGATGCTGCCGCCAGCTAATCCTGGATGATCCAGAACTTTTTGGAATTGGGTCTGAGCTTGGGCAGGCTGTTTGGCCTGAAGGTAAGCGAGGCCGCGGATGTACGGTGCGTACAAGTTGTGGCCGGGGCTCGGACCGCTGAAGTCGTACTGCTCGACGGGAGCGAGCGTTTTAATTGCGACATCGGGATGTTTTTCGAACAGCGAAAGCGCTGCGCGCCCTGTGGGTAAATAAATGGATTGGATGCCGGTGTCTTCCGGGTATTTCTTCGATATCTCTTGCGCGAGCCGGTTGAATTCCGCGGCCTGACCGCCGAGACCAAGCGCCACGAGAGCGACTCCGCGGCTGGAGCGATCATCGGAGGTGGCGATGGCTTCGCGCGCTGCGCGAGCAGCCTCGGCGGATTCGCCTGCGGATTGGAGGCGAAGTGCGAGCGCGGCCTGGGAGTACGCCGCGCGATCTCTGGCGTCGGAGTGGCGGGCCGCATCGGTGCTGCGGCGGGCCAAATCGACGGAGGCCTTCATCTTGCCCAAGTAGGCTGCCGTAGCCGACTGAATTCCGAGCGATTGATCCTCGTAGCCGGCAATTTTTGAAAGTTTGGAGAGAGCGGTCTCCATGCCTGCTTGATTTTTCTCGATCAGGGCGACCGTGTACGCGTCGAGATACATGTAGGGAGCTTCGACGTTGCGAGATTCTGCTTCCTGAATTGTGGCTTTCGCTTCATCGAATTGATTTTGTATGACGAAGGCGTGAACCAGGTTGGCGTAGTTGACGCCGTCGGCCACCTGCTTCATCCCCTCGCGAATGGAAGCCAGAGTTTTGGGGAGATCACCGATTTGCGAGTAGATAACGGAGAGATTTGTTGAGGGACCTTCGTCATTGGGATAGGTACGAGCCCAGGTTTCGTACGTGGTGCGAGCGGCTTCGAGGTTTCCACTGACGAAGTCGGCATAGTGGGAATCGATGTAGAACTTCTCGCGTTCGCTGATGCGGTCGCGAAGCTGATAGGCCTTGGTCAGGGCTTCGACGGCTTTGTGATCTTCGCCGGTGTTGAAGTAATTGGTGCCGAGGCGTGCCCAGGCCATCGCGAAATTAGGGTCAAGTTGGGTCGTGCGAACGAAGAGAGGGATGGCGGCAGCGAAGTTGCCGTGAACGATCATCGTCTTGTAAGCGAGAGAGTAGGCTTGCAGCGCTTCGAGCGAGGCGGTGGTGACATTTTCAGCGGGCACATCGTACTTTTGCACCGTCGAGAGGGATTCGCCGAGTTTGCCGCGCATTTGTGACGCGGCGTCGCTGAGAGACTTGAGGACTTGCTCTTTGCTGGCGGCGGTGACTTGCTGTTGGGCGAGGCGGTCGCCGGTGTGGCAGTTCACGGCGTCGATGCCGACGACGTATTGCGAGCCGAGGCTGGAGATGGAGCCTTCGATGGTGGCGGCGCTGCCGGTGCGCTGGCAAACCTGGCGGGCGAGTTCGCGGGTGAGGCGGACGTCCTTGGGTTGAGCCATCAGGGTCAGGGCTTGTGCGATTTTTTGATCGGAGAGGAGATTGAGGAAGGGGGATTGTTCAAGTTGGGAGGAGAGGCCTTGGCGAAGAGTGCCGTCAAAGACGGGGTCGCCGGTGGTGTTGGTGAAATCGGAGAGGACGACGGTGTCTTTGTCGGTGAGTTTGGCGGCGTGGGTCGTGTGGAGGTAGAAGTATGTGGCGACCGTGGCGACGAGGATGACTGCAGCGACAAGAACGAGGATGCGCGAAGTGCTTGAGGATTTTGGCGGAGCGATTTCGGTCGCGTGGGGTGTTGTCGAGCTGACGGACGAAGCTGACGGAGCGACTGGGCTCGCGGCGGCTGCGCTTGCGCTCGGGGTAGATGATGGCGCGGAGTGGCGGCCGCTGGATGGTTTGCTCGCGACTGCGGCGGATGGCAGACCGTCTTCTACGGCGGGGAGAATTGCGGAGCGACCGGAGTCGGTGTCGCGCTTGAGACGCTTGAGTTCGGAGCGCATTTCGGCGGCGCCCTGGTAGCGGAGGTCGCGATCTTTTTCGAGAGCGCGGTTGATGATGTCTTCGAGTTTGGCGGGGAGATCGGGATTGAGGCGGATCGGAGAGACGGGCGCGCGATTGAGGATGGATTCAAAGATCAGAGGACTGGTGTCCCCACGGAAGGGAAGAGAGCCGGTCGACATTTCGTAGAGGACGACGCCGAAGGAGAAGAGATCGCTGCGAGCGTCGACTTCTTTGCCGCGGACTTGTTCGGGGGACATGTAGGCGACGGTGCCGAGAGTTGTGCCGGGGCTGGTGAGGTGTTTTTCCTGCGGACCTTGCGTCGCCGTCGGATCGGCAAGTGTTTCGCCGCTGGCGGCGATGGAGTCGGCCATTTTGGCGAGGCCGAAGTCGAGGATTTTTGCGGAGCCGCGTTTGGTGACGAAAATATTGGCCGGCTTGATGTCGCGGTGGACGACGCCGGCGCGATGTGCGGCGTCGAGCGCGTCGGCGATTTCGATGCTGATTTCGAGAAGGCGATCGAGTTCGAGAGGGCGGCCGGTGACGACGTGCTTGAGAGTGGCGCCGTCGAGAAATTCCATGGCGATGAAGGCGCGGGAGTTGTCTTCGCCGATATCGTAGATGGTGCAGATGTTTGGGTGATTGAGCGCCGAGGCAGCGCGAGCCTCGCGCTTGAAGCGGTCGAGCGATTGAGGATCGTGGGCGAGATCGTCGGGGAGAAATTTGAGAGCGACGAAGCGGCCGAGACGGGTATCTTCGGCCTTGTAGACGACGCCCATTCCGCCACCGCCGAGTTTCTCGACGATGCGGTAATGAGAGATGGTTTGGCCGACTAGGGGCGAGGGATCGGGCATTGGTGGGAGATTCTATTGGTGGTTAGTGGGGGCGTCAAATGGAGAAGAGGTTGATCGTCGAGAGTTGAAAGTCGAACGGGAGAGAGACGAACTTGGCGGAATGATTGAGGTCGGTATGGGAAAAGCCCCACCCTCAAAATACGAGGGTGGGGCACCCAAATGCCGGCGATGACGCGGTGATCGTGCCAAGACGCAGTGGCGGGCGGGGCGAGCCCCGCCCCTACAAACGGCTAGGAGCTATTGGAGTTTGGCGTATTCGGATTTGGCTTGTTGGAGGAGTGGGATGGACGGGTCGGCGTCTTTCCAGATGGCGAAGAAATCCTGGTAGACGGTGCGGGCTTTGGCTTTGTCTCCCAACAGGGCGCTGGCGCGGGCCAAGCCTAGATGCGAGAGCGCACCGGTCCAGCAATTCGAAACGAGGCCGCGGTGGTCGAGGATTTTTTGGAATTCGGCGGCGGCTGAAGCTCCGTCTTTGGCGGCGAGGTAGGCTTCGCCTCGGGTGTACGCGGGAAGAATGCAGACAAAGTTGAGGCTGCCGATGCCTTCGCCCAATTCGTAGGATGCGGTTGGCTTGAGGAGTTCCACCGCCTTGGCACCGTTGCCGTGGGCGACTTCAATTTGTGCGCGAATCGTTGGAATCCAAACGTTTTGGATTATTGTGTTGACCGGAAAGTTGCGATTGAGGTCGTCAGCAATATTTTGCGCACGAGGCGAATCGCCCGAACGAGCCATCGAGAGCGCAGCAAGAATCTGCGCGTCACGACTTGCGGAAATTTTTGCGGATTCGGCGGAGAATTGCCGCGCTTGGTCGTGGAAGCCGAACACGGAATCTCGGAGAGCCGCATCGGCGAGATAGAGCGCGGCCGCTTCTTTGGTGTCTGCGTGCACCGCGGAATCGGCGGCACGCCGCGTGAGAGAACGGGCTTCGCTCATGTGGCCGTTCCACGCAGCAGTGTTGGAGTGTTGATAGAGGAGGATATCTTCCCATCCCGGCTTTCCGGTAGCGAGAGAGACCTCGTGATCCATCTTCGCGGTGCCGCCACGAACGAATGCGAGCGTGTAAAGGTTCTCGTGGAGGATGGGATCCTCGAGCTTGCGACTGAATGTTTCGTCGATGGTTGACTGAGCTTCGTCAAATTTGTTTACCGCGATATAGCTGGCAACGAGATTGAGGTAGTCGACGACGCTGGGGCTGCCGGCGATACCTGCCCGCTCCGCCTCGATGGCATCCTGGTAACGGCCGGAAACCATATATTCGTTAGCCAGATTTCCGTGGGCGTTGGCGTCGTGCGGATAAAGCTGAAGCCACTGCTTATAGTCCTCGGTGGCTTTGTCCAATTCACCGGTGGCGATGTCGTAATAGAGGGTGGTGATGTGAGAGCGCTCGCGTTCGGTTACACGGTCGCGAAGCTCGAAGGCTTTTTTGACGGCCGCGATAGCGAGATCGATCTGGTTGAGGTTGTAGTAGCCGGTAGCGAGAGAGGTGTAGGCCATCGCGAAATTGGGGTCGAGTTCGGCGGCGCGCTTGAAGAAGGAGATTGCCTGAGGGCTACCTTGTGCGCGAGAAGTGCGAATTCCGAGACTGTAGGCTTTAAGCGCATCGAGGGATGTAGTCGTGGCCTCCGCGAGCGGAACGTCATATTTCTGAACGGAAGCCAGCGATTCACCGAGGTCGTTGCGAAGCTTTGAGGCAGCGTCGCTCAGGGCTTCGAGGACTTTTTCTTTCGACGAGGATTGAGCCTGACGGCGAGCGAGTGCGTCGCCACTGGCGCAATTGATCGCGCTCAAAGTGATGACGTATTGAGTTCCAAGGTTTGCAACGGCACCGTCGATGGATGCTTTTGCTCCAGCACGCTGACAGATTTCGCGAGCGAGATCGTCGGAGATATGTTGCGTACCCGGCTTTCCCATCAACGCTAAAGTCTGATGAACTTTGTCGTCGGAGACGATGTTGAGGAACGGAGATTGGCCGAGATTGACGGCGAGAGCTTGCTTGAGAGTGTCGTCGAAGACGGCGTCGCCGGTGGAGTTGGCAAAGTCGGCGAGGACGATCGTGTCTACGGAAGTGAGCTTTGAAGACGTGCGCGAGAACCAGAAGTAGCCGGCACCTGCAAGAAGGAGCAGCACAATTACGGCGACGATCATCCAGGTTTTCGATGAGCTGGGCGGCGGCGCATCGGCAAGCGGGACTTTTCCGGCGCTTGCGGGTTTGCGTTGGCCGGAGCTTTTCTTTGACGCGACGGGTTCTTCGTCGTCGATGGCGGCGGTTTGGACCATGGTGCGGCCGGAGGTTTCGCGCTTGAGGCGCTTAAGGTCGGCGCGGATGTCGGAGGCGTGCTGGTAGCGGAGATCGCGATCTTTTTCGAGGGCTTTGCTGATGATGCGTTCGAGTTCGGCGGGTACTTGATTGTTCAAGCGGATTGGCGCGGGAGGATCGCGGTGGAGGATGCCGTCGAAAATGGCGGCGGAGGTGTCGCCCTTGAAAGGGAGAACTCCGGTGGCCATTTCGTAGAGGACGGCGCCGAAGGAAAAAAGATCGGTGCGAACGTCGAGCGGCTTGCCGAGGGCTTGCTCTGGCGACATGTAGGCGACGGTGCCGACGGTGCTGCCGGGACCGGTGAGGTGATCGTGGGTGAGGCCGGCGGCAGTGGTGTTTGCGGTGTCGCCTGACGGAACGTTGTTTGCAATGGAAAGTTTGGCGAGACCGAAGTCGAGAATTTTGGCGTGGCCACGCGAGGTGACGAAAATATTCGCGGGCTTGATGTCGCGATGGATGATGCCTTTGGCGTGAGCGGCGTCGAGCGCATCAGAGACGTCGGTGCCGAGATCGAGAAGGCGATCGATTTCGAGCGGCGAGCCGGTGATGACGTGCTTGAGCGTGGCGCCTTCCATGAATTCCATGATGATGAAGGCGCGGCCGTCGTGATCTTGAATGTCGTGGATGGTGCAGATGTTGGGATGGTTCAGCGCGGAGGCAGCGCGCGCCTCGCGCTGGAAGCGTTCGAGCGTTTGCGGGTCGTTGGCGACGTCATCGGGAAGGAATTTGAGAGCGACAAAGCGGCCGAGCTTAGTGTCTTCGGCTTTGTAGACGACGCCCATTCCGCCGCCGCCGAGTTTCTCGACGATGCGGTAGTGCGCGATGGATTGTCCGACCAGGGTGGGCGAATCGGGCATCGGCGGAGATTCTATGGGGTGAGGGCGGAGGCGTCAAATGGAGAAGGGCAGAAAAGAAGAACACGGAATTGAGGGATGAGAATCTGTCGGGGGCGTGAGCGGTCGGTGCTGGTGAGCCGCAAAACCGCACCCTTGAAAATCGCAAGGGTGCGGCACCCAACTTCCGTCAAGGCTCTAACACGTTGCTAGATATTGAGGAGCGCCTGGTCGAGGTCGGCGATGATGTCTTCGACGTCTTCGATGCCGACGGAGAGACGGACGAGGCCTTCGGTGATGCCAATGCGATTGCGAACGTCGGCAGGCATGGAGGCGTGGGTCATCGTGGCGGGAAGAGAGATAAGCGTTTCAACTCCGCCGAGGCTTTCGGCAAGCGAGCAGAGTTTGACCTGATTCAAGAAGCGACGCGCGTTGTCGAGAGACTCGAGATCGAAAGAGAGCATGGCGCCGGGGCCGTGCTGTTGTTTGCGGGCGAGTTCGTGTTGCGGGTGGGAATTGAGTCCCGGGTAGTAGACCTTTTTTACTTTTGGATGCGCGTCGAGATGGCGAGCGACGGAGAGGCCGTTGGCGTTGTGTTGGAGCATACGAACGGCGAGTGTTTTGATTCCGCGTGAAATCAGGAAGCAATCCATGGGCGCGAGGCCGGCGCCAGCAGAGCGTTGGATAAAATAAATTTTCTCGGCGTCTTCCTGGTGCTTGAGGACGACGGCGCCGCCGGTGGAATCGCTGTGGCCGTTGAGATATTTCGTCATCGAGTGGACGACGATATGAGCGCCAAGGTCAATGGGGTGCTGGAGATAGGGGCTGAGAAAAGTGTTGTCGACGACGAGTTTGATGTCGCGGCTGCCGATGATCTTAGCCATCTCGGCGATGTCGGTGACGCGCATTGTGGGGTTCGTCGGGGTCTCGATGTACAGCATTTTTGTGTTGGAACGAATGGCGGAGAAGACAGCCTCGGGCTGAGACGTGTCAACGAAGCTGAACTCGAGGCCGAAGTGAACGAGAAGTTGCGTCGAGAGGCGATAGACGCCGCCGTAGACGGCTTCGGAGAGGACAACGTGATCGCCGGGGCGCAGTAGGCGAAACACAGCATCGATGCCAGCCATGCCGGAGGTGAAAACGTAGGCTTGGGTGCCGCCTTCGAGTTTGGCGAGGGTGCGCTCGAGCGCTTTGCGGTTCGGATGATTGGTGCGCGCGTAATCGTAGCCGTTTCTGTATTTTCCGAATTCGGATTGCACGTAGGTGGACGTCTGGTAGATCGGAGCGACGACGGCGCCTGTGGAAGGGTCCGGCTCCTGACCGACGTGGATGGCATTTGTAGCGAAACCCATGAGGACTCCTGTCTCTCGAACAACGACAAACTCAAGCTATTCGATGATCCCCGTCGTGCGGTCCGCGAATGCGAAGAAGTTCGTGACGTCGCGGATGTAAAGATCGTCTGCGTGGCGGGCCGCACGAAGTGCGTCGCCGTGCTGGGCAAGCGCGAACGAGATTTCAGTGCAATCTCGCAGCAAATGGCTTCTCGTCAGCAGGATAGATCCTGAGGAGAAGGTAACGTAGCAAGCGAGGGCAGTCAAACACGGCAGGTGCGGATGTTTCCAAAATGAGTGACAAAATGGAGACGTGCGCGCCGCTAAAGCGGACTTGACCGGGGTGCGCTGTCCGTGGAGGATTAAGTTACGACGGAAATGAGAGTTTCGAGACTAGCGACGGTGATTGCTATCGGCTTGGCGCTTGCGGCGCCTCTGATGGTTGGCGCACAGGATCAAACGCCACCTGCGAACAAGCCGTCGTTGGACCAGACTTCGCGGATCACGATTGAGGTTTCGGGCGGCGAGAAATCCGCGCCGATCGAGAACGCCAGCGTATATATCAAGTACGTCGAAGAGCGAAAGATAAAGTCGAACAAGACGGTTGAGTTGAACGTGAAGACGAATCGCGACGGTACGGCCCACGTGCCGGATGCGCCGATGGGGCGAGCGCTGGTTCAGGTCGTAGCGGACGGGTGGAAAACGTATGGCCGGTGGTATGACGTCACCGAAGTGAAGCAGACGATCAAGATTCATCTCGACCGGCCGCCCAAGTGGTATTGAGTTCGATTTAACTGCAGATTGCCGCGCGAGATTTTTGGCGCGAGTCCACGCAAGTGATTGAAAGCACGTTTAGAATAAATTTTTGTGGGATGCGCTGCGGATTTTTTCAGTTCGGAGTTTTTTGAGTGCCGAGTTTTTTTGCACCCAAATGGTGCAAACCGGTTCAGACTACTGAGAAGGCTGTAGTTAGCCTTAGAGAAGCCACCATTTTCCACACGCTTATCAACACTTGTGTTGAAAACTTCACGAAGTAGAAATATTTTGGCGAAGATTCGGTACGTCGTTTGCACAAGCGTGTGAGAAACGTGATGATGAATTCTGTTGGATCACTGGCATGAAGAACGACACATTCGAAGGACCTTTTTCGCTGATCCAGATGTTCTGGGGCAACATCGCCGCGCGGCCGTTGCGCGGGGCGCTCAGCGTTATTGCCATCGCGATCCAGGTGATTCTCGTCTTGATGATTGTCGGGCTGACATCGGGAATTGTGTCGGAGTGGGGCAAACGCGCGGAGGGAGTAGGCGCGGACATCATGGTGCAGCCGCCGAACTCATCGATTTTTCTGGCGTTTGCGAGCGCGGTGATGCCGGAGTCGCTTGGTCCAAAGATCGAGGCGCTGCCGCAAGTGGATGAAGTTTCGCCGGTGGTGATTTTGTCGGAGCAGAAGAACCTGGTGATGGTGTACGGGATCGACTACAAGCGGTTCAACGCGCTGAGCCGTGGTTTTTTGTTTCGCGCCGGTAAACCATTTGACGGCCCGGACGGGCTCATCGTTGACGACATCATGGCGCAGCAACGGCATTTGAAGGTCGGCGACAAGGTGATGCTGCTGAATCGGCAGTTCACGGTGAACGGCATCGTCGCGCATGGCAAGGGTGCGCGCTTTTTCATTCCGATCAAGACGGCGCAGGAGATTGCCGGCGTGGAAGATCGCGTGTCGATGTACTACGTTCGAAGTAAAGGCGATACCGAGGGTACGCGCGCGGCGATTTTGAAATTGGACCCGGCGAATCGTGTTCGTTCGATGGCGGAGTATGTGACGCTGATGAGTTCAACGAGCTTACCTCAATTGAAACCGTTCGTGCGGTCGATGGTCGGTCTTGGCATCGTGATCAGCTTCCTGGTGATTCTGTTGAACATGCACACCATGGTGATGGAGAGGACGCGCGAAGTGGGAATCCTGAAGGCGCTGGGTTTCTCGCGATTTGACGTGGTGAAGATGTTGCTGGGCGAGACGATGGTGTTGACGCTGCTCGGAGCAGGATTTGGAATTCTTGTTACATTTCTGGCGGCCGCAATTCTGAAGGAAGTGAATCCTGGACTGACGATTCTAATCACTGGGCGATGGGTCGCCGCGGCGATCGTGCTTGCGGTGATTGGCTCGGCGTTGGGCGTGGCGTATCCGGCGTTGCGCGCGGCGAGTTATGATCCGGTTGTTGCGCTGGCGTACGAATAGGCTACCTCGCGACGCAGAAATCGTTAGCGACGCCGGACCTTACCTTTATAATTCCTCTGTCTGTGCCCTCGAGGACGTTCCATTCAAAGGAGAGACGAATGAAGCGACTGGAACTCGTTTTGCTGGCGGCTGCTTGTAGTTTGTGCCTGGCCAGCGGCGCCGCCGCCCAGTTGGGCGGGATGAATTTTTTCAGCAAGCCGAATATTGCGGACATTTTTAAACCGGTTGTGGGGCAGGGAGCGGTTTATCAGGAAACGTCAGAAGGCAGACCGGGCCACGAGATCGAGATGAGCATCGTTGGGAAAGAGATGACGCCGTCGGGTGAGGGCTACTGGATGGAAATGCTAATGCCCATGGGGCAGGGCGATCAAAAGTCTTACGGCAAAGTGTTGATGACCAAGGATTTTCAGTTCACGAAGGTGATTTTTCAGATGCCGGGCCACGGGGCGATGGAAATGCCGATGTCGCCGAGCGACAAAGATCGATCGCAGATGAAGCAAGAAATGGCGAAGTATACCCAGGTGGGAACGGAAACGATCACGGTGCCTGCCGGCACCTTCAGCTGCGCGCACTGGAAGAAGGACGATGGCACGGACGAAGTATGGACGAGCGACAAGGTTACGCCGCTGGCGATGGTGAAGCAGGTTGGCAAGAACCGCACCATGGTGCTGGTGCGGCAAATTACCGGAGCGCAGGATCACATTACCGGTCCGGTGACGCCGTTCGATCCGAAAGCGTTTGCGCAGAGGCCGCCGAGGCAATAAAGCGAATCCAGTTCGTTCGTGAGAAAAAAAAGGGCCGGACTCGTGTCCGGCCTTTTTCATTTGCATGGAATCGAGGTAGTCGATTAAACCGTCGGACCTGTCGGACTCGAGTCGTCGTCTTCCTGAACGTCCTTCAGGGTATCGACCACATCCTGAAGCATCGCCAAAGGGCAAGCGACGTGGACTTTGTTTTCGGGATCAACGACATCGACCACGATTTTCGAGCCGACCGTCCGCACACGCACGTGCGTGTCGGAGTCGCGGACTTCGACGAACTCGGAGTTCGGATAATTCTCGAGCTCCTTTGCAAGCGCGCGTAGTATCGGAATGGCTTGCTGCGCTTCATGGGGGACTATGTGCAGCTCGCGTTTTGGGACGACGTGCAGCGCGATCGGAACGATGGCTGCCGGCGCCCAGATGTGGATGTGGGTGCCGTGGTTATCGTCCACCTGGACCTGTGCGACGCCGTCGTGGAACGTATACATGCCCGCTGCGGCGATGGTGCCGGTGAAAGCGAGAGCCACTTTTGCTACGAGGATCATTGTTGCTTCTCCTTCGAACTAAGTCCGACCAGCCTACTTCCCGTTTGAGCCCAAGCGTTGAATTGACCGAACGTTAGTCCGAGACATTCTTGGAATCGAGCCAGACGCGGACGGTTTGGTCGTGATCTTTCACGGAAACGAGTTCGGTATCACCTTGCAGCGCAAGCGCGTGGAGACCGGCGACGAGATCGACCTCATCCTTCTTTCCAGAGAACAGCGCGTCTACAACCTTCATCGGAATCTTCACTTCGACTGTGGAGTGCTTTGCGTCCTTGTTCTTTGAGCCTTCTTTGTCGACGACGTGAACGAGAAAATAGTTGTTCTGCTTCGCCACGCGGACATCTTGCTCTTTGCTCTGTACCGTGACGAACTCGCCGTCCTTTGCGTCGCGCACAGCGCTCATCAAAGCCGGAAAGTCGACGCCGTTGCAGTCAAAGTGATCGATCTTCACGTGGCCTTGGTGGAACTGATCTTTGTCGATCGTCGGCAGGATTTTCTCGGCAAGTTCGAGAGGTATGTTGACGCGAACGATTTCGTCTTTGGAATCGGGGTTGTCCACGCGGACGTGGAGCCAACGGTCGCGCGAGGCCGTATCGGATGACTTGGCGGAGTTCTGGGCGGAACCAGAGATCGGCATGAGTGCGAGGGCGCCTGCGATCAGGGCGACTGCCGGAATCCTGCGAATGCGGTCGTTCATGTGACTGCCTCCTTCGAGGGGCGCGCCTGACGGAACGGGGGAGCCGGGCTGAATCGGCCGGATCCGGGGCGCCTTGGTCACATATACGAGGACCCCCTGAAAAATGTTTCCTGAGATTTGGGGTTGGTCAAAAAAAGGTCGACCGCCCGGCAGACGGGCGGTCGAGGCGATGCTTGGAGATCAGGGGACGGAGCTATGGCTTGAACTTCATGAAAACAGCGGCAAGAGGGGGCAGCGTCATGGGCAGGGAGTGGTCGCGGCCCATGTGACGGTATTCTTCGGAGTGGATACCGCCCATGTTGCCCAAGTTGGAGCCACCGTAGATGCCGGCGTCCGTATTCAGCACTTCCTCGTAGAAACCGGGGCGCGGGACGCCAATACGGTAGCCGGAGCGGGGAACCGGTGTCGCATTCATAACCACGAGCATGATGTCGTCGGGGTTCTTGCCACGTCGGATGAATGAGAACGTGCTGTTGTCGGCGTCGTTGGCGTCCATCCATTCGAACCCGTGCCACTCAAAATCGACTTCGTGGAGCGCTGGCTCTTTGGCGTAGAGCTTGTTGAGGTCGGCGATGAGATTTTGCACTCCGCGATGGGGTTCGTATTGGAGCAGGTGCCAGTCGAGGCTGTGCGCCTCTGTAAATTCGGTGCGTTGGGCGAATTCCTGGCCCATAAATAGCAGCTTCTTTCCCGGATGTGCGTATTGATAGCCATAGAGCAGGCGCAGGTTCGCGAATTGCTGCCACATGTCGCCGGGCATTTTGTGGAGCAGCGAATTTTTGCCGTGGACGACTTCATCGTGTGAAAAGGGCAGGACGAAGTTTTCGGTGAAGGCGTAGAGCAGCGAGAACGTCAGCTTGTTCTGCTCATATTTGCGGTGAACGGGGTCGGAGGAGAAATACGTCAGCGTGTCGTTCATCCAGCCCATGTTCCACTTCAGGCTGTAGCCGAGGCCGCCGAGATAGGTCGGGCGCGAAACTGCGGGCCAAGCGGTCGATTCCTCGGCAATTGTCAGGATGCCGGGGAAGCGCTCGAACGCGACTTCATTGAGGCGCTTGATGAAAGCGATCGCCTGGAGATTCTCTCGGCCGCCAAATTCGTTGGGCACCCATTCGCCTTGCTTGCGGGAGTAGTCGAGGTAGAGCATCGATGCGACGGCGTCCACGCGCAATCCGTCGATGTGATATTTGTCGAGCCAGAAGAGCGCGTTTGAAATGAGGTAGTTCACCACCTCGTTGCGGCCGTAGTTGTAGACGAGCGTGCCCCAATCGGGATGCGAGCCTTGGCGCGGATCGGAATGCTCGTAAAGGTGAGTGCCGTCGAATTCGGCCAGCCCGAAGGTGTCACGCGGGAAGTGGGCCGGCGTCCAGTCGAGGAGGACACCGATGCCGGCTTGGTGACAGCGGTCGATGAAGTCCATGAAATCGGCCGGGGAGCCGTAGCGGCTTGTCGCGGCGTAGTAGCCGATCGTCTGGTAACCCCATGAGCCGTCGAACGGATGTTCCATGACCGGGAGCAGCTCGATGTGCGTGTAGCCGAGTTCCTTCACGTAGGGAATCATCTGTTCGGCGAGTTCGTGGTAAGTGAGCCAGCGATTGCCTTCCTCGGGATTGCGCCGCCAGCCTCCGAGGTGCACTTCGTAAATCGAGATTGGCTTCTCGAGCCAGGGCGTCGATTTGCGCTTGGTCATCCAATCGGCGTCGGCCCATTTGTGGTTGTCCAGACGGGTTACGATCGAGCCGGTTGCGGGCCGCAGCTCGGCGCGGAATCCGTAGGGGTCGGCCTTGAGCGGGAGCATGTCGCCACGCGGTCCGATGATTTCGTATTTATAGACCGCGCCTTCGTCGAGCTCGGGAATGAACAGTTCCCAGATGCCGGACGAGCCACGCGCTCGCATCGGGTTGATACGGCCGTCCCAGTGATTGAAGTCGCCGACGATGCTGACGCGGCGCGCGCTCGGCGCCCAGACGGCGAAGTTGACTCCCTTGACGCCAGCGACGGTATTGATATGCGCGCCGAGTTTTTCGTAGGCGTCGTAGTGGCGGCCTTCACCCATCAGGTAGAGGTCGAAGTCGCTGAGGAAGTAAGGGAACGCGTAGGTGTCGTAGCGTTCGTATGTATCGCCGGAATGAGTTTTGAAGCGGATGCGGTAGTTCGCCGGGTCGGGCTTGTCCTTGTACGTCTCTGGAAGGGTAGCTTCGAACAGACCTTCGGGGCGGCGCTTCTGTGCTTCGAGATTGTTTGGAATGCCGGGGCCCGAGAGTGTGGCCGAGTAGGCGTGCGGGTCGAAAAAGCGGATGACCCAGCGCGGTCCCGCGGGCGTAGCGACGGGCTGGGGACCCAGCACTGCGAACGGGTCCGCGTTGCGAGCGCTCAGGATTGCGTCGATCTGCGCGTCGATTTTGGCTTGCGCTGCGTTTGTTTCGCGCGGTGCGGTTTTTTCAGTGCGCGGTTCTGGCACGATTGGTGTCTCCCAAGAAACACTCGTTCATTGAACACTCTGGGTGGGCCCAGTTTGGATGCGGGTACGCGTCCATTTGACTCTCGGCCGGCGGGGTCGCCGCGAACGCCGAGTCAGTTTGCGATGCCAAGGGCAGCTACGTCAATTGTGCCGCTTGCGAGGGTCGGTGCGGGCGCGATAGAGTGCGGCGAGTCGCCAGTTCGTCATTGGCGATTTGCCGTGCCGGAAGCGCCTGTAAACGCCAGCATGGCAAATTCATTCTGCCGATCGAGTTCGTTGTCAGGAAATCGGAAAACATGCCAACTTCGAAGAAAATTGGTGTTGCTGGCGGGATCGCATTGCTTCTGCTGGCGGTTTCGGGAATGCGCGTTCCCAGCCAGGCTCAAGAGCGCAGCCAGGGGCGCTCCATGGTTGTGTCGCGCGGGGGCATTGTAGCGAGCGAGTCTCCGCTGGCGTCGCAGGCCGGCGTTCGAATTCTCGAGAGCGGCGGCAACGCCGTCGATGCAGCCATCGCAACCAACGCGATGATGGGCGTCGTTGAGCCGATGATGAACGGGATCGGTGGCGACCTCTTCGCCATTGTTTACGATGCGAAGGCGAACAAACTGTACGGGCTGAACGCCAGCGGCTGGGCGCCGAAGGGTTTGACGATTGCATATCTCGAAAAGCAGGGCATCAAGGCCATGCCGCAGCGCGGAATTAATTCCGTGACGGTTCCTGGTGCGGTCGATGGTTGGCAGAAACTCGCCGACAAATTCGGCCGCAAGAAATTGAGCGACGATCTCGCGTCCGCGATTCGAACGGCGCGCGATGGTTTCCCGGTTCCGGAGTGGGACGCGCTCTATTGGGCAGGCGAAGTCGATTACCTCCACGGCGACGAAGCGGCTACCGCGACGTATCTTCCGAACGATCACCCGCCGAAGCTCGGCGAAATTTTCCGCAATCCCGAGCTTGCAGACTCGTTGCAAGCCATCGCGACTCATGGTCGCGACGCTTTTTACAGAGGCGAAATCGCGACCAAGCTGATCGAAGGTATGAAGCGGCACAACGGGACCATGACCGCTCAGGATCTCTCCGAATATTCGGCGGAATGGGTCGAGCCACTTTCGACGACGTATCGCGACTGGACCGTGTTCGAATTGCCTCCGAACGGGCAGGGAATGGCCGCGCTGGAAATGCTGAACATCATGGAGAGGTTTCCGCTCGGCGAAAAGGATTGGGGATTCGGGTCGGCGAAGGCGCTTCACGTTGAAATCGAGGCGAAAAAGCTGGCTTACACGGACTTCGTGAAATACATCGGCGACCCGCGCGGACAGAAGTTGCCTGTGAAGACGCTCACTTCGAAAGAGTGGGGCGGGCAGCGCGCCAAGCTGATCGATCCTGAGCACGCAAATTGCGATCCGAAGGCCGGCGATCTGCCTCCGGGGTCCGAGACGACGTACCTCACTGTGGTCGATCGCGACGGCAACATGGTTTCGCTGATTCAGAGTAATTATTCCTCATTCGGCTCGGGCGTCGTTGCCCCGGGCACAGGCTTCGCGCTGCAAAATCGGGGCGGCCTGTTCTCGCTTGACCCGTCGTCGCCCGATGCTCTCGCCGGCCACAAACGTCCACTCCATACCATCATTCCGGCTTTCGCCCAACACGGCGATGTGCGCGTCGCCTTCGGAATCATGGGCGGCTGGAATCAGGCGCAGGCCCACGCGCAATTCGTCGCCGATATCGTCGATTTCAAAATGAACATTCAAGCCGCGCTCGAGGCACCGCGCTTTTCGAAATACACCTTCACCGGCTGCGATCTGTTTATCGAAAATCGCTTCACCCGTTCCGCGCAAAACGAGCTCACAAATCTCGGGCACAAACTTGACGTGAAGGGCGCGTATTCCAGTTCCATGGGGGGTGGGCAGGCCGTGGAGCGTGACTTCGCGACCGGGGTGAATTTCGGTGCGTCGGACCCGCGAAAGGATGGCGAAGCCATCGCGGAAATGGGTGCCCAGTAAGGTCGCTGGGGCATCCAGGCGACGAGTCTGCAAACTTTTTCCCTTCACCTGTTCCTCATCGGAACAAGGTGGGTCCATTCCGGCCCCCGCGGCCGACGTTGTGGCGCTAAGTTGCCTGTAATCAGTGGCATAAGCTTTAGAAGCGTGGCCAGCTAGTTGCTTTATCGTTACCTGTCCTAAAGGACGGTCGCACTCCCCGGCGACGTTCCCGACTCGGAGGACCGGAATGACCCTTCGCCGCCTAGCCCAGTCCGTCGCCCGTTTTGCTCCGCTCGTCGCCCTTGCGCTCTTCGCGATGCCTGCTGCGCAGGCTCAGGTGATGACTATCTCCGGTCGATACCAGTGTGCCGAGGCGCACGTCGCGGGCAAGACTGTCCCGTGCAGTTCAGCCCCGCTGACGCTCAAGACCGACGGCAAATTTGAATTGCGCGGATGGGAAGGGGATTACCTGGTCGACGGCGAGTGGGTGGAACTGACCGATTCGGTGGTGCGTTCGCGCGCCAAGATAGAGCCCGGACACAAGATCGTGTTTCGCTACCGCGGCAAGCACGGCTGGTGCGAGATGGTGTACAAGCGCCGCGTCGCCGAACTCGGCAAAACCTCGCTCGGCTAAACCTCTTTCACCTCTGGCGACGAAACCCCGCCGCTCGCCGAGTTAGGCGAACCTCAAGCGTTGTACCAGCGCACGCCTTTCTTCTGCTCTTCAGCGATTTCCTTCGCAACCGCCATCGCAAGCGGCCGCCTGTATTGCCCGCAGATCGCGATAATCGCGTCCATCAGCGAAATTGGGGCTGTGTACGACCGCCCATACGATGGCGCGTCCACCGAAGCCAGGAAGACCTCGTCGCACGCCCGCGCCAGGGGCGACAAATACGTATCCGAGATCCCAATGCAGTAGGCACCGTGCGCTCGAGCCTGTTGCGCGCCCTCCACGGTTTGCCGCAGTCCGCGTTGGAAGCTGATCGCGATCAAGACATCGCGTTTTTTCATGACGCGTGCCAGATGGGTCATCCCGCCCGCAGTCGTGACGGCCACGATCGGCAGCCCCACGATCGAAAGATGATATTCGAGATAATCGGCAAGGATCGCCGCGCTATCCGCAGCAAACGCCACTACACGACGAGCGTCGAAGAGCCGCTTCGCCACTTTTGCGAGCCGGTTCGCATCGATGCTGTTCTTCAGCGCCTGCAGATTCTTCGCCGATCGTGCAAGCGACTCCTGAATGACCGCGGGAATGCTCGAATCGCCCGGCGTACTCATCATTGAGTCCAACGGGCTGGCGAAGGCGATCGAGAGCGCGTGCAGGTGGTGCTGGAATTCGCGATAGCTTGCGAATCCGAGGCCTCGCACGATGCGTACGATCGTCGCGGGGTCGGTCCGTAGCCTTTGCGCCATTGCGCGCACGCTGAGCAGGACGTACTCCCGCGGACTCTCGAGAATAGGACGGATGATCTCTTGTCGCTTGCTGGTGAGGTTTTCGAGTCGTTCTGCCAGGTTAACCGGTGACCCGTTGGCCCGGGGCTCTTGCTTCATCATGGCGCGAGAGAATTGCGCATATTCAATTGGGTGTCAACCGGATTTCCTCGGCTGATAACAACAAAGTATCGTGCGAGAACGTTATTTCTCCCTATTTTTCAGAGGTCGCCGCTTTATTCGCGAGCCCTGGCGCAACGACAGGCTGAAGAAAAGGCATCATCGCGCGCAGTTTCGGGCCGAGCTGCTCGATCTGGTGACCCTGTTCGCGCTTGCGTGTTGCGAGGAAGTTCGGGCAGCCGGCTTCATTTTCCGCAATCCAATTCTTTGCGAAAGTGCCGTCGGTGATTTCGCCGAGAATTTTCTTCATCTCCTCGCGCGTTTCTTTGGTGATCAGGCGCGGTCCGGCAGTGTAGTCGCCGTGTTCAGCGGTGTCGCTGATGGAGTAGCGCATATAGCTCAGTCCGCCGCGGTAGATCAGGTCGACGATGAGCTTCAGCTCATGCATGCACTCGAAGTAGGCGACTTCCGGCTGATATCCGGCGGCCACGAGCGTGTCGAAGCCAGCCTTGATGAGTTCGCTGACGCCGCCGCACAGGACGGCCTGTTCGCCGAAGAGGTCGGTTTCGGTCTCTTCAGTGAATGTCGTCTCAAGAACGCCCGCGCGCGTGCAACCGAGTCCCTTGGCGTACGAAAGCGCGAGAGCTCTGGCGTTTCCGCTCGCGTCCTGCTCGATCGCGATCAAGGCAGGGGTGCCCCCGCCTTCGGTGAATACTTCGCGAACGCGGTGGCCGGGAGCTTTCGGCGCGATCATCGACACATCGACGTTGGATGGCGGCTTGATCGTGCCATAGCGGATGTTGAAGCCGTGAGCGAACATCAGGGTCTTACCCGCGGTGAGGTTCGCTTCGATCGAATCCCTGTAGATTTTCGGTTGCTTCGTATCCGGCGTAAGAATCATGATCACGTCGGCCCATGCCGCCACTTCCGCGGGCGTCCCAACGGTCAAGCCTTCTTTCTGAGCTTTCGCCAGCGAGCCGCTGCCCGGTTGAAGTCCGACGCGGACCTGAACGCCGCTGTCGCGCAGGTTCAAAGCGTGTGCGTGGCCCTGAGAACCGTATCCGATGATCCCGACCTTCTTCGACTGGATGAGCGAGAGGTCCGCGGAGTTGTCGTAATAAAGATTTGCCATTCGATCGTTTCCTCGTTTTCCTTTTTCTGAGTTGAAAGTGAAATTTCGACCTAAATCCGGGCACAGGGGATGTTGTGCTCAATCTCGACGAATTCGTTTTTTCAGTGCGCCCCGTTAAGCCGCGGTCTTCGCCCCGTCCGCCGAGGGAACCACCGGTGGCTGCAGCAAATCGCCGCCACGGGTCATCGCAATGCGCCCAGAGCGAACCATTTCGAGTACACCGAACGGACGCAGAACTTCGAGCAAGCCATCGATCTTGTCCACGGTTCCCGAGACTTCGAGAATCAGCGATTGCGGCGCGACGTCGATGACGCGGGCGCGGAATACCTTGATCAATTCCATCAGGTGGGGACGTGAAGTCTGATCCGCCGTGACCTTGATCATCGCGAGATCGCGTTCGAGCAGAGGGCGCTCCGTGACATTCTCGGCGAGCAGCACATCGACCTGCTTCTCGAGGCTCGCCTCCAACCGATGCGCACCTCGTTCGTCGGTGTGCGCGACGATCGTCATCCGCGCGACCTCGTCGTTATCTGTCGGCCCGACCGTCAGGGAGTCGATATTGATTGCGAGGCGCCTCGCCAGCGACGAGACGCGATTCAGCACGCCTGGCTTGTTTTCGACATACGCCACAAGTGTCTGCATGTTCTCCTCAGTTCCTTTGCGATACTCGCCTTAGATTTCCTGCGCCGCTGTTTCGACGAGCGGGCTGTCCGGCCGGCGAATCATTTCGTGCAGCGATCCGCCAGCGGGCACCATCGGGTAGACGGAATCTTCCTGCTCAACGCGGAAGTCGATCAGGAACGGCTCTTTGCTTTCGCGTGCCGCGCGAATCGTGGGAGTTACATCGCCGCGAGCGGTAATGCGCTCACCGCGAATGCCAAACGCATTCGCCAGCGCAGCGAAGTCCGGCGCAACCAGTGGCGTCGCGACGTACCGCTTGTCGTAGAAGAACTCCTGCCATTGGCGCACCATGCCGAGATACCCATTGTTGATGATCGCGATGTTGACCTTGATCTTCTCCTGCACGATGGTCGCAAGCTCGCACATCGTCATCTGGAAGCCACCGTCACCGACAACCACCCAGACGTCCGCGTCCGGCTTGGCGAATTTCGCTCCGATCGCCGCCGGGGTCGCGAATCCCATCGTGCCCAAACCGCCCGAGGTCACGAGTGTGCGCGGACTGTTGTGGTGGTAATACTGCGCCTCCCACATCTGGTGCTGGCCAACGTCGGTGACGACGATCGCTTCGCCTTTCGTCTCTTTCCACAAATCATTGATCACATGCGCTGCATAGAGGTGCCCGTTGTCGGGCAATCCCTGGATGTCGCGCACGGCCGAATCGCCCTTCAGTTCGCGAATGTGCGCCAACCAGTCGGAATGTTCCTTGTGCTTCACGTGCGGCAAAAGGGCTTCGAGAATCTCTCGCGCGTCACCGACAAGCGCCGAATCCACCTTCACATTCTTATTGATCTCCGAGCGATCGATCTCGATGTGAATTTTCCGCGCATCGCGTGCGTACGTCTTCAGATCGCCGGTAACGCGATCGTCAAATCGCATGCCCACCGCGATCAGCAAATCTGCTTCCTGAATCGCGTGATTCACCCACGCCTCGCCGTGCATCCCCATCATGCCGAGGTTCAATGGATCGGACGCCGGGAAGGCGCCGATGCCGAGCAGCGTCATGGCCACAGGAATGTTTCCCGAATGCACGAATTGATCGAATACTTTCATCGCGCCCGACACCATGATTCCGTGTCCGGCCAGAATCAGCGGCCGCTTCGCCGAGTTCAGCATTTCAACCGCGCGCTCGAACTCCGCTTTGTCGTACTTCGCGCGCTGTCGCTTCACAGGCAGCTTCGGTGCCGCTGCATCAAAGTTGTATTCGCACGTCGCTTGCTGCGCATCCTTCGTGATGTCGACCAGCACCGGCCCCGGTCGGCCTGATTGTGCGATCACAAACGCTTCGCGAATCGTCCGCGCCACATCTTCCGCGCGAGAAACGACAACATTGTGCTTCGTGATCGGCATCGTGATGCCGGTGATGTCGACTTCCTGAAACGCGTCCGAACCCAGTAGCTTGCTGCTGACCTGTCCGGTGATGCAGACGACCGGCGACGAATCCAGCATCGCCGTCGCGATCCCGGTGACCATGTTCGTTGCGCCGGGTCCTGACGTCGCCATCGCGACGCCAACGCCGCCGCTCGCGCGCGCATAACCGTCAGCCATGTGCGTTGCGCCCTGCTCGTGCCGCACCAGGATGTGGTGCAGCTTCGACTTTCCGAGCGCGTCATAAATCGGCAGAATCGCGCCGCCCGGATAGCCGAACACATGCTTCGTCCCAAGTTGCGTCAGCGTCTCGCAAACAATTTCTGCGCCAGTCAGCTTCATAGAGTCCTCGCGTGCACACCCGAAGTCGAACCGCCATTCATCGACGGCGTTGTCACCGCGCCCAGCGCAGCCGACGACACCATCACTGCATATTTCGCCATCACGCCCGTCCGGAATCTCGGCGCAGGCGCTTTCCATGTAGACAATCGCTTCTGAATTTCGGCGTCGGTCAGCTTTACGTTGAGCGACCTCTTGCCGATGTCGAACTCGATGATGTCGCCGTTCGCGATCGCGGCGATCGGCCCTCCATTCATCGCTTCGGGAGCGACATGGCCCACCATCAATCCGTGTGTCGCGCCGGAGAATCGGCCGTCGGTCAGCAACGCTACTTGATCGCCGAGTCCAGCGCCGATCAGCGCGCTCGTTACCTGGAGCATCTCGCGCATACCGGGGCCACCTTTCGGACCTTCGTAGCGAATCACAACGACGTCGCCCGCTTTGATGGTTCCGTCGCTGACTGCGGCGAATGCCGTTTCTTCGCCGTCAAAAACGCGCGCCGGGCCGCTGAACGTCGTGTAGTTGTGCCCCGCAACCTTCAGCACTCCGCCCTCGGGCGCGATATTGCCTTTCAAAATCACCAGGCCGCCTGTTGGCTTCAGTGGACTGCTGACGTCGTGTACGACTTCCTGCTTCGGCGTTTCCTTAGCGGCCTTCGCCTCCTCGCCGATCGTGCGGCCCGTGACCGTGATGCAATCGCCGTTCAGCAACTTGGCATCGGCCAGGCGCCTCGCGACGATCGCCGTACCGCCGGCGTTGTAGAGATCCACAGCGACAAACTTGCCCGCCGGTTTCAGATCCGCCAGAATCGGCGTCCGCGTGCTCACCCGGTCAAAATCATCGATGGTGAGAGGAACCCGCAACTCATTCGCGATGGCCAGCAAATGCAGCACCGAGTTCGTCGAACCACCCGTTGCCGCCACTCCAGTAATCGCATTCTCGATCGCCGTCTTTGTCATGATCTTCGACGGCGTGATATCCCGCTTCAAAAGATCCATCACCATTTCGCCGGCGCGATACCCGGCGTGGCCCTTTTCCTTATTCGTCGCCGGAATTCCCGAAAGCCCCATCGGCGCGATTCCCAAAAATTCTCCGACCAGTGCCATGGTGTTCGCGGTGAACTGTCCGCCGCACGCGCCGGCGCCCGGGCAAGCCACGCTTTCGATCTCTTTCAGCTTCGCGTCCGAAATTTTCCCGCGCGCATGTGAGCCAATCGCCTCGTACACGTCCTGAATCGTGATGTCGTGGCCTTCAAATTTTCCCGGTGCAATCGATCCGCCGTACAGCACGACGGCCGGAATGTTCAGCCGAGCCGCCGCCATGATTCCGCCTGGGATCGTCTTGTCGCACCCAACCAGAATCACAATCGCGTCGAACATGTTCCCGCGCGTTACAAGCTCGATCGAATCGCAGATGACCTCGCGGCTCACCAGGGAAGCGCGCATGCCGTCTGTGCCCATCGTGATCCCGTCATTAATCGAAACCGTGTTGAACTCCAGCGGCGCACCGCCCGCTGCGCGAATTCCTTCTTTTACCTGTGCTGCCAACTCGCGAAGGTGGTAGTTGCACGGCCCGATCTCGATCCAGGTGTTTGCGACTCCGATCAGCGGCTTCTTGAAGTCTTCATCCTTTAAACTGCACGCGCGCAGCATCGAGCGCGCTCCGGCGCGGTTCGGACCGTCGGTCAACGCATGACTTCTCGGCTTCAGCAAAGGCTCTGTCACTTCTTCAATCCTCCGGAGTTCTTCCCCAAAACAAAAAAGCCATCATCGCTTTGGATGATGGCTGAAAAACTTGCTGCCTATTTGGCTAGGCCGCCATCATCCTGAACTTTCCCGTCGAATTACGGGCTGAATTCGTACGACTACGCGGGATACCTCGGCCGTCGTAACGGCCGTGTTGGCTCGCGCGTGCGTGATGGCGTTGCAGGTCATGACAACGCCATGAATGTACAGGATGAGTTTCGAGAAGTCAATCAGTCAAATTAATAGTTGTCAGGAAGAGGATAAATTCTGCTTATTGAGGGGCAGCCGCCGCAAATGTGCTGGCTCGTCAACGCGGGGCGACGGTTCCGGCTAATTCCAACTCCACCTCGACCACCGGATCCGCTTTCAAAATAAAATTGCTAGGGCTCTTCAATCCCCACTCTACATAAGGAATCTTAAACGTCGCTGTCCCGCGCCAATGGTCGCCGGTGATTTCGCCCTTCACCGGCACGGTCAGTTCATGCTCCGATCCGTGCAGGGCAAACTTCCCGTGCATCTGAACCGTAACCGCTCCGCTAGCGGGGAACTTCCCATCCACACGATCCGGCCGAAACGCAACTTCGGAATACTTCGCGCTCTCCAGCACATCCTTGTGCATCTTTTTGTCGCGGCCAGAGTCTCCACTTTGTCCGCTCGTAGCGTCGGCGACGATTTCGCCACTGGCTTTGCCGTCCGGCTCGATTCGAATTATCCCGCGCTTCAGTGCAAACGTTCCGTGCACCGTATGAATCGTAGTGTCCAACGTGTATTTCACTTTGCTCTGCTCTGCGTCCAGCGCAAGAGCAAGCTCGCGAGCCGTTGCCGTAGTCTGTGCGCCGGCAGCGCCACCGGCCGCAAGTGCGAACGTGAGCGCGACCGACAACGCCACCCAACAAAAAGATTGTTTTGTCCTCATCGCCTTGGAATCACAGCGTGCATATCGAAGCTCACCATCGCGAATTCAGATTGCCGCTAGATGAACGGCCCAACTCACGCCCCGACCAACCGCCATCCCAGCATTGCACCTGTAGCCGCGAGGTGCGCTTCCGATTTCGCTCCAATGTGTACCGCCAGCAAACGCGCGAAAACCCTTGCATCCGCAGCCAGTGCGCGAATCGTGCGCTCACGCAGTCGCGGCCGACCGTCTAGCGCCAACATCAGCCGCCCCATCAGTGCCGGACGCCGCGCCAAGCGCCTATGCGCCGCTTCATACGTGGACAAATCCCCGCGCTCGAGCGCGTCGGCCAACGCCATCGCTTGCCGAAAGCCCAACGCCAGCCCTTCGCCGGTGATCGCGTCCACGCTTCCCGACGCATCGCCGACGAGCGCAACGTTTCCGCGCTGTACGCGCCGCAGCCGTTGCGTCATCGTGATTGCGCCGCGCTCGCGACTCGTAATCTCGACACCGCGCAGCCGCTCCGCTAACTCTGGGAAGTCGGCCTCGAGAGAAACAGTTTTCGCGCCGCCTTCGCGCGAAATCGTCACCACGCTGGTTTCATTCGCTGCGACCGGCGTAACGTAGGCCTGCCCGCGTTCGCCCCAATGCACCTCGACGAATTCCGACCACGGCGCCATGCGATAGTGACGCCGCGTCGCAAAACGTCGATCGCGTTGCTTCGACGCTTCGAGCTTCGACCACATCCGGACACGCGAACCGATCCCGTCCGCACCGACTATCCATTGCGACCGTACGAACCGTCCGCCAGGTTCGCTGGCCAGAGCCACGCCGTCCGTCGCGATGGCTGTTACCGGCGTATCCCAAAGCATTTCGACGCCGCAATTCATCGCCGCTTCCACCATCCTCGCGTGGAGCGTCACCCGCCGCATTCCAACCGCAAGCTCCGCCGGAAAACGTGCCTCAACTTCGCTCTGCTTTCCGACAAACTTGACGCCCCGCAAAACGTGGCCATCGGTCGCGCGAATCGAAACGCCCAACTCCCGCAGAGCGGCGAGAGTTTCCGGCATCAGCCCTTCGCCGCATGCTTTCTCGATCGGCCATCGCGCACCGTCGGCCACCACGACGCGAAATCCTTTTTTTCTCGAGGCGATCGCAGCAGCGAGTCCAGCCGGACCTCCACCAATCACAAACACGTCAGTTTGTTCAATCATTCCATCTTCGCCCTGGACGTGCACTGGTCGCACCCTGTTTGCGCCGGTACACGAAATGAATCGCTGAATTGTTCGCAAGTTCTCAAGCCAACTTCATAACGCCCCTATCAATCAATACGCAGAACGTGGGTACCTGGATTTCACGCGCGCGTT
>Ga0206939_10063_pt1 | contig 32987 bp, 25 predicted proteins | sample Alteio_BWOrgHeat_10_FD_152921 | JGI IMG/M metagenome (GOLD analysis project Ga0206939, IMG submission 152921) | Enriched cells from forest soil in Barre Woods Harvard Forest LTER site, Petersham, Massachusetts, United States -... | ecosystem: Environmental > Terrestrial > Soil > Temperate forest >... | reverse complement strand
TTTCTCGACACGGCATCGAACATTTCCCTGCGATCCATTCCTTAAAACTCGACGCCGAAATTCCCTTTGTCCCTAGTTGGGTGTGGGTTTACCTCCTTTATTATCCCTTCTGCTTCCTGCCATTGATGCTCCGAGAAGTACGCAATGACCCCAAAACGTTTAAACGCACCATCGTTGCTTTCGGCCTCCAATTCGGAATCAGCTTCGCGGTATTTCTTCTCTGGCCACTCCGAATGACTCATCCCTTGCTGCCTCTGGGCATAAACGGAATTATTTTGCATAAACTCTATGCCGTCGATTTAGGATTCAGCAGCTTTCCCAGCCTGCATCTGGCCAACATCGTATTTGTCTCATTATTATTTTTGCGGCTGAAAGGAGCGCGTAAGGGCGCCGCCATTTTTATCGTGGCGGGACTGATCGCCGCATCAACACTGCTCGTCAAACAACATTTCATTTCTGATGTCCTCGCAGGCGCCGTTTTAGGATGGGGCAGTTTTGTTTTGACTTTCGGTCTGCATCACGATATCATACGTATGTATGAATCCAATTCAACCCTACAAAGGCCGCGGAGCGCCCGTAAACTTACCTAACCGCTTTGAAACCATTCGCCTCGAACGCGATGAAGAATGGAATGAGCCCGACGATCCCGCACCGCACACGCAATTTCTAAAAGACACTTCTCGGTCGATTATCTCCTACAACAAAAGTCCCGATCTCGGATTTGAAACCAGCTTTAACCCTTACCGCGGATGCGAACATGGCTGCATTTATTGCTACGCACGCCCGACGCACGAATATGCCGGAATGTCAGCGGGGCTCGATTTCGAATCCAAGATCCTGGTCAAAATGGACGCGCCGGAATTGCTTCGCCAAGAACTCTCCGCCAAAAGCTGGAAGCCTCAAATGTTCATGGTGAGTGGCGTGACCGATTGCTATCAGCCCATTGAGCGGCGGCTGGAATTGACTCGGAAATGCCTTCAAGTGCTGGCAGAATTTCGCAATCCGGCAGGCATCATCACCAAAAGCCGTATGGTCACGCGCGATATCGATGTGATGCAGGAGCTAACGCGCTATCAATGCGTCAATGTCACCTTATCGATCACCACGCTCCGCCCGGAATTGGCGCAAATCATGGAACCGCGTGCGGCGCTTCCTCAAGCTCGCTTGGATGCGATAGAGCAATTATCTAAAGCAGGCATTCCGGTCGGTGTGAATGTGGCTCCGATCATCCCTGGCTTAACCGATCACGAAATGCCATCGATATTAAAAGCCGCGCGCCAAGCCGGAGCGCTGTGGGCCGGCCGAGTGATTGTTCGCTTGCCCTGGGCGGTAGCTCCGCTTTTCGAGAAGTGGCTTGAGGCTCATATGCCGGACGCGAAGGAAAAAATTCTACACCGCATCCGAGAGGTACGCGGCGGCAAGCTCTACGATTCGCGGTTTGGCGTCCGCGGCCGAGGCGAAGGCCCCTATGCCGAGCATCTAGCCAGCTTATTCAAAGTCGCCCGCCGAAAAGCCGGCTTCCCGGACCATTCGCCCGGCCTATCCACTGCTCATTTCCGCCGCCCCGACGGCCCGCAGCTCCATTTCTCGTTCTAAAAATAGGTTACCTTCCCCATCGGTCCGGCGTCTAATAAGTATGAAGAAATTATTGTTCTGTTTGTGGCTGATGAGCGCCGTGGTCGCAACGGGGAAAGCGGAAGAGACTCCTCAAAAACCAGTATTGTCAGACCGTAAAATGACTCATCAAATTCATACGGCGATTGTGGCAGACACTACTCTTCCCTACTGTGCCCATATCGTCAACGTTCAAGCCGATCAAGGGAAAGTAACCCTTCAAGGAAAAGTGCATACCGAAGAAGAAAAGGAAACAGTCGGCGATAAGGCGGCGGCTATCGCTGGCGAAAAAAATGTCACCAATGACATCCTCGTCAAAAACTCGGTAGCGGTGGCTGCACGCTGACAAAGCGATGATGCAGAGTGGTCTTCAGCCAAAAATTGGCTGCTTCGCGAAGCGGAAATGGAGAAGAGACCCCGTCCTGCCACGATTCTCGATAAAAATAATGGACTAACCGACGGATTTGATCCGGGCCCATACCTGCTTTACCAGTTTGCTTTCTTAAAGTTTCTTCCTGCTCGAGACGTTGGGCGTTGATCTGAGATAAACCCTTCCAAGGTTCAAAAGCGATTAGCATATCAAGGCGTTGAAAAAGCTCGGCATATTCTCCTAAAGCGATCGCCACCGATCGCTGAAGTCCGACTTTGGTTTTCGAGACGTCGACTTTCGTATAAGCGCCAACAAACCATCCCTCAAAAATAAAAATGCCGATTTTCCCTTCAGCCACATAGGGCACAGGCGACCGATCATCGATCGATTTATCGAAAACAGGCATCCTCGTCTGTGAACCCAAAGAACTATTTTCCAATGCGTTTATGTCTCGCTTCAGACGTCTGGTATCGTGAGTTCCTGCGGGACCGCGATTGGAAATTCCCTGCGGACAATATCCTCGTGCTAAGAATTCGGGATGAGAGCGCTCCGCCTTCGTCAGATAATAATCATCGAGAGACCTGGTAATGGCTTGGCCTTCTTCAGGATGAAGAAGCGCATTCAGACGAGAAGCTATGGCTTCGCTAAAAAAGGTTTTGCCTTGACCGACAGATCCATTAACACCCACCACGTACAAATCTTTGGAATGCGCGCGACGTTTTTCAGAAAGAATCCACTTCGCAAAAGAGAGATAAACTCTTTCCGCTTCTAGCAGTGCCGCGCCTCATAATAAACAAGATCTTTTTCGATGTCGTCAAAGGTCCAATGATTGGGTGAGAAATAGTTCCAAAAAATGCCGTAGCGATCAATGACATAAGCGCCGGCGGCCAATTCGTCAGGAGCCGCTTTTACAATGATGACTTTGGTATTGAGCCAGTCCCATTGCTTCTGATCCGCTCGGATCGCGGCTTTCCAATGAAGCTGGGTTTCTTTGGACGCTTCAGGATCATGCAAGAGAACTAGATGAGCTTTCTGACGATAATCCCACAGCGCATGAGACTCGCCTTCGTCGTCATTCACCGTCCAGTTTGGGATGCGTTTTCCTTTTTCGAGCATGCTAACGAGACAATCGTTGGAAGATGATGCCGGACCCAAGGACCGTCTTCATCGGGTCTCTGATAAGAATCGTCGTATATCCAACAGTCGCCGTTTCGCCTTGAATCGTGAGGGACGTTTCCTGACGGGAAACTGGAGATTTAGACGCCAGCGTCTCCTCTAACATTTTCACAAACCATGGATATTGCTTTAGAACTTCGGCGACGGGTTTTTCGAGGTAATCAGATTCGGGTAAGTGAAGAATGGCGGCCGCGGAAGGATTGAAGATGGTCAACTTTCCCTTCAAATCGACGGCGATCAAGCCACCGGAAAGATTTAAAAGCAGACTCTCTAACAGTGTTTTCGTATGAGAGACTTCATCGAGTAAAAGAAGATTTTGGTAAGCGATCGCTGTTTGCCGACCTAGCAATGTCATAAATTCTTGATCCTGCGGGCTGAACTGGCCGCCTTTACGGTTCAAAACTTCTAGAACACCATACGTCTTCTTTTGCGAATACACTGGCACGCAGAGAATGGACCGCGTTGTGAAACCCGTGATAATATCGATTTGTTTACTGAACCGGTTATCCTGCCGCACGTCCGGGACAAGCGCGGGCTGATGATACTGAACCGACCATCCGGCGATGCCGACACCCACGGGGAACGGCACTTCTTTCAACCGGCTCTCACTGATTCCCACAGCAGCTTTGACTGTCATTTCTTTTTCATCCGCTGTGAGTTCGAAAAAGGTACCCGCTTCCGCCTGCACTGTTTTGCAGGCCTGTTCGAGCACGTATTGCCAAAGCTTTTGGGGCTCATAAACAAAATGAAGTTTATTGAGAATTTCGAAAAGGGCGTTAAGATGATAGGTTCCTAGCATACTCGGGTAAATAATATCACTTTCATTGTTGATAGCGTACGAACCGTGCCTTCGGCACCTCGACGGAGCCGCCCGTTCCGTCAGCGCTCATCACATAAAGCGGATCTTCTCCAATAGCCAGCGTCGCTGTTTCGACGGCCGTCGCGCCAGGGTCCCAGTCATCGCGAGAAAGCGTTTGCAGCCTGCCGCCGCCTGCATCCGAAATGACCATCGTCTGCTCCGTCACGTCCGTCGCGCTGGGGCTTTCTTTGAAATATAGGAATTGATGCCCGGGAAACGCATTGATCTCCCGCTGCGATGTGCAATGCTTCGTATTTTTGTCTCCATGGGATACTGAAAAAGGAACAAACGTGCCGCGGCGCCGGTCCCAAAGTTGAAACTCATCACAGGTTTTAGACTGCTTCGCCGTTTTAAGGATGATGAGGTTGGGATCGTCCGCATACACTGCCTCTGCCACAGGCTCATTTAAAAGAAGCGTCGTTGTGTCTGAAGCCACCTCATACTCAGCGAGCCAGCTTGGCAGAGATTCGGGAATTTTCAGAAAGAGGAGCTTTTTCCCATCGACAGACCAATCCGGCGAAAAACCTTGACCCAAAAGCGTCGTGTGTGACTTTTCCCAATCATGCACAGCCAAAATCGGCCACGCCGAGGGACCCATGACCTGGAGTGCAAGCTCTCGTCCATCTGGAGACAAAAGAAACCGGAACGGACCGAGCGGGTTTTCATAAATGACTTTTTCTTCTCCGTCGGGCCACGCTTTTATATACACCCGATAAGGTTCTTTCGGCGTACGCTGGGCGGAGAAAAAAACCCGCCCTTGTTCGCGATCCCAGGCAAGATCGATGAAATGAACATAGGGTTGATGGAAGGTAAAAGAATCAATGTGATGGGTTTCAAGATTATAAAAGGCAGGAACGGGCGCACGCTGACGAAGATCTTCAATAAAAAATCCGCGTGGAAAGTCAGCAGCGCGTACTGCAGAAATCAAAAAAATAATGAACAATAGGAGAAGCGCTAACGAGCCCCTCTTTACATAACTACCGTGGATCAACAATCGTAACGCCTGAATCGGCAGGTTTTTCGTCTCCCGGAACTCCCGAACGACTGTGAATATCACCTGTGACTTCCGCTTTTTGTCCGTGAAGCACCTGCTGATCATAAGATTCCGAGAAAGAACGAGACAGTAAACTATCGGCTAGTTTTTGTAAGTCGGCGGCGCTCAGATGATGTACCGAAGAAGTAGCTCGATGGGGAGATGGCACGGGAGCTTGCGCGGAAGTCTGTTCTGACTCTTGCGGCTTTGGTTCCGGAGCAGCTCCCCTTAAAGAAGCCAGCAACTGGTGGATCTTCGGCGCCAGAGGATCATCCGGGCGCGCTTTCAAGAACTCTTTAAAATCTTTTTGCGCCCCAGCCAAGTCTTCGCGTTTGAGCAGAATCACCGCGCGGCCCAAAAGCGCTTGAGCATCATGCGGATTTTTACTCAAAACATAATTAAAATCCTCAACGGCCGCATCCCAACGATCAGATTCATAGTTGATCGCCCCGCGCAAAGAGTAAGCATCCAAGTAATCTGATTTAAGCCGCAAAGCATCGTTCATGTCCATCATCGCCCCGTCAAGTGATTTCAAATAATATTTGCAGGCGCCGCGTGCAAAATAAGCATCCGCGAATTCACTATCATTTGATATCGCATCATCAAAAAGCGGGATCGCGGCATTAAAGTCTTTGGCATTGAACGCTTTGACTCCGCTGTTGAATGCTTGGATGGCGGCATTGGAGCGCCCCCAGGCAAATGGCAGAGCAGCAAACAAAGAGCAGAGAGCAAATAGAACTATTTTAGACGGCGAAACTGCGTTTGGATTTACATTCATCGCACGCACAGACCTCCCGGAGATAATCGTAGGTATAGATACCCGTATTGTGACCGTCGCTCCATGTGAAATGAAGCGCGTATTGTCCCATCACTTGAATCCCCTTCGCGGTAATCGTTCTGGAGACCAAATCCGGTTTGATTAGACTTTCGTGCGTCCACTCATCCACGCAAGCCGCACAGCGGCAGGCCAAGCGCAGATCCCGAGCGGAGTAGCGGCTGGCATGTTGGTCGCTCCAGCGAATGGTGATATTTCCTTCCAAAGCTTTAATTTCCTGGGGAGTAGGTTTCATAAGTGAATTTCAAATTTCAAATGGCAAATTTGTCATTTAAAATTTGCCATTCCGTTAGAACTCCGTGTCGACCCATTGTTTCGGATCCACAGGCACACCGTGGACAAATACTTGAAAATGAACGTGGGGCCCAGTGGCCATACCGGTTGATCCTACTTTGCCGATCTCCTGGCCTTTGGTCACCTTTTGCCGGAGTTTCACAGAAATCGACTGCAGATGTAGATAAATCGTCATCACGCCTTGCCCGTGATTGATCATCACCGTATTGCCATGCGCTTTAAAATGTGACGCCAGAACCACGGTTCCAGAATTGGCCGCCAGAGCGGGCGTTCCCTTATCCGCCCGAAGATCAATCCCTTTATGAAACCCGACGTCAATCGTTCCATTGCGCATGCGCTTCAAACCGAATTCCCCAATCACTTTGCCATCCACAGGATATTCAAAAGTCCCTTCCCACTGCTGATCACGCGAGAGAAAGAGATTGGCACGATGAATGATCGCGCCCTCGCGACTCTCTGCTGTCGCCAAAGATGATTTCTCTGGTGTGAAATTCACATTCTCAATCGTAAATACTTTTGTGTCTATCGTGACCATATACGGGGCTTCCGGGAAATCGTTTTCCTGGACTTTGCCTGGAATGACGGGGGTTTTAAACGTCAAGCCGTACGATCCGGGCACGGCATCCAGCTTAATCCCGATGAGCGCGCGCTGAGCGTTTGGTCCTACGACGAAAAAAGGATAGGATTTCCCCATGAAAATAGCTTTGTACTTTGAACCGGATATAAGTCCGTCGACTTCCACGCGCAGCGTTTCGCCGGGCAAAAGCATTGTGGTTGAGAGCAGCACCTTGGCGGGCGAAGCGAAACACGGAACGGCCAAAGACAAAAGGCAAATGGCGAAGAAGGTCTTCACACAGGGATGACGCGAACAAATCGACGCTTGCCGACTTGAATCAAGATCGGAGCTTGAAGCTCGACCATGTCTTTTTCACCCGCACGCTTACCGTCCACCTCAACTGCGCCTTGGCTCAATAACCGATGGGCTTCCTTCTTGCTGGGAGTGAGCTGTGCGGAAGCCAGGATATCCACAAGTTTATGCGTACCTTTAAATGTTTGGAATTCGGGGACATGCTCGGGAATTTCTTTTTTGGAGAACACTCGATCAAATTCAGAAACGGCTTTTTCGGCCGTCTCTTGTCCATGAAATTGAGCGGTCAGCGTTTTGGCCAGAAGTACTTTAGCTTCCTTGGGATGAAGCGCCGGCAAAACAGCGACATCCAAATCCGTCAGCAACTCCGCGTATTTGGCGACCAACGCATCCGGCACCGACATCAGTTTCCCGAACATATCCGTCGGAGAATCGTTGAACGCGACATAGTTGCCATACGACTTCGACATTTTTTTGACGCCGTCAAGCCCCTCTAAGAGAGGCATCATCATGACAACTTGGGGCTCTTGCGCATGTTCCAGTTGAAGCTCGCGCCCCATCAGAAGATTAAACTTTTGATCCGTACCTCCCAACTCCACATCCGCTTGAAGGGCCACGGAATCATATCCTTGTAAAATAGGATAGACGAGCTCGAGCAGAGAAATATGCTGATCATCTTCGAAGCGTTTGGCAAAGTCAGCGCGCTTCAGCATTTGTGCCACCGAGGTGCGTCGCTGCAGATCAAAGATGCCTTCGATGCCCATGGCGTTTAACCACGCGCTGTTGAAGACCACGTGAGTTTTTTCTTTGTCGAGCACACGGAACACTTGCTCCTGATAAGTTTTCGCATGATCCCACACTTGTTTGGCATTCAGTTTGGGCCGCGACTCCGAACGACCGGAGGGATCTCCGATGCGGGCTGTAAAATCACCGATCAAAAATTCGATTTGATGCCCAAGGTCTTGGAAGGCCTTCAGTTTCCGAAGAGCCACGAGGTGTCCGAGATGGAGGTCCGGCGCTGTCGGATCGACACCCAATTTGATGCGGAGAGGTTTGCCTTTTTCTAACTTCACCTTCAATTCTTTTTCAGAAATAATCTCAGAAGCGCCGCGCGTTATTTTTTGCCACTGTTCCGTCGAGACTGTCATGGCGCGATTATATCGCTTCTGGCGACGTGTTTGAAAGAATCACAATATTCTTTCTTTTGCTCAGGGCAAAAGAATCAATTTGGGGCGTTTGACCGATGATGGGTTGATTCTTCTTGGCCGCCGCGACCCATTCTTTCACGCGCCCTACCTGCGATTCCTGAAGAATAAGAGCCTGATGCCCCGCTAAAGCCACGATCAATCCTTCGACAGCGGAAATGTCGATCCGGTGCCCATGTTCTGCCACAAGAATCGAGTTTCGTACATCAGAGCCAAGACGCACATCTCCAATTTTGATATTTCCATGACGGTCCGGTTTCACCACTTGGCGGAGCGCGGTCCACTGGCCAAGATCTTTCCAATCGGTCAAAGCTTGCCGCGTCATCCATGCTGAAGCCACGGTCGTCGTAGAATGAACGAGCGGCGACATGATCGCGTAATCGATCGAATTATCCGCCATCCGCTGCGGATCCAAAGGATGAACAATCTTTTCCGGAAACGCTTCAAACATTTTTACGGCGACCGACATTTTGCCGTGTACTAACGCCTCCGCCATGCCCTCGTAAATTTGAGACATCTTAGGTTGATAGATGCGCAGCGCTTGCTCGGCGACAGAAATCCTAAAGAAAAACATGCCGGCGTTCCAAAACCAGCCCCCCTCGTGAATCATCTGCCGCGCCCGTACCATCGTCGGTTTCTCTTCAAACCCGACAATGCGGATCGCCCCCTCGCCCCATCGCCCTATCGCCCCATCGCCGGAAACCGCGCCAAAACTGGTCCACTCTTGCGCCACAGATGAGGGACGCACAGGAATGACGACGATGGAATTTTCCGCACGGGCCGTTCGAACAGCTTGCGTGAACGCCCGCTGGAACTCTTTCACTTTTGGGATGACGTGATCACCGGTAACGACAGCGATGACGGCAGTAGGATCTTTCAGACGCAAGTGAGCCATGGCCCACATCAACGCGGGCCAGGTGCCGCGCCGGGCCGGATCCGTCAGAAAATGACTGGCAGGAAGCTTGATCTGTCGCCGCGTCGGTGAAACCATCGCTTTGACCGTTAGAACATACCGATTTTTCTCGGGGATGATACTTACGCGATCATAAGCCTGCTGAATCAAAGAACGTCCGGAGCCGGTTAAATCAGAAAGAACTTTGTTAAACGGGAATAAACGGGAGCTTTTACCTCCCGCTAGAATAACAGCATACACATGATTCATTTTCACGCCTGCATCGTATAAAACCACTCTCGACGATACAATGTGAAGGTCCCGGCATATTATAGGCCTATTAGTCCCCTATTCTTGGTCTTGAGAACTATGGGTTCATCGACAGACAATTCTTATAATAAAAACTTATGCCCCGGCTGATAAAACAACTTGTTTCGATCCCTCTAATTTTCACATTAACTCTTGAAGCGACTCCAGCGCAAATGCGGGCTCCAGCGACGCAAAATTATCTCCTATGCCGCTATCCTCCTAACATCGATTTGGCCATTAAAACACAAGCCATTAGCCCAAAATTAGAAAGCGGGAATGCGTCTCTTTCGCCTAAGGGTTTTTCGCAACTCGCTTCAGAGTTTCCATCTGTGCGCCATTTTCACCGCCCCGGCCCTGTTCTCAACCGAATTGCCAGACTGATTCGATGGTTCCCTCTTCTGCACGAAAGGTTCCAAAAAAGAATCGACTTTTACATCACGCTGCATGATGAATTATCTCAACGAAAAGGAATAAACGACTCTTATTTGACGCAGTCTCTTATCAAAGAATGGCAAGAACAACTGAGCATTATTGCAGGGACCAGCGTAGAAATTATACCGGACGCCACCGCTGAATCTCAGCTGGGATTACTCCGTGACGAAGAGGGGGACGAACCCTACGTCGCCATTGCCCAAAGTCGAGTCTCTGCGCCGGATAAAAATCTCGGGCACATTTTTAGGAAATCCACCATTTTTTTAAAAGAAGCTTTATTCCATATTTCCGATCCAGAGCTTCGCAGGTTCGCGATAGGAATAGTTTTAGGCCATGAGCAAGCAGAAATTTGGATTAAAACACACGAAAACGCTATTTTCACCCGCACGCTGATCCGATGCATGACATTTCTGGGAGCTCAAACAATTGATCAGAAAATCGAAAGAAGCGCGAAACTTTTAACACTTGGCTTCTACGCGCTAATGGGTCGACAACTCAAAAAAATCGTTAAGACGCCGCCGGTTCAATTACATACCCTAATAAATTTATACAAGACAGAAAATCCGGGCGCTGACAGCTCAGAGATATACCTGATAGAAGCCGCTTATTGGTTGGCAGACAAACATTACCGCCCGGACAATCAGGACAAAATGTACCCTTCAGGAGAGAGTTATTCCAGCAAAACAACGAGGGACGCCAGAGACTTAATTCGACAAGGAGGAGATGCTTCAACCGTCGCTACGGCCCTCCTTCAAGAATTGCCTAAGGACGCCATCGAGGTCTCCAAATTACAAGCCGCCCTTGAAGACATCCACACATTTAAAGCATTTAAATGGCTCGATGAACAAAAGACAGCCAATATCGCTGGTTTGATCAAAGGACTTAAATACATCCAACAACAACCAAGCAAATTACATTTTCCGAAAGATCGCCCCAACTACGTCATCCAGAGGCAAAATCAATACGAAATACAACTCATAAAGCGGATTGCACAAGAAAATGCCGTCCCTTACGACTCACTCCTTTTACTCACATGGGTTCATTTTACGAATGTGTTCCCCACCATTAATTCAGAGACACAAGAAAATCTCTTTCAACGAGCAGCCTCCGTGATGAAGTTTGTACTTTCTCCACTATCCGAGCGGCACGGAAGAGGACTTTTGGCGCGTGAAATTTCCAATGCGGTATTCAAATTCTTACATCCCCAGGCGTACCAGGAAACCAAAACGAGATTCAGAAAACTTCTCGGCATGACCCATGAACAAGCACAGGAGTTTATTCCGAAAATTTCAGACCGTCTCGGGCATGTGGTGCGAGAAAAATATGGGATCGTTTTGCCTAAGCTTCCACGTGGAACCTCCCCGCTAGGTCGGCGGAATCCAAACGGCAGGGAAAAATGGTATTGGAGTGCGTTCCAAAAAGGCATCGGTGATACTCCTATCGAGGACCAAAAGGATCCCATCGGATGGATGGTCGTTGTCAAAACGACAGAGGACTTGGAACGTATCAGACATTCTCTCGATGAAGATATAGGCACGGAAGAATTACTTACTGAACGAGTGGGACAACGAACGCGCGTGATTCGAGACCCTCAAGGTCATATCGCTTACCAATTATCCAATTTCCGATTTGAAAATCCATATGACCCAACACACACCGTCATTGCTGAGCTGCAAATTATGACTGAGGAGTATCACCAAAAGCACTATATCTCCGGGGTTTCACCGGCAGCCTACCGCTATCCTCATTGGTGGCTGGAACCTAAACGCGACGCCGATATTGAGGTCTTCCAAGAGCATCAGATTTCGATGAAGCAGGGGCAGCAATATAATATCGAAGACCCAACTCTTACCGGAGACCTGCTTTTCGACAGCGCGGCCATTGCAGAAAAACACAAGACGCACCTTTATGTTCAAGTTACGGGCACTCCACTCAAACATGAAAACTCCTTGAAAGATAATTCAAAAAATATTTCATCCGTCGAATGGAACCCATTGGAGCTGCATCCGAATGCTTTGGGGATTGACGTCATCATGCATCCCAGCGTGGGAGGATCATTAGATCGACGTCCAAAGATATGGCGACTCGAAGCATTCACAAATGATCAAAACAACGCGGAAAACCCTCGATACACATGGCGCAAAATAGGATTATCGGACCCGATTAAACCAGGAGATACGATTGTAGTGGATGAAGCTGCAGATAACTTTCCTTTGGCAGAAACAGAGATTCACAATTTGCTACAAGCGGCTACGTCGCCATGGGCACATATGATACTACGCAATTTAACGGCAACGTCCACGACAGCCTTCAACAGCAGAAGAGCATCGCTTATTGAAGAAGGACGAGCCCTGATGAATACAACAACCGAAGGCAAAAGCAGTCTTCCGGATTACATCCAAACCGTCATCACTCCTCTTATCTTATCGATGGACTTTGAAAATCTGGAAGACTTCTATGTTGCCTTGGCATTAGCGTCTGAAGATGAAAAATCAGGCAAAACTTATGAGGACTCTCCTTTCATCCGCGCCAAAACGGATTACGATGACCTTCTCCAGAGACAATACGTGACTTATCATCTGGGAAGCCGATCCATCTCCCAAAATCTTTTTTCCATCGATATTCACTATGACGAAGATCAAATAGGCGTTCTAGCGGATTGCATTCAATTTCTGAGCACAGAAGGGGCCAATATCACGGGATGGACACAAGAACCCGGAGAAAGGGGCACGGGAACTTTAACGCTTCTAGTCCCCATGGTTAGCGGTCACCCCATTTCTTCTCTAACAAAAGCCATTAAATCGAAGCTATATCGCCGCAGAGGACAATCCCCTCCTCCAGAAGACGGACGACGCCTACAAGTCACCTTTGAAGTTTCGACAGGCAAACAGACACTCGACCGCTTCGCCAATGAAATGAAGCGCCTTAAAATTGCCATCGAAGAAGGTCATCAACTCCCACAACCCCAAACCTATTCATGCATTTTAAATATGCCCCGCATTGAGGAAGAGGGACGCGAGAAGAACGGCGTCACTCTTTTAGAAAAAACCATGGAAAATCTCATCCACGAAGGATTGATAGAGACTTTTGCGGTCCATGACGCCCCAATGACCGACAGCACTCGAGACAATTTATTAGCCATTTTACGGAATGAGCAACAGCTTTTCCCAAATCAACCCGGCATTTTATCCAACAGTACTCAACAAAATCTGTTACCGGCGATTGCAGCATCACACAATCCCGGACCAATCGATGATGGGATGATCAGTGATTTTCATCGTGCTTTAAATATTATGTATCGATACCTTGGACACCCAAGAGCAGAGAATGCATGGGCAAGACAGCAATATAGAAGAAATGGGGATCTATTTGCTAGTCATGCCATCGCCTCGACTTATGCCTTAATTCACGAAGCCAAGCAACGCTACGCTCGCGCGATACTTCGGCAACTGCTATACACGGTTGTACGTGAGGGTCCGGAAAATGTTTGGCGTCAAATTAGAGAAAGCACATTACCTGAATTAGCCAAAGCCCTAACTACAGAAGGAATTAACACGAAGTCTCAAGATGACATCGTACGCCGATTAACCAAACGCTTTCCCGATATAAAACCTGAATTATGGAAAGAAGCAGCCATGCTCAGCGCAGAACAGACTAAACCGTCGCAAACGCTTATCATGCTTCATGCAAAACTCATACCGTTAGCTCGGGCTGAAATTGAAAACCAAATTATTTCCAGTTTCCCAATGTATGGCCCAGAAATGATTTTAACTATCAACGATCTCGATGTAAGCCCTCAAGAGATGTTGGCACGCGGAAGCACTATTTCACGAGAAGCCGCCAAAATGATCGAATGCGAACATGATCTGCAAACCCACGAAGATTTGTCCAGAAAAATCCCCAAAACGCTTTTTGAATATCTTCCCATTATCATGAACCACACACAAGAAATCACCAATGAGTGGGATCAAGAACAATATTTATTCAGCCGTCGATATTTCTTACGCACACTTATTTTGAACACCAATAGCCTCCCCGAAATAGTCCCCAAACCCGACCCCGGAATGGAGATGGGCGCCTATTATCGGAGCCTTCTCGAAAGCACCCAAAAGTTTTTGATTTTTATGGGGAATGAAGAAAATCGACCGATTTTCGATTCTTTGGTCACTCCAGAAGAACTGAGTCAATTTCGCAGTCGCTTAGACCATTTGGCTCAATTATTAGAAATGATCCTTCATCAATCTCAGAAAATAACAGATATCCAAATAGTTCCTATGGGACTAGAACCTGCCTTTGAAGCGGCCTTTGGGCCCTATCAACACATTAACGAAGCCACTGCCGCCCTGGTGATTCAATTTTTATTGCACGAGGCAAGCCTACTCACCCCTAAAGAACGAAGCCGACTCCCGATCCAGCCAGAAAGCCATATGGCTTATCTTTGGGAATCCGTGGATACCGCCCTTGTTCAAAAAGAATTTATGACCCAATTTATGACGGTATGGAATATCGCAAACACATTAGATCCATCGAGACGGGTACATCGAATCAATGTCCTCATGGAACTTATTCAAAACATCCTTAGCCGTGACGTTTATAGTCTGCTAAGCAGTCTCGTTTTATCTGTTTTTGATAAAAAGGGAATTCAAGATTCCACCCAAGTCCGAGCGCGATTCCAAGAAAGTTTGCCGCCAAACGTATCGAAGAGACTTCTTGCCAATATCCAAATTGCAAGAAGCGATACGCCCGACGCGTCCGAATTTGAGAACCTAAAATTGTATGGTTCACCGGGGCTGATCGCCGCAAGAGCCATGGATATTGCTGTTTCGCTGAATGACCTTAGTGACGCGGATCATGCCTCGTCCCTTGTATCGCAAGCGCTCCGATTGTTAAATGTTCTCACGCCACAAAATAGCGATGCCACACATTTCACTCTCTGGACGATACGCAGATATATTCATTTGTTATCTAAAGTAAGGGGATTGAATTTAAAGGCTCAGCCTCGAACGACCAAACGGATCATTCAACAATTTGCAACAGGGATCACTGCAGTCATACGACAAAATTATATCCCTCAGGGATCCGAATCTATACAAAAACTCCTTGCACGACTATCTGCCATCAAGGAAAAGGGTGTTCATCCTCGAAGAAAACCACCATCCACTTCAGCTTTAAGAAAAGAAGAACGATTACGAGGATTCATTCGAGCCTTCCTCAGAGCCTATATCCATATGGGCCTTTTTCTTGCCGTCGCGGCCGCTAGAAACTATTTCTCACATCATGCCAGTCTTGAATCCCTCATCGTCGCTTGGGGGGTAATCCTTTTAGGACCGGCAATTCTGGCTGTAATAGCATGGCTCACGGCTATTTGGACCCACGAAACATTAGGCCATATACGCGTGGCGCTGAAGAATTATCGCGAGGTTCGACTTGCTAATTATTTTGGCCACTGGGTTGTAGTTGGAATTCCAAAGACCCGAATAGATACGCCATACGATCTTCCTATCATTAACGATCCCGAAGTACGCGCGGCAGGCCCCAAAGCCAGCTACGCAGGATACATAACCGCCTATATTATTTTGATCACCAATATCGCTCAATTTGTCTTCTATATTCTCTCATCATCAGCTCCTGCATTCCTAACGCCGCATTATCTCATCAGCCATTTATTGTCATATATGATTCCGATTGTTTTCATAGGAGCATTTATATCAGCATCGGACGTTTTTAGAAAAGCGGATCAAGAGGAGATCAAAGTACCAAAATATGAACTAGGAGATGAGATGAATTTATTTCACACGACCCTTACGGGGACGGAAAATCCCGCGAGTCTTTTGGGCCATCTCCTAAATCAATTACCCGAGAATAGAGTGGGTCGATATGTCTCACTTGAAAAAGACAAAGAAGGCAACAATCAAATTAGTATTGGAACTGTTCGGAGCATGGGAACAAGCATCAAAGGCATCGACAATACTCATCGGAAATTGATGGAGGCGCAGGGGACCTTCAGCCCGCAGGCGTCCGAACTTAAACCTTCGGCTCATGTTGCCTCTTTACATCGCCGTCGACTTCTTATTCATCTCACTTATCCGAAAGAACTCAGCGAGGTAATACAGCGCGTACAAGACACCGGCGCTTGGATTGATCGCATTCGTCCGACCATTTATAAAGACGCGTCTTATTTTGAACTTGAGCTCATGGGTCCAGAGGGTGAAATCGATGTGCTACAAACGTCGTTGCTTCGCGAAAAATTAGCTTCTCGCTGGAATATTTCCGAATTCGAACTGGAAGACTATGTTAAACCGAAAATAAGCGTCACCAGTAAACCAAACTCAATTTTCAAGATTACAATCGAGAACCGATTTCAAAAACCAGAAACGTTAAAACTTATTCTCGAAACAATAGTCGCCAATGGTTGTTCCGTTTTAGATTATTCAGAAGACACCACGAAACATGACGGATACTCCGAAATGGAGTTTACCCTTCATAAAAACCAATCAATTCGAGGAGAACTTGATCTCAGAAATATCCAAATCTTGCCTACACATCCTACACAGGTGCAAGACTCCCGACCTCTCCGGTTAAGCTTCTATTTGTTGGATGTGCCTGGGGCCTTAATGGAAGTGGCCGACATTTTCGCCGATCTTAACATTAAAGTGATTAAAGGACGACAAGATCCGCAAGTCACTGGACATTCACATCGGATGGTCGAATTTCAAGTCTTGACGAATAATGATATCGAACAACTTAGATCGGCACTTTCCAATTTAAGAACAGAAATTAATACGACTGACAAGATCGGCCCCAAACCTTTGGTCAACAACCTCGAAATCGTGGGGAATATTTCTCAAGCGGAAGCCAATACCGCCGCCTTTCTCATCAAAGATCAAATCGACAATGCATCCACAGGAGATAAAACAGTTGAGCACATAGCGCAACCGGAACATCCCAGGGCAACGAACGTGGTCCTCTTCGCTTCATCGATATTTGGCAAATCTACATTCTTAACAAACATCGAGCAAGCGCTCGACATTTTAAATTTGGCGAATGCCAATCCAGAAACGATAGAGGGGCCCGCCAGGGGATGGCGATGGTTACCGAAATGGCTGATTCGGCTTATTAAATACGTAACCCCTCCGACATGGTATGTGAAATGGCTTTATCCTAATTGGCTCCCAATGGCTCCGCAAATCCGAAAATCTAATGGGGAAGCTTACGTGCTCCATCCAAAACGAACCGCGTTTAACTTATTGGCCCGCGGTGTTCGGAATGGAGAAACGATCACAGAGGCCTTATTACATGACAGCAAAGAAGATATCGGGAAAAACATCTGGGCTGGCGTAGAGGCCGCCGGCAATGACGCTTTTGCGCAAGCCATGAATAATTCCCTTTTTCAAACGAAAATAAATTTAAGAAAACAAAAAGAGTTTATCGCGCGCTATGAACGCTATTTCGAAAATGCCGGAGGCGGATTTAATCCTGTCCGTGATGTTAAACGTTACATCCTTGAGGCAGAAATCGCGGGCCGCCAATTCGCACAGGAATCCGACATTCAAGAATTCGCGCGAGCAGGAGACCAACAAGCCATCCGTGAGGCGATGATGAAACGCTTTGAGCTCCGCCGAAAGAACTTGACGCCAGCAAATGAACAGCTATGTGATTCTCTCGTGAATGAAGGCAAAGTACTTCTCAAAAGAGAAATCGAAAATAGCATCCTGGGCTATCCGATTATCTTATTGCACCATATTGACTTGTTAAGTAACGATGAAGATTACGAGTCTTATGCGAGAGATTTGATTGAAAGGGGTTTGTCCGACCTACTTTTAATTAAATTTGAAGAGCAACGAGATAATCTTCGGAGCATTTGGGAGGTGGGCGAAAAAAGCGTGGATTTTCCCACAAAATCCATTGCGAAGAACATTCGATACATCGCGCCCATCGCTTTTTCGGAAAAATACAAGAAATCAGAAATTGATAAAGATGTTCTGCGGGATTATTTTGATGTTCTCATTCGGCAAAGTACAGCTAAGGACAAGAATAACGATTATCTTATAACGTCTCTACCCGTTTATTACGAGAGAAACAAAAAATCCGGCGAAACAGAAGACGTCGATTCGAGCCGTGAAAAAATGATGGCGGCTATGCGTACGATTAGGATGGGACTACTGAGCGATACGCACGCGGACTTTTTGCCTCAAGACATTAATCCTCAAGATATGAAACATTTTATTGATCTTCTAGAAAGCAGACCTACTGACGCCCCAGCAAAAACGGCAAAACCTAAAACACCCGTAGCTCCTCAATCCCATGCCGCCGCCGCGACCGTCCATGGCGATCATAAACGACAACTTGCCTCAGCCGGTTAGAAAACAAAAACGAAAGACGTTCTAATGAATAGCGACGCTAGGATTTTTAGCGAGTGCGTCAAGCACAGAAACCGCTTGATCGATGTCATCTGGCGTGTTGAAGTAGCCAAAGGAAAAACGCGTTGTACCCAATGGATAGGTTCCGATGGTTTGATGGGCGCCCGGCGCGCAATGGAGGCCGGAACGTGTCATTAAGTTTCCGCGTTCATAGAGCCGGTGAGAGAGTTCGAGCGGCGCGAATTCTCCCAATCTTAGAGACACCACCGCCACTTGTTTATCCGCCTTCTTTGGGCCATAGACCGTCAGCGTTTTGATTTTGCTCACGCCTTCTAAAAATCGTTCGGTCAAACGTTTTTCATGCGCCCGGACTTTCGCGATCGTTTCCTTCGCTAGATAATCGAGGCTTCCTTTCCAGCCGGAAATGCCGAGCGCGTTATGTGATCCGGGTTCGTATTTGTCAGGCAGAAAATCCGGCTGCACGTCCTGTTCGGACTGGCTGCCGGTACCGCCTTCACGCAATGTTTCTAAATCCAACCCTTCGCGGATATAAAGAGCTCCTGTTCCCAGAGGTCCCATGAGCGCTTTGTGACCCGGCAAAGCCAAAAAATCTATTTTCATCGACTCCACATCGATGGGCAAAACACCCGCGGACTGGGCCGCATCCACTAGGAAAGGAACGCCCTTGCGATGGCAGATATCTCCCACCTCAGCGATGGGCTGTATCGTTCCCGTCACGTTCGACGCATGGACAAGAGCCACAAGCCGCGTGTGGGAATCAATGGCTTTAGCGATATCCAGCGGATTGACGTACCCGTCTGCATTGGCTTTCACCTTCGTGATCTTGATGCCTTTCCGGTTCTTGAGTGCATGCAGTGGCCGCATCACGGAGTTGTGATCCATGATCGAGACGACCGCGTTATCTCCCAAACGCCAATCCAGTCCTTTGATCGCAAGATTTAACGCATCGGAAGCGTTCAACGTGAAAATAATTTGGCTGGGTTTTCGGATATTGAAGAAAGACGCCAAAAGCTTGCGGGTTTCTTCGAGAAGACGACCCGTTAATACGGCGCGCGGGTAAGCGCCTCGACCTGCGGAGGCTCCGAGGTCGCGATGAAAATGCAGAAGGCCGGCTTCCACGCCTTCCGGTTTTGGGAAGCTGGTCGCGGCATTGTCAAAATAAATTTCTTGTTTTTCAGAAGCCATGATCGATAATCCCTCCGCCGATGACGGAGTCTCCTTCATAAAAAACAGCGAACTGGCCCGGCGTCACCGCCGATTGGGCCGATTCGAATATTGCGCGCACGCCGAGCGGATCGTCATTCAATCTGGCCGGAGCCCCGACGTGCCGTGACCTTATTTTAACATCCGCCGAGAGCGGAAACGCGGGAGCTTGTCCAGAGACCCACGTCACCTGTCTGACGACAACAGCAGGCGAAAGCACATCTGTTTTCCCACCGACGACGAGCGTATTCGTGCTCGTTTCAAGCGCGGTGACGTAAAGCGGATGGCCCACGGACAAGCCAAGCCCTTCACGCTGGCCGATCGTGTAAAAAGGGAGTCCTTTATGTTTTCCTAAAATACGACCATCCACGTGACGAATGGGTCCGGAAGGACGCTCGGCATCAGGCACTTCTTCCGAAATGAATTGGCGATAATCCTCGTTGGGCACGAAACAAATCTCATAGCTGTCCGGTTTGTCGGCGGTGCGCAAGTTGTATTTTCGTGCGAGCTCACGCACTTCGGTTTTCGTCAGATCCCCCAACGGAAATAAAACCCGCGAAAGCTCTTTTTGGCCGAGGCCGTAGAGTACATACGACTGATCTTTGGAAAGATCGACCGCTTTCTTCAGCTCATACCGGTCAGCGGCCTGCCCGATGCGAGCGTAATGCCCCGTAGCTAAGTAATCCGCGCCAAGAGCAACTGCCTGCTCCAAGAGAAAATCAAACTTCACATTCTGGTTGCAGGCGATGCAGGGGTTCGGCGTTTCGCCTTTCATGTAGCTGTCCTTAAAGTAGCCGATGACGGAGCCTTTGAATTTATCGACGTAATCAAAACTGTAATGCGGAATGCCGAGCGTCTGAGCCACCGATCGGGCGTCATAAAAATCCTTGGAGCCACAACAGCCGCCGAACGTACGACCTTCTTTGCTTTCCCAATTGGACAGCTTCATCGTGACGCCGAAAACGTCATAGCCTTGCTCTTTCAGGAGCGCGGCCGTGACGGAACTATCTACACCACCAGACATGGCTACTACTACTTTCTTTTTTTGTGTCATGCCGCTTTTCCCGTGATCACAGACTTACGCAATCCTTTCTTGTAATCGCCCCATAAGGGGGACAACCCTCGCAGGCGTTCCACTACTTTTGGAAGCACGTCCAAAACTTTGTCAATTTCTTCTTCGGTATTTTCACGACCCAGAGAAAAACGGATGGATCCCTTCGCGAGCTCGATGGGAACGCCAATCGCGCGAAGCACATGAGAAGGCTCGGTCTGGCCTGACGAACAAGCGCTCCCCGAGGAAACGCAGATACCTTGCATATCTAACCCGATGATCAAGCCTTCGCCTTCCACAGCCTCAATACTAATATTGGACGTGTTGAACATTCGATGATCAGGATCGCCGTTCAAACGCACACATTCGATATGCTGAAGAATGCCCTTCTCAAGCTTATCTCGCAAATGACGCACATGTTTTTCGTCATGCTTCATTTCTTTCAAAGCGATTTCCGCGGCCGTTCCAAGCCCGGCGATTCCAGCAACATTCTCCGTGCCGGCGCGGCGATTGCGCTCGTGACTTCCTCCGTGCGTCAACGGATGAATCCGCGTCCCAGGACGAATGTAAAGCGCGCCCACGCCTTTGGGTCCGTAAAATTTATGCGCTCCGATTGACAGTAAATTGCAATCAAGAGCATCGACGGATACCGGGATTTTCCCGACCGTCTGAAGCGCATCCACATGAAGATAGACGCCCTTTTCCCGGCACACCTTTCCGATCTCTTCCACCTGCTCGATCGTACCGATTTCATTGTTCGCATGCATGATGCTGACCAGGACCGTTTCTTTTGTAATAGCTTCACGGATGTGCGCGGGATTCACGCGCCCGTAGACGTCGACCCCGACATAGGTCACATGCCAGCCCATCGACTCCAAATACTGACAGCTCTTCATGACCGCACTATGTTCGATCTTGGTGGTGACGATGTGACGGCCCTTATCGCGATTGGCAAAGGCGACCCCTTTGATCGCCCAATTAATGGATTCGGATCCGCCGCCGGTAAATACAATCTCGTCTGGATTTTTGACGCCAATCAGTTTGGCCAGCTGCTCGCGAGCGATGTCAATCGCTTTGCGCTCTTCCTGCCCCAGCTGATAAATGCTGGAGGCATTCCCGTAATGTCCGCGCAGATGCGGCAGCATGGCTTCGACCACTTCGGGGCGTGGCTTGGTGGTGGCATTGTGATCGAGATAAATGTATTTTTTCATTTCTATTTTAGTCTCTCGCCAAGCACGCAAAGTCCGCCAAGAACATCTTTACGAGCTTAGCGTGCGTTGCGAGAAACAACATCATTCTTCGTCTTCCCTCAATTTCGCCAGCACCGATAAATCCTCCAACGTCGTTGTATCCCCCACCGTTTGCGCACCTGCAGCAATATCACGCAAGAGCCGTCGCATAATTTTGCCGCTCCGCGTTTTGGGCAGCGCATCCGAAAAACGAATTTCATCTGGCTTGGCGATGGATCCAATTTCTTTGGCCACGTGCAACCGCAGGAGTTCCTTTAAATCATCGGTCTTTTCCAGCCCTGATTTTAGCGTCACAAACGCTGAGATCGCTGTGCCTTTGAGCTCATCCGGTTTACCAACAACCGCGGCTTCGGCCACCGAGGGATGACTGACCAGAGCACTTTCAATTTCCATCGTTCCAAGGCGATGTCCTGCCACATTAATGACGTCATCCACGCGACCCATGATCCAAAAATAGCCATCTTTATCCTGCCGTGCGCCGTCACCGGTAAAATAGCAGCCTTTGATTTGACTCCAGTACTGCTGTTTATAACGTTCGGGGTCGCCGTAAATTCCCCGCAACATCGACGGCCAAGGCTTTTTCAAAATAAGAAAACCGCCAGAACCGACGGGCACAGGATTACCTTCCTTGGTGACAACTTCAACTTCAATCCCCGGAAGCGGGAACGTCCCAGATCCTGGCTTAGTCGGCGTCGCGCCGGGTAGCGGTGTAATCATTATGGCTCCGGTTTCCGTCTGCCACCAGGTATCGACAATAGGACATTTCCCGCCGCCGATGACACGCTGGTACCACATCCAGGCTTCCGGATTAATCGGCTCGCCCACAGACCCTAAAAGACGCAAGGACGACAAATCATGCTGACGCGGCCAACTCTCGCCCCAGCGCATAAACGCACGGATCGCCGTTGGGGCGGTGTAGAAGACCGTCACTTTCATGCGCTCGATAATGGCCCAAAACCGGTCGGCCTCCGGAAAATTCGGCGCGCCTTCATACATCACACTCGTGGCGCCATTGGCAAGCGGTCCATAGACAACGTAGCTGTGGCCAGTGACCCAGCCAATATCGGCGGTGCACCAAAAAGTGTCCGTATCCTTCAAATCAAAAACCCATTTCGTCGTGAGAGCGGCGCCCAACAGATATCCAGCCGTCGTATGCATAATGCCTTTCGGCTTGCCCGTTGTACCGGATGTGTACAAAATGAAAAGCGGATGTTCGGAATCCAATTTTTCCGCCGGACAGACGCCGGATTCTTTATGAACAAGCTCATGCCACCAATGATCTCGGCCCGGAGACATGCTGATGGTTTGCCCCGTTCGCTTAAACACAACAACATGCTGAACGGTCGGAGCGTCCTTCAATGCCTCGTCCACATTCTGTTTGAGCGCGACCACTGCGCCGCGGCGATACCCGCCGTCAGCCGTGATGATCGCCTTGGCTTTGGCATCGTTCATCCGGTCACGAACGGCTTGCGCTGAAAATCCGCCGAATACGACGCTATGCACGAGGCCCAAGCGCGCGCAAGCCAGCATCGCAACAGCGGCTTCAGGAACCATTGGCATATAGATTCCGACACAATCGCCTTTTTGAAGACCCAGCTTCTTCAGCGCGTTGGCAAACCGGCAAACGTCTTCATAGAGCTCTTGATATGTCAACGTCCGGCGATCGCCGGGCTCGCCTTCCCAAATGATGGCCGCTTTATTGCGCCGCCACGTCGAAAGATGCCGATCAAGACAGTTGTAGCTGACATTAATTTTTCCGCCCACAAACCACTTCGCAAAAGGGACCTTCCAGACGAGTGTCTTTTTCCAAGGTGAAAACCATGTCAAAAGCGCCTTCGCCTGGCTGGCCCAATAAGCTTCCGGGTTCTTGCGCGCTTTGCGATAGAGCGATTGATACTCCGCGAAACTTTTAATATGCGCCTGCTGAGAGAACGCCTTAGACGGCTTGAAGACGCGCTTTTCTTTCAGCGTGGATTCGATATCAGACATGGCTCACCTCCATGTTGGCCTTCTTCGCAGACAGCGGATGGGCGGCGACAAGTTCCGCGCAAGCATGTCCGCTCACGCACGCGCTCTCGATCGTCGCCGGAAGCCCGGTCTTCGTCCAATCCCCAGCCACAAATAATCTTTCGACCGGAGATTTAAAGGCCGGACGTAGCATCTCCGTGCCGATCTTGGGCGAAAGCGTCGCATGCGCTTCCTTAATGACAAGAGAGCGCAAGAGGGCGGCAGTCTGCGCTTTGGGAAAAAGCCGGCGAAGCTCTTCGATCGCCATACTTAAAATCTTTTTATCCGTCCAGTTGACAAAATCATGCGCGCCACTGATGACGAGCGAAATGTAGCCTTCTTTGGTTTTGGCATCGCGATGAATCTTGGAACGATTGAAAAGCCATTGGATGTGCGTGTCGAGCAGTCCGACGAATAAATCGTCTGTGATGGCCTGATCAAACCACAGATGTATCGAGATGATCGGCGCGTACGAGAGCTGCTTCATCCGATGGAAGTACGGATCTTTCTCCGCCAGAACATCCGGCACAAGTTTTAAGAGCGCCCATGGCGGAACAGCCGAGATGACCGCGTCCGCTTCTAGAACGCCGCCATCGCGCAGCCCCACGCCTCTAACGCAACCTTCACGAATGTCTAAATACTGAACGGGACATTTCGTCCGGACTTCGCCGCCTTTTTTTTCAATGTAGGAGACCCCTTCATGCACGTACAAATCGCTCAGCCCCACATTCGCCAAAGCAATACAGGACGCGATCGCATCTTCGAAGAAAGCTTGTTTGAGGACCGCGACAAATGTCGCGGCCGAAGCGATGCGCGAATCTTCATTCAAACAGGCGATCGTGATCAAATCCCACAGATGGCGTTTGGCGGTTTCGGACTGATGGCAGCGCGTCAGCCAATCGTCCACGGTAATCTGATCGAGCTCCTCAATAGATTTATTTTTTTGAAGTTCTAATTGCACATAACGAAGTCTCAGGCGATCCGCCCAAGACAATGTTTTCAGACGCAGGAGACCGCTGTACAAATGCCAGGGAGACGGAAGCGGCAGACAGCTAAGGCTCGCGCGGCGGTTTCCGGACCCGACGAAAGGAACGGACAAGGACGTTTGAAATTGCAGGCAGTCCATGCATTTGATGCGCTGGAGAAATGAGAGGGTCTCGTGGTAGCAGCCCATGAACAGATGCTGGCCGTTATCGACCGAATCACCGGTTTTCGGATCGCTAAACGAGTACGCGCGGCCGCCCAACACTTGTCGGCCTTCGAGGACCGTCACATGATGCCCTTGCTCGACCAAAGACGTTGCCGCGGACAGTCCCGCAAACCCGCCGCCGATCACGATCACGCGCGAGGCCATTAGCGATTCTCCCACCAGGCCTGAGCCGCCAGCCATAATTTCATGGCCGTCGGTACGCGAACGCGGCCGTTGAACACGTCATAGTTGCGCTTCTCAATGCGGTCGAGCACGTTCTCATAAATCGCACGCATGATCTCGGCCGCCCGCAACGCCGGCCGCTCTTCCATCGTTGGGAGAACAGAGGCTTCGCGATAATAATCCCGCGCGCGCCGCGCTTCAAAGCTCATGAGCCGCCGGAAATGCGGTGTGAGACGTTTGACAAGAATATCGGACTCTTCCACGCCGAACCGTTTCAAATCATCCTGCGGCAAATAAATCCGGCCTCGATCGGCATCGGAGCCGACGTCTCTTAAAATGTTCGTCATTTGAAAAGCCGTTCCCAACTTTACGGCGTAACCCTTGAGTCGCTCGGAACGGTAGCCAAAAATTTCCATGCACAACAGCCCCACTTCGCCGGCAACGTGGTAGCAGTAGGTGGAAAGGCTTTCATACGTAGGGTAGCGTTTCTGGTCCAGATCCATCGCAACGCCTTGCAGGATGCCGTCAAAATAAACACGCGACAAATCAAAACGCTCAATGGCCGTCGCGAGCGATTGAGTCAACGGCGTAGAAGGTTTTCCGTCATAGGTTTTGGCGATTTCTTCCCGCCAATGCGCGACTTCGGCCGCCGGATCCATTTGCCCGGGAGCATCAACAGCGTCATCGACTTCACGGCAGAACGCGTAGACAGCGGTGATTGCCTCACGCTTCTCTTTCGGCAGCGAGAAGAAGGAAAAATAAAAATTGCTCCCGCTCTGGCGGGCCACTTGATTGACGTATTGATGGTCCATTTTAAAAGAGGGAACGAAGCGCGATCCCGAACCAATCGGCTTTCGTTACGACGGGACGCTTCCGGAATACGTCGAAATCAGCTTTCTCGATTTTGTCGAGAATGCGGACGCCGCCGTGCCAGGTGAAGCGCAATTCCCATTTCAAGCGTCCTTGGACTTTGTTGGGAAGCGGCCGGCCCTGAATGAATAGGTCCCGGGCGCGCGAGACTTCAAAAGCCAAAAGTTGTTTGAAGGCGGGCGTCGCGACGCGGCGAAACAAGTCGGCCTCGCTCACGCTGTAGCGGGTCAAGCTCTCTTGGGGCAAATAGATACGGTTCTTATTGAGATCCACCCCCACATCCTGCCAATGATTGGCGAGCTGCAGCGCGGTGCAAATAGAATCGGACAACTGATAAAGCTCGTCACTCCGATAGCCGAATAATGTAAGGATCAAGCGCCCAACGGGATTCGCGGAATAGCTGCAATATTTTAAAAGATCTTCATAAGTCGCATAACGCCGGACCGTCACATCCATCTTAAAGGCATGAAGGAGATCGCGCAGCCATTGCACCGGCAGCTGATATCGCTTGAGCGTCGCGGACAAGGCGATAAAAATGGGGTGATCCGCTTTGCCGCGCTCGCAGTCCGAGAGCATCTGCTCCCAAGAATTGAGCCACTCCATGCGTTCCGATTCGTCTCCTTCGCGGCGATCTTCGTCGGAGAAATCATCGGCCGTCCGCATGAACGCATACAAGCTGTGAACTGCCGGCTGCAGCTCTTGCGGAATGAGCGAGGATCCCACGGGGAAATTCTCGTAATGCGACCGCGTCAGTTGCGCGCAATAGACAAAGGACTCGGCTTCGGTCCAGGACCGTTCCAGCGGAGCGGCGGCTGATGCTGGCAATTGGAGTTTTTCCATCGTCGCGTTAGACAAAGAGTTTCTCCAACACGTCCATTTCAAGGCCTACCAAAGAGTTGACGATCAAGTCCGCCTCCTTTAAATCATCCGGTTTATACGAGGTGGCCATCCCGACGGTTTTCATGCCCAACGCTTTAGCCGTCCGGATGCAGCGCGGAGAATCTTCGATGACGAGCGTCTGTGAGGCCAGAATTTCGGGCGTTCCTTCCAAGCGCATCTGATTCAAAAGGATCAAGGCTCGTTCGAACGATTCCGGCTGGGGCTTGCCGTTCTTCACTTCATCCGCGCTCACGATAGCGGAAAAAATATCGCGGATCTTGGCTTTCTTGAGAACATATTCCACTTCCAAGCGGCGCGCGCCAGAGGCTAAGGCAAGAGAATATTTCACTGTCGCTTTCTTCACGAAGGACTCAACGCCGGGATAAATGATCATGCGTTCTTTCATGAGCTCGTCGAAGGATCGGGCTTTGGCCGTCAAAAGTGCATTCATTTGTTTGATGTCCAGCGGCGGCCGATGATGCGCTTTCAGCGCGGCCTCGAAGCTGCCACGGTCGTCATGTGCGAGATATTTGTCGTAATATTCTTGATCGGTGATGATGACACCTTCGTTCTTCAAAATGCTTTGGAATGCCTGCATGTGTAGAGGCTCGGAATCACAAATCACGCCGTCCATGTCAAAAATGATGGATCTCAACATACGTCAGCTCATCGAGGACCGCAACCGGTCCGGGAAATTGGTGGTGATCGCATCCACGCCGCATGTCATCATCCGCTTCATTTCATTTTTGGTGTTGCATGTCCAGGTTCCTACAACAAGACCTGCTTTATGCGCCGCCGCCACGCCGCGCGCGGTGACCCAGGACTTCCGCGGAAAAATAGCCTGCGCACCAATGGCTTTGGCCTGTACAATGCGTCCATCCTCGCTGTCCTCATTAAAAAGAAGACCGATGGGCAATGTTTTGTGCCCCGCCCGCACTTCCTGCAAGGCAACCACATCAAATGAAATGATGATAACCCGCTCGGTGAAGTTCTCGCGTTTAAGCAACGCCACAACCGCATCCGCCAAAGACCCGCCGGATCCTGGGACCGTCTTCAATTCGATGACGAGACCTACTGAATGTTTTTGAGTGGTTTTGCGGTCTTTGAAGCGTTCAATCACTTGCGCCAGGGATGGCACATACTGCCCCGCATAATCCGGACCAAACCAGATGCCGGCGTCGAAAGATTTAATTTTTTTCCAGGCCAAGTCGCGAATAAAACCATCGCCGTCCGTTGTCCGACCTACCGAGGTGTCATGCATGACGACCACCTCGTTATCGGAAGATAATTGGACGTCCAGTTCGAGAAGGTCCGCCCCTCGGCGAATCGCTTCTTCAAATGAAAGCAGAGTATTTTCAGGAGCATACCCCATCGCCCCGCGATGCCCGATGACCAGGCACGGCGCTTGGTGCGGCCAGAGATTTAGCATAGATAGAAATTGTACCTTTTTGAGACGGCGTTTTGGCCAATAGCCTAACGCGCGAAAGTCAGAGCAGAAAGCAGAAATCAGAGATCAGAAATAGATTTGGGGCAGTCAGTGGAAGCAGTGAACAAGAATCATTTCTGATTTCTGCTCTCTGATTTCTGATCTGCCCCAAATCTAGCAGGGGAGGGGATCGAACCCTCGACCTCTCGCTTATGAAGCGAACGCTCTGACCAGCTGAGCTACCCTGCCATAAATTGGTTTAGAAACAAGCGTAATTATATCAATTTGCTGAGTCCAACCCTTATGCGAGGCTTATGATCAAGCACTCGCTCGCCAGTTCGTCCTTAACCAAGAATTCCGATGGTATAGTGCCGCTATTTCGAATTGTGCGTAACTTTTGTCGCAAGGAAGAGCCAGATAAACGTCGCGCAGAGAACAGCAGATTACCTTAATAGGAAAACCTGTAACAGATGCAATTTTTTCGAGGGGAATTCCAAGAGCCATAAGTTCAGGGATCCCTATTATTAGGTTTTTTGATAAACGAAATCTCAAAAGACCTAAGAATTTTTCCTCCAGCCCCCCCTTCGTTCGCTCTAGGACCGGGACTCTTTCATTTGAGGAACCCCAAGCAACTCTAGCTATGATCACACGTGTCACATGCCCCTCAATTTGAAGTTGGCGTTTAATAATATGGAGATACGACAAGACTGTTGACTCCTTAATTTTCAGGTGTTCGGCAATACGTTTATTTTTCCAGCCTGCTGCAACCGCATTCATGACCTCCTGGGCCCGCTTTTCTAACTTAATTTTGTTGTATAGCTCAATGGCTCTGCTCATCTGAATTTCAACCGAATACAAAAGATCAAGCAACCCTGCCGGAGCCTCGACAACGCGGGGCAGACCATCGGTAAAAGAATTTGATCGTGATAACATTTTCACCTTCTGTTTTGCCATTGAACTTTTCAAAAACTCAAGAACTGTATTGATCGCGTCCGCTGGTGAAAGACCGGCTTTGATACGACCGGCATAGATCGCATAAGCGATCAGACGCTCCGCAGGGATTGCTGGGGATTTCCGATTCAGCACTCTTTCCCATTTTGCAATGCCTGGAGAAGGCACTTTTTCGGTCACAGGCCGCAACTCAAGCATCGCGGCAAGTTTGGTTGATGAGAGCGTGAGCCCCTGGAAATTACAGCGCACAACGTGTCCTCCAACCATCCCATAGTCCAGACTATGAGAATTCGCTGTTATAATTTGGATCCCCCTTTTGGCCAGCCGCTCATTTAATGTTTGGCGAGCACCGCTGGGAAGAGTATGCGCATATGAGACTTTTTGCTGAATCAGAACTCTGTCTCTATAATAGAGAAAAGGTGCCAGGCCAGAGATTCTTACCAGCGAAATATTATCGATGACGACAGAATGAACAATATTTTGTGCACGGCAGATAAGCGCTATTTCCACATACTCCGCGACGTTGCGATATTGCCACCCAGGCGTTTCCGGTCGAATTTTAAAGATCAGATGAGGGTAATCAGAAGATTCGAACACAATCCTCTCATCCTCGTAGCCAAGGTAAGAAAAACCTTTACTCAGTAGACCAGACGCTTTTAGAGGCACGCTGGAATCGGTCACCAAAAATTCCGGGTCCCTTAATTTTGGAAACGCATTACACAATTTATTAAACGCCTTTATTAAATTGATCTCAATCTCTTGCATTTGATCTTGCACCGATATTAATGCCCTCGGGCTCTGACCAGTGAGAGATGTTACAGGAGTACTATGCGGCATCACCGCAGACGCAGGCGCTTTTTTCGGCCCAAGCTGATTCCATAAGGCTCGGAAACTGAAACCTGAAAATACCCCTGAGAACAGCCCGCGAACAACCGACACACCGCGAAGAGCAAACGCTTGACTTACGAAACTGACATGGTTTTGGGCACAAGAGGCAGAGATTGATCCTGCTTCCGGATGAAAAATGGCGGCGCTCATTGAGAATGACGTCTCGCCGATGAGACAGAAAACCAGAAGAACAACGAGGGTCCGATCGAAGAATTTTGGCATAGGGCTCGAACGCGCGTGCGCCCGCGTACGAGAGTTAGACTATTTTAGATGGATTTTACAGGAGAGGCCATATGCCGGTCGGGCAAAATGAGTTGGGCCGAATAGATGGGTTTTTATGGGCCTCATGTATCGAAAAATATGCTTTATTTCATTAAATGAAACGACCCGAACAAATCAAATTACTTGCTGCCGTACAAGACTTGGCTTCAGCCGATACTCTGAAGCGTATTGCAGCGACGAAATGTCTGCTTTCCGCAGGGTTGAGAGAATACAGCTTCCTACGCAAAGAAGTGCTATCGGCCGATGAGACATGGAACCGTCTGGTCCAAGCCCTCTCAGATAAAGAAGAGAAGGTTGTTGAGAATGCCACCGGCGCTCTGACTCAGACCATTGGACGCTATCGCCGGGACCCGACCGCGACAGATCCTCTGCGCGCTCTGCTGACACATAGGAACAAAAATATCCGCTCTTATGCCGTTCGCGGCCTCGGATATCTCCCAGATGCCACTATTGGGACTACTCTCCTACCACTCCTTAAGGACAAGACCGAGGGCGTACGACGCGAAACGGTTCTAGTGCTTGGACGCCGTATTCAAGACATGTCTATGGTCGAGAGATCGCGAGTCTTGGAAGTCCTGAAACATCTCCTCCCAGAGGCCAAACCGGAGATGAAAATGATCCTGGAGAATACGATCAATCGTCTCTCCTCTAATGACTAAACTGCCATGCATGCCCAATCACATTGGGCGGTAGTGTAAGAATATCGCCCGCGAGCCCAAGTGCGCCTCCCGCCATGGCAAAAGGCATGATGAAGGGAATAGATACCGCGGTGATGACGGCATTTTCGCCTTTGACTCGAGACCAAAGAGTCACTGGCGCTGCTAAAAGCCATCCGTCTTCTTTGAAGGAGCGGCCTTCGTCCAACCATCCGCAGGGCGCCCAACGACAATCATCATCAGCAAGAAGCCAAAAGATTTCATTACAACAGCGTTGTCAGCGGCGGCTGGCAGCGTTTGGGACAGCGAAGTCGAACTTTCCAGCGCTGGCGCAGCGCCCAGGGCGGATAGAGTCGTAAGCTTAAGCGCGGGCAAACACATTTAAAAAAGAGCGGCTGGGACTCCCGAGCCCACGTCATGGCCTTGGCTTTAATATGTTCCGGGGAATCAACCTGCGTTTCCCAATCGATCGGAAGAATCTCGCGTTCGCCCGAGGCGCCGCCTTTGCGTTTATCCAACGCGGCCAAAACATCTTTGGCATCGAGCGGAAGAAGATAATACCCCGTTTTCCAGACGGAACTATCTTTCACATCCGCCTCATCTGTCAGAAAAAGAAGGTAGCGGCCGCTGGAGCCGAAACTTTTTTCGAAAAAGGTCGGCGCGCCTTCCGACACAAAATCATTTGGCTTGAGGTTTAATTTCTGATTGCATTCTTTGAGCGAGAGCGGAATGGATTCCGCGTCTGGACCGGAGCCGTATTTGCCGCTGAGAAGTTTGCCCATTGAAAGATTGCCTTTTTTGATCTAAATCTAGAACACGCATGGAATCCGGCGCTCATTTATCCGATCTGCTGAACCTGTCTTCACGCACTGGTACTTACTTGTCCGTGGATGTGGTCGGTTCCACCCAAATCAAAACCGGCCAAAACGAACAAGATATTATCTACACTTTCCTAGCGTATCACAAATTAGTCAGCGACTTAGCCTATCAGCATCACGGCGAAGTGACGAATATCACAGGCGATGGCATGATGTGCCGTTTTCAACGTCCCGAAGACGCCATAGGACTTGTTGAAGATCTTCTTCCCCAACTCGCGAGCTTCAATAAGAAACAGAATCATTTGACGCGCCCTTTATCGCTCCGCCTGGGCGTTCACACGGGCGAAGTCATGGAAAGTGATTCGCTTTCTTCGGGACAAATTATCTCAAAAACACTCGACATCACCGCCAAGCTCCAACAGAATGCGGAAGCCAACCATGCGCTCTTTTCCGAAGCCACCGTGTCGCTGATCGGCGAAAAAGCAAAATCCCTCAAGCGCATGGGGTGGAACGCGGCGCTCAGCACCAACGTCTATGATTTCTCTGTCGAGGGAACCGCCGGAAACGCGGCGACGCGAAAACTCCCCGAACCGGCGCGCGTCCTCATCATTGAACCGGAGCTGGGCGAAATTTCCAAACTCAAGAAGACTTTATTCGGCGGCCGGTTTGACGCGTTCACCGTGTTCAGCCAAAATCAGGCGGCGCTCGCCATCGAGAGCTGGCGGCCCCATTTAATTCTCCTCAGCCTCGATCTTCCTTGGAGAAGCGGTTGGGAATTCTTGAGCCAGCTTCGGTCCGATGCCAACATGTCGCATACGCCGATCGTGGCCCTGTCGCATGAGACCACCGGCGAAACAATACAGAGATCCTTCAAGATCGGCGCGAACGGATTTTTAAGAAAGCCCATGGATGAGCAGCAGATTTTAAAGCGGATCGAAATGGTTCTTCGCGAGTTCTACCTGTAGAACCAAAAACCGACGCCAGCTCCCAAAACTAATAAGATCGTTAGCCCGAACAAAATCATTCGAGGAGAAAATCGCGAAGGCTTGCTTCCGAGTCGGCGGAG
>Ga0206939_10062_pt1 | contig 32995 bp, 29 predicted proteins | sample Alteio_BWOrgHeat_10_FD_152921 | JGI IMG/M metagenome (GOLD analysis project Ga0206939, IMG submission 152921) | Enriched cells from forest soil in Barre Woods Harvard Forest LTER site, Petersham, Massachusetts, United States -... | ecosystem: Environmental > Terrestrial > Soil > Temperate forest >... | reverse complement strand
AAGCGCGCGTCAAGAATATTCAAGTGGTCCGCGATTTTGCGCCGGCGCTTCCCGCGATCCAGGTGCATCGCGATCAGATCCAGCAAATGCTTCTGAATTTGTACGCCAACGCCATTGATGCCATGTCGAAGGGGGGAACGTTAACGGTGCGGATCGGCTTCGGTCAAAATTTTACGAAAAATATCCGGGATGGAATACGCTTCGAAGTGGAAGATACCGGCATCGGATTTACGGAGGAGCTTCGTCACAAAATATTTGAGCCTTTTTTCACGACGAAAGAAGTGGGCAAAGGAACAGGGCTCGGGCTGAGTCTGGCTTACGACATTATCAAAAGTCATCAAGGGGAAATTGCCGTATCCAGCGAAGTCGGCAAGGGAAGCCGCTTTCAGGTCTATCTCCCGCTATGAACGACACCTTAAAGATTCTTCTCATCGAAGACAACCCCATGGATGTCGCGCTCATTCAGGAAATGCTCAAAAAAGCGCAGTCCGAAGACCCGGAGGGTCCCGCCTATGAATTTCGACACGCCGCCTCACTCGCCGCGGCGGAACCCTATTGGAAAAGTGCGCTTGATCTGGTGCTGCTGGATTTGTCGCTTCCCGACAGCCATGGCCTTGCCACCTTCATGCGGGTGGGAGCGCTCGCCGGAGAGGCGCCGATCGTCGTGCTCTCGGGCTTGAGCGACGATAAAGTGGCTTTGGAGGCCGTCCGGGCCGGCGCCCAGGATTATCTGGTCAAATGGCAAACGGGCGCGCGAACGCTTTCAAAAGTGCTGCGCTACGCCATCGAGCGCAAAAAAGCGGAGAAAGATCGTTTTGTCGGCTAACACAGAGAAGCAGAGCGGTGGCCCACAGGAAGTCGCACGGTGAAAGTAGTCCCTTTTCCCAACTCGCTGACCAGGTCCAACTGTCCGACATGTTCCTTCACCACCTCCCGAACGAGACTAAGTCCGAGACCTGTTCCTTTTCCGGATTCCTTTGTGGTGAAGAAGGGTTTAAAAATGTGTTCGCGAATCTGCGGGGAAATCCCCGTTCCAGTATCGCTGACACTGATCTGGACGAGCGACGGTTCCTTCGGATCAGACAAGCATTTCATTTGAATGGTCAGCCGGCCGCCTTTAGGCATCGCATCCAACGCGTTGGTGCACAAATTGATGAGCAGCTGTTGAATCTTATGCCGGTCCAAAAATACTTTCGGCAAGTCCGGCGAAAAATCGCGGAGAAGTTCGACGTTTTGAATCCGCGTCTGGGTTTCCACGAGCGAGAGCGCGCCTTCGGCGACTTGAACCAGATCCTCCATCACCATGCCGGACCGGGGAAGTCGGGAGAAATTCAGAAGGTCCTGGACAAGGCGCTTGCAGCGCAAGGCTTCGCGTTCGATATTTTTCAGAGGTTCTTTCAGCGAAGCGTTATCACCGAATTGCTGGGCCAAGCTTTGGGAGAAGCCGAGAATGACGCTTAAAGGATTATTCAATTCATGAGCCACTCCCGCAGACAGCTGGCCGAGCGCGGTCAAACGCATGCAGGCGGCCAGATGTCCGACGGCGGAATGTTTTTCGGATTGGACTAAAGACTGCTCCATGAATTTGCGATCCGTGATATCTCGAAGAGAACCGGCCATGCGCACGGCTTGGCCTTCCTTATTCCAGACCGCCGATCCCCGCGCGCTGAACCAGCGAAACTCGCCGCTCTTCACGCGCATGCGGTACTCCACATCATAGGGCAGACGTTTTTTTCAAATGATCACTCAGCGCCTCAGTCACGCGCCGTTTGTCTTCGGGATGAATCCGCGAGCTCCAGGCTTCCAGCACGTTTCGCATCTCCGATTCCGTAAAACCCAATAACTGTTTAAAGCGGCGCGAGAAATACACGGGCATATCCGGCAGCAGTCCTTCGCTGATCTTAGGGATTTTTGCATCCCAAAGGCCGTCGCGCGACCCGCGCTCGGTCAGCTCAAAACGTTCGATACTTTCTCTCAGCGCTTCTTCAGCCATTTTTTTTTGAATCAACCAGCCGAGCTGCGTCGCAATGGCCGTAATCAACTGAATATGGTTATTGTCCTCCATACGCGGCTCGAGCAGATAAAACTCAAGGACCAAAAGCGCTTCGTCTCCCGCCATCACTGGAATAGCGATCGCGGACTGAAAACCGGCCTGCCGCGCCGATTCCGTCATCGGCGATGAGGTATCCTTGGCGACGTCATCGGTCCAAATCGTTTCCCTAAACACCCAGGCGCGTCCGACAAGTCCTTCGCCCGGCGCCAGCCGAGCCTGTTCGACGCTTTTTCGAAAGGCTTGAAGATTGGGTTTGCGGGCATTCCACGCAGGGCAGCATTCGAGCGCCGTATGATTGGCAGACACTTGCCAAGCCTGTCCATAACTCCACCCCGTCATTTCACAGACGTTGCAGAGGGTCATGTGGATGGCGGCCTGCAGATCGCTCGCCTGGCTGATGGAGAGGATCAATTTTTGAAGGAGCCGAAGCTCCTTTTGCGGGTCGGGAGCACGCAGCACATGGCGCGGCGCTTTGTTTAAAAGAGTCATAAGAGCGGCGGTTCGATGCGTCCATCCCAAAGACACAGGCTTTGATCGGGATGACCCTGCGCTTTGACGTGATGCTTCAGCTCGCTGGCAATTTCCGCAAGCTGCGCGTAATGCGTGATATGGCGCGTGACGCTGTTCACGACGCCCACCGACAGGCGCATGCGCGGGAAAAAGCACGACTGCCCTTGACGGTCAGCCGCGACAATTCCACCGCGCGCTTGGTCTTCCGGAGAATAATAATGCGGAGCCGCCGCGTCGAAGCGGCGCAATAGCCTAGGCAGGCTTGAGGTCAAGTAGGCGGGAAGACCGATAAAGACAAAGTCGTCGCCTCCGATATGGCCGCTGAACGCTTCTGTAAAAGAACTGGTGATGGAAAATTCCATTAAAAGACCGGCCAGATCCTTAATAACCTGGTCTCCGGCATGATAGCCGTACACATCGTTGTACGCTTTAAAGTCGTCGATGTCGACATAGGCGAATGCAAAGGGACGGTGTTGTTCAATGCGGCGGTTGATATCGGCTTCGATGCCCGGGCTGCCGGGTAAATGAGAGATGGGGTTGCACCAGATTTCGCGTTGGCTGCGCAGCAAAATACTTTCCAAGCGCGCTTTGAGTTCCAGAACATCGAACGGTTTGATAATGTAATCATCGGCCCCGGCCCTGAATCCTTCGAGCCGCTCCTGGAGTTCGGCTCGGGCGCTGAGCATAATCACGGGAATCAAGCAGGTGCGCGGGTCGTGGCGGACGGCTCGGCAGAAATGAAGCCCGTCCATATGGGGCATCAAAATATCCGTGAGGATGACATCCGGCACATCGTGCTGCAGCCAGACGAGCGCTTCCCTTCCGTCAGCCACGCGCGCCACGTCATACCCTAAATAGATCAATAGCTTGGTGAGAAAAGAAACGACTTCGGGATCATCCTCAACGACGAGAACACGGGCGGGCGCTATCGGGACGGGCAAACTGTCGGTGTCTTCTTCTTGATAGTCCGCCAGCATCGCTGATGTATTCATAGGAACACCCCCACTACGACCTTAAACCCGCTTCTTCGGCAGGCAGACTTGGTTCCACCACCTTGTATATGGGCAGCGTCACAATAAATTCAGCGCCGCCGGCTTGGCCGCCCGCGGGGCTGTGAATCTCGATCAACCCGTTGTGTTCGCGGATAATGCCGAGCGATACGGCGAGTCCCAGTCCGGTCCCTTTGCCCACTTCCTTCGTCGTGAAAAAGGGTTCAAAGACATGCGCGATCATGTCCGCCGGAATTCCAGGCCCCGTATCGGCAATGGAGAGCCGGACGCCGTCCTTGTCGGCTCTCGCCCAGATTCGAAGGATTCCGCGCGTGCCCATCGCATCAAAGGCGTTTTGGAAAAGGTTTAGCAGAACCTGCGTGATGTGCATGGGACTCACAAAAACGGGTGGAAGCGGCGTCTCGCATTGCTCCAGAATTTCAATGTTTTGAAGAGTAAAGGAACGGCGCATAAAAGCCAACGCTTGTTGGACCAGCACCCACACATCGGCCTGTTCCCGTTCCATTTTCTGGCTGCGTGAAAACTGAAGAAGATTCTGGACGACTTTGCGGCAGCGCTGCGCCGCCGATTCGATAAAAGCGATATCGTCACGGAGCGGAGCATTTTCCGGCATCTGAAGCAGAAGCGTTTGAGCTTGTCCGAGAATACCCGTGAGCGGGTTATTGATTTCATGGGCGACGCCGGCCGCCAAACGTCCGACGGCGGACATCTTCTCCGAATGAACCAATTGTTCGCGCGTTCTCTCCAGTTCTTCGACGCGGGCCTGCAGCGTTTTATAAAGGCGCGCATTTTCAACCGCCTGGGCCGCATGGGTCGCAAACAACAGAAGCGCTCGTTTATCGAGTTCAGAAAAAAACGGAGAGGGCCCATGACGCATGACGCGCAAAACGCCCAGTCCTCCGTGGCGGCCCTTCAGAGGAGCGGAAAGGCTTACCGCATAGCCATCGCCTTCCTCAACCTGAGTTTCAATAATGCCGGAGCCTGTCTCCTCTTCGCCGGGGGAGTCCGCGCCTTCCTTAATCTCCAGGAATGTTTCGCTGGCCCTCAGAGTTTTCTTTAGCCATCCGGTAAGCCCGCGCAAGACTTCATCAAGATCTAGGGATTGATTCATGGACCTTACACATTCGTAGAGCGCCAGATGCGTTTTAAGATTGCGGCGCTCCCAGGCGCGCGCCAGAAGAGCGGCGAACTCATCCATATGAAAGGGCTTATAAAGGTAGTCGTAGGCGCCGGCGCGAAGGCACTCGATTGCATCTTCCTGCGAGCCGAAGCCGGTGGCAATGAGGACTTCTGCATCGGGATCAATATTTTTGATGGCCCGTAAAACTTCCAGTCCGTTCATGCCGGGCATTTTCAGGTCGGTCGTTACCAGCGGAAACGGGTTTTTGCGAAATAGCGCCAGGCCTTCTTCACCACTGGCAGCCACCGTCACGTCAAATCCTCGGCGGCCTAATTCCTGGCGCGTCATCTCGCGGATGCTCAGCTCGTCATCAATGTAAAGGTGCCGGATAAGCGCGGGTGGCATGGGCTACTAATGACATACTAAGAGGCGTGTTTCAAGGAAAGGTGTTGTGCGCTGTCCTTAACAAGTTCTTAACCTATAGCCTTTGCCGCTGACCGTTTCAATGGCGACGCCCGATTCGGAGCCTAGTTTAGTCCGGATCTGACGAATATGAACGTCAATAGAGCGCGGGTGGATGGCTTCCTGGGGTTCGCCCCATACGCGGCTGGAAAGAGTGGCGCGGTCCACCACATCCGGCGATTCGCCGGCCAAGAGATAAAGGATGTCGAACTCCTTGGGAGAAAAGGATGTAATTTCCAGATCCCCCGTACGCACGATGCGGTTTCTCGAGTCCAGTTTCAAAGACCCGCATTCGAGCGTTGATACGGCCGGCGTCAAAGGCTGTCTGCGCCGCAGGACATTGCGCACGCGGGCGATTAATAGAGGAATGTCAAAAGGTTTGGTGAGATATTCATCCGCGCCGCCGAGCAGCATTTCCGTTTCTTGGTTTTCTTTATCGAGACCTGTCAGGATGAGCACCGGAATGTTGCGGCTGGCCGGGTCATTTTTTAAAATCCGGAACACATCATGTCCGGAAATATCCGGCAGTCCGAGATCCAGGATAATCATGTCCGGCATCAGTTTGCGCGCGACCTCGAGCGCCTGCAGACCGTTTCGAACCACGGTAATCGTATAGCTTTCCGCCGTAAGAGTCTGCTTGAGGATTCGCTCGACAAAAGGATCATCCTCGACGACTAGAATGTTGACATGCATGGCTAAAGATCCTGCACGAGGTCCGTGAGGCGAACGTTCAGGCTCCGCGCGATCTTCGCGAGACTGAAGAGAGACGCGGAGTTTTTGGCGTTTTCAATTTGAGAGATGAGGCTTTTCGAGAGGTTCGTTTGCGTGGCGAGTTTTGCGATCGTCCAATTGCGTTTGATGCGGAACTCTTTGATGCGTTCTCCAATCCGTAAATTCATCACTTGTTCCGTTTCCAAAAACACGCCTTTATCTTCCAAGAGTCTGTTGACGATCGATTTTAAATCGGCGATCCGGTATGGCTTTTTTAAATAGTCATAAGCGCCCGTTTTCAAGGTGACAAGCGCGGAATCCACAGAAGGGTATCCGGTGAGAATGATCAGACCGATTTCTTTGTCCTTCTCGCGTAGTTTATGGAACAGCTCGACGCCGCTCATGTGGGGCATTTTCAGATCGAGAATGCCGACCTGAAACATCCCCCGCCGCACTTGCTGGAGCGCTTGCCTGGGATCGGAATGCCAGATGACTTTGCATTCCTCTGTGGCGAGTTGTTCCTGCAAAAACTCTCCGTTTTGACGATCATCATCAACGACCAGGATGCGCACCGGTTCACGTTTCATGGGAATCCTCCTGAGATGTTATGGGCAAGCAAATTGTCATGCGCGTTCCGCCGCTCAGCGTGACAGGGCTTTGAATGGAAATGGTTCCCCCATGGCGTTCGACCATGGCGAGACTGATCGTCAGACCCATGCCGCGTCCGCCACGGCCTTCTTTAGTCGTAAAGAAAGGCTCAAACACTTTGGCTTGGAGATCTCTCGGAATACCACGGCCTGTATCGAGGACAGTGACTTCGACTCCCGACAAGATCCCTCCGGTGAGGACCCCGGACAATGAGATGTGCAACTCACCGCCTTCCGGCATCGCTTGCCACGCATTTTGAATGACATTGGTGAAGACTTGAACCAGTTGTCCGGGGTTTACAGATAGGTTCGGCAACTTTTCATAGCGCCGCTCAATCCGGAGTTCTTTGTCTTCTGCAAGGTTCAGCGTGGACACCGCCTCTTCAATCAAATCTTCTAAAGGAACGGCGATCCGGTGCAGGGTCCGTTCGGGCGAGAGCATGGCAAAACCGTCCAGAATTTCAGAGACTCGCTGCACTTCTTGCGTGATGGTGCGCAAATTCTTGCGTTGGTTTTTATCGACGGCATTCTCCAACCGCGAGCCGGCGTTCATAATGTGAGTGAGCGGCTTCGTCAACTCATGGGACATTTCACTGGCTAAAATTCCCATGACAACCATGTCTCTATTTTTAAAAACGGCTTTTCGCTCCGCGGCGGTTTGGCTGAAGAATGTCTGGTCCACAAAGGGTTCGATACGCGCTTTCATCGAGGGCGCAAGCACGACTGTGATAGGAAACGCCGCTGTATAAAAGGCGACATGTTCCTCGATCCCGTAACGCCCGAAGACATGCTGCAGCACCGCGACCAGAGACAAATAGACGGCGGTCAAGGAACCCGAGAGGATAACGTAGACGGTTCCCCGTCGAGCCGCTATCGAAAGATCAAACAGGCCATGCTCTAAAATTGCGTAGGCGACCAACAACGCATAAAGGGAGTTCATTAAATTCCCGATGGGGTAAACGCTAAATCCGTACAGAGGCAGGAAGTTGGTGGCTCCGCCTCCGAAACAGGCGATAGCGCCGGCCAATAAATATTTCATTTGATTCGATTCGGCGCCGCGGGTTTGCTTGACCGCGCGGTACAGAATTGAAAACGAATAGCCCACCATGATTAAAAACGTGCCGCTGAAAAGCCATTCGATCTTTCCGGCGATCGGGTAATAGCCCCAATAATACCGTGTGAGTCCCTCCGTCATGATCAGAGGAGTGGCGGCGACTAAGACGCCGAAGACAATCGCCGTCGCATAAGCGATGTAAAGATACTTCCGGTGGCGCGATTTTTGAAGCGATCCGGTGACGGCCATGACAAAATGCAGGAATAGAGGCGTCAAGAACATCACCACGCAAGCGCTCAATACCTTGTACCACAGGTAAGCCTGATGAATGTCGGAAAAAAGATAACCGCCGCCGATCATCAGGTTCCAAAGCCCTATCCAAAGGGTCCACATCAGAAAGGTGCGGCGGATAATCCCTTTTGGAGCTTCAGCATAAACCCACACCATGAGGCCGAAATTAAGGAGCGCCGCCAGCAGGGGTGGAACAGCGAAAGGAGAAATTGTCATATAAAGTAGTCGATTCCGACCAAGGCGGAAAGGTTATCGCGCTTGAGCGTCCGGCCTCCGATATCTTCGTGCCCCGAGGAATATTGACTTCCCAGGTTAAGCCGCCAATGGGGCTGAGTGAAACTCAGGCCGCAAGTGAAGAACCGCTGATCTACGGCGACGACGTTCGTGAGCGCTTCCGCGGGGTCGCTGACGGCGCCGGGATCACGGAAATAGCCCGCGCGAAAACTCCATTCAGTGGAAGGACGCCATTCCGTTCCAAAACGGTAGCGGCTGGTGTTGGAAGATCCTAAACTGAGGTTTTCATTTTGCAGAATGAGTCCTTGCTGCTCGAAAGCGACGTCCAATCTGGAAGGAGCCCATTGCGTACGCTGCCAATCCGCGGACAGCGTCACTTTTGAAATCGGCTCCCAGGCCAGCCCGATGCCATAGGTCGTTGGATTGCGCAAGCTCTGCGTGTAATCACTGCTTTCGGGCGGCAGCTGGCTGTCCTCGATAGAGGCATGGCCGGAGAGCGGAATATTTTGACCTGTCCGATAGACGCCGCCTGCTCGGACATGAGGACACATATCGACTAAAAATCCGAATACGCCTTGAACGTCCCATCCCTCGCCATTCGACGAAGCGGAATAGTTATAGTCCGGCGTTATTTTTAAGGCGGTGCGTTCCAGCCGGGCTTGGATTAAATTGACGCCTGCTCCGATTCGTACGCCAGGAATGACTTCACGGGCCATAGAAAAATTGTGGTTCAGAATGTATCCCTCGCTTTCATAAGAGGCGGCAAAATTGGGCTGAGAGTTGTCGCTCACGTTATAAGAAAATCCGAGAGGCGCGTAAGATCCCGCGGCAAACGTAAAACCCCATTTGGATGCGTATGCCCCAATGCCGGGAAGAGGCGTCCAAAAGGAAGAGTCTTCACCGGAAAATTGGCTGGGTTCTCCCCCCGTCTGAAAAAAAACATCTCCGCGAAGAAGATTTTGATTCGTCACCGGCAAGTTGGGGTTCGCCAGGCCCGTGGAATCATGGCTCCGGACGCGAACCGTATCGACGGAAACGCCCACGCCTGCTCCGTGCAGTTGGGACAATCCGGCGGGGTTCCAATAAATCGCCGTCCAATCATCCGCGACTGCGATGAAGGCGCCGCCCATGGATTCCGCTCTCGCCCCGAGACCTGGACCTTCAAAGCCGCCCGCGGAGGCTAAACGGCTGCAGGCTAGTGAGCAGATAATCATCCGCCAGGAAGGTCTGTTCATAGAAGTAGAGACGCCATGATCAGCGTTATTCTACAAAAATCACTCTGAATGAAAGGAGGTAGATCTCTAGCGCGGCTTATAGCCGCCGACGAGGTGGCGGATCGAGGCCAAAGGCTTATCGAAGACGTCTTGAAACCCGCCGCGGCTTAGCCAGTGGCGATAATCGAGCGCGGTCGCCGCTTCGGCGGCGGGCGCTATCGTCAGTAGAGTCAAGTTTGTTAAAAGCGTCGTGATGGGACCGGTATGATCGGCATTTAACAACGGATCCACGAGCAAAAGGCAGCCGCCGGGAGAAAGAGCGTCATAACATTTTCTCAGCAACCCTTCGCAGTGCTTCCTGCCAAAGGCATGAATGAAATGAGAGATTAGAATGATATCAGGATGGCCCGGCAATGTATCTTCAAAGGCATCTCCAGCGATGGTTCTAACTCGGCAGGCGACTCCCGCCTTCGCGATGTATCGCTCTGTCATCACGCAGATTTTCGGCAGCTCAAACACGACGGCTTCAAGACCCGAGTAACGCTTTGTGATGGCCAAACTTAGCGCGCCGGATCCGCCTCCTATATCGAGCAATTGATGATAGGAAGAAAAATCAAACCCGTCCGCCAATGCCGCGCCGTCGGCAAACCCAAGCGAATGAGCCGCTTCCATATAGATGCGGGCTTGCTCTTCGGACTCCTGGGATTTTGAGAAAATATCGGTGCTGCCATTTTCTCCCGCGACTTGCGGTTTGCTTTCCTTGATCGCCAGCGTCAAGTTCTCCCAAGCGGGATAGACGTTCGTTTGAAAATGCTCGATGAGTCCGCCCAAATACCCGGCTTTCCCGGGCACGAGATAAGATTCCGCGACGGGAGCCAGTTGATAGACGTCCTCTTTTTTTGTCATGAGGCCTAAAGCGACATTCGCATCTAAAAACATTCGAAGTCTGTCTTCAGGCAGATGCAGGTCTGCGCGCAATTCCGCCGCGTTCAAAGGCCCTTCGGCTAACCGACTAAATAATTGAAGATCTTTCGTCGTCAATAAGACCTGAGTCAAAAAGCGTCCGGAGAGTAAACGGAGCGCGACCTCCGGGGATACGCGAGCAGCCGCGGGTGATTCGATCACTGAAGTCGCCGCATGACCGTCACCGTATTTTTGCCGGAAAATCCCGCTGTGTTCGTTAAAGCAACATCGACGGAAACTTCGCGCGCCGTATTCGGAACGTAATCCAGATCGCAATCGGGATCGGGAAATTCATAGTTCGTCGTGGGTGGAATGACGCCGCGATCTAGAGCGAGCGCGCAAGTCGCCGCTTGCAGAGCTCCGGCCGATCCGAGCGTATGACCGATCATCGATTTAATCGAGCTGACCGGGATTTGATAAGCCCTCTCGCCGAAAGAGTTTTTGATGGCGCGTGTTTCCACTTTTTCGTTGAGTGGCGTGGAACTGCCGTGCGCGCAAATATAACTCACCTCATTTCGATTGACCCCGGCATCTTCGAGCGCTAACTTAAACGCTCGCGCGGATTGTTCTCCCGTCGGTTCGGGCGCGGTCATGTGGAAGGCGTTGGAGGTCGTTGCATAGCCTGCCAGTTCGGCGTAAATGTGAGCGCGCCGTTTTTGCGCATGTTTTAACGATTCGAGAATAAGGACGGCTCCGCCTTCGCCGAGTACAAAACCATCTCGTTCTCGATCGAATGGGCGACTCGCTCGCGAAGGCTCGCTATTGCGTGTGGACAGCGCGCGCATCGAGCAGAATGAATTGAACGGCAGAGGAGTAATGGGCGCTTCGGCCCCGCCCACGATGACGATGTCTTCTTCGCCCGAACGTATGGCTTCAAGTGCCCCGCCGATGGCATCGACACTTGATGTGCAGCCTGTCGAAAACACATGGCTTTGGCCGTGAAGCCCGAACATGAGGGAAATGTAGCCGGAGCACGCGCTGGGGAACCACGTCTGGTAAAGATTCGAAGGGAGCGCGCTCACGCCGCGATCTCTCAACGTGTGAAATTCTTTTTCCCCACTGTCGACGCCCGCCACCGCGACGCCCATATAAACGCCGGCGCGCGAGTGATCTTCTTTTGAGAAATCGAGTCCGGCATCCTCGACCGCTTGCCACGCGGCGCTCACTGCAAACTGATAGGCACGATCCATGTGCGCAAGATCTTTTTCGGGAATTTTAGAATGCGGTTTAAAATCTTGGACTTCGGATCCTAAATGGCTGGCAAAACGTTCGACTGGAAATCGCGTGACGCGCGCGACGCTGCTGCGGCCTTCCGACAGGGCGTTCCAAAACGGTTCCTTCCCTATGCCATTGGGCGCGACGACGCCGATACCGGTGATGACGGCCCGATTCTCTTCCATGTTCATGATACGACCTCCTTGAAAATAAGAACGCTGCTTTTCCCCATAAAACAATAAGCGGTTTGTAAGACGGCGCGGACATGTTTATTTTTTTCTGTGCGGCTCTGGAGCTTTAACGGATACACTTCCGGAGCCGCGAGCGTGTTCGCCAGCCCAGGAACGGCTCTTTGATCAATCATGAGGGCGCTCGAAGCCGCCTGCATTGCCCCCAATCCTCCTAAGCTATTTCCCGTCCAGGAAGAGACCGCTGTGACAGCGGGCGATGCTGGAGAGTTTCCAAATAATTCCCACAAACACCGAGCTTCCATCAGATCGTGATCGCGCATCGACAGGCCTTGGCTGTGCACGACGGGAATGTCATCCGCGCTGATGCCGGCTTCCAGCAGCGCGCGTTTCATTGTGCTCACGAGTCCTTTTCCATTCGGTTCGGGACGCAGAACGTCGAAGGCGCTGGATCCGCTGGCATAGCCGGCGACTTCGGCGTAGATATGCGCGCCGCGAGCGGTGGCGTGCTCGAGCGATTCCAGTACAAGAAGCGCGGCCCCCTCGCCCAACACCATTCCATCAGCGGTTGGGTCGAAGGGGCGCAGCGCACTCTCAGGGTCCTCGTTCCTCTTGGAGAGGAATCCGTCTTTGCTCATGGACCCGACAAAGAGAGGCACTAAAGGGGCTTCGGTGGCTCCGGCCAACATCATGTCGGCTCGGCCGGATCGAATCGTTCTGTAAGCCGCGCCGATCGCATCGGAACCGGACGTGTTGCCGTTGCACATGGTCATCACAGGTCCTTTCAAACCAAAACGGATCGATAAGAGACCATTGGTTCCACATGAAAAAAAGGCGATGGCCAGATACGGGCTTCCCCAGCGCGGACCTTTATCTCTCAAGACGTCAATTTCTTTGTCGACGTAATCCACGCCGCCCAAGGCATTTCCGATCGAGCTCCCGAATCGTTCGCGATTCTCATGCGCTAAATCGACCTTCGAATCTTGCAACGCCATCTGAGCGGCCGCGATGGCATACATATTCGAACGGTCTATCTTTTTGAGTTCATGGGGATCGAAGTAGCCGAGCGGATCAAAGTCATTGATCTCGCCGCCGATATGCGTGTCGTAGCGGGAGGTGTCGAAGCGCCGAATGGTGCGGACCCCTGAGAGCCCTTCTAGTTGCGCCTGCCAGAACGCTTCCTTTCCTATCCCATTCGGCGCTACGACACCCAACCCTGTAATGACAACGCGTTGTTGAAGCATATTAATGACTCCTTTCTATTTTGAGAGGTAACAGCTTTTTTGGGAAAAAAGCCCAGACTTCCTCTTGATATGACCGGTAAGCCTCTCCTAGCGACTTGAGAAGCGCCTTTTCCTCTATCGTTTTACGGATCACGATCAGTGGAAAATAAAAACCAATCCCAATGACCACGAGCGTCCAATAGGCGTTCAAGACGCAACCCACGCCGATGATCTCCAGTCCCATGCAAGCCAACAGCGGATGGCGCATGTGGCGATAAAGCCCCTCGCGGACCACCTGATGCTGTTGGCGGATCTCGATATCAGGGCTAAAGAAACGGCCTAGGTCGCTCATCGCCCTTTCACGCAGGAGCAGAGCGGCCGCATAGAGGCAAAGTCCGGATATCGATATGGCCCAAGAAAAATGAGAGGCTCTGGAAAATCCTTCCCACCCCCCAAGAATAAGGAAGCAGACGTATCCTACGGTCATCACCCAGAACATCGCCGGGGCGGTCGTGAATCCACGGCCGCGCGCTTTGGAATTTTTAATAGCCACGATCAATCGAGTAATGCGGAACGCAAGGCTCAGGACGAGAAACCAGGCGAGATACTGACGAGAAGTCATGATAAAGCTACCTTTTGCTCAGCGGCTTGCTGTATCGCTTTAAGGACGAGACGGGCGGTTTGTTCAATGGCCGGCTTGGCGACGACGCGCTCCATCCACCAGCGTTTCCACCAAGGGCGCACGTGAACGCTGTGAATAATTTCAAGCCAGGTCTGCTCGCGCACCGGGTTCAGTTTCCAATGAACCTGCATTCCTTTAAGAGGCCCTTCGAGTTGTTCAAAATGGAGGGCTCTGTCGGGCTCGAAATGAACGAGGGATTTCCAGTTTCGAAGCTTTCCATGGATGACGGCTTTGCGCTGCAGGACGCAGCCTCCGCGAATTTGTTCGATAATGCGGCTCTCGATATAGCCCGGCAGTAAATTCTGGTGGCCTTCGAGATCGCTGATCAGCGAGTACACTTCGGCCGCCGGCCGCTGGATCAGAATGCTGTCTTGGAGCCGGATCATGACGCGGCCGCCACAAGAGCCACAGCGCGCACCCAGCCGGCTGATCCGCGTTCTACTTTGACTGGGAAACAAGACACCCAAAATCCGTAGGGAACCGGAATCTGGTCGAAGTTCGCCATTTTTTCGATATGGCAATATTCTCGCTGCCGGCCGACCATGTGGGCAGGGAACAGCGGCTCGCCTTTCTCCTTCGCATCTACATAATCCTGCAGCATCGCGATGGCGGGACGATCAAATCCCCAACTATCGATGCCGATGACTTTAATGCCTTGGTCCAAGAGCCACAAGGTGGCTTCCTTTCCCATTCCGGCGTGAGCCGAAAAGTAATCGGGCTGGGTGTAATGTTTATCCGCGCCTGTCATCACGAGTACGATGTCTCTAGGTTTGAGGGCGTAGTGGATGCGCTCGAGCGCGAGTTCGAGATCTTCCTTTAAGATAAGCTCGCCGGGTTTTTTAAACCGCAGGTCCAGCACAACGCCAGGGCCTAAACACCATTCGAGCGGGATTTGATCAATGGTTTTGGAGGATTTGTTTTCGCAGAGAGGTCCGAAATGCCATGGGGCATCCATGTGCGTGCCGGCATGAGTGTCCAACTGCAAGTTTTCGTTCGCCATGCCCAAGTGGTCTTGGAAGGCGTCTTCGGTGACAATGGTTTTGAGATGTTCGGGGCCGCAGACGGATTGACCCATGAGGTGAGTGGCAATCACGGCCAGCTCAGAAGCGGAACGCCTATGATCGACATAATCGATGCGCGGCGGATCCGGTTCGGCTGTTTCTGACGAAAGTGAAACGCTTAAATCAATCAGTCGTATGTCTTGAAGCGCCCGCAGACCCCGGCCCATGATAGGCCTCCCTCGGGACTTCTTCAGAGGTCACTGCTTTTTGGAAAGGAAGCTGCTGTGCGCTACTGACCTGGCAGGTCACGCTCCGTGAAGAGCGTGTTCACAATACAAAGGACGTTTTTAGTTGTCAAGAAAAATTTTAGTGAAAATTTATAAAGTTTACTTTCACTAAACAGGCGAGTATTACGGACCGACGGGCGCGGGCGCTCCGGAGTCCCCTGGAAGCGTGTCTAAAAGCGAGCGGCGATTCTGACGAGAAGAAAGCAGTGTGAGCATGACGGACGTGATGATAAACACGACGGCCATTCCGGTGGTTACTTTTTTAATAAAGGCGGAACCGGAGGGCGCGGAAAAAAGTTGATCGCCGCCACCACCGCCGCCGAAAAGATTTCCGAGGCCTGCGCCTTTACCGGCTTGAAAGAGCACGACCATGATCAGTCCGACGCACACGATGATATGGATAAAAATAAAAACGCTGTACATGTCTGTCTCCTTTTAGCTGGCGGCCACGGGCTGACGGTTATTGGATACGACGCGCCCCGACGGATCAATCTCATAGGTGATGGGAACGCCCGTCGGAATATTGAGTTCGAGCACTTGCTCTTTGGTCATGTGCTCTAAATCCATGACGATGGAGCGCAGGGAATTTCCGTGCGCCGCGACCAAAATATTTTTTCCCGCTTTCACGAGAGGCAAGATGCGCGACTGGAAATAAGGAAGCGTTCGCGCGGCGGTGTCCTTCAAACTTTCGCTGATGCCTTCAGGATTTTGATCGGACTTCTCTTTAGGCGGCGGGACATCATAGCTGCGTCTCCAAATATGGACTTGCGCGTCTCCGTATTTGGCGGCCGTTTCTTTTTTGTCCAAACCTTGCAGCGCGCCGTAATGCCGTTCGTTTAAAGCCATATTCTTTTCGATCGGAAGTTGGGTTTGGCCGATCTGCTCGAGGATAATGGCGAGCGTGTTTTGCGCGCGCTTTAAATTGGAGGTGAAGGCGGAATCGAAATGAATGCCTTTGAGAGATTGTCCGGCATGCTTAGCTTCTTCGCGGCCTTTGTCAGAGAGCGGAACGTCCACCCAACCGGTGAAACGGTTTTCCAAATTCCATTGCGACTGGCCATGGCGAACGAGAACTAATTTTCCGTTCATGAGGCGTTGGGAAGAGCGGCGATACCGGGAAGCGTTTTGCCTTCGAGGAATTCAAGCGACGCGCCGCCGCCGGTAGAAATATGTGAAAGTTCGCCGGCAAGACCCGCTTGCTTCACGGCGGCGACGGAATCTCCCCCACCCACAATAGTCATGGCTCCGTGCTTGGTGGCCTCGGCCAATGCCTTGGCGACTCCGAGCGTGCCTGCGGCAAATGCCGGCATTTCAAAAATACCCATAGGACCGTTCCAGATAATTGTTTTGGCTTTGGACAAAAGAGTAATGAGCGATTTAACGGTGTTCGGGCCGATGTCGACGCCGATCTTGCCGTCCGGAATAGAACGATCCGGAGTGATTTCGGAGACGGCTTTAGGGTCCACCGTCTCGACAATGATGTGATCTAAAGGCAAAAAGACTTGAATGTGCTTTTCTTGGGCTTTCTTAAGCGCATTCTTGGCCATGTCCAATTTATCGGCTTCCACTTTGGAGTTGCCGATGTTCACGCCTTGCGCTTTCAGAAAGGTGTAGGCCATCGCCCCGCCGATCACGAGCGCGTTCACTTTGTCCAACAGATTGTCGATCACCGTAATTTTGTCGGATACTTTGGAACCGCCGAGGATCGCGATGAATGGCTTCTCAGGATTTTCCATCGCTTTACTCAGGAAGTAAATTTCTTTGGCTAATAGAAGTCCTGCCGCGCTCGGAAGAAGCGACGCGACTCCCGACGTTGATGCGTGAGCGCGGTGAACGGCCCCAAAGGCATCCTGCACAAAAACATCCGCGAGCGACGCGAGCTGTTTGGCAAAGGCGGCATCGTTGGCTTCTTCTTCCGCATGAAAGCGAAGATTTTCCAAGAGAAGAATCCCGCCCGGCTCCAGAGCCTGAGCCATTTTAAGCACGTCAGGGCCCACACAGTCTGGAGCCATTTGCACTGTCCTACGTAAGAGTTCTTCGAGTCGTTTGGCGACTGGCTTCAGACTGTACTGCGCGTTGGGTTTTCCTTTAGGACGTCCGAGGTGCGCGCACAAAACGAGCGACGCTCCGTGCTCCAAGAGGTAATGGATCGTGGGCAGCGTTTCCTTGATCCGGGTATCGTCGGTGATGACGCCTTGATCATTTAAGGGAACGTTGTAATCCACGCGCACGAGGACACGTTTGCCTTGGACAGGCAAATCTTCTACGGTCCGTTTGGAAATACGCGGAATGGAGCTAGTCGTCATGCTGACGCGGTTAAGCTATCGGGCGGCAAGGGCCGCGCCGCTCTTGGCGGCGATGTAGGCCACGAGGTCGACCACTCGGTTCGAGTAGCCCCACTCGTTGTCGTACCAGCCGAACACTTTCGCAAAGGTTCCGTCGATGACATCGGTGCAATCCGCATCAAAGATACAGCTGTTCGGATTGCCGATGAAGTCGCGAGAAACGAGCGGCTTGTCGGAGTATTGGAGGTATTTGCCAAGCGCGCCACTGGACGCTTTCTTGTAGGCGGCATTGATCTCGTCTTTCGTCGCCGGTTTTTCGAGCTCGACGGTCAAGTCGACGATGGACACGTCCTGCGTCGGAACGCGAAGCGAGGTGCCGTTCATTTTGCCTTTCAGTTGCGGCAAAACAAGCCCAATCGCTTTGGCGGCCCCGGTCGATGTAGGAATCATCGAGACGGCGGCAGCGCGCGCGCGACGAAGGTCCTTGTGAATGTTGTCCTGCAGGACTTGATCATTCGTATAGGAATGGATCGTGGTCATGAGTCCGCGCTTAATGCCATAGGCTTCCAAAAGGACTTTGGCCAGAGGAGCCAAGCAGTTGGTGGTGCAGGAAGCATTTGACAGGATGAAATGCTTCGCGGGATCAAATTTGTCTTCGTTGATGCCCATGCAGATCGTGATGTCTTCCCCTTTAGCAGGGGCCGAGATGACGACGCGTTTGGCTCCGGCGGTGATATGCGCCTTGGCTTTGTCGGCATCCGTGAAACGTCCGGTCGATTCAATGACGATATCGACGCCGAGATCTTTCCAGGGCAATTGCGCCGGATCTTTTTGGGCGACAATCTTGACGACCTTGCCATCGATGGAAATATCATTGCCGTGCGCTTCAACTTTATGCGGATCAATGCCAAAAGTGGAGTCGTACTTGTAGAGATGGGCGAGCGTGGCGGCGTCCGTTAAATCGTTTACGGCTACCCATTCGATATCTTTGTTGGCCCAACCGGCCTTCATCACTAGTCTGCCAATACGTCCAAATCCGTTAATGCCTACGCGTACGCCCATGATCTATCCTCCTAGTATTTATCCAACCAGTTACCGTCGTATTCTATCAAAGGTCCCGGGCTAGGACAAGCGACTTCACGGTGCGCACTCCCCCGCGCCGCAGCGTTCTGGCGCATTCTTCGAGAGTACTTGTTGTCGTGCACACATCGTCAATCAGCAGAAATGACGCTCTGGAAAGCGTTTTTTCTCGAGTTATCGCAGCAGGATGGAGCATAAACGCATCGCGCACATTGGTCCGTCTTTCCGATCTGTTTTTAGCGACTTGTGATGTCGTCTGGCGCGACCGCAATATTAAAGGAAGGACAGGCAGACCAATACTCTCACCTAATCGTTTGGCTAATAGTTCAGCCTGATTAAATCCCCTTAATCGTTCATTTTTGGGATGCAATGGCACAGGGATGAGGCCCTGAACCCCATGCAGTTCAGGAGAATGGTCCCAGGTATAGCGTAATAACGCGCCGAAAGAGTCCGCTAATGTTTTACGTCCCATGTATTTGAACCGGTAAATCGCCGATGGAATTACACCGCGATACTCGACAGCCGCTCGAATGAGGACGGTGGGCGGCTTTTCACGACAGGAATAGCAGGAATATCCCCCATCTTTAAGGGGAATGCCGCAGGTTTGGCAGATAAGATCTTGGATGCGCGGAATCGAAAGCCAGCAAGATCCGCAAAATCCCTGGTCCTTTAGGCTGTCCAACGGGCGGCGACAGCCTGCACAGGCCCAGGGCAAAAAGAAGCGCAGCAAGTGCGCGATCGGGCGATCAAGCGATTGGGCGATCAAGTGAGCTGCGGAGAGGATATTTTTAGGGGCTGGCGAGACTTAATTAATCCATGAAGAAGTCGGCCCACTAAATCCATTTGTTCTTGAACGGGCTTTCGTTGTTCTGAGTTGATGTATGTCAAAACTACGCAGATTTCAATCTGGGTATCCAATTCTGTTAACGATCCTCTTGCCATATGAAAGAAGTTTAATTTTTCAGCATTTGATCGTCTTCCAGCACCTTCAGCTATGTTGCTGGCTATTGAAATAGCCGCTCCACGCATTTGATTCGTAAGGCTAAATCTCTCCTCGGATGGCAATTGTTTCGTGACATCGTAAATCACTTTCACGAGTTCAATCGATTTTCTCCAGACGTCTAATCTGTAATGTGGTTTTTGTTCCATAGTATCCTCCATACTTATTAGAGGAAAAACTCATAAAAATATTCATTCTTAGTTGAAAAACACTCGATCGCCTGATCGCTTAATCGCTAGATCGCGCTACTTAGAACTGAATCGTCAAGAGGCTATTGAACTCGTAGCCGTAGGAATTGGCATCGGAGGTCACTTTATTAACCGTGTAGAAGTAGCTCAAACCAATAGTGAGTCGCATGTTCGTCGTCATTTCGTAATCATTGGTCGTAGTCAATTTATAAGTATCTGTGTTCGTGTTCAATTCATCCAGACTCGAGCGCTGCTGCTGGAGAGATAACGTATCGGTCGTCCGCACGCGATTAGAGAAGACAACGAGATCTCCGAACGGAAGTTTAAGTCCTGCGGGCAAGAAGAGGTCCGCATAGACTTGGAGCGCCGGAGTCCGGGAGGTCGTGTCCACGGTCAGTCGGCCGGAAGAATCTGTCGTTTGTTGTATGGATTGATCATATTTCGGAGTGATGCGCCACTTGCCAATATTGAAACCGAGTTGCGCCCCCAAAACGCTCCCTTGGGAGTCGCTCGTGACAACATTGTTTATCTTGTCGAAAATATTATCGGTCGTCCGTGTATAGGTCACAAAAAGATCAAGCTTGCGGAACATCGTAAATCGCCAGTCCCCGCCGTTGGAGGATGATTTTTCGAGGGACGTGTTCAAGGTATCGACTGTTTTGTATTGGGTCTTAAGATTCATCTGGCTGTTTGACATCCACTTTTGGGCATGAAAGAAATATTCTGTCTGTGTCATCCCGATGATCATGTCCGGGATAATTAGGGTATGAATGATCGTATCCGTCCCGGTGGTATCCTGGCGTTGTTTTGTATTGGTCAGCGTAGACGTAACGGACATTGTCTTCAATGGGGTGGCCGCGCCGGACCAATTCGTGGCCCAGTCAAAGGGGTTCAGGCGTTGCGTGGAGCGAAACGTGTCGCGAATCGTGGAGTTCGTAATCTGGCCGCTCTTGAGCGGGTCCCTCACACTGAATGTATTTAAGCTTGAATAGCCTTGGTCTACGTTTTGCCAGGAGTCTCCGTCTTCCATTAAATAGCTTGAGACAACATTGAGCGATTGGAGCGCTCTAATCTTTTTAGAGAAATCCCTCCAGGCAAAATCCCATGCCGCTTCGCCAGTGTCAGTGCGATCCACGTTTTTGGTCAAAGCCGCATCGATATCGCTAGAAAGCGGGATGCCATAAGTTTCGCGGTTTGTAATAGAGTAACGCAAACGGGGAGAGAACCAGCGTTTAAAAGCCATAGTCCCGTCAAACCCCATCGTTTGAGATTTCAATTTATCGTAGGTGAGCGTTTCCGTCGATGCCGCCACGGTGGTCGACTGGGTCACGGGATCAAAGTCTCCGAAGCGAACGTCTTTCGTTTCACGAGTCGTTGATCGGGCGAAACTGGGATTGAAAGTAAATCCAGTGAGAGGTTGGAATGACAATTTTGCATTGATGTCTTGGGTATCATCCTGCGTGTCAGAGACCGTGAACGGATCCGTGGCATTCAAAAGTGCGCCGTCGCCAAAATTAATTTTTAATTTACTGAGCTTGTACCCGAGTTGGACATTTCGAGGCAAATACGCACGCTGGACGGGGACCGCGTAATCCATGGTCATGCCATAGTTGTCCGTTTTGTCCTGTCGGAACAAATCGGCCGTTTTCGTATCATCGGTATCATAGGTCAGGCCAATTTTTGGGACCTTGGGAATTTGCAGAATTCCGGAACTGGTAAATGAGCGGTCTTGAACGTCTCCCTGCTGTTGAACCGAGACTAACGTCGAAGCGACAGTATTAATCGGAGGCGTGATCGTATGCGTCTGCTGCCCCGTAAATTTCATGGGAAACCAACTGAGTCTTGTCAGGTTCAAATAGGCATTTTGTTCATGGCGATCTTGGTTTGTAATGGCGCTTGTGAAGGTCTCAAAGTTTCGATCGATGTTTTTGGCGCCCGCGCCAAATGTTCCCCACCCATAAAGCTCAAAGTCCGACTTGAGCAAAGAGGCATACCCGACTCGCGTAATGACGTCGGACGCATGCAGCTCATCAATCCATAGTTCTCCTGATATCGTATTTCCGGATGTCGGGTTGTAGACACCAAAGCGCATTTCCGCAACGGAACTGAGGTTCGGTGAGCCTACGGGCAGCGGAACAGAACCGCCCGCTGTCCCTGAGGCCCAGCCGGTTGGGCGGCTGCCCCCTATCTGATTGATGGTGAGCTCTGTCCATGCGTTTGGAGGTAAGTTATCAACGGGATAGTCAAATTCCAAGTAGTCCGTGACAGTTCCTGCGCGGAAGATTAGGATCGATCCCTGATTGTTTGACGTAAGGCTTCCATTCTTGTAGACAAAAAAGTGTAGACTTCCGTACGCGGTAAAGTCCATAGGCGAGACGGTTACGTTGACGGCGGTGACGGCCACCGGCGCCGTAGTGGCCGCAAAGGCATAATCAATGGCGAGTGATTGTTCCTTGCGTTTGGCCGGAGTGGGGCCTGTAAGGGCCGTGTTGATTTGATTTAAATCATCGAAATCGGCATTGCCCGCGGGAGAGACGTAATTGGCATTCTCTTCTGTATTGATGGCCGAAGAGGTAATGGTGGATCCTATGACCGCTGAAGTCTCCGCCTGCCATTTGTTTCCTACTACCGCAATTTTAGCAATGTTGATAGTTCCCTGTCCGCCAGTAGGACCCGCCGACATCGGCCGGAGCGAAATACGCAATTCTTTAATCGCCGAAAAGTTGGAGGCCGTCGCAGAGCTAATATTGAGGGGTACGCGAACAATTTTCCAGCCACTGAAGTCCACTCGGTTGGGCCCAACCGTAGAGTCAAAGGTGATGTCTTCATTCGAGGTGACATTCATTCCATTGAGCGCCGCCGCATCATATCCATAGTTAGCGCCGATGCTTGTGTCTTCGCCGTCCAGGACTCCGTTGCGGTCGAGGTCATTACTGTCGAGTCGCAGATTCCCTGCGCCCAAGGTTGAAAAACTCCCATTAGGATTTTGAAATTGAATTCCGACATCCTCGCCCGTATCGAGCGTGTTATTGTGATTGGTATCTTCCGTCTCAACGCTGGGATTCACGCGGCCGTCAAAGTTTTCACTGATCTGTCCGAGTGTTACGTTGATTTGAGTTTGGGTCGCGTTGCCATTTGCGAAAGATCCATCTCCCTGTACCCACATTTCTAAGTAGAGTTTTTTAGAGAAATCAACTCCGCCGGGACTCAGCACCGTGGCAATAGATGCTTCAGGAGATTGGCTGAGATTATAGTTGACCGTCAAAATTTGCGTTTGGTCGCCCGAGAGCGCCGCCGCATTTGGATTAACGTCAAGAGTTCGGACTAAGTTGTTTGTGAGATTATCACCAACAGAGTTGACCAGATTCACCTGTCCGATGGCGTTTAAATAAGTTCTGTTCGTGGTATTTGAAGGGTTGGCTGAAATCTGCCAGTTCAGTTTACTCAAGCTGACGGAGGTTTCATCCGCGATGCCCTCCATGTTATCGATGAGAGCTTTGCCAAAGGTGTTCGGATTACGTACGCTGCGCGCGACCTCTGTCGTAAAACTGGACTTGAGCGTCGGGATCGCATTGAAGATCAGGTCTTTTAAATGCAGATCGGCTTCCTCGACCAAGAAACTACCGGAGGTCTGTCGGATATCTGGTGCCGCCGTGGCTTGGGGCGCAAAATCATAAAGGACTGAAGATCCGATAAGGCTGGAGGCGAGGATGGGTGCGACTGGTGATAGAGAGAGTTCGGCGCGCGTTCCGACCAGAGTGTCCTGCTGAGCTCCAGCGATTCCAAAAGGCGAAAAATCATATGTCGCCACAATATGCGTGGTATCGGTAATGAGATCCTCATTAAAAAAAGTGATGAACCCGGAGGCGTAGTCAATAAAGTAATCCACGTCACGAACGAGAAGGCGTCCATCCATCGTAATGTGTTCGCTGTTCAAGACGATGTTAGGCCTTAGGGTGTATGTTTTTACACGTGCGCTGAACTCGACAAAAAAGCTGGACTGAGTCGTTGGTGTGAAAAAATAGACTTGTGCAAATGGCGACGTCGTCACATTATTGTCCAGGCGCCGGGTCAGCGTAAAGGTGCCGGCTTCAAAATCGACATAAATTTGGCCGGCATTATTGGGCAAGTATTGAACGCCAACGGTCGTGCCGATATTATTGTTTCCTAAATCTTTCAGGAGGAGCGTGAAGTTTCCTTGGCCATTATCGCGCACAATTTTGGTGGCGCCTAAGTTGTAATGCGTCAATTCTTCTGTCGCTGGAATTTGCGTGATCTGGCTTTCATCCCATTTGATCGCTTTGATTAGTCCGGGATTGCTTCCTCGGGTGGCACTGATGGGTTGAGAAGCGCCTACAGGAGTGTAATCGATGGCGACGATGCTGACATTCGTCAGAGCATTTTTAAAGGTGATGACGCCAGAACTTGGGTCCACCGTATAATCCACTCCTTGAGCCATCAATAAAAATAGACCTGGTCCTGAGGTCGTTGAAGCTCCGGCCGGTAAGTTTGGGATGAGCGATTGATCGACTGTCATCGAGGTGTACAGGGGTGGATTTCCGTTCAGGCGCGTGCTGTCCTGGGTGTTGATATAGACTTTTAATTTTGTGATATCGATGCCGACATCGTTGTGACCGCCAGTCAGTGCACGATAGTTGTAAAACCGATGGCGAATGTAGCTGATATCCGGAATGTTTAATCTCTGTAAAATAACATTACCGACAAATTCTTTTGTTTCCGTTTCTCCTTTCGTTCGGCTGCCGATGAAATATCCTTTCAACGCTTTGTACTTGAGTTCGGCCGAGGCGCCGAAGACTTGTTTGCTGTAGCCGGCGAATTCCGTCTGCGGCAATGAGAGGTTAATATCACCGAAGGCCGCACGCTGAACAATTTCATCAGGGTCGCCTTTATAGACGATGGAGATATCCTTCTTGTCCGTTTTCGTGTCGTCGAAATCCACGTTGACGGTTACCTTGCGTCCGATTTGTCCGTTGATGCGTACCTGCAGGGACTGCTGGAGTTCGAAAGAGTTTTGTCCCGTCGGGACGCCTTGCGTGGTGGCGTAGCTGGGGTTTGAATATTGCGTGCTACGAAATATCATGCCGATTGTTTTCCGGCCAGAGACTGTCAGGCGGGATTCATACGGCAATTGAACGGTAAATCCGGGCGGCGGCGGAATGGCTGGAGCCATTCGTCCTACGGGACTCGTCGAGACGGCAATTTCTGAGGGTAAAGGACCTTCCAGCGGTTGACCGCTTTCAATCAGTCGTCTCATCTGGTTCCAGCTTTCACGCTCGTTATGCAAATCCTGGTAAGGTTCAAGATCGAGTGTTGCCTGTTCAACCGCCACGGTCGTGTCTTCGTCTTGTACGTCAGGCAAAAGCTCTTCGATAGGTTTTTTTAATAAGCGGATAGATTTTAAGGCCAGATCAGGAATTTCTGTATCACCGCGCACGCTGTAAAAAGCAATGCCGATCAAACCAACGGAGAAAGCCCAAGCAAGTATCTTACGGCGCATATTTTCGAACTATTGTTGTCTGAATTCATCAAAACTGCAAGTCTTTTTAAGCAAAATCGAAAAATATCTCGGTCTTGTAACGATTGTAATAAAGTGATTGAAAACACGATATAATTCACGAGGTGAAGATCCTATCGCGTTATATTTCAAAGGAATTTTTCGGTAATCTGTTATTGGGCTTACTGATTTTCACTTTTGTACTGCTCTTGGATCACCTTTTTGAGTTGGCCGATTTGCTGCTGAATAAGGGGGTTGGACTTTGGCTCACCTTGAGATTATTATTTCTCTTGATTCCCTCTTCACTGTCCCTTACCCTCCCGATGTCAACACTGCTAGCGGCACTTTTAACATTTGGGCGACTTTCTGAAAATAATGAGATTACCGCTTTGCGTGCGAGCGGCCTGTCCGCATGGAGCTATATCAAAATGCCGCTCGCCGTTTCCTTGGTCGCGACGCTTTTTTTAATTCCATTCAACACAATCTGGGCTCCGCATGCCCACGCGTCCTTTCGACAGCTCTACGTTCAAGTGCTTAAGAGAAACCCGCTTGTCCGTATCGAAGAAAAAACATTTGTCGAGATCGGCAACTATCATTTATTTGTCGAACGTAAAGACCGAAAAACAAAAGAGATGCGTGGCCTAACGATTTACAAAATAGCGGCGGACGGAGCGCCATTGCGAATTTTCGCAGACCGCGGTACGGCGTCGGTCGATGCGATGCAGGGGATCACCTTTTTATTGCAGGATGGTCGAATCGAGGAGATTAATGCGGCAGACCCTTCTCGGTGGGTCTACACTAATTTTAAGAATTACGAATTAGTTATTCCCCTCCAAAATTCTCAATCCGCTTCGGAGCGTGCCATGGAAGAAATGGATAATCACGATCTCAAAATCGAAATGATGCACATGAAGGAAAAACATGTCCCATTTCCGATTCTGGCTTGCCAAATCCAGTTGCGTTGGGCGCTGGCTCTGACGCCACTCTTGTTTGCCGCATTAGGAATTCCTCTAGCTATTCGCGTGCAGCGTGGCGGCCGCTCAATCGGTTTTGGCTTGAGCGTACTGATTATGGTTCTTTATTATGTTCTTCTGATGGGCGGGACAGGTTTAGGGCAGCGCGGGATGTGGCCTCCGCCCTTAGCGGTATGGCTCGGCAACAGCATTATGTTCATCACCGCACTAGGATTGAATTGGCGTTTCGTCCGGAAATAGCGACTAAGTCCCTTCCTGCTAAGAACTCGTTTACCTTTGTGCGCTCGAAGATAATTCGAATTCGGATGATTTACCGTTTTTCGAAGCAGAGATCGCGCTCAAACCCAATTCTTTGCGCAGCGCGGCAGCCTTATCTGTTTTTTCCCATGTGAAAGAATCTTCCGTCCTTCCGAAATGGCCATAGGCCGCGGTGGCGCGGAAGATAGGGCGGCGAAGCTTCAAATGCTCGATGATGCCATGTGGTGTGAGCGAGAAATTCTTACGGACCGCGCGCACGAGCGTTTCTTCGTCGGCTTGGCTCGTCCCGTGGGTATCGATCATGATGCTAACTGGCTCGGCCACACCAATGGCGTAAGCCAGCTGTACTGTGCATTTGTCCGCCAGGTTCGCGGCCACAATATTTTTGGCTATATAGCGTGCCATGTAGCAGGCTGAGCGGTCTACTTTCGTCGGATCCTTTCCGGAGAATGCGCCACCTCCGTGCGCGGCCATGCCGCCATAAGTGTCGACGATGATCTTGCGTCCGGTCACACCGGTATCGGATTGCGGACCGCCGATCACAAATTTGCCGGTCGGGTTTACGTAGTACTTCGTGTTCTTATCCAGCATTTTTGCCGGGATGACGGGCAGAATAACTTTATCGATGATTTCTTCGACCGCGGCTTTAGTGATCTTCTTGCCCGTGCGGTCTAAGATATCTTCGGTGTGTTGGGAGCTGACTACGATCGTATCGACGCGATAGGGTTTGCCGTCGCGGTATTCGACGGTAACCTGGGATTTACCATCCGGACCCAGGTATTTCAAAATGCCTTTTTTACGGACTTCGGCCAATCGACGGGACAGCGCGTGCGCCTGCATAATGGGAAGAGGCATGAGCTCGGGTGTTTCGCGGCAGGCAAAACCGATCATGAGTCCTTGGTCGCCGGCGCCGCCCGTATCCACGCCTTGGGCGATATCAGGAGATTGTCGTCCGATCGCATTTAATACCGAGCAGCTTTCGTAGTTAAATCCGTATTTGGGATGGGTGTAGCCGATATCGCGAACCACTTTGCGAACGAGGTCGGCGACTTCCACATACCCTTTCGTTGTAATCTCTCCGCCCACGATGCAAAGCCCAACAGTGATGAATGTTTCGCAGGCCACTCGCCCGGTGGGATCTTGAGACAAGACCTCATCAAGCACGGCATCTGAAATTTGATCGCACACCTTGTCCGGGTGGCCTTCGGTGACGGATTCGGATGTAAATACATAACGATTAGACATATAAATTCCTTTTAAAAAAATAGCAATTGACCGCGACAATCTTTCCGAAAAGCAGTATAAAGGATATCATTTTACTACTCAGAGCAGAAAGAGCTCCTTCTCAGACTGGATTTACCTGCTTGCTTGGATGATCGAGCCTTCGTACAGGCAGATACTTTCAGACACCACGGCCTGATGTCCAATAATACAATTCTCAAGACGGACATGACGCTCGGTTTTGACATCGTCCCACAACACACAGTTTTTCAGGATGCTGCCTTCGCCGATTTGGGCCCTATGACCGATCATCGTGTAAGCCCCAATAAGACTTCCTTTGCTGATGACGCTGTTTTCCCCAATAACGCAAGGCGCTTCGAGCTTGACATGGGAGGCGATGCGGACGCCTTTGCCAATCCAGATACCTTTGCGAATTTGGTTTCCGGGAAGAGAAAATTTTATTTTATTGTCGAGCATGTCCTTCTGTGCGCGGCGGTATTCATTCAAATTTCCCACATCACACCAATAGGCTTTCGTGGGATAGCCAAAAATGCGTTTTTTGGCTGACAAGAGACCAGGCCAAACCTCGTGCCCGAAATCTGTCACGCGACCGGGTTTGATCCGCTTAAGCACTTCAGGCTCGAAGACATAAATTCCGGTATTCACCTGATCCGAAAAAATATCCCCCCAATGCGGCTTTTCCACAAACTGGCGGATCCGGCCCTGTGCGTTTGTCAATGTAACGCCATAATCAAACTTAGAATCTACGTTTTTAACGGCCATGGTGGCGATGGACTTCCGATCTCGATGAAACGCTACAAGATCTGTTAAATTGATGTCCGATAAGCCGTCTCCAGACATGACCAGGAACGTTCCTTTGTTAAGAAAGTGAGCAGCCTTACGCACACCTCCGGCCGTTCCAAGAAGTTTTTGTTCGTAGGAATACGTTATATGTACGCCCCATTTGGATCCATCTTTAAAGTAATTTCTAATCTGTTCGGGGTGATTATGTAAATTGAGAATAATTTCCGTAACGCCATGTTTTTTAAGATTTTGAATGGTGTACTCAATGACGGGACGGTTGGCAATAGGCACCATGGGTTTAGGAACCCGGTCTGTTAGCGGGCGCAATCGTGTCCCCGCGCCGGCGGCCATGACCATGGCTCTAATGCTCATAGTATTACGGCCTGCTTAGCCCATTTTAACAAGAGGTCCGTTTTCTTCAGATTCTCGGATTCCGCGTAGGTTCGGATGAGAGGTTCTGTCCCCGAAGGCCTCAGCAGGACCCACGCTCCACTTTTCAAAATAATTTTAACCCCATCTCGCGTTCGGATTTCTGCCACGCGTTCTCCGGCCAAGGTATCCGGAACACGTTCGGAAATGCGTTGAGCAAATTGAATTCGGTCTTCTATCGCATTTTTCAGATTCATGTCGATGCGCTTAAAATGAGCGGAGCCAAATCTTTTTTCCATTTCTTTTAAAAGTTGAGAAGGCGTTCTCTTGCGTGCCGCAAGCATTTCCAAAAACAGCAAGGCATTCAAAATCCCGTCCCGTTCAGGCAGGCCACCGCGTACCGCATACCCCCCCGATTCTTCACCTCCGGCGAGAAAATCCGGCGACAGCATCCGTTCCGCCACATGCTTAAAACCTACTGGGACCTCTTCGAACGGAAGATTGTAGGCGCGTGCGATACGCTCACTTAAATAGCCGAGCGACACGGCTTGCACCACTTTTCCTTTCCAGCCTTTATGTTCGATGCAGTGCAACACTAATAAAGGGAACACTTGGTGTGGGGTGAGGTAACACCCGCACTCATCGACGACGCCTAAGCGATCAGCATCGCCATCTAGGGCGAGTCCTACGACGGCCCGGCGTTTACGTACCTCTTTCATTAAGTCGCCAAGTTGGTTTTCGATCGGCTCCGGATGAAGACCGCCAAATAAAGGATCCACAGCAGAATGAATAACGAAAAGTGTTTGTTTGGATCCTTTCAAGACCCGTTCCGGGATGCCGGATCCCACCCCGTAAAGATAGTCCCACACCACGGTAGCTTTGTAGCTCCGGATTAACGTCATATCCAATCGGCTCTTCAAGTAGTTTTGGTAGGCCTGGCGGTCATCAAAAAAATCCAATGGGCGATTGGCATCTATTTTAGGAATGGACGAGGTCGATAGATGCGCTTCAATCTCTTTTGTCACTTCAGGAGGCGCAGAGCGTCCGAGTCCTTCCTTCAATTTAAATCCGTTATAAAGAGCCGGGTTGTGACTGGCCGTCATGACAATGCCCCAGCAGGCTTTGCGATTCATCACGCTAAAGGAAATGGCAGGCGTCGGTAGCGGCTGGGCTGAAAGTTGAACGGATATTCCTTGAGCCGTAAGAATCCGAGACACTTCTTCGGCAAAGGTGCGAGAAAGAAAACGTCGGTCGTAGCCTACCAGAACTCCCTGACGGCCCGGTGTGGGATGCGACAAGATATAAGAACCTGTCGCGGCCGTAATCTTCCGAAGATTATCGAAGGTAAAGTCGTCGGCGATCAGGCCGCGCCAGCCGTCCGTACCAAAATGAATGGTTTCAGGCATGCCGGGTTAACTCTCTTCTATCGTCCATAGTCATCTTCCAATCTGACAACATCTTTCACTTGCGGCGTGGAGACTTCAAGAAGACGAATGTCTTCATAAGGAGCAGTGAAACGATGAATCTGTCCGGGGCGGATTTGGGCGGAATCTCCCGGCTTCATGGCTCGCTTTTTGCCACCGATCTCCAAGACCCAGCGGCCTTTGTCCGCAAAGACCGTTTCATGCTTAAAGCGATGGTATTGCTTACTCAGACGATGTCCTTTTTTGACAACAATGATTTTTCCCACATACGTTTTGGATTGCGCGAACCAAAGCTCCCACCCCCAAGGTTTGATGACTTTTTTGGGTTTCATGCGGCGGGAGAAGGCTTGGCCAGAGACTTTTTTTGCTGTTCAAAATAATGATACGTGTCTTTTAAGCCTTTCGCTAAAGACGTGTCAGGCTTCCATCCCAGCTGTTTCCCGGCGCGATCGATATTCAAAACGCTCCGGGCTAATTCTCCCGTACGTGCTGGTGCGTACGTGGCGGGCAACGCGTGCGGGTCGATATGCGCTAATTGGTCATATAGCGTGTTCACAGAGACGGCTATTCCGGTGCCGATATTGAAAACGGTATTTTCACCTTTACTCAGTGCCGCGATGTTCGCACGCACGATATCTGACACGTAAACGTAGTCGCGCTCTTGCGTGCCAGTGCCATAGATCGTGATTCCTTCTTTGGCAAGCAGTTTCCCTATGAAAATGGCCACCACTCCCGCTTCTCCGTGCGGGTCCTGACGCGGGCCGTATGCGTTGCCATAACGAAGGATCGTAAATGGTAAACGATAGACATCCCCATAAAAATGGATATATTTTTCTACCGTAGCCTTGCTGATGCCGTAGGGTGATTCAGGACGTGACGCATCCTCTTCTTTAGCGGGCTGGGTCGGACATTCTCCATAAATCGTACCGCCGGAGGACGAAAAAATAAATTTGCGGACCCCGTAGGATCGGCAGCATTCTAAAAGCCGAAGTGCGCCTAAAATATTCACGGAGGCATCGAAGAACGGATCTTGCACGGATTTCCGGACATCGATTTGAGACGCCAGATGATTGACGACTTCAAAACGGGATTCGGCGAATAGCGTGCTAATATTGGGGTCTCGAACATCCGCGGCGACAAAGCGCGCCCGAGCATTTAGATTTTTCTTTTTACCCGTCGACAGATCATCGAGTACCGTCACATCATGGCCTTGTTCAATATAGGCATCCACAATATGGGATCCGATAAATCCCGCGCCACCGGTCACGAGAATTTTCATTTTAATAGGCTCCTTTTTTATCGAAAACGGCAGGAAGCGTGCGCAATAAAATCTTGAGGTCTAGCCCTAAGGACCAATTTTCGAGGTAAAACACGTCGAGATTGATCATTTCTTCATAACTAAGGGCTGCTCGTCCAGAGACTTGCCAAAGACCCGTGATGCCAGGCTTAACGCGAAGGCGCTTTTTCGCATGATCATCGTAGTGGGCGGCTTCCCACAGCACTTGGGGTCTGGGTCCGACAAGGCTCATATCTCCCTTGAGCACATTAAGAATCTGAGGAACTTCATCTAAGCTCAGCTTACGTAACCAGCTCCCAATTCGAGTGACGCGAGGGTCGTTTTTCATTTTAAAGACAGGTCCCGGACGATCGCTCAGATGTTTCAGTTTGTCAATCTGCGAGTCCGCATTGGCAGACATGGTCCTGAACTTATACACCTTGAACTTATTGCCAAGAAACCCCACGCGATCCTGCATGAAAAGCGCAGGTCCGGAGCTTTCGAGGCGAATTACGATGCCGATCAGTAAAAGCGGAATAAAAAAAATCACAAGGACCGTCGCGCTGATGATAAGGTCGAAGCTTCTTTTGAGAAGATAATTCGAACCGTCCAACGACAGGGATTTAATACGGAAGGTGGGCAAACCGCAAAAGCCGTCTACAATAATTTCTCCTCGACGAATTTCCAGAAGGTCAGGAAGAATTTTGCAGACGATGCGAAGGCGCTCGCAGATCTGCGCAGTTTCCATAATTTCTTTTGAAGAAATCGGCCCCTGGAGCAGAAGGACTTCTGAAATATGTTTATTTTTTAATTCCTTTTCAAACGCATCTTCAGTTCCCAACGATTCTTTAAAGTAGGTATGCACAAATGGCTGGCGGCTAGTCATTTGGCGGATGGCTTCCAAAGCATTTCCTTTTCCAATGATGAGCACATGCTCAGGACCGGAAACCCAGAAGAGAAGCCGGCGAAAAAGCGCTTTGTCGATTTCCCGCAGTATGTAAATCAGTATCGCGCTATAGGCTGCCCACAATCCGATGGTGAGTCGGGAATATTCCGAGCCGCGGTAAGCGGAGGTCACGGCCATTGTGAGAAGCCAGGAAAGAACGACACCTCTTAAGACTAAAATGAATTCGTCGTAAGCACTCAAGACCGAATCTTTATAGAACCCCGCATAAAAGAATAAAACCCCACAAAGCGGCAACAGCGGCCAGAGCGTTTGGTGATAAAGTGCAATGTCTGGAATCCCTTTGGTCGCGGGAAAATGAGCTAGAAATAAAGGCCAGGAAAAACGCGTCCAATAAGCCAATTGAAAGGCGAGCGCTAATCCGCACAAATCCAGCAACGCTAAACTGGCGGTAAAACAGAGTCGAAGTGGCTGTTGTTTCACAGACGAGGATTTTAGGACATTTCGTCTTGGTATTCAATGAAGAACGTCCGAAGCGCTTCTTTGCAATGCTGGCGGCTGAAGATTTCGGCATGTGTATGGATGTCCGAGATGTTAAATGTCATTCTTTCAAATCGCATAACGGCTTCCATGAGAGACTCTACAGTGGGGTTCTCAAAGAATAAGCCTGTTTTTTGGTCTTGAACCGTTTCCAATGCGCCACCTTTCTTCAACGCAAGAACGGGACATCCTGCCGCCATCGCCTCCACAGGCACAATGCCGAAATCTTCCTCTCCCGGAAAGATGAGCGCGCGGCAGGTTTGGTAAGCTTGCCGCAGCTCTTCATTGGTTT